>Ga0299913_10004939_pt1 | contig 11298 bp, 5 predicted proteins | sample RVTome_9_FD_201360 | JGI IMG/M metagenome (GOLD analysis project Ga0299913, IMG submission 201360) | Soil microbial communities from uranium-contaminated site in the Upper Colorado River Basin, Wyoming, United States - RVT155D38 (version 2) ... | reverse complement strand
ACGATCACGCGGAGACCGTTGTCCAGGCGGGCGTCGGTGAACGGGACGCTCGGAATCGACGTCGGCACGTGGGACTCCTGCAGGTGGGCGCGCGATCCGGGGCGGACCTTGGCGCCGGTCGCGGTTGCCACGGATCGTAACGCGTCCAGCCGTTGGCGGGGTCGGGGCGGTTGCCCGTAGACTCCGGCTCATGGGCCGTCACGTACCGATCCGCCGATTCCGCGCGGCGATCCTCGTCGCGTTCTCCCTGGTCCTGGTCCTGCCGGGGCTCGCCGCCGCGCATGCCGAGCTCGTACGCTCGTCGCCGGCAGACGGAGACACCATCGAAGGCACCCCGACCGTGATCACCGCCGACTTCAGCGAACCGGTCTCTGACGGCAGCACGATCGATCTCGTCGACGCGTCGGGCGCCGTCGTCGCGGAAGGGCGGATCCACGAGTTCAACGACACGCGGATGATCATCGAGCCCGATGATCTTTCGGCCGGCGACTACGAGGTCCGCTGGCAGGCCATCGCGGACGACGGCCACATCGAGCGCGGCACGTTCTCGTTCACGGTGGTCGCCCCGTCGACACCGACGCCGTCCTCGACCCCGGCGGTCACCGCGCCGCCGGAGTCTGCAGCACCCAGTCCGCCGCCAACCGCGACGGTCGCTCCTGCCCCGACCCCCTCGCCCACCCCGGCGGAGAGCGGTGACCCGGCCTCGTCCGCCGACACGCTGCTGCCGATCCTGGCCGCGGTGATCCTCGTCGCGGTCCTCGGCGGCTTCCTGCTCCTGCGCCGGCGTCCGTCGAGCTGACATGATCGCCACTCTCGTCGAGCGCGCGGGGCGGGGCCGGCCGGTCTTCGTTGCGTTTGCCGGCGCCGCTGGCCTGACGATCCTGCTCCCGGGGGTGGCGCTCGGCCACGCGCTCAACGCAACCTACGCGAGCCGGCTGCCACTCGCCGTCTACCTGGCCGGGGCGGCGATGACGGTCGGGCTGTCGTTCGCGTTCGTGATCCTGCGCGACGTTCGCGCCGAGATTGCCGTGGACGACGACCGGGGCGGTCTCCCACCGGCCTGGCTGCGGCTCGTGCTCCGAGCCGTCGGGCTGGTCGGCTGGACCTGGATCGTGATCCAGGGGATCGCCGGTGGATCGAGCGACGCGAACGTCGCGACGCTGTTCCTGAACGTGTACGGCTGGGTCGGCCTGGCCCTGGTCTCCGCGCTCATTGGACCGGCCTGGCACTGGATCGACCCGTTCTCGACGCTGTTCGACCTTGGTGCCGCGATCGTTCGCCGCCTCCCGATGACGCCGTGGGAGATCGCCGACTACCCCGAGGCGCTCGGTCGCTGGCCGGCCGCGATCGGCTTCGTCTTCTTCGTCTGGCTCGAACTCGTCCTCGCGCCCGATCCGTCGACCCTGTTCATCATCCTCGTGGGCTACACGGCGCTGACGCTGGCAATGATGTCGCAGTTCGGGCGTGACGCCTGGCGGCTCAACGGCGAGACCTTCACGGTCTGGTTCCGCCTGCTCGGCCGGCTCGCGCCGATCGCGCTGGTCGACGAGTCGGGGCGCGTCCGCTGGCGGTCGTTCGGAAGCGGGCTCCTGGAAACGCGCTGGACGGTCACCGAGGTCGCGATCGTCGCGATCGGCGTGGGGGCCGTGCTGTTCGACGGGCTGTCGCAGACCCAGATCTACTTCGAGCTGTTCGGGTTCCCGGAGCTGCCGCAGCAGACGCTGCTGCTGCTGGCCTTTCTCGGACTGGTCGTCGGGGCGGCGCTCCTGGTCACCCGCCTGCTCGGGGCCGACCCGGCCGGGGCGGGCCTCCTGCCGATCGCGGCCGGCTACGTCCTCGCCCACTACTTCACGTACCTGCTGATCGCCGGGCAGCAGATCGTCGTCGCCGTGTCCGACCCGCTCCAGCGCGGCTGGAACCTGTTCGGGAGCGCATTCCACGAGCCGACCGGGGAGTGGCTTCCGCCAGGCCTCGTCTGGACGATCCAGCTTGCCGCGGTCGTCGGCGGGCACATGATCGGGGCGTGGGGCGGGCACGCCGCCGCCGCCGCGACCGCGCCGCCGGGCACGACCCAGCGGGCGTTGCGGCTCCGACAGCTCCCGCTCGCGGTCGTGATGGTCGCGCTCACGACGCTGACCCTTTGGTCGCTCGGGCAGGACCTCGTGGTGACGTCGGATGAGGCCGCGATCCCGGTCCGGACGAGCGCCGGCCCCGACTAGACCACGCTCGCCAGCCGGGCCTGTTGCCCCGGGACCCACTCGTCGAGCGAGCGCACCTCGGCGAGCTGGTCGGCGATGGCCGGGTCGAGGGCCTCGGCCGCGGCCACGGCGGTCTCGATCGCGGTGAGACAGAGGATCCCCTCGGCGGTCGCCGCGTGGCGGATCTCGGCGGCGTCGCGCACCGCCCCCGAGCGCGGCGTCGGCGTGTTGACGACGAGCCGGACGTTGCCGGTGGCAATGAGCTCGAGGATGGCGCTCTCGCCCGCGGTCGGGTCCGCCTCGGCACCGAGCTTCGCCACCGGGTCCGCGTCGTACCCGGCCGCGGCCAGCGCAGCCCGAGTTCCGGCCGTGGCTGCCAGCCGGTAGCCGGCCCCCGCAAGGGCTGCACCGAGGCGCGGGACGTGGGCCTTGTCCCGGTCGGCGATCGAGAGCAGGGCGATCGGCCTCTCCCCGGTGGGTCGCGGCGGGACGAGCGACGCACCGAGCAGGGCCTTGGCGAGGGCCACCCGCGGATCGGTGTGGATCCCGATGACCTCGCCGGTCGACTGCATCCCGGGCCCGACCGACGGGTCGACGCCGCGCAGCTTGGCGGTCGAGAAGGCCGGAGCCTTGACCGCGACGAACGGCGGAGGCGGCAACAGTCCGCCGTCCCAGCCAAGCTCGCCGAGCGTCGAGCCGAGCGAGATCCTGACGGCCAGCTCGACCATCGGGACGCCGGTCACCTTGCTCATGAACGGCACGGTCCGCGAGGCGCGGGGATTGACCTCGATGAGGTACACGCCGTCGTCGCGCACGATGAACTGGGCATTGACGAGCCCCGTCGCGCCGAGCTCGAGCACGATCCGTTCCATCGTCGCGACGATCAGGGCCTGGTCGCCCTCGCTGACGGTCCGTGGCGGGAACAGTGCGACCGAATCGCCGCTGTGGACGCCGGCCCGCTCGACGTGCTCGAGCAGGCCCGGGATGAGGACGACGCGGCCATCGGAGATGGCATCGACGTCGACTTCGACGCCCTCGAGGTAGCGGTCGATCCGGACGGGTCGGTCGGGATCGACGACCGTCGCCGCCGCCAGCTGGCGCGCGAGGTCGGTCGGCGAGTAGCAGAAGTCGATGGCCAGGCCGCCGATGACGAAGCTCGGCCGGACGATGACCGGGTAGCCGATCCGGTCGGCCAGGGTCAGGGCCTCCTCGACGCTATGGGCCATGCCGCCCTCGGGCTGCGGGATCCCGAGCCGGTCCAGCAGCGCGGCGAAGCGCGTCCGCTCCTCGGCCTGGTCGATCGCCTCGAGGTCGCTCCCGAGCAGGTCCACGCCGCCGCGGTGGAGCGGCCCGGCAAGGTTCAGCGGGGTCTGGCCGCCGAACGCGACGACGGCCGGAATGAGGTCCCCGCCCGGGCTCTCCGCGTCGATGACGGAACGCACCGATTCGGGATCGAGCGGCTCGAAGTACAGCCGCGACGAGGCGTCGAAGTCGGTCGACACGGTTTCGGGGTTCGAGTTGATCATCACGGCCTGCCAGCCTGCCTGGCGGAGCGTGTCGGCCGCCTGGACCGCGCAGTAGTCGAACTCGATCCCCTGCCCGATCCGGACTGGTCCGCTGCCGATGACCAGGGCCGCCGGCCGCTCGACCGGCGGTGCTTCCGGCGCCGACCCGGCCGCGGCGTAGGTCGAGTAGAAGTACGGGGTCTCGGCCGCGAACTCCGCCGCGCACGTGTCGACCATCGCGTAGCCGGGCCGCAGGCCGAGCTCGAGACGGGTCGCGTGAATCGCCCCCTCGTCCACGCCGGCCAGCCCGGCCAGCTCGCGATCGCCGAACCCGGCCCGCTTCACGGTGACGAGCAGCTCGGCCGCGTCCGCGTCGTCGGCCAGCAGGATCCGCGACCCGGCTTCGCGCACGGCCGCCTCGAGCTTCACGTTCCGTGCCATCTCGGAGACGAACCACGGCGAGATGCCGGTCGCCTCGACGACCGTCGCCACAGGCACGCCTCGCCGGAGGAGGCCGAGGATCCGCCACAGCCGGCTGTCGGACGGGCCGATGAAGTGGCGCAGCACGATCGGCGCGGCGGTGCGCTGCGCATGACGCGTCGACTCACACGCCTGGCCGGACTCATCCACCCACTGGATCGGCTCGTCAGCCTCCGGGTCGCCGCCGTAGACCGCGCCGAGGTAGTCGAACGACGGCGCCCAGCTCGGGTCCTCGGCGAGCGGGCCGGCGCCGGCCTGCTCGAGCCCGCGCAGGGCCTTGTTGAGGGCCGAGCCGAAGGTGCGATCGATGGCCATGACCTCGCCGGTCGCCTTCATCTGACTGCCGAGCGTTCGATCGGCCGTGGGGAACTTGTCGAACGGGAAGCGCGGCAGCTTGACGACGATGTAGTCGAGGGCCGGCTCGAAGGCGGCCACGGTCGTGCCGGTCACCACGTTCGGGATCTCGGCCAGCCGCCGCCCCACCGCGATCTGGGCGGCCACGCGGGCGATCGGGTAGCCGGTCGCCTTCGAGGCGAGGGCCGAGCTCCGGCTCACGCGCGGGTTGACCTCGATGACCGCGTACTCGGTCGAGTCGGGCGAGAGCGCGAACTGGACGTTGCAGCCACCCTCGACGCCGAGCGCCCGGATGATCGCGAGGGCGGCAGTGCGCAGCCGCTGATGGACCGCGTCGGTCAACGTCTGGACCGGGGCGACGACAATCGAATCGCCGGTGTGGATCCCGAGCGGGTCGACGTTCTCCATCGAGCACACGGCGATGCACGTGTCGTCGGCATCGCGCATGACCTCGTACTCGACTTCCTGCCAGCCAACCAGGCAGCGTTCGACCATCACCTGGTCGATCGGGCTCGCGCGCAGACCCGCGCGGATTCGCTCCCAGTAGGCCGGCTCGCTCTCGACGATCCCGCCACCCGTTCCGCCGAGCGTGAATGCCGGACGGATGATCGCCGGCAGGCCGATCTCGTCGAGCGCCGCGCGTGCGGACCGCTCGCGATGTGCGGCCGTTTCGCCCTCGACGATCGCGCTCGGCGCGTACGGCTGGCCGATCCGGTCGAGGAGATCCCGGAAGGCTTCGCGATCCTCGGCCATGCGGATCGCCTCGAGCGGCGTGCCGAGCATCCTCACGTTGTAGCGTGCTAACACGCCAGCATCGGCGAGCTGGGTGGCGAGGTTCAGCGCGGTCTGGCCGCCGAGGCCGGCAAGGATCCCCTCGGGCCGCTCCCGGGCGATCACGGCCTCGACCGCTTCGACGGTCAGTGGCTCGAGGTAGACCGCGTCGGCGACCTGCGGGTCGGTCATGATCGTGGCCGGGTTCGAGTTCACCAGGATGGTCCGGACGCCTTCGGCGCGGAGCGCCCGGCAGGCCTGCGTGCCGGCGTAGTCGAATTCGGCAGCCTGACCGATCACGACGGGGCCGGAGCCCAGGATCAGGACCGATTCGGGGCGGGTCATCACCGCGACCGTTCCGAAATCGGTAGCCCTGGGCGAGGCCCCGGCCACCCCACCGACCTCCGAAATCGGATTCCGATATCGGAAAGGTGCCTGGACGTGGGGGGTCGCAGCCGAGCCTCCGAAATCGGAAGAGACGACGCCATCAGCCCTTCCCCCGGCACGCGTCGAGGAACCGGTCGAAGACCGCCAGCGCATCGAGCGGCCCGGGCGCGCCCTCCGGGTGGTACTGGACCGTCTCGATCGGCTTCGTGGCGTGGCGCAGCCCCTCGACCGATCCGTCGTTCAGGTTGACCTGGCTCACCCGGAACCCGCTCCCGGACGGAAGGGACTCGCCGACCACCTGGACTTCGTGGTTCTGGGCCGTCACCTGGACCAGCCCGAAGTCACGATCCTGCACGGGATGGTTCGCGCCGTGGTGTCCGAACCGGAGACGGCGTGTCGCGGCGCCGGCCGCCCGCCCCACGATCTGGTGACCGAGGCAGATCCCGAGGACCGGCCGGCCATCGTCGATCGCCGCCCGCGCCAGGGCCACGGGACCTTCGAGCCGGGCCGGATCCCCCGGTCCCGGCGAGAAGATCAGCCCATCGATGTCGGGGGCCAGGGCGACCGCCGCCGAGATCGTGTGGGGCAGGATCCGGACCCGAGCGCCGCGGCGCCGCATCGCCCGAACGATGTTCGACTTGAGCCCGTAGTCCACGATCCCGACGAGCGGGCCCCCGTCCTCCGATCGGCCGACGTCGACGATCGAGGAGGGCGATACCTGTCCGACGAAGTCCTGGTCCTCCCAGCGCGGGACAGCTTGGGCGTCGTCGATGGCGGCCGCCTCGCCGAGCTCGCCGGGCGGCATGAGGATCCCGCGCAGCGACCCCGTGGTTCTAAGGTGGCGTGCCAGCGCCCGGGTGTCGACGCCGGCGATCGCCGGGATTCCGTTCGAGCGTAGGAGCGCCGCCAGCTGGCTGGCATCCTCGAGGACCGCGGCCGTGGCATTGGCGACGACCAGACCGCGCAACCACGGTCGAAGCGACTGATCGTCGTCGAACAGCCGCCCGTAGTTGCCGATGAGCGGGTAGGTCATGACCACGACCTGGCCGGCGTACGACGGGTCGGTGCAGACCTCCTGGTACCCGGTCTGGCTGGTGTTGACGACGAAGTCGCCGCCGGCGGCCACGGGGGCCCCGAATGCCACGCCCTCGAAGACCGTCCCGTCCTCGAGGGCCAGCAACGCGGGACCGAAATCCCCGATGCGCGGGTCGACGACGGCGCTCGGTCGGACGTGCGGCAGGGCGATCACCAGTGCATGGCCCGACTCGGGGAGTGGATCGGGGAATCGTGGAGGCCGTCGGCGTCGATGGCGCGGCGGCGCGGCCCGCCGATGAACCGGGACACGGTTGATCAGCCTCCTTCCCGGCCTCACGGGACCGGTACGCCGGCCTCACGGGACCGGCCATGAAAGGACGCCGTCAGGGTAGCACGACGAGGGGGCCGAGGACGGAGTCGCTGCCCGCCGCAGTACCGGCACTCAGGCACGTTGAGGTCGCGAAGGGGGCGGCCGCCGAGAAGCTTCCGGTAGGTCGAGCGTCAGGGCAGCAGGCGCAACCTCAGGCCTGCAATTCTGGCCGGGTGGAAGGGTCTGCACGAACGGCTGGTTGCCAATTTCGGTCCTCGTCGCGAAACGAACGCCGCAGAGATCCGGCCGAGTGCGGACTCACCGCTCGAGCAACGCTCCTCCGTGACCAGCAGGTGCCGTTCGGTCGCATTCGCGGTCGGGCCGCGAACGACGGATCGAGCTCCCAACCTTGGTAGATCACCAGGTCGCTGGTCCGGCCCGCCTCCCAGACGAGTCGGGTATCGCCGGCCGGGAACTCGTTTGGCGCCGTCGCCGCAACCGATCGCGTCAGACGTTGATGCGGATCCCGGCGGCATGCTAGCTGCCACACAACGGAAGTCGACATCCCCGATGATAGCGCGATGCGCACGAGGATCGCCGACCTCATGACCCGGCGACCGTGGCTCGTATACCTCGGCCTGACACCGCTCGCCTTTCCGATCCTCGAGATCCTGCTCTTCCGCGGGCGGGCGCTCCAACAGGCCCATGACGTCTTCGATGACGACATCCCGCGGCTGTACTCGATCGCCGCGGACTGGTGGCAGTACGGGCCGTCGCTCTGGAACACGCACCTGACCGCCGGCAACGCCCTGTTCGCACAGTTCGCACTGCCGCCGACGACGCCGGACGTGGTCCTGAGCTTCTTCGTGCCGCCGTTCATTGCCTACGCCCTGAACGCCGCGCTGATGGTCTTCCTGTCCGGCCTCTCGATGCACCTCTTCCTGCGAGATTCCGTTCGGCTTCCTGCGGTGGCGTGCTTCGCCGGCGGGATCATCGCGATCTTCGCGTTCGCGCACTACATCTACGGCTATGCGGTGCTCCTGCTGCCGCTGCTGCTGTGGTCGATCGACCACGCGGTCCTCCCGGGTGCGGCACGCAAATGGTTCGCCGGATCAGCGCTGCTCGTGGCCTTCATCCTCTTTTCGAGCCAGATCCAGCTCGCCGTCATCGAGGCCGGCGTCGTGCTGGTGTGGGTGCTCCTGACGGCCCCGGGCGGGCGGCGCGATCGGCTCGTGGGAGCCGGGCGGATGATCGGCGCCTGGGCGGTCGGGGCACTGGTCGCCGCCCCGGTCGTGCTCGCCCAGCTCGTCGGCGTGGTTGGCTCCCACCGTGCCATATGGGGCAGCGAAACAGCCCCGACGAACGTCGTCGCCCAGATGGCGAGCCGCTACATCCGGATCCCGCTTGGCGTGCCCGTCGAGCTCGGTGGGTCGAACGACGTCCTCGGCGGGCCGATCGGTCTATACGGAACCTGGTTTCCGGGGCCGATCGGGCTCATCTGCCTCGCGATCGGCCTCGCGGCCGGGCTGCTCCTGCCGCGCCGGACCCGCCGGGAGCGCACGCTCCTGCTGCTCCTACCGGCCCTAATCCTGGCGGACGTCCTTGCCGTCCTCGCAGGTCCACTCTTGGGTGACTTCGGCTTCCTCAACTCCTTCCAGTTTGTCCGCGTGCGACACCTCATTCCCTTCGCGGTCGTCGCGAACGCGGCGATCGGCATCGGCTGGCTCGCGCGACCCCAGACAAAATCTTCCCTGGAAGGGCGACGCCGGACCGTCGCTGCCATCGTCGTCGCCGTGCTCGCCATCTCGACCGTGCTGTTCCTTCTCGCGCAGGTCGTGGCGATCGTCCTGGGCGTCGACGATTGGCTGCGCGCGGGCGGCCCGACCGCGGGCTGGGATCAGCGCGGGCTGGCCTGGGCGTTCGCCCTCGGCGCCTTCGCGGTTGCTGCTGTCGCGATCGTGATCGTCGTCCTCGCAGCGGTTCGCCGCGGGCGCCGCGATCGGGATTCGCTCGCCCGCACCGGCCTCGTCACCGGGCTGGTCGCGGCCCTCCTGCTCGTGGGGATCGTCAGCGAGCGGGGTCTGTACGCACGCTCCGAGCGGCTCCTCGCGGGCGAGCTCGCGACGTGGGCGGCGACGGTACCGCCGACCGCTGCGCAGCGCTTCGTCGCCGCGCAGCCCGGCTGGGGTCGAGTCGCGACCGTGAACGATCACCCGAACCGGGGCCTCTCGGTCGGCCTCGACGGCGTCGACGGCTACCAGACGATGTACCCGCTTCGGTATCACGCCCTGTTCGGGGCGCTGGTCCGGCCGCAGCTCGACGGCAAGCCCTTCCTGACACGCTATTTCGATCACTGGGGCAATCGGGCGTACGCGTGGGGGCCGACGTTCAACAAGCCGATTGCCGACCTGCTCGGCCTCCGCTGGCTGATCGTCAATAGCCGCTCGCGGATCGACCCGTCGCTTGGCCGCCTGTACCGCGACCAGCCCGAGGCGCCGGGCCCGGGATTCGTGGAGCGGTACAGAGATGGCGGAGCCGTCGTGTACGAGAACCAGGCGGCGTTCCCGCGGGCGTTCATCGTCCACGATGCGGTCGTCACTCGTGACCGTCCGGCATTGACGGCCGCCCTCAGCGGCGCCGCATCGAAGGAGCTGCGCTCGCGGGTCTACGTCGCCGAGGGCGACGCTCCGGGCCTCGCACTGCCCGGCCCGCCGGGTTCCGGCGAGGACGCTTCGATCGATGCGGGTGACGCCGCCACGATCGTGGTCGACACGCCGGATCGCGTCGAGGTCTACACGCGGAACGCGCGATCCGGCCTCCTCGTGCTCGCCGACACGTACGCCACGGGCTGGAACGTCGAGATCGATGGCGTGGCGGCCGAGATCGTCCCAGTTGACGGCGCGCTCCGCGGCATCGCCCTGCCGGCGGGGGAGCACCGCGTCGCGTTCACCTACCGACCGATCGCCACGATCGCCGGATTCGGGATCGCGCTGCTGACGTTCGTGGCCCTGATGGTCTGGCTCGCCTGGCCGCGCGCGCGCCGGCCGCGCGGCACAGAGGCGGATACCCGCCCCCGGCGCTCCCCAGACCTTGACGACGTCCTTGCCGATGACGTGGAGCCCGCGGTACTCAGGTCGAGCCGCACGAGCCGAACTCGGCTGGCGGCTGTGGGTTGAGCGGCGGGCCCGGCTGCGTCGGTTCGCCGGGTCGATCGCGGACCGCGGTGGCTGACGCCGAGCTCCACAGGAGAGGAGGGTCGTCGGCAGCGGGGTGGCGCTGCGGCACGTGACGGCTGGTGAGCCCGCACGGATTCGAACCGTGAACCTAGTGATTAAGAGTCACTTGCTCTACCGTTGAGCTACGGGCCCAGAGCGTCCGGATGATACCGCAGGGCGTTCGATGACGCCCCTTGCACGACGTTGACAGGGGGCGGACGATCAGTCGAAAACCATCGTTCGACCAGGAGGAGCCCGGCACATGCCCACCGACCGCCGTCCCCGGATCCGTCGTTCGATCACCGTGCTGGCCGCGCTCGTCCTGGGCTCCGCGCTGCTGCCCGCAGCTGCCAGCGCCGGGCCTCCGGAGCCCGTCCGCTTTGCGACGTTCAACGCCTCCCTGAACCGGAACAGCGCGGGCCAGGCACTGGCCGACCTGTCGAGCCCGGGCAATGCCCAGGCGGCCGCGGTAGCCGAGATCATCCAGCGCGTCCGGCCCGAGGTCCTGCTCATCAACGAGTTCGATTTCGAGCCCGATAACGCGCTCGCGACGGCGTTCCAGGACAACTACCTGTCGGTGTCGCAGCACGGCGCCGCCCCGATCGACTACCCGCACGTATTCGTCGCCCCGTCGAACACCGGCATCGCGTCCGGGTTCGACCTCAACAACAACGGCGCGATCGTCACGACGCCCGGCGCGTTCGGCTACGGCGACGACGCCTTCGGCTTCGGGAACTTCCCGGGGCAGTTCGGGATGGCCGTCTTCTCGCAGCACCCAATCGACTACGACGCGATCCGCACCTTCCAGTTGTTCCTCTGGAAGGACATGCCTGGCGCACTCCTGCCAGACGATCCGACCACGCCGGCGCCCGCCGACTGGTACTCGCCCGAGGAGCTCGCCGTTTTCCGACTCTCCAGCAAGAGCCACTGGGACGTCCCGATCGAGATCGGGCGCAAGACCGTCCACTTCCTCGTCAGCCACCCGACGCCGCCCGTCTTCGACGGCCCGGAAGATCGCAACGGCACGCGCAACTTCGACGAGA
>Ga0299913_10004938_pt1 | contig 11301 bp, 6 predicted proteins | sample RVTome_9_FD_201360 | JGI IMG/M metagenome (GOLD analysis project Ga0299913, IMG submission 201360) | Soil microbial communities from uranium-contaminated site in the Upper Colorado River Basin, Wyoming, United States - RVT155D38 (version 2) ... | reverse complement strand
GCCCGCACGCCCGCGAGGACCCGATCGCGGGCGTCGCCGTCCCCGCTCAGGCCCTCGCGGGCGAGGAACGCATCGACCGCGGCCTCGTCCGGTTCGTCCCATCGCTCACGGATCGAGCGCTCCAGCACGGCGTGCGCGGCGTTTCCCAGCGCCAGCGCCCGCACGCGCCAGGGCTCGCCCGCTTCCACCGGCTCGACCAGCTCGTCGGCGGGCCCGGCGTCCACCCCCTCGTCCTGGTCGGCGCCGTGCTCCCCAGCGCCGGGGAGGACCGCAGCGCCAGGGCGGACCCCCAACAGCCGCTCGACGTAGAAGCGATAGCCACAGCGCTCGTACTCGGCCAGCGCCGAGTAGGACAGGTGCCCGACCGGCACCTCGTGCGGGCGCTCGCCCGGGAGCGGGGGCGGGCCGCCCCCGTCCTCCACGGCCGCCGGTGCGGGCCACGGCAGCACCTCGCGCAGCTGCTCGGCGCGCTCGGGCCCGGGCCTGCTGACGGCGATCGTGAGCGGCAGGGTCTGCTCCGCGGGCTCGGCCGGGCCGATCCCCTCGGCGCGCACCGGCGCTGGCAGCGCCACCTCGCCGTCGCCGCCGCCCCACCCGCGCTCGGCCAGCCGGGGCAGGACCCGCGCCAGCGCCGAGTCCGACGCTGCGGGCTCGCATGCCTCGAGGTCGGCCTCGCGGTACGTGCCCGAGAGGATCAGCCGGTTCTGGGCGCGGGTGGCGGCCACGTGTACGAGCCGGCATCCCTCCTCGGCCTCTGCGTCGGCCTCCTCGCGGTTCAGCTCTGCCAGCTCCCACAGCCCGAACGATTCCGCCGAGGGGAAGGCGAGGCGCATGCCGAAGCGCTGGGCTCCGCCTTCGTCGGGCACGGGCCCGATCACGATGTCGCTCCAGGTGTGCCCCCCGCTGAGCTTGCGCCCCAGGTCCGGCACCGCCACCACTCCGAACTCGAGCCCCTTGGCGGCGTGGACCGTCATCACCCGGACGCCGTCGTGGTCCTCGGCGCGCACCGGCGCCATCCCCTCGCGCTCGTCGCGGCGCGCGCTCTCGGCCGCCGCGAGCAGGAAGCCGGCCAGATCCCGGCCTTCGTGGCGCTCGTACTCGCGTGCGAGGCGCATCAGCTTGCGGACGTTCGCCATCCGCCCGCCGCCGCCCGGCCGCGCCAGCAGAGCGAGGTCGTAGGAGAACGCGTTCATGGTGCGCTCCACCAAGGACTCCAGCCCCACCAGCGGCGCCTCGGCGCGGAGCGGCGCCAGCGTGGCGCAGAAGCGCTGAAGCCGCTCGGCATCCGCCTCCGGCACATGCTCGAGCCACTCCAGCTCGGGCTCGAACGGCTCGCGCTCGCCGGCGCCGTAGCGCCACTCGACCAGGGGCCAGATGTGGCGCTTGGCCCCGGCGGCCTGGCGCAGGAGCCAGAGCGCGTCGGGGCTGACGCTCGCAGCCGGCGAGGCCAGCGCGCCGAACAGCAGCTCGTCGTCGAGCGGGTTCGAGACGCAGCCCAGGAGCCGCCCCAGATCCTCGACCTGCTGCTGGGACCAGTACCCGCGGCCTCCGACGACGTAGGGATCCAGCCCCGCCCGGGCGAGCGCCTCCTCGTAGGCGTCGACGTGGGTGAAGGCCCGAAGCAGGACCACGATGTCGCCCCGCGGCGCCGCCCCGGCATCGACCAGCTTGCGCAGCCGACGGGCGAGGAAACGCGCCTCGGCCACCACCTGGGGTGAGCCCTCGGACGGCGGTGGGTCCAGCTCGATCCCGTCGTCCTTCCATCGCGCCGCATCGCCGGAGCGCTCGTGCTGGGTCAGCAGCAGCTCGACCGAGCCTGCGGCGTCCCCCGAATCCGGCCGCGGGCGGCCCCAGGTGAGGCCGGGGAAGCCGTCGAGAAGCGCCGCGCCCGCCTCATTCACGGCGGCCAGGGGCGCCGGGAGCGAGCGGAAGTTCCCGCGCAGCGCGAGGACGTCGGTGGCGGCGTCGTCGCGGGCCTGCTCGCGGCGGGCGCGGAAGACCTGGAGGTCGGCGTTTCGGAACCGGTAGATGGACTGGTGCTCGTCGCCGACGCAGAAGAGGCGGGTGTCGGGGCCGTGGAGCCGCTCGATCAGATCGAGCTGCACGCGGTTGGTGTCCTGGAACTCGTCGACGAGGACGTGGGCGAAACGCTCGCCCCACGCCGCGTGAACCGTTGCCGAGGAGCGAAGCAGATCGAGCGCTCGCAGCTCGAGGTCGGCGAAGTCAAGGCCGGAGCGTTCCGCCTTGAGGCGCTCGTAGCGCGTGTGGAACCCCTCGAGCAGCGCCTCGAGCGCCGCCCTCGCCACCGCTGCCGCCTCGACCTGCGCGGGGGTCAGCGGCTCGGGATCCCCTCCGTCCTTCGGCGAGCGCACCGCGCCGGCCACCGGCGGCAGCTCCGGCGCCGCCATCCCCTGGCTGCGGAGCCGCTCGTAGGCGGCCAGCGTCATCTCCGCCAGCCGGTACGGCCTGTAGGCGGCGGCGGCGCGCACCGCCTCGGCCGCCCCGTGCTCCATCAGCCCGGCCAGCGTCTCCGTGAACGCACGGTCGCGAAGGCGGACCGCCTCCGCCTGGTCGAGCACCCGGAACCGCGGATCGAGCCCCGCGGCGACGGGGTGCGCCGCCAGCAGGCGGCGACAGAAGCCATGGATCGTCGTCACCCAGGCCCGCTCGGTCGCACGGGCATGGCGTCTCAGCTCGGCCGCACGGTTGGGGTCGCCCGCCTCGCGGGCCGCCCGTGCCCGTCCCATCAGCGCCCGCCGCACCCGCTCGCGCAGCTCGGCGGCGGCCCGCTCGGTGAAGGTGAAGGCGAGGATCGCCTCGACCTCGACCCCGTCGGCGCAGACCGCCTCGCAGTAGCGCTCGACCAGGACGCGGGTCTTGCCGGTCCCGGCACCCGCCTCGAGGAAGACGTCGCGGTCGCGCGCCTCGATCGCGGCTCGCTGCTCGGGGGTGGGAGGGGGCTGGGTCACGCGCCGTTGGCCCCATTCGAGTCCTCGGACGGCAGGCCGATCGCCCGCTCCAGCCGGCAGATCGGCTGAAAGGTGCAGTACTTGGGGCAGCTGCCGCCGAGTGGCCTGCGACCGATCTCGCCCGCCCGCAGCTCGCGTCCGGCGGCGGTGGCCACCTGCTCGGCGCGCTCGAGGTGCTCCTCGAAGTCGTCCTGCTCGCAGGGATCGCTGCGAACGAGGCTGAGCCCGCCGACGCGCTCCTCCCCCTTGAGCACCAGGCCGCGTGGCCTTCTCCGCTTCGGGTCGGTTGCCCCGAGCGGCTGGTAGAGGCCCCCGAGCACGTCCAGCTCGAGCAGCCTGCGCGCGACCAGCATGTAGAGCTGGATCTGGAGCGAGCCCTTCTCCTCGAACTTCCCCGCCTCGGTCACGTTGGCGCCCGTCTTGTAGTCGCGGACCACGGCTCCGCGGCCATCGGGCGCGACGTCGATCCGGTCGATCACGCCGCGGAGGACGAACTCGCCCAGGTCGAGGCCGCCCGGGTCGTCGTCGCCCTCCATCCCGAAGCCTCGCTCCAGGAGGTCTCGGCGCGGGCGCAGCTCGGTCTCCGACTCGGCCTCGTCGGCGAGGAAGCGCCCGACCTGCTCGCGCATGCGCGCCACCACGGCGACGCGCTCGGGGCCGAGTCGGGCGTCTGCGATCAGCTCGTCGAGCAGCTCGCCGAATCGAGCCTGCCAGCGGCGAAGGTCCCCGGGCCGGGGGATGGCGTCGGCACCCGGAGGGTCGCGGTAAAGGCGCTCGAGTGCCTCGTGGACAACCCCCCCCAGCCAGAGCGGGTCGCTCTCGGGCTCGAGGCGGACCGGCGCCAGCTCATGCTCGACGAACCACCGATAGGGGCAGCTGAGCCAGCCTTCGAGCTGGTTCGCGCTCAGCACGCGGCGCTCGCGCAGGCTCTCGAGGACCTTCTCCACGCGAAGCGGACCGGGTAGAGCGCCCGGGTCGGGGATCTGGGCCACCGAGGCGAGGACCCGCTCGCGAACGTCGCCGGCGACTCCGGCGGCGTCGAGGATGGCGCCGGCGTCGACCCTGGGGCCCCTGGCCGCAACAGCGCGGGCGAGTTGGCGCTCGCTGGGAGCGTCGGCCGGCGCGGGCACCACCTGCTCCAGCCCCTGGGTGCGCTTGAGCGCGTCCTCGGCCCGGGACGGCTCGTCGCCGAGGAGATCGAGCACCTCGTCGATGAACGGGGAGCGGGCGAGTGCGAGGCCCTCGTCGTCGCAGCTTCGCCAGCTCAGGTACAGACGCTCGGTCGGACGCGAGATGCAGGCGTGGAAGAGGTAACGCTCCTCGTCGGCCTGCTCGCGGCGGGCGAGGGCGGGGATGCGCAGCTCCCGCCGGCGGTCGTCGCCCAGCAGCGGGTCGGGCGGGGCCGCCGCCGGGAACTCACCGTCGCCGAGGGCGGCGCAGAAGAGGTAGCGCGCGCGGCCGGCGCGCAGGCGATAGGGGCTGAGGATGCGAACGCGGCCGTCGGTGGGCCCGCGCCAGGTCGGAACACTGGCGCCCTCGAGCGCCTCGACCGCGTCGTCGAGGGTCGGCTCGGGGCAGCCGGGCAGATCGCCCAGCGTGGCCAGCTCCTCCAACAGCTCGACCGCCGCCACCGCGGCCCGAAGCTCCAGCGGGTGAAGAAGGCCGACGCCCTCCTGCCCTCCGGACGTCGCCAGCGGGGCCCCGCCCCGGTGCGCCCCCTCGGCGACGTCCCGCGCGATCCAGGCCAGCGCCAGCAGGCGCGCCCGGGCGCTGGGGGCGCTTCGGAGGCGGGCGAGGTGGCGCGGCGGGCTCTCCCAGCCGGCGAACACGTCGTCGGCGCTGACCGCCTTGCCCCGGCGGATCCGCTCCTCGACGCCGTCGGCGATGGACTCGCTGAAGGCAGGATCGGCGCGCAGGTGGGCGAGCAGGTCCTCGGCCGTCCCGTGACCGCCCGCGGCGCGGCACAGCGACACGAGCGCCCGGCCCACCGCGGTGCGGTCCACCGGCGCGCGCGCCTCCAGCGCCACCGGGACGCCGCAGCCGGCGAGGACGTTCGCGAGCACGGTGCCGGCCGAGGACGGGTGGCGGACGACGATCGCGACGTCGCCGGGATCGGTTCCGTCATCGAGCAGCCGCGCCACCTCCCGGGAGATCGCCTCCGCCTCGCCGCGTTCCCCCGCGCACTCCAGCAGCACGACGCCCCCGTCCACTGGCACGGTGCCCGGATCGGCCTCGAACAGGGAGGCGTCGAGGTGACGGAGCGAGGCGTGCTGCGTATAGGCGGCGTCGGGCCCGAGCTCGACCTCGATCTCGGCGCCCAGCTGATCGCGCAGCTCGCTCACCATGCCCGCCCGGGCCGCCAGCGAGCGCCGGTCGGCGTAGTTCACCGCCACGGTCACGTCGGCCGCGCGCGCCAGCCCGCCGACCAGCTCCCTCTGGGCGAGCGTCAGGTCGTCGAAGCCGTAGAGGAACACCGGCCGCGCGCCCCATGCCTCCGGGTCGGCGCGAAGGGCGGCGATCGCCGTGGTCGCGAGCGCGCCCCGGTCGGTCCGGCCCGAGCGCTCGCGCAGCTCCGAGTAGGCGCGAAACAGCTCTGCCAGCTCGGCCTCGTGGGCGCCGCCCTCGACGTCGCCGGCGCGCTCCGCCAGCTCTCGCGGCGTCACCAGGGCCGCCTGCAGCTCCTCGATCAGGGCGTCCAGGGCCGGGGCGAAGCCGGGTCGCTGCGACGAGCGGCGGAGCCGTCGCAGCTCGGTGGTCGCGATCGCGGCCCGAACCAGCGCCAGTCGCTGGGGTCCCGTGAGCTGCGCCCCGATCGCCAGGCCGACCGCTGCCGCCACGTCCTCGAAGAGCCAGCCGAAGGTGCGGATCGAGATGCCGAGGCAGGGCTCGCCGTCCGCGCACAGCTCACGCTCGAACCACGCCGCGTCGTCGCCCGTGGGCACGACCAGCACCGGCTCATCCGAGGCGCGCCCGACCAGGCGCCGGCGCACCTCGCCGGCGCGACCCGAGTTCGGCGGCCCCAGGATCAGCCGGAGCGGCATGGCGTGGCGGTCGCGGGCATCGCTACGAGCATAGGTCGCATCACGGCGGGCGTCCTGACGCCGCTCCGAGCGCGTTTTCGGCCGCCGGGTTTCCGTCCAGCCGCGCGTCTATCGTCGCGCTCGATGTCCCTCTGCTTCATCGATCCCGCCGACGCGATCCGGGCCATCGCCGACTCGGTCGGCCGCGAGGCGCGCCGCCAGCTCCTGGGCGAGGCGGTCCGTGCCTGGGTCGATGAGATTCCCGAGGACGAGCTGGAGGCCCACTACGTCCGGGCGATCTCCGAGCTGGACGAGCACGATATCTCGATGCTCGCCGCCTGGCACGCGTCGCTCGACGTCGGCCACCCGGTGCCCAACCGCGACTTCCTGATGGGCGCGTTCGCCTCGCTCGGCGACAACCGCCGCGAGGCGCTCAAGCTCGCCGCCGGGTTCCGCGGCGAGGAGGCGGTCGACCGCGGCGTCACCGAGGAGGTCGCGCTCGACACCGTGCTCGACTGGCTCTCCCCGGTTCGCCAGATGGAGCTGGCGGTCGAGGCGGTCGAGCTTTACGTCTGGGACCGCGCGGGCTCGGACAACTAAGCGCGCCAGCGCCGCACGCGCGGAATGCGGCTCTAACTCGCCTACGCCCGCAGGGGCAGGCCCGGCGATCGCTCGCCGGGGGACGGACATCCGATCCTGCTGCCAACTGGGCATCCATGCCCGGCAGAGCCCCCCGGACGCCCGATCGCCGGCCCCGCCCCCGAGATGACCGCTTCCCGCGCGAAGCGCCTGCCCCAGCAGGCTGGGTGAGCAGCTGACGCCTGCCGTCGGAGATCTTTTCCGGCCCGCGTAATTCGGGCGTGCCTCACCGCTTGAGGGGGTGAAAGACAAACCCCTCAACAAGGAGAGACACATGTTCAATCGCACCAGCATCATCAAGAGGTCCGCGCTGGCGCTCGCGACGGCTACTGCCGCGTTGGCCTCGGCCGTCCCGGCGCTCGCAGCGGACGATCCCTCCCCGGCGGCCTCGGCGAGCCTGGACCTGGGGCCCCTGCTGTCGTGGACCGGGATCTCCGTCCACGATGAGGACGGGCTCGCTGGCCGAACGCTCGACATCCCCCAGGGCCTGGTCGAGCTGATGGAGTCGGTCGGCGGCAACGCCGCCGCGCTCCAGGAGCTGAAGGAGCTGCTCGACCGCGAGAACGGGTTCGCCCCCAATACGGGGCGCGACTCGAGCCTCGGCGGCGCGGAAGACCGCGAGGATCGTCTGGCGCAGTTCAAGACCGAGTCGCGCAAGGCGTCGTTCCTCGAGCGCGAAGAGTGGGCCGACCCGATGGCCGGCTTCGGCGACCCCAACGAGGGCGACGGCCGCTACAACGAGATGTTCGGGTCCGGTTCCGGCTCTCGGGGCAGCTCGGGTGGCGGTATCCGCTTCGGCGGGCCCGGCAGCGCCGCGGACGGCACTGGGACCATCATCGGCGACCGGCAGGGTCTGACCTCGGGGGACCTCTGGGGCATCATGGAGGGCACTGGGGACGGTGGATACGTTTCGGTGCAGGCTGACCGGAACCCCGATGGGGGGCACACGGTGGATACGACCGCACGCACCCGCGACGACGGCGGCTATTCGATCCGGGAGGTCTACGACGAGGACGGCAAGCTGGTGAGCACCAGTTACGCCGGCTCGAAGGGGACCCTCGTGATCCACTACGGAGAGGATGGAGAGCCGACGTCGGGCGCCTACATCCCGCACTGGCCCGACGAGGAGTCCGACCCCGACGAGCAGCCAAACCCGGATGGCTCGGACGGGACCAAGCAGGGCTGTCAGTGGAACCCGATGTACGACCGCTGCTGGGAGGACGCCTGGGAGGTCTCCCGTGAGCAGAAGGTCTCCCAGCCCGGCGGCGGCTCGGGGACGGGCGATGAGCCAAGCCACGAGGGGGGCTTTACGGCCTCGATCCAGGAGCGGATCAACGTGGTGACCCAGCCCAGCCCCGAGGGCGGAGCGCCCACGGGCGGCGGGGGCGGCTCCGATACCGGGGCGCCCGGAGGCGGCGGGCCGTGCACGGTCTGCTGACCGACGCCCGGGAGGGCGAGAGCGTGCGAGGGCCCGCCGGCGGCGGGCCCTCGCCGCTGCCCGCGCCCACGGCTCTGATGCCGGCGCGAAGCCCGCGTCGCGGGCGATGGGCCGCAGTAGCATGGACGCATGCCGCAGACGGGTGGGGTCAACGCCCCGGTCGAGCCGGCCGGCGTCGAGGAGGTCGGGCTCGTCCAGCGGGCCCGGTCGGGCGACGGCCAGGCGTTCGCCGCTCTTTACGACCGCTACGAGCACAGCGTCTTCAACCTCTGCTACCGGCTGACCGGCTCCCGCGACGACGCCGCGGACGCAACCCAGGAGGCCTTCGTCGCCATCCTCGAGCGACTCCCAAGCTTCGCCGACCGCGAGCTGAACTTCCCCGCCTACGTCCTCACCTGCGCGCGCCACGCGAGCTATCGCGCAATCGAGTCCCGGCGGCGTGCCGAGCCGGCGGGCGAAGCCTCGAGCGTCGAGCGCGATGAGCCCGATCCACGCGATCCCGGCTTCCTCGACGAGGACCCCGTGCGCGCCAGCCTGCTCTCCGACCAGCGGCACGAAGTGCGTCGAGCGAACGCGGCGCTCCCGGAACGCCAGCGGGAGGTGCTCGCCCTGCGTGAGCTCGGGGAGCTCTCCTACGACGAGATCGCCGAGGTCATGGAGATGAACCGGAACTCGGTGGCACAGCTGATCTTCCGGGCGCGGATCGCCCTTCGCGACGCGCTTCGCGCCCAGGCGGCCGCCTCGATCCCTCCCGCCGACGTCGACTGCGAGCGGGCGATGCCCCTGATCGCGATGCATGAGGACGGAGAGCTGCGCGACGCCGCCGATGCCCGGTGGCTCGATCAGCACCTGGGCGGCTGCCTGGCCTGCCGCGTCAGAAGGGAAGCGGCGGCGGAGGCGGGCGCTTCCTACCGTGCCTGGGCACCGATCGTGCCGCTGATCGGCCTGCGCGACGCGACGATCGCAAAAGCTGCCGAGCACGTCGGGGCCGACTGGAGCACGGTGGCGGCCGGCGGGCGTACCGGTTCATCCGACGGACTCGATCGCGCTGGATCGGCGCCGGCAGGCGAGCGCAGCAGCGGGGAGCGACACGCGCGGCACACCCCGGTGGGGAGTCTCGTGACCCCGCTCGTCGTTGGGGTGGCGCTCTTCCTCGCGCTGCTCGCGCTGCTCCTGCCCGGACGGCTGGGCGACCCCTCAGGAGGCGACCCCCAGGCGCCGGCGCGAAGCTTCCGATCGCTGGAGTCCCTGCTCGAGGCGGCGAAGGCGGATCGCCAGGCTCGCCGTGAGCGCAGCGAGGAGGACGCGACGGGCGTGTCGAGCGGCGCCGCGGCGGGCACCGCTCAGGGCGGTTCGACCGGCGGCGCCGCGGCCGGCACCGGCCAGGCTCAGGCGGGGACCGGGTCGGCGGACGTGAGCGAGGGCCAGGGCGGGGAGGACCAGCTTCCCTCGGAGGACGCGATCGAGCAGGAGCAGGCGTGCGCGCCCGATCAGTGCCCACCCTGAGGGCCCGCGCGTGAGCCTTTCGTTACGAACCCGGCTCCGCGGAGTCGTGACTCCTCGTCATCCGTAGCGGTCCGACCGCCGCCTCGACCTCCGCCACCGCCTGCTCGTTCGAGCGGAAGTGGACCGCCCGCATGCTCAAGGCGCGGGCGGCCTCGACGTTCACCTCCACGTCGTCCACGAACAGGCACTCGGCGAAATCCAGGTCGCCGATCCCCTCCAGGGCGCGCACGCGCTCGAGGGTGAGCTGGTAGATCTCGGGCTCTGGCTTTCGCATGCCCACGAAGGCCGAGTCGACCACCAGCTCAAAGATCTCGTCGACCGGAAGCATGGAGCGCCATAGCGGCTCCCACTCGCGGACGTTGTTGGTGAGGAGCGCCATCCGCATGCCGCCAGCGCGCAGCCGGCGCATCAGCTCGATCATCGGCTCGTTCGGATCGAGCGCGTCGAAGTAGATCTCCTTGAAGCCGTGCATCTCTGGCTCGTGGCCGAGGTCGCCCGCAAGCTCGGCGGCGATGTGCGTGAGGAAGTCGGCCTCGCTTACCCGCCCCTTCTCCAGCTCGAACAGAGGATGGCTTCCCTCGGACTCGGCGATCCGCTGCATCGCCCGCCCCAGCGCCTCGGGCGCGATCCCGGTGCGGTCCTGGAAGGCGGCGAAGGAGTGAAGGAGCGGCGTCGTGAGAACGCCGCCGAAGTCGGAGATGACGCAGCGGATCGGCATCGGGGCTTCAGCCACCGGCCAGCAGCTCGTGCAGGCCCGTGCCGCTCTCACCGTCGAGGCGGACGACGAGCGGGGTCACCTCGCGGCGCAGCCCGTCGGCGTCCCCGGTCACGGCGTCGCCCGCCCGGTCTGCGGCGATCCGCTTGCCGGCTCCGCCCTCCAGCCAGACCTCTAGCCCCAGGCGGCGTATCCGGCCCTCGGGGTCGTACTCGGTCGAGACCAGCGCCTCGTGAGCCTCGTCGGGTCCCTCGGCGCCCGAGAGGACGAGCGCGACGCCGTCCTCTCCATGCGCCCCGGCTCCCACCGGCCGGGCGAGTGCGACCGCCAGCGCAGACTCTCCCACGGACGCGCCGACGAGGCGCAACGACTCAAGCCGGCCCCAGTCGGGCTCGCCGCGAAGCTCCCACGTGGGCGGGGCGGAGGGGTCGGCGGCGTCGGCGCTGCGCATCAGCACGTCCAGGTCCCACTCGACCACGATGCCCGCCAACGGCTCGAGCCGGACGCGGTCAGCCACCGGTGCCGTCTCCCGGACCCAGCTCCGTGGGGTCGCCGATCTCGGTCGCGGTGCCGTCGACGTCGTAGGCGCGCCCCGGCTGCTCCCCGGCCGGCCGGCCACCTGGCCCGGTGGCCACGCCCCTCACCGCCCAGCCGAACGCGATCCGCCGCGCGGCGAGGACACCCAGGCCGCGGCGAATCAAGGCGCGCGTGGGCGGCAGCAGCAGGCAGAGCCCGAACGCGTCGGTGATGAAGCCCGGGGTGAGGAGCAGCGCCCCGCCGAACACGATCATCGCCCCGTCGGCGACCTCGCGTCCGGGCACGCGCCCGTTCGCGAGCGCCGTGTTGAAGCGCTCCCACGCCGCACGCCCCTGCGAGCGCAGGAGCCCGGCGCCGAGGAAGCTCGCGAGCAGGAGCAGCGCCAGCGTGGGGAGGACGCCGATCGCCCCGCCGAGCTTGATGATCACGTACAGCTCCGCGAGCGGGAGCGCGATGAACACGAAGAGGATCAGCACG
>Ga0299913_10004937_pt1 | contig 11302 bp, 7 predicted proteins | sample RVTome_9_FD_201360 | JGI IMG/M metagenome (GOLD analysis project Ga0299913, IMG submission 201360) | Soil microbial communities from uranium-contaminated site in the Upper Colorado River Basin, Wyoming, United States - RVT155D38 (version 2) ... | reverse complement strand
GGAAGTAGTCCTTGATCCGCTGCCAGATCCGCGCGAGCCCGCGCGGCTCGAACACCAGGAACAGGACGATCGTCAGGCCGAAGATCAGCTGCTGGATCGCCGGCAGGTCAGGCTGCAGGAAGGCCAACCCGGACAGATCCCGGCTGGCCTCCTCGATCGCGGCGGGCACCGCGATCATGAACGCGGCCCCGTAGATCGCGCCGGAGACGGATCCCAGACCCCCGACGATGATCATCGCCAGGTACAGGATCGACACGTCGAACGTGAACCGCTCCCACGTGACGATCAGGTTGTAACGGGCGGTCAGCGCTCCTGCCAGGCCGACGAAGCCCGACGAGATGGCGAACGCCAGGAGCTTGTAGCGGAACGGGTCGACGCCCATTACCTCGGCGGCGATGTCCTGGTCGCGGATCGCGACGAACGCCCGGCCGAGTCCGGTCCGGAACAGATTGGTGGCCACGAGCGTGGCCAAGCCGGCGGACGCGACGATCACCCAGTACCAGGTCATGTCGCCGGAGAGCTGCCAGCCGAGCAGCTCGGTCGGCGGCACGACGAGCGCGGCGGTGCCGCCGGTCACCGCGTCCCAGTGCGTGACCACCCAGATGATCACCTGCTGGGAGGCGAGCGTGGCGATCGCCAGGTATAGGCCCTTCAGGCGCAGCGCCGGCAGCCCGAACAGCGTGCCGAGCGCCGACGTGGCAAGGATCGCGCAGGCGACGTCGACGGGAAACGGGAACCCGGCCCTGGCGGCCAACAGCCCGCTCGTGTACGCCCCGACGGCCAGGAAGCCGCCCTGGCCGAGCGAGATCTGGCCGGTGAAGCCGACCAGGATGTTCAGCCCGATCGCGCCGATCACGGCGATGCCGATCTGGTTGAGGATCGTCAACCAGTACGGCGAGACCAGGAACGGCGCCGCGACGACAGCGGCGATCGCGAGTGCGAGACGTATGTGCTCCGCGCGCGTGTGTCGCAGCGCCAGGTCGCCGCGATAGCTGGTGTGGTAGACGCCCGTCGCCGTGGTCATGCTCAGACCCTTTCGATCCGGGCCTGGCCGAACAGGCCGTAGGGCTTGACCAGCAAGATCGCCAGGAGCGCGACGTAGGGGATCACCGTCTCCAGGCCGCCGCCGACGTAGCCGCCCGTATAGGACGACAGCAACCCGATCAGCGCGCCGCCGACGACCGCGCCGGGCACCGAGTCCAGCCCGCCGACGATGACCACCGGGAAGACCAGCAGGCCGAAGCTCGCGACCGCGCCCGAGACCCCGATCAGATTAGCCACCAGCACGCCGCCGAACACGGCGGTCACGCCGGCGAGGGCCCACGCGAGCGCGAACGTCCGGCGCACGCTGATTCCCTGGACCAGCGCCGCCTGCTGGTCGTCGGCGACCGCGCGCATCGCGATCCCGTCCCGCGAGCGCGTGTAGAACAGCGTGAAGGCGGCGAGTGCGACCGCCACGACCACGATCGCCCACAGGCGGTTCTCCGCCACCGTCGCACCGAGTAGCTCGACCGACCCGCTGGGGATGAAATCGGGGAAGGCGCGAGGGCGCGTGCCCCAGATGATCTGCACGAGGGAGCTGAGCACCGCCGCCAGGCCGATCGTCACCATGATCACCGAGATCACCGGCTCGCCGACCATCGGGCGCAGGATCAGGCGCTCGACCAGCAGGCCGATCGTGATCGCCACGAGGACGCAGACGGCGATGCCGATCACCCACGGCACCCCGACCTCGACGAGCATGAACCACGCCACGAAGGCGGCGATGAGGAGGAACTCGCCCTGGGCGAAGTTGATCACCCCGGTCGCCTTGTAGATGAGGACGAACCCGAGGGCGGCGAGCGCGAGGATCGCGCCGTTCGACAGGCCGTTGATCGTCAGCTGGATGAACGTGTCCACGGCTTCATCGACTCCCGGCGAGGAGGCCTCGCCGCTTGGCCGGCCCGGCGGCGGCCGAGTCGCCGTTCACGGACTCGATGGCGAGGGTGACGTCGCGCTCGACGCGCGTTCCGTCCTGGTAGGTGACCGTCGTACGGATGGTCACGTCGCGGCCGTCGCCGTAGAGCGCCGCGATGATGTCCGCGTAGCGCTCAGCGATGACGCCGCGCCGCACCTTGCGCGTGCGCGTGAGCTCCTCGTCGTCGGCGTCGAGCTGCTTGTGCAGCAGCACGAAGCGCTTCACGCGGGCACCCTCCGGCAGATCCCGGTTCGCGCGCGCGACATGCTGTGCGATCAGCTCGTAGACCTGCGGCTTCTGTGCGAGGTCCGTGTAGGTGGTGAAGCTGAGGTGATTGCGCTCCGCCCAGGTCGCGACGTTGTCAGCGTCGATCGAGATCATCGCTGCGACGTAGGGACGATTCTCGCCGCCGAACGCCACCGCCTCCATCACATGAGGTGAGAACTTGAGCTTGTTCTCGACGAAGGCGGGGCTGAAGCGCGTGCCGTCCGGCGCGCGCATCACGTCCTTCGCACGGTCGATGACGACGAGCTGCCCGTCCTCGTCGAGATAGCCCGCATCGCTCGTGTGCAGCCAGTCGTCGCGAAGCGCGTCGGCGGTTGCGTCGTCGTTGCGGTAGTAGCCGGCGAACACCGCCGGCGAGCGCAGCAGGATCTCGCCATCGTCGGCGACGCGCACCTCGGTGCCGGGGATTCCCACCCCGACCGTGTTGAACTTGACGTCGTCATCGCGGTGCATCACCGCGATCCCGCAGATCTCCGTCTGCCCGTAGATCTGTTTGAGGTTCACCCCGATCGCGTGGAAGAACTCGAACACGTCGGGCCCTAGCGGAGCGCCGCCCGTGTACGCCCGGCGGATCCGCGTCAGGCCCAGCTGCTCGCGGACCGGCCGTAGCGCAACCACCTGCGCGACCGCGTGCTGGAGGCGCAGCAGCGCCCCGGAGCGATGGCCACGTACTCTGGCGGCGGCCGCCCGCTTGCCGATCCTCAGCCCCCAACCGAAGGCAGCGCGCTTGAGCCACCCTGCGTCGCCGGCGCGCACCTGGACCTGGCTGAGCATGGTCTCCCAGATCCGCGGCGGCGAGAACATCACCCGCGGACCGATCTCACGCAGGTCAGCCTGCACGGTCGTCGCCGACTCCGGGAAGTTGAGCGCGAAGCCGACCTGCAACGCGCACGCCAGCGCGATCATCTGCTCGCCGATCCAGGCCAGCGGCAAGAAGCTGAGGAACTCGTCGTCGGCGCCAATCGGATCCTCCGACATCAGGCTCGACGCCATCCACAGCAGGTTCGCGTGGGTGAGCATCGCCAGCTTCGGCTTACCGGTCGTGCCCGACGTCGTGCACAGGATCGCCACGTCCTCGGGGCGGCCCTGCTCCACCTGCTGCTGCCACCATCCCGCAGCGGCAGCGCCCCGCTCCTCGACGGCCGTGAACTCGGCCAGGTACGGCTGCGTGTACCGCTCGAGGCCGCGCGGGTCGTAGTTGATGACATGCTCGACCGTGTCGATCGCGCCCGAATCCGCGAGCTCGACGAGCTTGTCGACCTGCTCCTGGTCTTCGGCGACGACGAAGCGCACCCGACCGTGAGTCAGCACGTGCGCGACCTCATCCACGACGCCATCGGGATAGAGGCCGAGCGAGCATCCGCCCAGCGACTGGGCGGCCAGCTCGGCGATCACCCATTCCGGCCGGTTGTCGCCCAGCACGGCGAGCGTCTCTCCGCGCCGGAATCCCATCGACGCCAGGCCTTCCGCGAACCGGCGGACGCGCTGCTCGTACTGCGCCCAGGTGATCGGCTGCCAGATCCCGTAGCGCTTCTCGCGTAGCGCGTGGCGGTCGGGGTGCTGTCCGGCCAGGCGCCGCAGGAGCTGTGGGAAGGTCGCCTCGGCACTCACGCCGGCTGGATCTCCCGTGTGGCGTGCGGCTCGCCGAGATACGCCTTGATGACCTCGGGATCGCGGGACACGGTCGCAGGAGCGCCCTCGGCGATCACGCGCCCGAAATCCAAGACAGTCACGCGGTCTGACACGTCCATCACGACGCCCATGTCGTGTTCGATCAGCACCGTCGTCACTCCCGCCTGCTCGTTCACGTCGAGGATGTAGCGCGCCAGGTCCTCCTTCTCCTCGGCGCTCATCCCGGCCATCGGTTCGTCGAGCAACAGAAGGGCCGGCTGCATGCACAACGCGCGTCCCAGTTCAACCCGCTTCTGTACGCCGTAGGCGAGGCTGCCGACCAGCTTCTTCCGCACCGCCTCGATCTCCAGCAGGTCGATCACCTCCTCGACCAGCTCGCGATGCTCGATCTCCTGCCGGCGCGCCGGGCCGATGTACACCAGCGAGGCCAGCGCGCGGTGCTTCATATGCACGTGCCGGCCCAGCATCAGGTTGTCCAGCACCGTCATGTGCTTGAACAGCTCGATGTTCTGGAACGAGCGCGCCACGCCGAGCGCCGCGATCCTGCTGGGACGCGTGCGCGTCAGCTCGCGGGATCCCTGACCGGCGTGGAGCACGATCGACCCCTGCTGCGGCCGGTAGAGCCCGCTGATGCAGTTCAGCAGGCTGGTCTTGCCGGCGCCGTTGGGCCCGATCACGGCATGGATGTCGCCCTGCCTGACCTGCAGCGAGACCTCTTCGAGCGCGCGCACGCCACCGAACCTGATCCCGACGCGATCTACCGCCAGCTGAAGTGCTCCAGCCGACAGCGTGCTCCGGTTCAGGTTGTGCCGATACGCCCGCGACAACGCCCTCGCTCCTCCTCAGTCGCGCGGGCAGTTCAACCGCGCGCACGTGCAATGTACTTCCGATATCCGGAAACCTCAAGTGCGAAACCGGAACCGAGCTACGATGCCGCCGAGGACGAGATGGCGATCGACGATCAGCGAGGCACACTCGGGACAGTTCGCAACGCCGCCGTGCTGCTCGAGTTTCTCAGCGAGGGACCCGCGTACCACCAGCTCAGCGACCTGGCAGACCGCGCGGGGATGTCGCTCCCGACGGTGCACCGCCTCTTGCGGTCGCTCGTGGCCGCCGGTCTCGTGGAGCAGGATCCGCGGTCGGCGCGATACGGGCTCGGACCCCAGCTCGTGTACCTGTCCGAGTGCTACCTGTCGCGGCTGCCCGTCGTCAAGGCCGCCGCACCGTACCTGGCGAGCCTCCGCGACGCACTCGACTCCACCGTCGTCGTCGGTGTCCTCCTGCGCTCACATATCGTCTACGTCGATCGGGTCGAGGCCGCCCGCTCGGCCGGCCCATTCCGTGAGTCTGCGCGCATGCGGCACGCGTTCGACACGGCGGCGGGCCGGCTGCTGATCGCGCGCGCGGGCGACGAGGCCTGGCACCAGGCGAAGGCCATGCTGCACGACGGCCGCCGGCCAACCACAGCGCAGCGCAACGCGTGGGCGCAGGCCCAGCACTTGATCGCCGAGAACGGCGATGTCGCGGGCTCCGTCGAGCTGGCCGTGCCGATCGAGACCGAGACATCCGTGCTCGCCGCGCTAGCGGTCAATCCCGGCCCGGAAGAGTGGGACGAGAAGGCACTCAAGAAGCGCGTGGCCCCGCAGCTGGAGCGTGCCGCGCACGCGATCTCCCGCACCGTGGGACATGGCTGAGGCATCCCCATACCTGGCCGAGTGGGCGAAGATCGCGGAACGCCTGACGTGGACTCGGCCGCCGGATGAGATCCACGTGCCCGACCCCGCGCCCCGGGGCTCGTGGTTTCCCGGCGGCCAGCTCAACGTGTCCGAGAACTGCCTGGATCGTCACCTGCCGGAACGGCGCGGCGATGTGGCGTTCTACTGGGAAGGTGAGCCCGAAGACCGACGAGTCCTCACCTACGGGGCGCTCGCCGAGGAGGTCGGCCGGTTCGCGGCTGCGTTGCGGTCCCTCGGCGTCGAGCCGGGGCACCGCGTCGCGCTGCACATGGGGCTGCTCCCAGAGACCGTCGTGGCAATGCTCGCCTGCGCGCGGCTCGGCGCCGTACACGCGGTCATGCCCGCCGTACTGCCGCCCGAGGCGCTGGAGGAGCGCATGGCCAACATCGGCGCCCGAGTGCTCGTCACCCAGGACGGCGCGTGGCGCCACGGCGTGATCCTCCCGCTGAAGTCGCGCGCCGACGAGGCGGTCGCCGCCGTCTCGAGCGTCCAACACACGATCGTCGTCAGGCGCACCGGCATGGACGTCGCCTGGTACGAGGGGGATCGCTGGTACCACGAACTGGTGGCAGACGCCGGCTCCGAATCCGCCGGCCTGGATGCGTTCCCGTCCGAGCACCCTCTGTGCGTCGGGCACGTCGCGAACCGTCGCGAGCGTCCGACCGGAGTCGTTCACGGCGCCGCCAACCTCCTGGCATGCCTGGTCGGCGTGCACTCCGGAGTTCTCGGAGGCAGGGAAGAGGTGTTCTGGTTTCCCTCGGAGATCGGGTGGCTCCCGAGCCAAGGCCACGCGGTATACGGACCGCTGGTCGTCGGCGGGACCGGCGTCCTGTACGAGGGAATGCTCGATACGCCCTCGCACGATCGCGCCTGGGAGATCGTGGAGCGGTACGGCGTCGGGCTGCTGATGGCGACGCCGTCTGTCATCCAGAACCTGCGCGGCTGGTCAGGCACGCACCTCCGTGGCCGGGCGCTCGACTCCCTCCGACGTCTCATCACAGCCGGCGAGGCGCTCGATGACGACCTCGCCTCATGGCTCGACCGCGAGCTGGCCTCCCGCGGTGTGCAATTGCTCGACGCCTGGGGCGAAACGGAGCTCGCCGGCATCGTCGCGTTCAACCTGCCCAGCGACGTGCACGTGGACGTCCCCGACCCCCGGCTCGACATCGTGGATCCTGCCGGCCACGCCGTGCCAGTCGGCAGCGAGGGGGAGCTCGTGCTACGCGAACCGTGGCCGGGCAGCCTCGTGGCGCTCGAAGCCGACGACCTCCGAGATCTCAGATCCTTCTCGCGCTACCCAGGCTGCTACGCGACCGGCGATCGAGCCGTGCGCCACGACGACGGGACGCTGCGGTTCCTCGGCCGAATCGACCCCGTAATCAGCGTCGCCGGCCAGCTCGTGTCGCTGACCGAGATCGAGGAGGCCCTCCTCGAGCACCCCTACGTGCGCCGCGCCATCGTCTCCGAGCGTCGCGACGGCAGGCTGGGAGTCGGCGTCGTCGCGCTCGTCCAGCCCGACTCGGGCGCCGACCGCCACCGCCTCACGATCGAGCTCGGCGACCACATCAATGGCACCCTCGGCGGCCTCAGCCGGCCCCGCACGATCCTGTTCGCCGACGAGGTGCCCCGGGAGCTCTCCGACGAGGAGCTCAGACGCGCGGTTCGCGCCTTCTGCTCCTCGCGCCAGATCGGCGCCACCGCCCAGCTGCGCGGGCCCGAGCTGGCTGAGATCGCAGGCGTCCGCCGATGAGCGTCTAGTCGCCCCGAATCGCGGCCGCGGCGGCGGCGATCTCCTGCGGATCGCCCGGGCGAGGCGAGAGGATGCTCCGCAGCCCGTCGCCCCCGTAACGCGGAATCACGTGGATATGAAAGTGGAACACGGCCTGCCCGGCGGCCTGGCCCGTGTTCTGCAGGATGTTCACGCCATCGGCCCCAAGCACGTCGACGGCAGTAGAAGCGACGGCCTTCGCCGTGCGCATGCAGGCGACGAGGTCCTCGGGATCGATGTCGTGTAGGTCCGTGCTGTGGGTGCGGGGCACGACGAGCACGTGGCCACGAGCGCTCGGATTGATGTCCATGAAGGCCACCGTCCGGTCATCGGTGTGGACGAACTCGGCCGGGAAGGCCCCGGCCACGATCTGGCAGAACACGCAATCGCCCTCGGCCGCCATCGGCCGCCACGCTAGCAATTCCCGGCTGGGCGCGAGGGGCCGCACGCGTGGGTGTGCGGCCCCTCGTCCAGAGCCGGCCTCAGCTGCCGTCGCCGAACTCCAGCCAGGTGCCCTTGATCGGCTTCTGCTTGAAGCCCGGCCGCGAGAAGTCGCAGACCCCGTCCGGGAAGATCGCCTTCAGGCGCGCCTTCTGGGCGGAGCCGAAGGGCACCGCGTAGTCGTCAATGTCGACGCGCTTCGTCCGGCACTTCATCACGTCGCCGGACAGGGGCCCGCCGGCCTCGATGCGAACGGTTGAGTAGATCGGGAAGAGCTCGTTGCAGACCGCGTCGGCTGCGAGCGTGAACCTCTCGTCGTGCGGCGTGCCGTCCGCCTCCCAGCACGTGTCCTTCACCCACGCCGGCTTGTTCTTGATCACCTTGACCGGGTACGGGCGGTGCGACCTGTCGGCCAGGATGTTCTCGAGCCACTCGTTGTGCGCCCGAAGGGCGAGCTCGGAGACGTTGACGCCCGCGGCGCCCGTGAGCGGGGTGAGCCAGTTGACCTGGTTCGCCGTGGTTCCGTTCACCCGCCGCATCCGCTCCAGCATCGCGAAGGTCCGCACCCGGGTATGGATGTCGATGATCTGGTCCGTGTAGCCGCGAGTGTCGATCGTGGGAACGGTCTGGTTCTCGCCGGACGTCAGCCGTCCCGTCCGATAGGTGTTCTCGATCGCGACAGGGTCGCCGACGCTGCGCTCGGGCACGAAGTTGCCGTCGACGTCGAAGCCGCCCACGCTCTCGTTGATGTCCAAGAACTCGTCGACCGTGATCTGGCCCCGGTTGAGGGCGTTCAGGCCGTACTGGATGCCCACGTTGTCGTAGGCGGAGCGCGCGAAGCCCGTCGCCGGGTCCCTGCCGAACGCGTTGATGATCCCGTCCCAGAAGGACCCGCGCGCGCCCGTCGGGTTCGTGACCGGGTCGTAGCGGAGCTCGACCGGGACGACCGGGTTGAAGCCGTTGAACGGCGTCTGCCAGGTGCGCGCGAATCCGTTCCAGCTACGACATGTCGTGTTCGTCCCGGCCGCGTTGACCGGGTAACCGTCGACGGTCGCCCGCCTTGCCGCCGGCCACGCCGCGGCGTTCGCGTCGAAGTAGCGGTTGAGCATGCTGCAGTCAACGACGTCCGGGAGGATCGACACGAGGTCGGCGTACGAGATCCCGGGCGTGATCGCGTCGAGAAGTCCCGGGTAGTTCTGGGCGATCAGGCGCTGCTGCATCGCTCCGCCGGAGCCGCCCGATCCGATCGTGAACCGGGGCTGCCCATACTGCTCGATGAACCGCTCCTTGATCATCGCCACCGTCTCGGCGGACACGATGTCGTTGCAACCGGTGCCGAGCGTGTTCCGCGTACCGAACGCGACAGCGAACCCCAGACTGAGCGGCGTGTGCGAGAGGGCAGAGGCGACCGTGTTGTTCCCCGACCGGTAGCCGGGGCCGCAGCCGCCGCCGAACGGCCAGGTCAACTTGCCGTTCCAGCCGGAGCGGCCCGCGTTCCCGTCTGGCGACCACGGGTCGGAGATCGGGTTCGCCGGATTGTCGAGGATCGCGATCCGGTAGATGCTCTCGTTGATCGTGCCGGACTCGACGCGGACGATGTAGTCCACGGTCTTCCCGTCGATCGTCGTCGTCTGGGCGAGGTCCGCAGGAGGGTTGGCCGCGTCGTACGGCGCGAACTCGCCGGCCGTCGTCCGGTAGAACCAGTCGTGGCGGGTCGGCGCGACGCACGGTCCGCTCTGTGGCGGCGGCCCAAGACCCGAAGCCTCCGTCTGGCAGATCCACGGCCGCTGGTGCGGCCCGGAGAAGATGGGTCCGTGACTGGGTGAGTTCCGCACACGCACGCGCGCGCTGAACCCCCACCGCGACCCGTTCGCGTGCCGCCACCACTTCTTCGCGTGCCGCGACCCCTTCTTCGCGTGCCGCGACCCCTTCGCGTTCGCCGAGAGCGTGTTCTTGCCGTCGACGAGCCCCGACACGAGCCCAACCAGCGCGTGCGCGTGCGCGTCACGGCGGAACGAGCTCGTGACATTCCTGTCGTTCAGGAAGACCCTGACAGCGCTCAGCGAGACGCGTGCAGGAACGTTGACGCGGATGACCGCATCACCACCCGTGATGTACTCGGGCCTGCTCGACAGGATGACGATGTCGGAGCTGTGGTGCGCACGCACTGTGGCACCTGGTCGCCCGTCGGTCGCCGCTCCGGCCGCGGACGAAACCGCTCCAGCCGCCGACGAACAGACGAGCGCGGCCGCAGCGAGTGCCCGAACCGAGATACGCCTCATCGATCCCTCCTCCTCCTCAACAGCCACATGTGCCGCGCACCTTGCACTCGGCCCAGCGACTAGGGCTCGTGACCTCGCCTACGACACTATCTTTCCAATATGCGAAAGTCAATCGCTTTATCCGGTTGCATATTGCAAAGTCGCGGCGACGCACTGGCCGCCCGAGGACGCAACGGCGGGCCGCTTGAGGCCGACGGCCAGCCCCTACGCAATCGACACGACGTCTCACTCCAGCGCTCGATGCCACGTCGGCGCGTCAGGCAAGCAGGGACACGCCGCCACGATCGCTGCATCTCGCGCCTGGCGAAAGCCGACCCAGCCGGAGACCGAGCACGCGCTACATGCGACCGAGGGCGTCTTCGTCGAGCTCGGCACGCGGCCCGTTCGCGTGCCGTGCTGTTCACTGCATCCGCTAGCGACACGCAGCGCCGGGTCGACGAAATCACGGCCGAACAGCGCGCCGAAGTTGTGCCGGTTGGCAAGGCAGAACACGCAGACGCGCCGGATTTCAGGAACCACGGCAGTCAGGCTGACTACCTCACGACGTGGCGATCCACCTGCAGATACGCGCTAGCGACGCCGCGGTCGGGCCGTGAGAGCCGCAGTCGATGAAAAGGCCGACGGCCGGGACCGTCGGCCGTAACCCCACGGAAATGCGCGCAAAGTCCGGGAATATCCGGACGCGTTTGAGAGGCGAGGATCGGCCGAAATCACCTGCAAATCCGCGAAACTTGAGTGCTCGACGGCCACGACTGAAAATCGTGGTGTCGGCGGTTCGAGTCCGCCTCTCGCCATTCTCGGGCCGAGAACCCGCCTGAACACGGGTTTCGCCGGTTGCCGGTGCGACGCGGTTTCCCTGCGTGTGCACACGACGCGCTTCGTGTGCCTTGATTCGAGGGCCGCAGGAATTCTCGTCAAATCGCCTACAGATCCCCGCTTTCGCGGGCGGGCATCGTTCGAGCGCAAGGCACCAGCGTGGCTCGTCTGCCTTTTCCTGCAGAGCGGCGACGAGCGGGCCCGCCGTCAATGTGCAGCGCGGTGGCGTTGATGTAGCCCGCGTGATCGCTCGCGAGGTAGACGGCGGCCGCGGCGATCGTTTGGGGCGAGGCCACCCGCTCGACGCCCTGCGCGAGCTCTTTGAGTCGGCGGCGCTGGACGTGCTGGTGGGCTCAGCCTCCCATCGGCCCGAAGTCCTCGACCC
>Ga0299913_10004936_pt1 | contig 11303 bp, 15 predicted proteins | sample RVTome_9_FD_201360 | JGI IMG/M metagenome (GOLD analysis project Ga0299913, IMG submission 201360) | Soil microbial communities from uranium-contaminated site in the Upper Colorado River Basin, Wyoming, United States - RVT155D38 (version 2) ... | reverse complement strand
GGAGCAACCTAGCGGCGCCACCTACGCTCCCGGCATGCCTATTGCGACCGAGAAGCTGGGGACGAAGCACCAGGCCAGCCCGGCGGTGATCGACGCCGAGCGGGCCCGGCAGTACGCGGCGGCCACCAACGACGACAACCCCGCCTACGAGTCGGGGAAGTACGCCCCGCCGGTCTTCGCGGTGGTCCCGACGTGGGAGGCGATGGGCCTGGCCGCGGCCGACTTCGTGCCACCCGAGGCGGCGATGATGATCGTGCACGGCGAGCAGGACATGCACTTCCACCAGCCGCTCGTCCCCGGCACCACCCTCCACACGACCTCGGAGGGCTACTCGATCCGGGTCGCCGGCTCCGGCACCCGCGTCACGATGCGGGTCGAGAGCAAGGACGACGCCGGGGCGCCGGTGGTCGAGCAGTACGTGACGCTGTTCATCCGGGGCTTCACCGACGCCGAGTCGGCCGGTCCCGACAAGCCGAATCACGACCTGGACGAGAGCGCCAAGGCCAACAAGGTCGGCGAGCTCGCGGTCCACGTCGACGACGACCAGACCTTCCGCTACCGCGACGCGTCGGGCGACCAGATGCCAATCCACATCGACGACGACTTCGCCAAGAGCGTCGGCCTGCCGGGGATCATCGCCCACGGCCTCTGCACGATGGCCATGTGCAGCCAGGCGGTGGTGAAGACGGTCGCCGACGGCGACCCGGCCCGACTCAAGCGACTGGCGGTGCGGTTCGCGTCGAACGTCTTCCCGGGCAACGACGTCGTCACCGAGATCTATGACGCCGGGGAGCGGGACGGCCGCAAGCGGTACGCCTTCGAGGCGACCAGCGCAGGGGCGACGGTCATCAAGAACGGGCTCGCCGAGATCGAGGGCTGATTGGCCGTCCTGCGGCTCTTCGCGTCCGCGAGGGAGGCCGCCGGCACCGGACGGGACTCGATCCCGGGTTCCACCGTGGGCGAGGTGCTGGAAGGAGCGCGGGCGCGCTACGGCGAGGGGTTCGCCCGGATCCTCGAGGGGTGCCGCGTCTGGCGCAACGGCGAGCCGGCCGACGATGGCGACCCGGTGACCGACGCCGACGAGGTTGCCGTGCTCCCGCCGGTGTCCGGTGGCGGTCAAGGCTGACCGGGCCGAGCGGCGGCAGTCGAAGCCCCGCCGGTCCGCGCCGCGAACCAAGAAGCAGTCGCGTCGGAGTTCCCGGCGACGGCCCCTGCGCGTCGTGTACGACATCAACGGTCCCCGGGTCCGGCTCGGCATTCTGTGGTTCCTCTGCAACGTCGGCGCGCTGGTCATCGGCGTCGGCGCCCTCGCGGCGCTCTACGGCGTGACCGCGGCGGTGGCCGCGCTGCAGACGGCTCGGGCATGGAGGAACGACCGGAACAAGCGGCCTCACCGTCTCGCGGCTGGGATCGGGGCACTGGCCTTGGTGATGGCGGCGATCTTCGACACCATGCTGGTCGGCCTGGCCCTGCTCGGGCTGGCCGCCGCCGCCGTCGTGATGGCCCACCTGCGCCGGCGGCGGCGGAGCCACCCGGTGGACGACGCGGGATACACCCTGCAGGCGTCGATGTTCGTTGGCATGGCCGCCGCCTCGGTCGTGCTGTCGTACCGGTTCGAGGTCGGGGCCGCGGTCTCGCTCATCGTCTTGGTGGCGGCCTACGAGACCGGCGACTACCTCATCGGCTCCGGCGCCGGTAATCCCTTCGAGGGCCCGCTGGGGGGGCTGGCCGCCGTCCTCGTCGTCACCTTCACCATCGCCCTGCTACGGGTGCCGCCGTTCGAGGCGGGCGACGCGTGGGTCTTCGGTGGGCTGACCGCAGTGCTGGCGCCGCTCGGCCAGTTGGCCGGTTCGGTCGTGCTCCCGTCGAACCGAGCCGACGCCCCGGCGCTGCGCCGGCTCGACTCGCTGCTGCTGCTGGCGCCGCTGTGGGCATGGTCGACGGGCATCCTCGCAGCCCGCGGCGGCTGACTGGTACCTTCCCTCGGCACTCGCGTCCGACCAAGGAGGGCTCGATGGAGATCTTCACCCAAGAAGGCGGAGCGTTCCTTTCCCGGTGGGGCCACGTCCTCTCCGGCATCACCTGGATCGGGTTGCTCTACTACTTCAACTTCGTCCAGACGCCGGCCTTCGCCGCTTTCGAGGCCGGCCCCCGCACCGAGGCGATCCGCAAGCTCGTTCCCCGGGCGCTGTGGTGGTTCCGGTGGGCGGCGATGCTCACGCTCCTGACCGGGCTGATGATCCTGGGCTTCCAGGAGCAGTTCGACGGCGACTACTTCGAGACCGCCTCAGGCATCAGCATCAGCACCGGCATCCTCCTCGCCGTGACCATGTGGGCCAACGTCTGGTTCGTGATCTGGCCGGCCCAGAAGAAGGTCATCGCCAACGCCGAGAACGTCGCCGCCGGTGGTGAGGCCGATCCGGGTGTCCCCGCCGTCGCCCGCAAGGGCGCCCTGGCCAGCCGCACCAACACCTTCTTCTCCATCCCGATGCTGTTCTTCATGGTGGCCACCAGCCACTTCGTGCCGGGCAGCTTCGACACCTCCGACAACCGCATCGGCTACTGGCTGGTCGTCCTCGTGCTGTGGGCGCTGTTCGAGCTCAACGGGCTCGGCGTGTTCGGCACCGAGACGGGCGGCCCGAGGATGTACCTCGACGACCACCGCTACACGATCGCGGGCGGCTTCATCCTGACCGCCGTCATCTACCTGCTGTGGGAGATCTTCTTCGGTTGATGCTCCGCCGCCCGGTCATCGCCGCCGCATCGGCCGCGCTCCTCGTTGCCGCCGCCTGTGGTGGAGGTGACGACGGGGGCTCGGACGACGGCGCCGCGGCCGAGCCGGCCGAGTCCGCCGAGGTCGTGCTGGAGAACGTCGAGTTCAACCCGGACGAGGTCACGATCTTCACCGGAGGGACCGTCACGTGGGAGTGGGACGACGGCAACATCGTCCACGACGTGAAGGGCGACGACTTCAAGAGCGAGCTGCAGAAGGAAGGCACCTTCGAGCACACCTTCGACGAAGCCGGGACCTACGAGTACACCTGCACGGTCCACCCGGCCATGAAGGGCGAGGTCATCGTCGTCGACCAGTGATCCCCGCCCCTCCGGGTGGCCGGGTCAGCCCTCTTCCTTGGTCTTCCAAAAGATGTTGGCGATCTCCTCGATCGCGTCGATCAGCTCCTGGCCCTGAGCCGGGTCCTGCGACTTCTTGGCGTCGCCGGCCAGCTTGGTGGCCTGCCAGAACTTGTCGTGGAGGTCGGGGAACTCCTTGAGGTGCTCGGGCTTGAAGTAGTCGGTCCAGAGCACCCACAGGTGGTGCTTGACCAGGTCGGCGCGCTGCTCCTTGATCAGGATGGCCCTGTCGCGGAACACCGGGTCGTCGCTCTCCTGGAACTTCTGCTGGCAGTTCTTCACCGACTCGGCCTCGATGCGGGCCTGGGCCGGGTCGTACACGCCGCAGGGGAGGTCGCAGTGGGCCGCCGCCGGCACCGGAGCAGCGACACGGTCGGCGGCGGTGAGCAGGCGGGATAACACGGTCATGCGTACGCTCCTTGCAGTGGTGGGACGGACCCTTCGCACCATACCCATCGCTTTCCTTTTTGTTGCCGGGGCGGTGTATGCCATCCGTCCGCGCCGGGTCCAGGTCACCGGCGAGAGCATGCGGCCCGCGCTCCTGCCCGGTGACCGGTTGCTCGTCGTGCGAGCTCGGCGGTTGCGTGTGGGCGACGTCGTGGCCGTGTCGGATCCGCGCCATCCGGCGCGCCTCATGGTGAAGCGGGTTGCGGCAGTCGACCCGTCCGGCGTCACCGTGGTGGGCGACGACCCCTCCGCCAGCACCGACAGCCGCCAGTTCGGACCGGTGCCGAGTGCGCTGGTCAGGGGCCGGGTCGTCTACCGCTACGCACCGCCAAACCGGGTCGGCGCCGCGTTGAAAGCAATGGGACTGTAGGACGGCGGCCGCCCGCCTCGGATACCTTTGGTCGTTGTGACCGAGCTCGACCGGATCCTCGCGGCGGACTACCTGGACGACCTGCAGGCCCGGTCACTCGAGGAGGTGCGGGCCATGCGGACCGAGTGCCAGGAGGTCGAGGTCGGGCTGTCCTACCTGCGCCGCCTGGCCCAGGCTCGGCTCGACATCATCGGCTCCGAGATCACCCGCCGCACCGGCGGCGGCGACCCCCACGACCTCTCCGAGCTCATCGGGCGCCTCCCCGAGATCCTGTCGGACCGTGTCCGCTCGCCGGGGGTGGGCCGCCTGCCCCAGCAGATGGCGCCCAACATCAGCGAGTTCGACCTCAGCGCCCAGGTCGACGCCATCGTCGACATCGACCGGCTGTCGTCGCTCCCCGACCTCGATGACGCGGAGGTGCATGCGTTGCGTGACGACCTCGACCGCTTCGAGCAGGAGGTGTCGGCCCGCCGGCGCGACCTGCACCAGCGCATCGACGCCCTCCAGGCCGAGATCACCCGTCGCTACCGCACGGGCGAGGCCTCAGTCGAAACCTTGCTCAAATGATCGCCTCCGGCGAGGTGCTCAAGTGACCGTCTACGGCACCATCGGGCGGCGGGTGCTGGTCGTCGACGACGATCCGGGCGTCCGCCGCGTGCTGCGCACCGTGCTCGAGGCCGACGGCTTCGAGGTGGAGGAGGCGGCAGGAGGGCAAGAGGCCCTCGACCACCTGGCCGGTGCGAACGGCGGCGGCCCCCGGGTCGTCGTGCTCGACATCATGATGCCGGGTATCGACGGTGTGGAGGTGTGCCGCCTGGTCGACCACGACGCGGTGCGGGTCCTCATGCTCACGGCCAAGACCGACCCCGACACCGAGACCGCCAGCATGGCCGCCGGCGCCGACCGCTTCCTGACCAAGCCGTTCTCCGCCATCGAGCTGCTCGACGCGGTCGAGGAGCTCTCGCCGTGACCGACTCGACCGAGCTCCTCGAGCGCCAGCTGGAGGTCTTCGCCCACGACGTGGGTGAGCTCTACCGGCGCCAGAAGGAGCGGGCCGAGGAGCTCGAGCAGGCCCTGGCCACGCTGAAGACCTCGTACCTGGAGACGATCCGGTCGCTGGCCTTCGTCGTCGAGGCCAAGGACGCCTACACGGGGCAGCACCTCGAGCGGTGCCGGGTCTACGGGGTGGCGCTGATGGAGGCGCTCGGCATCGCGGCCGACCACCCCGACGCCGAGTACGGGTTCCTGCTCCACGACGCCGGCAAGGTCGGCATCCCCGAGCGCATCCTCGGCAAGCCGGGGCCGCTCACCGCGGCCGAGTGGCGGGTCATGCGCACCCACCCGCTCATCGGCTACCAGATGCTCCAGGGCATCCCGTTCATGACGACGGCGGCGGCCATCGTCCGCAGCCACCACGAGATGTTCGACGGGTCCGGCTATCCCGAGGGGCTGAGAGGCGAGGAGATCCCGCTGCCGGCCCGGGTCTTCAGCGTGGTCGACGCCTTCGACGCCATGACCACCGACCGTCCCTACCGGGCGGCGCTGAGCCTGGAGCACGCCGCCGGCGAGATCGCCCGGATGGCGGGCACACAGTTCGACCCGGAGGTATGCGAGGCGTTCGTGCCGCTGTGCCAACGCCTGCCGCTTGCCGCCGGCTGATCCCGCCGCGTTTGCTGCTGGCTAGCGCCTGCTCGCTACCGTTGTCCTCATGAAGGACGAGCTCGAGAACCGGTGGCGTGACCTGGGCGAGTTCATCCGCGATCAGCGCCGCATCGGCCACCTGTCGCTGCGGAAGCTGTCGGAGATGGCCGGCATCAGCAACCCCTACCTCAGCCAGATCGAGCGGGGGCTGCGCAAGCCGTCGGCCGAGATCCTCCAGCAGATCGCCAAGGCCCTGCGCATCTCGGCCGAGACGCTGTACATCCGGGCCGGCATCCTCGAAGAGCGCGACGGCGACTTCGACCTTGTGGGGGAGATCCTCCGGGACCCCCACATCACCGAAGAGCAGAAGCAGACCCTCATCCAGATCTACGAGTCGTTCCGCCTCCACAGCGCGCCGCTGATGGCGCCCAAGTCGGAAGAAATGCCTGAAGAGGAATCCCCGACGGCCTCGCAGCGTTGAATGCCGTCGTGCGCACGCTGGCCGTCCTCTCGCTGCACACCTCGCCGCTCGCCCAGCCCGGTTCGGGCGACAGCGGCGGGATGAACGTCTACGTCCGCGAGCTCGTCTCCTCCCTCGCCCAGGCCGGCGTCGACTGCAACGTCTACGTCCGCCGGTGGGCCGACGACCTCCCCGACGAGGTCTTCATCGAGCCCGGCTTCCAGGTGGTGCACATCGACGCGGGGCCGGCGGAGCTGCCCAAGGAGGCGCTGCCCGACGTCGTCCCCGCCTTCACCGACGGCGTGCTCGAGCACATTGAGCGCACCGGCGACGTCGACCTCATCCACGCCAACTACTGGCTGTCGGGCGTGGCAGGCCACCGGATCAAGCACACCCTCGACCTGCCGCTGGTGTCGACGTTCCACACCCTGGCCCGGGTCAAGGCCGAGACCGGCGACGCCGAACCCGAGCGCCGGGTGGAGGCGGAGGCCGAGGTCATCGCCTGCTCCGACGCCATCCTGGCCAACTGCGAGGCGGAGCGGGCCCAGCTGGTCCGCCTGTACGGCGCCGACCCGGCCCGCATCGAGATCGTGCCGCCGGGCGTCGACCATGCCTTCTTCTCTCCCGGCGACCGGGGTGGGGCCCGCAACGCGCTGGGGCTCGGCCATCACCCAGTGCTCCTGTTCGTGGGGCGCATCCAGCCGCTGAAGGGTGCCGACGTGGCGGTGCGGGCCCTGGCCGAGGTCGGCCGGGCTGACGCGGTCCTGGTGGTCGTCGGTGGCGCCAGTGGGGTCGAGGGGCAGGCCGAGGCCGCTCGGGTCCGGGCCCTGGTCGACGACCTCGGGTTGACCGGCCGGGTCCGCTTCGTCGATCCCCAGCCCCACCACCTCCTGTCGACCTACTACCGCGCCGCCGACGTCTGCCTGGTGCCGAGCCGCTCGGAGTCCTTCGGCCTGGTGGCCCTGGAGGCGGCAGCGTGCGGCACCCCGGTGGTCGCCGCCGCCGTCGGTGGACTGCGAACGCTCGTCGACGACGGGCGCACCGGCTACCTCGTCGACAGCCGCGACCCGTCGGAGTTCGCGGCCCGCACCGCCAAGATCCTCGACGATCCGGTGCTGGCCTCGGACATGGGCGCGGCGGCCGCCGCCCGCGCCGGCGGGTACACCTGGTCGACGACCGCCGCCCGCCTCCGCCGGCTGTACGGCGACCTGCGGGCCCGGGCGCTCGTCGAGTGTCGTTGAGCGAGGCCGAGCTCGACCAACTCGAGCAGCGCATCGACGGCTGGCTGGCGACGCAGCTCGAGGAGAACCCGATCATGGTGGCGATCGACCGGGGCGAGCCCGGCGAGCGCCGGTGGTACGTCCGGCTGGCGGGGGAGGAGAAGGACTTCACCACCATCTGGTTCACCCTGCGCCAGCGCACGCTGCACTACGAGACCTACGTGATGCCGGCCCCGGAGGAGAACCACGAGCAGTTCTGGGAGCATCTCCTGCGCCGGAACTACAAGCTCTACGGCGTCCACTTCGCCATCGGTCCCGAGGACGCGGTGTTCCTCGTCGGCCACATCCCTGCCGCCGACGTCGACGCCGAGGAGCTGGACCGGATCGTGGGCACGGTGTTCGCCTCGGTGGAGCAGTTCTTCCACCCCGCCCTGCGAATCGGCTACGAGAGCCGATTCAACTAGTTCTTCCCTTTCGTGTCATTTCATGTTAGGTTGCGCACCAGGCCCGGGGAGCGGAACGGCCTGACCTGTTCGGGGAAGTGCAGGTGAGGTCGCGAGGCTCTCCGGGCCTTGCCGCACCGCCCGTGACGCCGCCGAAGTGGCTCATCTACGCCATCACCGCCACCGGCATCCTGGCCAACCCGCTCATCGCCCCGGCCATCCCCGACATCCTCGCCGACCTCGACGCGCCGAGGGGCCAGGCCGGGTTCCTCATCGCGGCCGGCACCCTGCCCGGCATCGTGGTGGCCCCGGTGATCGGTGTGCTGGCCGATCGGTACGGCCGCCGAGCGGTTCTCCTGCCGTGCCTGGTCCTGTTCGGGCTGTTCGGTGTGGGTGCGTCCTTCGCCGGGTCGTTCTGGATCCTGCTCGCCCTCCGGCTCGGGCAGGGCGTGGGCTCGGCCGGGCTCATCAACTTGGCCGTGGTGCTGGTCGGCGACCACTGGGACGGCGTGGAGCGGGCCCGCATCCTGGGCCAGAACTCGGCCGTGCTCACGGTGTCGCTGGCCGTGCTCCCGCCCCTTGGTGGGTTCCTGACCGAGCTGGGGAGCTGGCGGCTGGCGTTCGCGCCCTACGGCCTCGCGATCGTGACCGCGGCCGTGCTCTGGCGGCTCCTCCCGGAGACAACCGCCAACACCGGCGTGACCATGCGGGGCCAGCTGCGGGAGGCGCTCGGGTTCGCCCGGACCCGGGCCGTCATGGGGACCGTCGGGCTCGGCTTCGTGATCTTCTTCCTGATCTTCGGCCTCTTCCTGACCGTGATGCCGCTGCTGGTCGAGGACCGCTTCGGCCTCGGCGCCGGCGCCCGCGGGCTGGTGCTGGCGGTCCCGGCCATCACCTCGACGCTCGCCGCCCTCTCGCTCGGCCGGCTGCAGCTGCGCTTCGGGCGGAGCCGGCTCATCCTCCTCGGCTCGATCCTGTTCACGGTGTCCTTCGCCGCCATCGCCGGGGCGCCCGCGCTGTGGCTGGTGCTGGTGGCGGCGCTTGTCTACGGCTTCGGCGAAGGGATGAGCATCCCGACCCTCCAGGACGTCGTGGCTGGAGCGGCGCCGGCGTCGAGCCGCGGCGCGGTCGTCGCCCTCTGGGTGGGCGGGGCGCGGGCCGGGCAGACGGCCGGTCCGCTGGCCGCCGGCGGGGCGGTGACGCTGCTCGGCGAGGGTGGGGCGTTCGGGGCCGGGGCCGTGGTGGCCGGGCTGCTGATCGTCGCCCAGCTGGCGCTGCGCCGGCCCGAGCGGCCGCCTGAGCGGGAGGCCCCGGCCCGAGCGGCCGCCTGAGCGGGGGGCGAGGCAGGATCCGCGGCGCGCGTAGCGAACATCATTACCGTCCTGTTACGGTCTTCATCGGTTCGTCGCCGTTCGGTGACGCCGTCCGGCCCGAAGACCGGCCGACCTCGCACGTCACCTGTCAATGACGCGACTCCGACCCCTCCTCATCGCTCTCGCCGCGCTCCTGGCCATCGCCCTGGCCGCGCCGGTCGGAGCCGACTCGTCCTCCTCGGCCCGGCGCCAGCGGGACGAAGCGCGCCGCCAGCGGGCGGCCGCCGCCGCCGAGCTCGACGCCCTCCAGGTGTCCGATCTGCAGCTGGAGGAGGCGCTGGCCGCCCTCGAGGCCAACGTCCAGGGCCAGCAGTCCCACGTGCAGGCCGCCCAGCTCGCCGCCAAGGCGGCCGAGGACGAGGTGGTCGCCACCCAGGTCAAGATCGACGCCACCCGCCAGCGCATCGGCGACCTCCGCCACGACCTCGAGCAGCGGGCGGTCGACGCCTACATGCGCCCGGCCGACGACGCCATCAGCGGGGTGCTCGGCTCGCGGGACATCAACGAAGCGGGCCGAAAGCAGGCGCTGCTATCGCAGGTGGCCGCCAGCCAGCTCGATGTGATCGACGAGCTGGCCGCCGCCGAGGAGGACCTGGGCGTCCTCAAGGGCGAGGCCGAGGCGGCCGCCGAAGTGGCCCGCCAGGCCAGGGACGAGGCGCAGCACCGCCTCAACGAGCTGGAGCGGGCCAAGGCTGCCAAGGCCAGGGTGGCGGCCGATCTCGACGCCCGCATCGCCCAGATCCGGGGCGAGGCCGAGGCGCTCGCGGCCCAGGACGCCGAGCTCACCGCGCTGATCCGGCGCAAGGAGGCCGAGGCCCGCCAGGCCACGGCCCGCTCGGTGTCGTCGGGTGGCTCTCCGGGCCGGGTCTCGGCCTACGGCCTGATCTGGCCCGCTCGGGGCCCGGTCACCTCCGAGTACGGCCAGCGGTGGGGCCGCCTGCACGCCGGGATCGACATCGGGGCGGGCACCGGCGCGCCCATCTGGGCGGCCCAGGCCGGGACGGTGATCTTCTCTGGCGTCCAGAACGGCTACGGCCAGACGATCATCATCGACCACGGCGGCGGCCTTACCACCCTCTACGCCCACCAGAGCCGGCGCATCGCCACCGACGGCCAGCGTGTGAGCCGGGGCCAGACCATCGGCCTGGTCGGCAGCACCGGCCACTCGACCGGTCCGCACCTCCACTTCGAGACCCGCGAGAACGGCTCCCCCGTCAACCCCCGCCGCTACTTGTCCTAGGTCGCGTAGCGTTGGGCCGATGACGACCCGGCTGCAGCTGATCGGGGGCGGCCGGATGGGCGAGGCGCTGCTGGGCGGACTGCTGGCGGCCGGCTGGGCCGAGGCCGCCGACCTGGCGGTGGTCGAGAAGATCGAGGGGCGGCGCAAGGACCTGGCCGACCGTTTCGGTAGTGTCCAGGTGGTCGACGAGCCGGTTGCCGCTGAAGGGGTCGTCATCGCGGTCAAACCGGGCGACGTGCCCGACGCCTGCCGGGCCGCGTCAGCGGCGGGCGTGAGCCGGGTCCTATCGATCGCGGCCGGCGTGACCATAGCCGACCTGGAAGCGGCGCTCGGCAAGGGCACGCCGGTGGTGCGGGCCATGCCCAACACCCCCGCGCTGATCGGCGCGGGGGCGGCGGCAATTGCGCCGGGATCAGCCGCTGGCGAGGACGACCTGGTGTGGGCCGAAGGGGTGCTGGCCGCGGTCGGCACGGTGGTGCGCGTTCCCGAGCAGCTCCTCGACGCGGTGACCGGGCTGTCGGGATCGGGGCCGGCCTACGTCTTCCTCGTGGCCGAGGCACTGATCGAGGCGGGCGTGCTGGCCGGGCTCCCCCGCGATGTCAGCACCACGCTGACCATCCAGACGCTGCTGGGCTCGGCCCGCCTGCTGGCCGAGACCGGTGACGGGCCCGAGGCGCTGCGGGCTGCGGTCACGTCCCCGGGTGGCACCACCGCGGCCGGGCTGCGGGCGCTGGAGCAGGCGGGCGTGCGCTCTGCCTTCCTCGACGCGGTGAGCGCCGCCACCGAGCGGTCCAGGCAGCTCGGCCAGGGCTGACCATGGGCGAGCGGCGTCCCTCTTCCCACATCAGCAACGCTGGCGTACATTGGCCCCGCGGAGTAAAGGGGTTCTTCCATGGCGCAGTCTCACGCCCGCGCCCGGTTCCTCACGGTGGCCGAGGTGGCTGGGTTGATGCGGGTCTCCACGATGACCGTCTACC
>Ga0299913_10004935_pt1 | contig 11305 bp, 7 predicted proteins | sample RVTome_9_FD_201360 | JGI IMG/M metagenome (GOLD analysis project Ga0299913, IMG submission 201360) | Soil microbial communities from uranium-contaminated site in the Upper Colorado River Basin, Wyoming, United States - RVT155D38 (version 2) ... | reverse complement strand
CGGGTTCGCGGGCGCCTGGAGCTCCTTGACGTCGCCATCCTCGCCGGCATCGGCGCGCACCTCGCGGTCTCCCTCGCCAGCCTGGACCGTGCGGGCAGCCTGGAGGCCTCGGGGATCGTGGTCGTCTACGCCGCCACCTACTGGCTCGCGCGGTACGTCGGCGCCGATCCGGAGCTGCGGCGGATCGCCGCCATCGCCGTGGTCATAGCGCTGACCGCCTGGTTGGTCCTCATCGGTGTCACCTGGGTGGCGGAGAAGGTGGTGGACGTGCAGGCGTTCGGTTGGCCGCCACGGCTGGACGCGTACCAGGCGTATGTCTGGGGCTCCATCAACACACCGCCGGTGCTCCTGCTCCTCGTCACGCCGTTCGTCGCCTGGCTGCCGGATGTTCGACTCCGGCGCATCTTCCTGGGAGTGCTGGCCGTCGCGGCGGTCATCGTCGTCCCGTTCAGCGTTGGGCGAGCGGCGTGGTTGGGCATCGCGGTCGCCGTGCTGTCGCTCGCAGCCATGTCACGGCTGCCGGCGTGGGTCCGCGCGCGGGGCATCTGGATCTGGGCCATGGTCGCCGTGGGGTTCGCCGGGGCGCTGGCCGTATGGCTGCTGGTGACCCGGCTCGACGGCCTCGTGGCCGCCCTGGACAGCCGCGTCCGCCTCTGGCAGCAGGCGGGTGGCTTGTTCGCCACTGACCCGCTGACCGGCTCGGGGCCGGGGACGTTCTCATGGGCCCGGTTGTCGCACATCCCCGACTTCACCGACCGCGTGGGCGCCAGCGCCGCCCACAACGTCCCGATCCAGGCGCTGGCGGAAGGTGGCCTCCTGCTCGGCGCCGCCCTCGCGTTCATCGTCGCCGCCTGGGGATGGCAGGTGACCCGGAGCCGCCGGCATCTCGACGGTCCGCGGCGGGTCGCAGTGGCGGCGCTCATCGGCTTCGCGGCGTTCAGCCTGCTCGACGACTTCAGCTTCCTGCCCGCGGTCACCGTCGTCGTCCTCGTGCTGGCAGCGTGGTCGCTGCCGCCGCGGGTGCCCGTGGACGTCGACCTGAGCGCATCGGGCTGGCCCGGCCTGCTGGTGCCGGTCGTGCTGGTGGTCGGGGCCGTCATCACCGCACCGGCCGCGGCCTCGCTGGGGCTGATGCGGATCGGATTGGCGGACGCGCGGGTGGCTGCCGTGGACGGCGATTGGGGAGCCGCGCTCCTCGGGTTCCGGGCGGCGGCGTCGGCACAGCCCTCGAATGCGTTGCACTGGATGAGCGTCGGGCTGGCAGAGCATCACGTGGGTCGCCAGGACGCCGCCATCGAGGCCTACCGCGTCGCGGAGCACGTGAGCCCCGGCGACCCGCGGCCGTGGGGGGCGCTCGCCGCCTTGAGCGACGGCTCGGAGGCGATCGACCTGCTGCGCGAGGCCGCTCGGCGCAGCAACGACCCGCAGTACGCGTATCGGTTGGCGTCGGCCCTGTCGGCTGAGGGCCAGGACGTCGAGGCTACCCAGTTCCTGGCTATCGCATCGGTCATCCAACCCACTCTGTATGCGACCGTCTTGGAGCCGATGCGGTCATCGGTCCGTAGCGAGCTGATGGCAGCCATTGCGCACGTCGGCTCCATCGAGGAACGAGACCCGCGGGAGGTGGCGTGGAACGCGGCACTGGCGGCGGGAGAGATGGAACCGGACGCACCGATCCAGTGGCGGGTGGCCGGACTGGTCCGCGACGGCGATGCGACCGGCGCAGGAGCGCTGCTCGAGGAGGCCGAGCTCCGGGAGCCACGCTCGGTGCGCACCTGGCAGGCCGCGGCCGCCGTCGCGGGGCTGACGTGCGATCGTGCCGCGCGGCAGGAAGCCGTGGCGAACATCGACCGGCTCGGGCGCGAGTCGATCGGTGCCGATCACCGCGTCGCCGAGCGTCGTCCCGGCGTGTATGGCGAGCCGGATCTCGGGGACTACCAACCGCTGTCAGAGGCCAGCCTGCCGTCACCCCCGGAGTGGCCGTTCGGGCTGATCGAGGTCCCCGACTGTGGCTGACCAGCGGCGCGGTGGGTCGATGGCCGGCCGGCTGCTTCGCCGGCTCCCGCTCGTGCTGGCGCTCTCCGGGATCGCCTTCGGATGGATCGGCCTCAACCTGGATGGCGACTACTTCCGCGACGCCCTGGCGTACTGGCGGCCGGATCTCGACAACCTCTACGGTGGCCGGCGCGTCGGGATCATGAGCACCTACCTGTACTCACCGGCGTTCGCGCAGCTGATCTCGCCGTTCGGCCTCCTGCCATGGGTCGCCTTCGCCGCCCTCTGGTCGGCCCTCAACCTGGGCGTGCTGATCTGGATGGTCGGTCCGTACGTCGGTGCGCTGCTCTTCCTGGTCCCCGGGCCGGTGGGTGACGAGATCTCGACGGGCAACATCCACCTGCTGCTCGCAGCCACCATCGTCGTCGGGTTCCGCTATCCGGCGGCCTGGAGCCTCCACCTTCTCACCAAGATCACGCCCGGGCTCGGCGTGCTGTGGTTCACCGGGGCGCGCCAGTGGCGGCACCTCGCGACGGCCATCGGCGCGACCGTCGCGATCGCGGCAATCTCGTTCGCGCTGGCACCGTCCGCGTGGTTCGAGTGGGTGGAGACGCTCCGCCTCAGCAGCACCATCCCGTCCGAGGAGGTGGCTGTCATTCCCGGCCCGCTGTGGCTGCGCGCGGTGGTCGCCGCCGTGATTGCGCTCGTCGCGGGCTGGCGCGGCATCCGCTGGCTCGTTCCGGTCGCGGCGGTGATCGCGCTGCCCGTGCCCTGGTCATCAGGGCTGTCACTCCTCGTCGCCTCGCTGGCCCTGACCCGGGACACGTGGGAGGGCTGGTTCCGATCCGCCTGGTCACGGGTCAGGCCGGCGCGGTCCTAGCCGGCTGGCACTATTGGCCATGTGGCGCCGGCAGGCGCTCGTCTACTGTTCCCCGCGCATGCTGCCGTTGTTCACCGTCACCATCTTTCTCGGCGCCGTCCTCGTCTTCGGTGTCCAGCCCATCGCGGCCCGACTGCTGCTCCCATCCTTCGGGGGGAGCCCGGCGGTCTGGAGCGCGACGAGCGTGTTCTTCCAACTCGCGCTGCTGGCGGGCTACGGCTACAGCTTCCTGATGACCCGCATGCTCGCCCCGCGTCGCCAGCCGTTGGTGCACGTCGCGGCGCTCGCCGCTCCCCTGCTGTTCCTCCCGTTGAGCCTGCCGCTGCTCGCCGATCCGGTCGGGGCCAATCCCGCGTTCACCGTCCTGGGGATCCTGTCCCTGGGCCTGGGCGTTCCCTTCATGGTGGCCTCCACGACCGGTCCACTGCTCCAGCGCTGGTTCAGCTACACCGGCCATCGCTCGGGGCGGGACCCGTACTTCCTCTATGCGGCGAGCAACGCGGGAAGCCTGATCGTCCTCCTCTCGTATCCGTTCCTGATCGAGCCGCGCCTGGACCTGGGCGCACAGTCGGTCGCATGGAGCATCGGCTACGTCGCCTTTGCAGTGATGAGCGTCGTCTGTGCCCTCACGGTCTTCCGTGCCGCGCCGGGGCAGATGGGAGCGGATCACGCCAGGGTGACGGCGGACGACGCGCTCGTGGCCGGGCCGACCTGGGTCACGCGCGGCCGATGGGTGGTGCTGGCGGCGGTCCCCTCGGCGCTGTCGTTGGGCGCGACCGCGTACATCAGCACCGACATCGCGGCCGTGCCGTTGCTGTGGATCGCTCCCCTGTCGCTCTACCTGCTGAGCTTCATCATCGCGTTCAGCACGCGCATTCGCATCACGTCCGGCCAGGCGAGCCTCGTGCTGCCCTGGGTGGCGGCGGCGGTAGTGATCCCGTCGGGTGGGCTGCTCAGCCTGCCCACCGCCCTGGCCATCGGGCTCCACCTCAGTTTCCTGCTCGTGGCCGCCACGATGTGCCATACCCGCCTGGCGGAAGAGCGTCCGACGCCACGGCATCTCACCGAGTTCTATCTGCTGGTGGCGGTGGGCGGCGCCCTCGGAGGCATCTTCGTGTCGCTGGTCGCTCCCCAGGTCTTCGATCGCGTGTGGGAGTACCCGATCGCGATTGGCCTGGCTCTGCTGCTGCGACAGGCCGGGGCCAGACTGTTGAACCGGCGCGGCCTGATCGCCGTGGCGCTCGCGGTCCTCGTCACGTTCACGGTGGCGGGGATCTCCCTGCAGGAGGCGGCCATCCCGACCGCGATCGCGCCATTCGCCATCGCGGCGGCGCTCCTCCTGATCCTGATCGCGGTTGCGCCGATGCGCCCGGTGCTGGCGGCCGCCGCCTTCGTGATCCTCGCCGTCAGCGTGTGGGGAACCGGCACCGCAATCCACACGGAGCGCACGTTCTTCGGCGTGTATCGCGTTACCCGGGACGGGTCTGATCATCTCCTCGTGCACGGGTCCACGGTCCACGGTCTTCAGCATCGAGACCCTGCCAGGACCCGGACGCCGAGCGCGTACTACCACCGCTCCGGGCCGATCGGCCAGCTGTTCGCGGCACGCTCGGCCGACCTGGAACGGGTCGCGGTCCTGGGTCTGGGCGTCGGGACCCTTGCCGCATACAGCGAGGCGGGACAGCACTTCACGTTCTACGAGATCGACCCCGCCATGGTCGAGATCGCCCGGGACCCGGAGCTCTTCACGTTCCTCGACGAGGCCCGCGGCAGCATGGAGGTCATCGTCGCGGACGGCCGGTTGGGCCTCGCCGCTGATGAGCGCACGTACGACCTCGTCATCCTGGACGCCTTCACCTCCGACGCGATCCCAGTGCACCTGCTCACCCGCGAGGCCCTGGCGGCCTACGCGGACCGGCTCACGCCGGACGGGATCATCGCCATGAACATCAGCAACCGCTTCCTCGACCTCGAACCGGCCGTCGCAGCGGTCGCGCGGTCCCTCGACATGACGGCGCTGGTGCAGCACGACATCGAAGTCAGCGACGAGGAGCGTGCAGACGGCAAGACCTCGTCCACCTGGATGCTGGTCGCACCCGAGTCGAGCCGGTTGCAGGATGTTGACGGTGATCCCCGCTGGGCGGTGGCGCTGGTCGACGAGCACGTCCGTCCATGGAGCGACGATTTCAGCGACATCCTGGCGGTGCTGCGGTGAGCTCGCCGGAGCGGCGCCAATTCGGACTTTCAACCGCCGCGGTGGCGGTCTTCGCGGTCGCGTTCATGGTGTGGATCCCGAGGCCGGCCATCCCCCTCATCGACGGGGACGTGTGGTGGCACCTTCGAGCCGGGGAGGAGGTGCTCACGTCCGCGCGCATCGCCACGACCGATACCTGGAGCATCGTGGGTAACGGGATGGCGTGGACGAGCCAGGATTGGCTGGGCAACGTGCTGGCCGCAGCCGTCTACCGGATCGGGTCGCTCGGCCCGACCCTGCTCTCCATCGCGTTCAGCATGCTGGTCGTCGGGTCCTTGGTGCTCCTGTGGCGCGGGATTTCGCTGCGCGGGCCGGAAACCGGCTGGCTGAGCCGCCTGGTCTGGCTCACGGCCGGACTGACGGTCGCCGGTCCCGTCGTCGGGGTCCGGGTCCAGGTCGTCGACCTTCCGCTGGCCGTCGCCGCACTGTTCGTCTGCTGGCACTACGTCGCGCAACGCCGGCCGTTGGTGCTCACCTGGCTGCCCTTGATCGCGGTGGCATGGGCGAACCTGCACGCCGGTTGGCTGCTGCTCTTCCTCCTCGGCGGCGCTGTGCTGGTCGGCGAGGCGCTCGACCGGGTCCTCCGTCGCGACCTCGCTCCGGCGCCGCTTGGCTGGGTACAGATGGGATGGCTGGCAGGGGCCGGAGCCCTGGCCCTGGTGGCAATCAGCCTCAATCCCAACGGGCCGGGGCTCTATCTCTACCCGCTCGAGACGGCGTCGATTGCGGCCCATCGCGACTTTCTCGCCGAGTGGTCACCACCTGACGTCGCATCGCTTCCGGGACTGCTCTTCGCCGGCTTCGTGGTTCTGGGCGTGGTCCCCACGCTGCTGGTGGGCTGGCGTCGCGCGCGAGTTGCGGACATCCTCATCCTGATGGGGCTCACGGTCATGGCGGCCAGCGCGGCGCGGTTTCTCCTTGTCGCCGGACCAATCGCGGCGGCAATCGTCGCCTTCACGCTGGCTCCGGAGATCGCTCGGTCGCGCGTCGGAATGCGGCTTGGCCCGATCTTCGGACGCATGGCGCACCCGCCCCGCACCGGCGCCGCGGCGGCCATAAACCTGGCCTTGGCCGCCACCCTTGCGGCCGCAGGAGTGGGGATCACCATCGCGCGGATCTCGCCCGACGCCCAGGAAGCGGCCATCGACGAGCACATGCCGGTCGCCGCGGTCGACTGGATCGTCGCCAATGATCCGGGGTCGCGGCCCTTCAACACGTATGCCTGGGGCGGGTACCTCGGCTTCCGCCGTCCGAATGCCCTCGTCTACATCGATGGACGCTCAGACATCTACGGCGATCCCCCGATCCGTGCATACGCCGACGCCATCTCCCTGCGGTCGGACCCGGCGGCCCTGCTGATGGCGCACGACATCGACCACGTGCTCTTCAACACTGACCACCCGCTCGCGGACTGGCTGGACGGCAGCGGTGAATGGCGCCGGGCATACACCGATGCGCAGGCCAGTGTGTGGGTCCGAACGGGAGCTGGCCGGTGACGCCTCAACGGCGCCTGGCGATGGGCCTGGTGGTGACCCTTGCCGCCGTCCAGGTCGGCGTCCCGCTGCGCGCGCTCCTGGATGACCGGCCGGCCCGATTCGGATGGCACATGTACAGCACGCTCAACCCCGCCCCGGAGGCGGGTGTCGAGGATGAGAGCGGTACCGTGACGCCCGTCGACCTCGGCTCACTGATCGCCGACCCGCGCGCCGAGATTCGCTGGTCGGAGCCGCTCGCCGAGCTGCTGTGCCGCGACGAGTCGGCCGTCGCCATCGTGGTGACCGACCGTGAGGGAACGTCGCGGGTGCCCTGCACATGAGCCGCCTCTCCGCCTTCGTTCAGCGAACCGCACGACCCGAGGCGGCCGGGGTGGCCCGTGCGGTGATCGGCGTGGCGGCAATCCTCAAGGCACTGGAACGCGCACCGGTTCTCGATCGGCTGGCTGATCCGGCGGTGGTTCGCGTCCCGTACGTCGTGGGCCAGCCCAGCATTGCGGACCTGCCGGCGGCGGTGGTGCTGGCGATCTGGATCGGGCTTGGCCTCGCCTTCGCCGCCGGGACCGCCGCCCGCGTCACCGGCGCGGCACTTACCGCGCTCCTCGTCACGGTCCTGCTCAGCGACCAGCAGCTGTACAGCAACCACCTCTACCTTCTGGCCTGGTCGATCGGACTCCTCACGCTCGCCGACTCCGGCGCGGCACTCTCCGTCGACCGGCTGCGCGGCCGGGGCCGACAACGCATCCCCGAATGGCCACTCTGGCTGCTCCGGCTCCAGGTCAGCGTCGTCTACCTGTTCGCGGGAATCTCGAAGGTCGGCGCGACATACCTCTCCGGCACCGTCGTCGCGTTGAGCCTGCGGGACGAGGGCTGGCTTGCCGTCCCGGCCGGATGGCGCACGTTCGAGCCGATGGCCATCGTCTCGATGCTGGCGATCTTGGCCGAGATCGGGCTCGCCATCGGCCTGTGGCTGCCGAGGTGGCGTCGCACGGCGTTCGTGGTCGGATTCCTCATGCACCTCTCGATCGCGCTCTGGTTCGACCCGACCGTGCCGCTCCTGGTGTTCGCGGTCATCGCGCTGGCGCCGTACGTGCTGTTCCTTGATCTCGAGCCGCGTCCTCTGATTGTCGTCTTCGATGATTCCTGCGGCTTCTGCACGATGTGGGTCCGCTGGTTCCGGCGGCTCGACTGGCTCCGCTTCCTGGTGTTCGTGCCGGGATCCGATGGGGCGGAGCTGGACCGCCTCCAGGTCCCTCGCGCGGACGCCGACCGAGCCCTCCAGCTCATTCGCGACGGGCGTCGCACCCAGGGCTTCGACGCGGTCGTCGGCGTGCTCGAGCACATGCCGATCAGCTTTCTCTGGGCTCCGCTGCTGCGGCTGTGGCCGATCGTGACGATCGGCCGGCGCGCATACGCGCGCGTGGCCGCCAGGCGCCAGTGCTCCATCACCCCGGGCGGCGTGACCCCGACGGGTTAGCTACAGGGTTGCAGCAGGACCGATCGATCGTCGCGCCACGCCGCGCACCAGCCGGCGTCCGGGGCGGCATCGGCCAGTGGTGCTTCCGGCGGTAGCAGGATCGCCTCGACACCGTACTTCGCGGCGAGCTCTTCCCACCCATCGTCGGCCGCGCGGATCGCCATGTAGTCCTCGAACACCGCGCGCGGGTACATGTCGGAGCGGCCATCGATGAAGACCTGCCCACCGCGGTCGCTGAGCCGGTGGATGGCATAGCCCGCCCAGTCGTAGTCGACCAGCAGGCGCGCGTCCGGATCGGTCTGCTCGAGCGAGTCGAAGGCTTCGGTCGGGAAGGTGGACTCCTCCGTGCCGGCCGTCGCCGACGGCAGGACCGCGACCATCGCGACGATGAGAACTGCCCCCAATCCGAGCTCGAGCGTGCGCCGCTGGCGGGCCCGTCCCGGCGAGGCCACCTTCGCCGAGCCGAGCCAGGCATCGAGCGCCGTCGCGAGCATTGGCAGGCTCATGACCACGGCGAGCGGTGCGTTGCGCACGGCGAGGACCGCCGCCGCCAACCCCACGACCGCGATCGTGGCCAGCCAGCCGGAGGTAGCCCGGCGGCCGAACAGGATCAGGCCAAGGATGAGCAGCGCGATGCCGAACTGGCGTGGATCGGTGAAGTCGGCGGCCTGCCACTCGGCGATGAACGCCGTTCCCCAGTCGTCCTGGCGCAGGTACCGCAGCGGGTAGAGCAGGCCGGCCGGGCCGGCCGGGGTGATCGCCGAAGCCACGATGGAACCGACCAGCATCCCGACGGCGGTCCAGCGGCGTGGCGCCAGCGGGGTGCGACCGAACAGCGTGAAGGCCGCGTGGATGCCGATCACGCCCAATCCCACGACGTACAGCCCATGGAGGTTTGCCCAGGCGAGCATGAGTGGGACGACCAGCCATGGCCGGTACCGATCGCGTGCATTAGCCTCCAGGAGCAGCACCACGAGCGCCGCCAGGAGCAGCCACGAGATGACCTGCGGCCGCACCGTCGCATACGACGCGAGGGTGTACGCCCCGATGACCACCCATGGCAGCAACGCCTTGACCGAGACACCGCCGCGGTGCAACGCGACGGCGGGGATCAGGAGCGTGCCAGCGGTCATCAGGCCGAAGGTCGCTGCGGTCACGGGGAACCCGACGGTGTCGACCACGCCTGCGATGAGCGCCTCGCCGAGCCATTCGTGCGCGACCCATGGGCCGTCATAGGCGAACGAGAACGGGTCGACGGTCGGGACAGTCCCGTTCTCGAGGATCAGGCGCCCGGTCGCGAGGTGCCACCAGTAGTCGGCGTCGATCGGGCCGCGGACGACGGTCAGGATCACGAAGAACGCGACGATGACGACGGCGAGGATGGCCATCGGCGAGGGGAGCATCGCCGCGAAAGTACCACGGGCCTCCGTGGGAGGCTGAGTAGTATCGGCGCCATGTCCGACCGGGCCACGATGTGGCGAGACATCGGCATCCTCACCGCCCTGGCGCTCGTCGTTCGGGTGGTCGCCGCCTGGCCCGTGCCATTCCCGCCCCACGTCGACGCCGCGTACTACACGATGGTCGCCGAGCAGCTGGCCACCGGGAACGGCTTCACGGCGCCGGCGCTGTGGTCGTTCCTGGAGGTCGGTGGCCGCCTCCCGGCGGACCCCGGATTGCCGGTGCCGAGCAACGCTCACTGGATGCCGATGCCGGCGATCGTGGCCGCGGCGTCCATGGCCATCTTCGGCCCAGACTGGCGCGCCGGGCAGGCACCGATGATTCTGCTGTCCACCCTCCTCGTGCCGATGACGTATCTCGGCGGTCGGCTCGTGTTCGGGTCGCGACGGATCGCGATCATCGGCGCGGTCCTCGCCGTCGCCGCCGGCCCGCTCCTGCTCATGTATCCAATGGTCGAATCGTTTGCGGTCTTCGGCGTGTTCGGCGCGGGCGCTCTCCTCGCCAGCATCCGCGCGGTGGACGCACCTCGACCCGGGCCGTGGCTCGTGGTTGCCGGCGCAGCGGCCGGGCTCGCAAGCCTCACCCGGATCGACGGAGCGTTGCTGACGCTCGCACCGGCCACGGCATGGCTGATCCGCCGTCCGTTCAGTGGCGGCGGCTACGGTTCGGTACCGGCGGCCTTCGGCTGGGGCATGGCCAGCGCGGCTGCGTTCCTCGTCGTTGTCGCCCCCTGGCTGCTGCGCAACGTCGGCGTCTTCGGGACCGCACTCCCCTCGCCGGGCGATCGAATGGTTTGGATCCGCGACTACAACGAGCATCTGTCGATCGGCCTCGAGCTGACCTTCGATCGCTACCTCGCCTGGGGGGCGCCGGCGATCGTTCTCTCGAAGCTGTGGGCAGCGGTCGAGGTCTCGGGCCGAACGTTGGGCCTGCTGGGCGGCGTCTTCGGCCTCTCGTTCGCCGCCGGCCTCTGGCACTTCCGGCGTCACGCGCGCCTGGCGCCGTTCGCCGTGTACTTCGTGGCCATGCTCGCCGCCATGGTGCTGGTTTTCACCGAACACGCCCCCAAGGGTGCGTTCCTGCACACGGCCCCTGCCTGGCTGCCGATCGCCCTGCCGCTCGGGGTGGCCGGCATGGCGCCGATGGCCACGTGGGCCGGGCGCGCCTGGCCATTCCTCCGCCGCCCGGCGACGCACCGCTTCCTCGAGGTGGTGGGCGTCGCCGGTGCCGTGGTGCTGGCGGTCGCCGGCGCGATGTCGCTGCTCGGCCCGTGGCAGGTTCGCGCGGAGCGTCACGAGGAGGCGGCGAGCTTCCTTGCCGATGCGGCCGACCCGGATGATGTCGTTCTGGCCGGTGACAGTTCGAGCCTCTACCTGCTCACCGGTCTCCGTGGCGTCGCGACGCCGTTCGATCCGTTCGAGGTGCTCGGCGAGATCGTCGACGCGTATGGCGTCGACTGGGTGGTGGTGGTCCTGGATGACGGGGCCACGCGCGATCCACTCGGCCTCTGGGACGGCGCTAGGGGCGTTGACTCGACCGGTGCGCGACCCGGATTTCTTCCTGCCGCGCCAACCTTCGAGGCCGAAGGCGTGCGGGTATTCGAGGTGCGCGACTCGGGCGGGTAGTACTTCCGGTGAGCAAAGTACTGTTGCTCGCATGCACAGTGCCCCGACAGCATGGCACCGAGGTCCGGTACTACGTCGGACCCGGTACTCAAGGGACGCCATGGGAAACGACCACACCGCCGG
>Ga0299913_10004934_pt1 | contig 11305 bp, 10 predicted proteins | sample RVTome_9_FD_201360 | JGI IMG/M metagenome (GOLD analysis project Ga0299913, IMG submission 201360) | Soil microbial communities from uranium-contaminated site in the Upper Colorado River Basin, Wyoming, United States - RVT155D38 (version 2) ... | reverse complement strand
CGTGGCAGGCGGAGGTGATATCGAAGACCCCGCGCCCGGCGCCGGTGGTCAGCTCGATCTCGAGCGTCTGCACGGCGCGCTCAGTGGTCAGTGGAGGGCTGGGACCGCCATCGTGGCGCGCGTGCCGCAGCGGTAGCAGGATTCGTCCGCTGCCCGGATGGTCGTCCCGCAGTTCGCGCAGCTCAGGGCCAGGTCGGCCTCGCACTGCGTGCAGAAGCGCGCGCCGGCAGGGTATTGGAGGCCGTCGACCGGGCAGTAGGGGAGGCCGCGTGGGGCCTCGAGCAGGCCACCCTCGGCGCGCGTGAGCGCCGCGGCCGGTCTGGGCGTGGACTCCTCGGCGATCGTCACCTGCGAGACGCGCAGGTAGCCGATCACCAGCCAGAGGACGTACAGCCCGGCCAGGCCGAGCAGGCCGTAGGGTGCCAGCGCCGCGAGCGCGTTGATGGTGTCAGTCGAGATCCACTCGATGAAGTCGCGGATGGCTTCCATGGCGGGGCGATTCTAGCATCGGGCCCTCGCCCTACGGATCGTGCCGCGCGGTACACTCCGGAGCCCATGGTTCGACCCAGGCTCGACCCAAAGACGCCGCTCACCGAGCTCCACGTCCACCTCGGCGCGGCGGTCACGCCCGCGATCATGTGGGGCATCGCCCACGCCCAGGGCATCCGGCTTCCTACGAAGGACTACTGGGCCTTTCGCGACCTCATCACCGTCGGCCGCCGGCGCCGCTCGTTCCAGGCCTACCTCGACCTCTTCCACTGGACCGAGCTCATCCAGTCGAGCCCGATCGCCGTCGAGCGCAGCGTGTACGAGGTCATCGGCGGCGCCTACCGCAAGAACAACGTCACGCGCCTCGAGCTCCGCTTCAACCCGATGAAGCGCAACCGGGGCGGCGAGCAGGACGTCGATCACATCATCGCCGCCGCGGTGCGCGGCATGGACCGCGCGGTGCTCGAGTATCCGCAGGTCAGAACCGGCCTCATTTTCTGCCTCGATCGTGCCTTCAGCTACGAGCTGAACGAGATCATCGCGGCGAAGGCCATCGCCTGGCGCGAACGCGGCGTGGTGGCGGTCGACATCGCCGGCCCGGTGGAGCCGCGCTTCCGATTCGCCGACTACGCCGGACTCTTCGCGCAGATTCGTCGCGCCGGCCTGGGCGTGACCGTTCACGCCGGGGAGACCGGCGGCCCGGAAGAGGTGCGCGAGGCGGTCGAGGCGCTCGAGCCGACGCGCATCGGCCATGGCGTGAAGGCGGCGCACGACGAGCGGGTCATGGATCTCCTCCGGGAGCGCGGCGTCGCGCTCGAGGTCTGCGTCTCGTCCAACCTGAACACCCGGGTGGTCCGCGACCTGGCCGAGATGCGGTATCTGCTTCGCCGGCTGGCGGACCACGCTGTGCCGATGGCCCTCTCGACCGACGGTCCGGAGATGCTGAAGTCGTACCTGCGCGACGAGATCGCCACCGTCCTGCGCCACGGCATCCTCACCTTCGAGGAGGTCGAGCGCTCGCTCGAGGTCGCGGCCGAGGCCTCGTTCGTCGACCGCGCTCCGGTGCCCGGCGGCGGCCGATTCGACCTCGCGGAGGTCGGCAACGGCAGCGCCCCGATGGCCGTCGAGGTCGAGGCCTAGGCTGATAGACTGCCGGCCGTGTCATCGATCTGGCGCCCGGTTCGCGAGCGGGAGCCCGCCCGCTCCCTGATGGTCATCGTCGCCCATCCGGCCGACGAGGCGTTCGGATTCGGCGGCGCGATCGCCAAGGCGGTGTCCGATGGGGCGTACGTTGTCGTGGTATGCGCTACGCGAGGCCGCTTCGACGCCCGCCTGCTCGACAAGGCGCCGGCCCCCGGCGGCAAGAACCGTCACTACTCGCGCCCCGTCGTGTGGCGCAACCTCGACACCGTCCGCGAGGACGAGCTGCGCCGGTCGGTCACCGTGCTCGGCGTGCGCGTGCTGCGCATGCTCGACTACGCCGAGGAGGACCTCGCCAACGTCGACTTCGACGAGCTTGTCTCGCGCCTGGTGGAGCCGATCCGGATGCATCGGCCGGAGGTCATCCTCTCGTTCGGGCCGGACGGGGTGAGCGGCGACAGTGATCATGTCGTCACGGCGCGGGCCGCGGAAGCGGCGTTCGACCTCGCCGGCCAGCCGCTCGCCTTCGAGGACGACCTCGAGGAAGATCAGCCGGCGTGGCGAGCGGCGAAGCTGTACCAGCTCGTCGTCCCGACCAGCCAGGTCGAGACGCTCGGCCAGCGCGCGCCGGCCGAGTACGGCTCAGGCGATGACGTCGGCGCGCTCACGATCGAGCTGGGGGAGCTTGCGCAGCTGAAGCTGGCCGCCATCAGCCGTCATGTGTCGCAGACCGGGTCAGCCGGCCCGTTCCTCGACTGGAGCGCCGAGATGCGCGACGCCTTCCTCGCCACGGAGCACTACCGGCTGGTCCGATCGAACCTGCCGGTCCCGGCAGGCACGGCGCCACCCACCGAGACCTCGCTCTGGGACGGCCTGGCCTAGACCGATACCGCCGTCGCGCGGCAGCTGCAACATAGGTAGCATCGGTGCAGCGGCATCCTCTGCTACCCTCGAAGGCGCCCACCCATCGGTACACGGAAAGGAAGCCCGAGTCCCGGCATGTCCGAGCAGCTGACGAACGAGAACATCATGGCCGCCCTGGGCCAGGTGAAGGACCCGGAGATCGGGCGTGACCTGGTGAGCCTGGGCATGGTCAAGGGCATCGAGATCAACGGCAGCGCCGTGGACCTCACCGTCGAGCTCACCACGCCCGCCTGCCCGCTCAAGGCGAAGATCGAGTCGGACATCGTCGACGGACTCGAGGCGCTCGGCGCCTCGGCAGTGCGGGTCGACTGGGCGAGCAACGTGAAGCGGTCGTTCGGAGGTCCGGCGGCGGACCTCATTCCCGGCGTGCGGAACACGATCGCCGTGGCGTCCGGCAAAGGCGGCGTGGGCAAGACCACGGTGGCCGTCAACCTGGCCGTGTCCCTGGCGCGCGACGGCGCCCGGGTCGGCCTCCTCGACGCCGACATCACCGGGCCGAACGTGCCGCTCATGATGGGCACCGGTGGCGCCCACGTCACCGGCAACGGCGGCCGGGTGAACCCGGTCATGAGCCACGGCGTGCAGATGATGAGCATCCAGTACTTCCTGACCGGCGACGCGCCCGTCATCTGGCGCGGCCCGCTCATCCACTCCGCCATCCAGCAGTTCCTGCGCGACGTGGAGTGGGGCGAGCTCGACTACCTCGTCATCGACCTGCCGCCGGGCACCGGCGACGCGGCGCTGTCGATCAGCCAGCTCATCCCGCTGTCCGGGGCGGTGGTGGTGACGACGCCGCAGGAGGTCAGCCTCCTCGACGCGCGGAAGGCCATCGCCATGTTCAACAAGGTGAACGTGCGCACGCTGGGCGTGGTCGAGAACATGAGCGGCTTCGTGTGCCCCGATTGCGGGAGCGAGCACGACATCTTCGGCACCGGCGGCGGCGACTCGATCGCCCGCGAGCTGGGGCTGGAGGTGCTCGGCCGCATCCCGATCGAGCCCGGCGTACGCAGCGGCGGCGACGCCGGCGTGCCCATCACCTCGGCCCAGCATCCCGCTGCGGACAGCTCCGCGGCGGGCGCTGCGCTGCGCGAGCTGGCCCGCACGGTCGCCGGTCGCGTGAGCGTCATCGCCGCTCCCTTCGCCGGCGCGGTGAGCTGACCCACGACGGTAGCGTCCCGGCTCGAAGGTACTGCCGCCGGGGCATGTCTTCGGATTGGGCGGCGGACTAGAATCCGTCAATGCGGATCGCGCTGCTTGCTGACCTGCACGCGAATCTTCCGGCCGTTCGTGCCGTCCTGAACGACGCCGCCGAGATCGGCTGCGACGCGATCTGGTGCGCCGGTGACGTCGTCGGTCGTGGGCCGCACCCGAACGAAGTGGTCGAGGCGCTCCGCGCGCTCGACATCCCCACCGTCCAGGGCAACTGGGACGAGGCGGTCGGCATGGGCCGCGAGGTCACCGGCACAATCTGGGAGTCGCCCGCGGGCGAGGCTGCCGGGCAGCACTCGCTGGACTGGACGAAGGCCCAGCTGAGCGAGGAGAACCTCGCCTGGCTGCGGCAGTTGCCCGCCACCCTGCGCCTGGACGCGGAGGGCCGCACCGGCCACCTCTTCCACGGCACTCCGCTGAAGCAGAACGAGTACCTCTGGGAGGATCGGCCCTCGCGCTACTTCGCCCGCATCGCGAGCGACGAGGGCGACGACCTCTTCTGCTTCGGCCACACCCACGAGACGTACCACCGCGTCTCTGGGCAGTCGCACTTCGTGTCGGCGGGCTCGGTCGGCTGCGGCGGGGCGGGCGACGGCAGCGCACGCTACGCCGTGATCTACGTGACCGAGGCTGATCTCGTCGTCGGCTTCCGCGGCATCGAATACGACCGCCAGTCGGTGCTCTCCGACATGGCCGCCATCGGCCTCGCGCCGGAGCTGCTCACCCATCCGCCGGTGCCCCACCCGCTCGTGGACCCGGGCGAGGGCTCGTTCGCCGAGGCGCACGCTGCCGCGGCCGACGCCGCATCGGCCTGACCCTCCGCTCCCGGCGCGATCAGCTCAGGCGGCCTTCGACTCGCGCTCGTATGGCTTGCCGACCGCCGCCGGCGCAAGGCTGCGCCCGACCACGCCGGCGAGGACGATGATGGTGATGAGGTACGGCAGCGCGCTGTAGAACTGCAGCGGCACCGCGGTGAGCAGCTCGCCCAGCTGGCCTTCGGGCGGCGCGAATCGGATCGACCGCTCGAGGCCGATCGAGGTCGTGAACAGGAGGGCGGCTCCCAGCGCGCCGATCGGCGTCCAGCGACCGAAGATGAGTGCCGCGAGGGCGATGAATCCGCGGCCGGCGGTCATCTCGCCCTGGAAGGCGCTGCCGAACTCGATGGTCAGGTAGGCGCCGGCCAGCCCGGCGAAGGCGCCGCCCAGGATGACGTTGCGGTAGCGCAGCCGGATGACGTCGATGCCCACCGTCTCGGCCGCCTTGGGGTGCTCGCCGACCGCCCGGGTGCGGAGGCCCCATCGGGATCGGAAGAGGAGCACCTGGAGCACGATGACGCTGATGAGCATGCTGAGGCCGATGGGTCCCACCGTGATGAACGCGTCGACGAGCCAGCCGACGACCGGGATGTCCTCGATCGCCGATGGCAGGCGCAGCGCCTGGAAGGACCCGGCGGAGGGCGGGGACTGCTGGCTGATGAGCAGGTTCAGGTAGCCGGTGATGGCAACCGCGAAGATGTTGATGATCGTGCCGCTGATGATCTGGTCGGCCCGCACGCTGATCGACAGCCAGGCATGGACGGCGGATACCAGCATGGCCGCGACAATGGCAGCGGTTAGGCCGATGAGCAGCGGCAGGGTGATGCCGAACACGGCCAGGCGCAGGTCGGGGACGAGCTGTGCGGCGACGGACGCCGTCCACCACGCGACGAATGCGGCAGTGAGCATCATGCCCTCGATGCCGATATTCACCACACCGGAGCGCTCGTTCATGAAGCCGCACAGCGCGCCGAGGGCGATTGGCGTAGCGGCGGCCACGATGGTGGGGGCCAGGACCGGGAAGGCCTCGACCAGGTAGACGACGAACTGGATGACGAGGCCGAGAATCGGGATGCCGTAGATCGCGTCCATTCCTCAGCTCCTCAGCGGCTCGCCTGGTCGCCGTAGGATTGGCTGACCGTCTGGAGCTCCGGCACCAGCTCGCCGTCGCCGGTCCGCACCCGGAGGACCTGGCGCACGATGAGCTCCGCGGCGAGGAAGAAGAGGATGATCGCCTGGAGCAGGCCGACCATCTGGGCCGGGACCCCGGCCTGCACCTGCATGAGCCCGGCGCCGGCCTGCATGGCGCCGAAGAGGAGGCCGGCGAAGAGGATGCCGATCGGGTGCGCCCGTCCGAGGAGGGCGACAGCGATGGCGTCGAAGCCGACGGTCGTCCCGTACGAGGCGGGCATGTAGCCCACCTCGCCCAAGATCTCGCCGGCGCCCGCCAGCCCCGCGAGCAGCCCGCACGCCGACATCGTCAGGATCGTGATCCAGCGCGGGTGCATGCCGGCGTAGCGGGCGGCGTCCGGGTTGGCTCCCACCGTGCGAATCTCGAAGCCGACGGTGCTGCGGTAGATGATCCACCACGCTAGCGGCACGGCCACGAGCGCAAACAGCAGCCCCAGGTGGCCGTTGCGGCCGATGAGGAGCGGCAGTCCGGCGGCGGCGAAATCATCGGTGCGGGCGAACGTGACCTCGGCTCCGCGCAGGGGGCCGGAGATGACCCCGGCGACGAGGTGGATCGCCACGAAGTTCAGCATGATCGTGGTGACCACCTCGTGAGCGCCGGTGAACGCCTTGAGGAACCCGGGAATGAAGCCCCACGCCAGCCCGCCGGCCATGCCCGCCAGCAGCGAGAGGGGGATGGCGACCCACGGCGAGGCGTCGTTCAGCGCGATGGCGGCCACCGTGGCGCTCAACGCGCCGAGAAGGAACTGGCCCTGGGCGCCGATGTTGAACAGCCCGGCCTTGAAGCCGATGCCGACCGCCAGCCCGGCGAGGACGAGCGGGGTCGCGTTCACGAGCGTGTTCACCACGGCGTTGACCGAGCCGAAGGCACCCTCTGCCAGGGCGCGATAGGCGACGAGCGGCAGGGCCAGGTCGAACCCGCGGATGAGGGGGCTGGAGAGGATGATGACGATCCCGCCGATGACGAGCGCCAGGCCGATGGCGATCGCCGGCAGCAGGGCGACCGCGCGCACCCGCTCGACGAGCGATCGGCGCCGCGGCGCCCCTTCGGCCGGCGCGGCCGGAGCGGCGGGGCCCGTCACGCGTCGTCCGCCATGGTCTGCGGCTGGACGCCGCCGCCGCGGCCGCCGGTGGCCATGAGCAGGCCGACCTCCTCGCGATCGGCGCTCCGGCCGTCGAGCACCGCCACCAGCCGGCCGCGATACATGACGCCGATCCGGTCCGACAGCTCGAGCACCTCGTCGAGCTCGGCCGAGACGAGGAGGATCGCCACACCCGTGTCGCGGCGGGCGACCGCCTGGCGATGGATGAACTCGATGCTGCCAACGTCGAGGCCGCGCGTCGGCTGGTCGAGGACGAGGAGCTTGAGGTCGCCCTCGAACTCGCGGGCCACGATGCACTTCTGCTGGTTGCCGCCGGACAGGTTCGCGGCCGGGATGGTCGCGGACGGCGTCCGGATGTCGTACTCGGCGATCGCCTGCTCGGCATAGGCGAGGATGGCTTCCTCGTTGCGCCTGAGGCCGGTAGCGTACGGCGGCAGGTAGTAGTCGTTCAGGACGAGGTTGTCGGTGATCGGGAAGGCGAGCACGAGCCCGAAGCGCTGCCGGTCGCCTGGAACGAATCCGACCCCGGCCCGGTGGAGGTCGCGCGGCGAGTGACCGGTGACGTTGCGTTCCCCGAGCCGGACCGTTCCGCCGGCGACGCTCCGCAGGCCGACGAGCGCTTCCACCAGCTCGCCCTGGCCGTTGCCCGCCACGCCGGCGATCCCGAACACCTCGCCGGCGCGCACCTCGAAACCGACGTCGTGGACGGCCTCGTGGCCGCGGTCGTCCCGGACCCGGAGGGTCTCCACCACGAGCATCGGCTCGCCGGGGTGGCTTTCCCCGCGGTCCACGGTGAGCTGCACCTCGCGGCCCACCATGAGTTCGGCGAGGTCCTCCTCGTCCGTCTCGGCGGGAATCCGGCTGCCGACCACCTTGCCGCGGCGGATGACGGTGATGCGATCGGCGACCTCGAGCACCTCGTACAGCTTGTGGCTGATGAAGATGACCGCGTAGCCCTCGGCGCGCAGCGCACGAAGGACATCGAAGATCTCCTTCGTCTCCTGCGGCGTGAGCACCGCCGTCGGCTCGTCGAGGACGAGGACCCGCGCGTTGCGGTACAGCGCCTTGAGGATCTCGACCCGCTGCTGCCAGCCCACCGACAGGGAGCCGACGCGCTGCTCGGGGTCGACCTCCCAGCCGAAGCGCTCGCCGAGCTCGCGGATGCGGCGATGGGAGGCTGCGCGGTCCATGAGGATCGGATTCGCCATCGGCTCCTCGCCGAGGAGGATGTTCTCGGCGATGGAGAGCACCGGCACGAGCATGAAGTGCTGGTGGACCATGCTGATCCCGCGGCTGATCGCCTCGTGCGGCCCGCTGATCTCCACCGGCTTGCCGTCGAGCAGGATCTCGCCACTGTCGGGCACAGCGAGCCCGTAGAGGATGTTCATGAGCGTGCTCTTGCCGGCGCCGTTCTCGCCCAGCAGGGCGTGGATCTCCCCGGCGCGCACGTCGAGGTCGATGCCGTCGTTGGCGAGGACGCCGGGGTAGCGCTTCGTGATGCCGCGCATTTCGAGCACGGGAGCGCGCCGCCCCGCGGTCGGTGCCGTCCCTGTCCCGGATTCGCTCTCGATCATCGCCTCGCCATCTCGGAATGACAGCGAGCGGGCCGGCCCGGAGGACCGACCCGCTCGTGAACGTTCAGCCAAACGGTCGCCTGGAGAGGATCAGGTGCCCGGGTCCGCCTCCCCGGCGAAGCACAGCCCCGACGGCTGGCACGGATCGAGGTCACCGGACGCCATCCGGTCGAAGGCCCCGTCCACCGCCGTCTTGATCTCGTCGGTGATGACGTTGCCGTCGAACTGGTAGTACGGCGCCAGGCCGATGCCGTCGTTGTCGGCACCGTAGAAGACGTTGCCGGCACGGGCGCCGTCTCCGCCGAAGGCGATGATCGCGTCGGAGACCGCCCTCGTCAGCTTCTTCTCGGCGCTGGTGACGATGCACTCGGCCTGGTCCGATGTGGACTGCCACTGGTCGACGTCGACGCCGACGGCATAGATGCCCGCCTCCTCGGCCGACTGCAGGACGCCGTTGCCCGTCTTGCCCGCCACCTGGAAGAGGACGTCGGTCTCCTCGTTCTGCGACAGGAACTGATCGGCGAAGGACTTGCCGGTGGCGGGGTCGTTGAACGCGACGTTCAGGTCGTCCGAGACGTACTTCAGGTGGACGGTGACGTCCGGATTGACGCTCTTCGCGCCGTTTTCGTAGCCGCGCATGTAGTTCACCACCGGCGGGATCGTGCCCGAGCCGCCGATCGCCGCGATGACGTTGCTCTCGGTGATGTTGCCGGCCACGATGCCGGCCAGGTAGCCGGCCTGCGCCTCGTTGAAGATGAGGCTCTCGTAGTTGGTGAGGCCCGCTCCAGCCGCGACGTCGTCCCCGGCCTGGAACTGGTCGACGCCGACGAAGTGGATGTCGGGGTTCTCCTGGGCGGCGGTCAGGGTCGCCGCGCCGATGGCGAATCCGACGGTGACGATGAGGTCGTAGCCCTCGTCGACGAGCGTCTGGATGTTCGCTGCGTAGTCAGCCGAGGCGGCGGTCACGATCGCACGGGGGTCCGCCGCGCCGATGGCCGTCGCGCCCTGCTGGGCGCCAAGCCAGCTGTACTCGTTGAAGTTCTTGTCGTCGAGCGTGCCGACGTCGGTCACCAGGCCGATCAAGGCGTCGCTCTCGCCGCTCGCGGCGGGTGCCGACGGCGCCGCGGCCTCCGCGTCGCCGAGCTCGCGGCACAGCCCCTTGCCGACGTCGATCGTGCCTCCGGCACAGGCCGAAATCACCAGTGTGAGCGCCAGCGCTGAAGCGACACCCCCGTACCGTCGCTGGAACCGCATCGAGTCTCTCCTTCGCCCGTACGGGCTGCTCCTCCGTCCATCCCGTGCGCGAGGGCGCTCGGGGGCACAGTCGACCGGGATCGATGCCCCGGTCGCGAATCCGCCGCATCATACTGCCCTCCCCGCCGAGCGCTCAAGGTCATTTCGGCATCTCGTGAGGATGGCATTCGGGCCGGCGATGCCACGTATGATCGGGCCCATGCCAGCGTCCGACCTCGATCGCCCGCTCCCGCGCCTCGTCATCTTCGACCTCGATGGCGTCGTGTACCGCGGTGACGAGGCGGTCCCCGGTGCAGCGGCGCTGGTGGACGCGATCCGCCGCGACGGGCGCCTCGTGCGGTTCGCGACGAACAACTCGTCGGCGACCCGCGCCGAGTATGTGACGCGTCTGGCGGGGCACGGCATCCGGGCCACCGTCGACGAGATCGTGACCTCGAGCCACGCCACCGTCGAGCACATCCGGGCCCATCTGCCGGAGGTCCGCCGGGTGCTGGCCCTTGGCGCGCCGGGACTCACCGCCGAGCTGCGGGACGGCGGCCTGGACGTCACCGAGGCCGATGACGCCGCGCCGCCCGCCTGGAACGGGGCGCCGCTGCCGGCGCGCTTCCACGCCCTGGTGTGCGGCCTCGACCGCCAGATCGACTACCGCCGGCTGGGGATCGCCGCCACGGCGATCCGCGACGGCGCGAGGTTCATCGCCACCAACGCCGATCTGCGCTTTCCGACACCGGAGGGCTTTATGCCCGGCGCCGGGACGATCGTCGCCGCCCTGGCGGCCACGACCGGCGTTGAGCCACTCGTCATCGGCAAGCCGCAGCCGGCCATGTTCCTCGCCATCCTCGAGCACGACCGGGTGGCCCCGGACGAGGCGCTCGTCATCGGGGACAACCCGGACGCCGACCTCGTGGCCGCGCGTCGGGCGGGCATCCCGTCGATCCTGGTGCTCACCGGCGTCGTGGACGAGGCGGCGGCCGCCGCGCTCGACGGCGAGCGCCGACCGGACCGGGTGGCGGCCGACCCCGCCGCCGTGGCGGGGCTGCTCGGCGTGGCGCTCAGCTGATGGGCGTCGCGGCCCATGCGCGCCACGCCGCCTCCGCCTCGGCGACCAGGTCGCGGAGGGCGGCGGGGGATGCAAACGCGCGCCGAAACCCGTTCATGGCGATCGCCATCAGCTCTCCGGGCTCGAGGCTGAGCGCCGCCCGGACGCGGGCGTACTCTTCGCTCAGGCCGATGCCGGTCACCGTGCGGTCGTCGGTCGAGAGGGTGACGCTCACCCCCGCGCGGTGCAGCCGCGCCAACGGGTGGTCGGCGAGGCTGGCCACCACCCCGGCCTGCACGTTCGAGGTGGGGCACAGGTCGAGCGTCACGTCGGCGTCGCGCAGCTCGGCGACGAGATCCGGGTCGTCGGCCGCGGTCACCCCGTGCGACACGCGACGCACGCCGAAGGCAAGCACTTCGCGCACTCGCTCCGGACCAGCGACCTCGCCGGCATGCGCGGTGAGCGACAGGCCGCCCTCCTCGGCGGCGCGGAACGCGGCGGCGTGGGGTGGCGCCGGCCACGCGGCCTCGGGACCGGCGAGGTCGAAGCCGATGACCGGTGGACCGA
>Ga0299913_10004933_pt1 | contig 11306 bp, 9 predicted proteins | sample RVTome_9_FD_201360 | JGI IMG/M metagenome (GOLD analysis project Ga0299913, IMG submission 201360) | Soil microbial communities from uranium-contaminated site in the Upper Colorado River Basin, Wyoming, United States - RVT155D38 (version 2) ... | reverse complement strand
TCGGGCTCGAGTTCAACGGAAATCCCGCTGATCGTCTCTGAAACAGGAATGATACAGGCAAATGGGAGCGCGTCGCCGCCGTCACTGTATGGAAGGTTGGAGGCTCCTTCACCGCGCACCATACCTGTTCGACATCGAAAACGGCGATTGAGCAGATCGCGCGGCGATTTTGGTTTGGGATGCGATTTGAGATACCCAGGCGACCCGACGATGGCCGGTCGCTGGTCGGGCGCCCCGCGGCATCTCCGCTCTGGTGGTCAGGACGCGCCGGCCGCCACCAACGCTTTGAGCTGCTCGATGCTGATGTCTGCGCCGGCGAGCTCCTGCTCAATCGTTTCTTTCATCGTCGGGCGAGGGGCGGTCCAAGCCTCAAGGATCACCGCCGTACATCGGCCTTGCCGGCGCACGCGCTCGATGGTCTCCGGAATCGGAAGCTGACCCTGCCCGAGCGGCCGGCCTTCGACGATGAATCCCATCATGTGCGGCAGGCGCCTGATTCTGACGTCTTTCACGTGCAGATTGACCGTCAGCGGGGCGAGTATCTCCGTGACGGCGGCAAGCCCCTCCCCGGCTCCGAGTGAGTTCGCCGTATCCAGGCAGATGCCAAAGTGCGGCGTGCCCGCATTTTCGACGACTCGGCGCAGGGCGGCAGCCGGAAAACGGTCGTGATTCTCGAGTGCGAGCGTCACACCGGCGGCAGCGAGCGCCGGGACAGCGTTCCGAATGATCGCGGTGAGATCGTCAGGCGAGGGCTCGTACAGGTCCGCGTCGGCGACGAAGCGGAGCAGCCGCGCGCCACATCGTCCGCACAGGCTGAGGTACTGGGCCAGATGCGCTTCCGTCAGCCCCCGAGCACCGAGCTCAATCGAAATGCCCGCCGCGTGCGCTTCGCGTGTGAACCGTTCGACACGCTCAGCGGGCCACGTGTGGATCGGCAGATTGTCCGCCAGCTGCACGACCCTCAGCGCGTGCCTTCGGGCGAATGCGAGCAGCGCGTGCTCATCGAACGGAAGCTGCGCATGCCCCACGGCCCAACCAAAGGCAAACGAGCCGACGCCGACAGCCATCCGACCGGTCGATGCGTCCACCGAGTGCTGAATCAGGTGGTCACCGTGTCGTGATATCGCGCACTTGTTCGCGGATGTCGGACGCGTCGAAAATCCGCTGCCAGTTGTCCTTGAAGATCACAGCCTTGGCGCGCCGGCTGATCTTGTACGCAGCGTCGGAAAACGTACCGTTCACCTCCCCGAACAGCACGGCAATCTGAATGCGGAGGTGTCCCAGCACGAAATCGCGCACCGCGGGAGCAGGCACGCCCGCGTCGACGAGGCGATCGTAACCCTCCTTGACCGCCTCCATACATGTCTGCGCGAGTGTCTCGACGAGCGCCGGCTCGAGCATCGCCATTTGTTCGAGCGTGACCCGGTGCACACGACTCACGGGCGCATACATGGTCGAAGCGATCTCGACCCCGAGCCGGTAGTCATCTTCGCCGCCTTGCATGAGCGCGCAGACGATGGCTTGCTTCGCGGAGATGCCACCATAGAAGTCCCGGAACGCCGCCTCGGTCGGCTCCCAGTTGAACACTGACGGGTGGCAGGGATGCGCGATAACGCACCCGATGTCGTCCCGCAGCGGAAGCTGTCCGTCGAGTGGAGCCGCTGGATCGAGCGTCATCAACAGCGCTCCAGGGCGCATTCCAGGGATGACTCTGGCCGCAATTTCGCCCATGAGCACGTCCGGCACGGCCAGGATCACGGCGTCGGCGGCATTCACCGCTCCCTCTTCAGGGACGTTCTGAACCCCCCGGGACTTCAAGTTTGCGATGCCGCGGTCCGAAACCTCCACGTAGTCGACGAGATAGGACGACTTGAGGAAGTTGTCTGTAACGCGGCATCCCATCTTGCCGCCGGCGCCAATGAGGGCAATTCGAGTGGGCATGGATGTTCCTCAGCGATTCCGAGCAATCGAGCTGATGCTGTAGCGCAAAACAAGTAACCGTATGTTGGAGTCGTGCGTGGATGCTAGTAGCGTTACGTCAATTTCTGGGAGAATTTTGACCGCTCGCGCCTACGCGGAACTCTCTCGGCGTCCGGCCGAACGCGCGCTTGAAACGTTTGTCGAAATAGCTCTGGTCCGAGAAGCCTACATTGGTCGCAATCTCCGCGATCGTCAGGTCAGTCTCGCGCAGCAGCCGCAGGCCATTCGCCAGCCGAACGTGATTGAGATAGGCCACCAGCGTCATCCCAGCCACCTTCTTGAACGTCTTCATGAACCGTGGCTGGCTCATGCCGACCATGTGCGCCGCCTGCGCCACTGTCAGTCGCTCGGAGTAGTGGTCGCGCACGTGATCCAACAAGCCCTTCAGGCGCAGCGATCTCTGCTGTTGACGAATGAACTCCCAGTGCAGCAGTTCCGAGGCCGGGAACCGCCGCCCCAGCTCGAAGAGGAGCTGAAGCAGGAACGCCTTGCACCCTGCGCGTTGCACGGGCGTATCGGCGGCGCCGAAGCGACATTCCAGGAGGCCGCGCAGCGCATTGCATGCCTCCGGCGCCTTGGGCAGCGGCAGCACGCGTGTCCGGCGCTTCGCGCGCGAGTAGAACGGGAGCAGGAACGCGTAGTCGTACGACGGTGACCCGAGGCTGTAGACGAACTCAGGTCGGAACGACACGACGATGGCGCGCGTATCGAACCCGGGGAAATCCACGACATGATGGAGCGTGAGGTTCTCCACGACGAGCAGGTCGCCTCGACGGAGCCCAATCGTTTCGTCCCCCATCCGAAAAAGCGTCCGTCCATCGAGCGGCAGGAACAGCTCGAGCCGCTCGTGCCAAGTGGCGCCCCGGGTGTGCTGTCGCGAGGAGTAGTGGAAGAGCTTGATGGTGAACGCGAACTCCTCGTCCAGCGGTACCTCGTACTTCCCGTGGGCGTCGAGCTGCGCCGCAATATCGTGCGGTTCAAACCGCATATGCGTACAGGCAACCACCAAGTCGTGCCAGGCGCGCGCCGCGGCGGATGACCGGGACATCTCTGACAAGCTTAATCAATTAATTATCGGTGGCGGAGCAGGGAAACGGAGCCCCCAGGGAAGAACAGGCACCGCAAGAAAATGTATGTACCAGAAGCTGGAGTTCAGCTCTCGCGCTTCGCGATCACCCATCAATCCGCCAGCCGAGTCCTGAGCGTGTCGACGAGCACCGCCGTAAAGATGATGGCGGCCGTAATCAACGGGTATAAGTAAGGATTCGCTTGCACGCTGACGAGCGCGCTGAAAACCGTTTTCAGTAGCAACGCGCCGAGGACAGTTCCCGGCAGCACACGCCCGTGGCCGCCGTAAAGGCTCGTCCCGCCGAGCACGGCAGCGGTGATCGCGTCGAACTCGTACAGCTCCCCGAACCGGGGCGAGACCGCCCCGAGCTGCGAGAGCGCGAGCAGCCCGCCCAGCCCGGCGCAGGCCCCGCTGACGATGTACACCGCCGCGGTGACGCGGGCGGTGTTCACACCTACCTTCCGCGCCGCCTCCGCGTTTGCGCCAAGTGCATACAGCTGTCGGCCGAACGGCGTGGACGACAGCACGAGCTGCCCTGCGACCGCGACAGCACTCGCGATCCATGCCACTGTCGGCACACCGAGCCAGGAGCTGGCACCCAGCACCAGAAAGGACTCCGGCAAGTTGATCGCCCGCGTCTCGGTGATCCAGCGTCCCGCCCCGCGGCCGATATAGAGCATCGCGAGGGTGGCCACGAAGGGCATCAGGCCCAAACGGGTCACGAGCACGGAATTCACGAATCCGCCGGCGACGCCGACCGCCACCATCACTCCCGCCGCGAGGCCGAGCGGCCAGCCGGCCACTGCAAGATGTCCCGCCAGACCGGCTCCAACAAACATCAGTGCGCCAACCGACAGGTCCACGCCCGCGGTCAGCAGGACGAATGTCATGCCGACCGCCACGACCACCGTGGGGGCAGCCTGCGCCATGATCTGCACTGCGGTTTCGCGCGTCACGAATCGCTCGGACTGCAGGCCGACTATGCAGACCACCAGAACGAACAGTACCACCGGCGCGGCGCCAAGCGCTTGGCGCGTGAGCCGCCGTTGACGTTCGGTAGCGTCGACGTCGTAGTTCAGAGCGGTCTTCAGTTCTCGCACATTCATGCAAACTGCCACTCGTGTGGCGTCGTCACGCAACCGATGCCGGGAGTGCCGCGCGCAGCAAACGCTCGCGCTCCAAAGAGCCCGGCTCGAAGCTGCCGCTGATGTCGCCATGTCGCATGACGAGAATCCGATCGCTGATGCCCATCAGCTCGTCGAGGTCCGAAGAAACGACCAGGAGCCCTGTGCCGCTGTCCGCGAGCCGCTGCAGAAGCTGGTAGATCTCCGCGCGCGCGCCGACATCGATCCCTCGTGTCGGCTCGTCGAGGACCAGGACGCGGGGCCGCGTCAGCAGCCACTTTCCGAGAACGACTTTCTGCTGGTTGCCGCCACTCAATCGCGCAACGGGTGCTTCGAGATCGGCAGTTCCAGTCAGGCGCACGTCGGCGCCGATCTGCCTCACGGCGGCGTCTACTGCCGTCCGGTGGAGAATACCGAGCGGCGGCCGCGAGAGTGTGCGCAGGCTGGCAAGCGCGAGATTGTCGGCCACGGAGGCTTCGAGGCACAGACCATCGAGACGGCGATCCTCTGTGACGAGCGCAAGCCCCCGCGCGATCCGTTGCCAGGGACCGCCGCGTAACGAGGCACCCTGCAGCAGGATCTCACCAGACGTGTGGCGATCAAGTCCGAAGATGACGCGCGTCAGTTCGGATCGTCCTGCTCCCATTAAGCCGAAGATACCTACGATCTCGCCACGGTGCACCGTGAAGGTGATCCCCCGCACCACCCCCCGCCTGGTGACGTCGCGCAGTTCCAGCACGGGCTCCAATGCGGGCGAGGAGCGGCGTGCGGGGTAGAGCTGCCGCACCTCGCGCCCGACCATGTGTCGCACGAGGCTGTCGACGGAGAAATCACCGGCGGAGCCGGTCGCCACCACGGCGCCATCCCGCAGCACGGCAATACGGTCGCATTCGCGCAGGACGTCATGGAGCTCGTGCGAAATATAGATGGCGGACAAGCCGGCCAGCCGCAGCTCGCGCACGAGCCGGTGCAGGCGGTCTCGCTCGGAGGCGCCCAGTGAGGTGGTCGGTTCGTCGAGGATCAGTACGCGCGCATCGGAGTCGAGCGCGCGTGCGATCTCGACGAGCTGCCGTTCGCCTGCACTGAGTCGTTCAACTCGCGTGTTCGGGGACCGCTGCAGCCCTACGCGCTCTAGCGATTGAGCGGCGAGCCGCCTGCTCACTGTGCGATTGATCCATGGCCCACCTGCTCGCCGCGGGAATCGTACGAGTTGCAGGTTCTCCGCGATCGTCAGATTTGGGAAAAGCGTGAGCTCCTGGTGAACGAAGGCAATCCCGGCGTTCCGTGCGTCAGACGGACTTCGGGGCTGGAAAGCACGGCCCTCGACGCGCATCGCGCCAGCATCCGGCTGCAGGTCGCCCCCCAGTATGTTCATCAGCGTCGATTTGCCGGCTCCGTTCTCGCCCACGAGCCCTAAAACCTCGCCGGCCGCGATCGTCACATCTACGCCGCGCAGTACGGCGACGCCGCCGAAGCTCCTTCGCACGCCTTCCAAAACTACGCGGGGCGGTGTTGGCGTGGCAGCGCTCGCCTCTGTGCTCATCCCCGTCCCCTGGCGTGGTCCAGGATCGCGGCAACGAGGATGACGAACCCCTTGACGATCGTGATGACGAAATCGGAGAGGTTGAGCAACGTCAGCGCGTTCCCGAGCATCGCGAGAAACAGCACGCCGAGGGCCGTGCCCCACACCTGGCCGCGTCCGCCTGAGAGGCCGGTTCCTCCAATGACCGTTGCCCCGATGACGTCCAGCAGCAAGGGACGTCCATGCGCCGGGGATGCGGTTTCGAGGCTGCCGGTTAGCAGAATGGCGGCGAACGCCGCAAAGAGGCCGCTGAGGACGTATGCGCCGGCGGTCACTCGCGCGACGCGAACGCCGGACACCCTCGCCGCGCGCGGGTTGTACCCCACGGCCCGCAGCATCCGGCCGTAGCTCGTTTTTCCGAGCAGCCCCTGCGCCGCCACGGCGCAGCCGCTTGCGACCAAGCCCGCCACGAGCGGCGTGCCGCCGATGCCGACGAATACCCTCGGCAGGCTGAACATCGTTTCCGTCCCCGCCGCGAGCCGCACCAGGAGGACGGCCAGTCCGCCGGCGAACATGCCGACGGTGAGCGTCACCATGAACGAGGGCATGGCAAGCGTGCCGACGCACGTGCCGTTGACAACACCGGCGAGAATGCCTGTCGCGAGCATCACCAGCAGGCCTGCGAACGGCGCCGCTCCGTGGTCCGCCAGCAGACCGGCGTCAGCGCTCATGACGAGCCCCCCGGCGACGCTAACGAGGCCGACGACCGCGGTCGCTGACAGATCGATGCCGCCCGACACGAGCACGAATGTCTGTCCCGTCGCGAGCAGCAGCAACGGCAGCGCCGCGATCAGTATCCCGGAGAGGTTCGCAGCGGAGGCAAATCCCTGGATCGTGACGGTGAACGCGATGAACGCGGCCGCACAGAGCACCAGAATCGGAGCCCGCGCGCCTGCTGCGGCACGACTGAGCGGCCAGGTGGCTGCGCGCATGCGCCTTACTGGCTGCGGCGCGCCATGACGGCGCCCCACATCCTATCGGCGAGTGTGTGCATGTTCTCCTGGGTGATTGCGAAGCCGGGATCGTCCAGCCGCGCGGGAGGGGCTTTACCCGCTTTCGCCTCCTCGATCACGCGTAGAGCCTGTTCGGCCTCCCAGAACACATCCTGCACACCGGTCGCGTCGAGGTAACCGTCGACCATGAGGCCATACGCGGTGGGATCGCCGTCGAAGCCCGCAAGGAGGATGTGCCCCGGCTCACCCACTTTCTTCCATTTGCCCATCGCGCTCAGCACGGATTTGATGCTGGGCAGCATGAAATCGGACGAAGTAAAGACGAAATCGATGTCGGGTCGTGCCTGCAGGGCACTTCGGAGACCGGCGAGCGCCTTCTCCTGGTTCCACTCGGTGGGGACGCGTGCAACCACCTCCACCAGATCTCCTGCGTCCTTGACGGCCTGGTCGAAACCGTCCCGGCGCCCGATCGCGTTCACGTCGCTCAAGTCGCCCAGCAGGATGGCGGCCTTGGCCTTTCTGCCCGATTTCTTCACCTGTTCGACGAGGTACGCGACGGTCTGGCGGGTGATCGCAACGTTATCGGGCGCGATCGTCGTGTGCGGCGCGTCGGTGCGGTCGGCGGGGCGGTTGAACAGGACGACCGGGATTCTGGCCGCGTTGGCGGCGCGGATCATCGGGATGACGGTCTTGCCGTCCTTCGGCGCGAGGATGATGCCGTCGACGCGCCGGCTGATGAATGTGCGCACCTGCTCGAACTGCTTGTTGGGATCGCCGTCCGCGACTGCCTCGAGCATGGTGATCCGCCGCTTCGCGGCGTCAGCGCGGAGCTTGTTCCAGGCCGCAACCCAGAATTCCGTCTGCAGCGTTTCGAACGCGACGCCAATCGTCAGCGGCGCGTCGCCACGGGGCGCCTCGGTGCCCCTGCCGCACGATGCGCATGCGGCCGCGAGCAGGCCGACCGCAGCGAGCGACCGCCATCCTGCGGATGCAGCCCGCCGTCCTGGGTTTCTTTTGTCACGCATCCGGTCAGCTCCGTGATCAGAATGTCAGCGCTCGCCCCGTACGGGCGCTGTCGTACGCGCCGAACACAAGACGCAGCGTTTTGAGATTGTCCTCGCCGCTCGTTTCGCCACCTGCCTCACCGCGCAAACCCCTGAGCAGATCTGCGCAGCAGGGGACGACGCTGGCCTGAGCGACTTCGTACCCTGGATCGACCCAGCTATACCGGGGCGGCGCATGCCGCGTCACCAGCGTCCGTTTCGTCGTCGTCACCCGCACGACGTAGTCCGCCGTGAGCTCGATCGACCCGCGCGCTCCTTCGATGAATGCGAGCGTTTGGGGGAAGACTTCCCGCACCGAGGGCTCCAGCGGGGTTCGCGCGTACCCAAGCTCGACCGTCACGTGAGTCTCCGCCTCGCCCATGATCATCAACACCGTCGCGAGGTTTTCTCCGCGCACATGTGGCGTCAACGTCTGCGCCGTACGGCAATAGAGCGATCGCGCCTCGCCGAACAGCACGCGGGCGACGTCCAGCAGGTGCGTGCCGAGATCTGTGAGGATAAACCGATCCAGTTCCCTCAGCGACGGCTGGTTCGCGAAGACGTCGAACCCCGAGACCATCGTCAGGCGGGCCCGCAGCAGCGTTCCGATCGTGTTTGAGCGCAGCAGATCCCGCAAATGCCGCATCGGTGCCTGCCAGCGCCAGTTCTCGTGAACGAAGAGCCGCGTTCTGGTCCGCCGGAACGCGGCCACGATGGCGGCCGCGTCGCGGTAGGAGGCGGCGAGCGGCTTCTGGCAGATGCAGGGCACGCGCGAGCGGGCGCACAAGATCGAGAGCGGCTTGTGACCTCCCACTTCCGTGATGTTGTCGACGAAGTCCGGGTGGATGTCCTTCAAGAGCCGAGCCGGGTCGACGAACACGGCGGGAATGCCGAACTGCCGTGCGATGGCTTCAGCTTTCTCGGGCGTGCGGTTGTAGATGGCGACGCACCCCACACCGCCGACCTCGCGCCAGCCGGAGAGTTGATATGGCGTCCAGAACCCGGCGCCGAATACCGCGAAGCGGAGCGGAGTGCGCATGTCGTTCGACACCAGTTATCAATTTTCCGCCGGAATCGGATTGAAAGAAGCCATTGAAATCTTGGATGAAATTCACTATTCGTCCACGAACTCGCCGTCGAGCCTTGCAGTTGCAAACGCAGGGAGTTCGATGGCGGTCGTTCCGCGTCCCGATGACGTGTCATGGCGAAAGCCGCTCCAGTCGACTGCGGCGCGCCGCGCGGTGTTTTCGTCCAGTACGCGCATCGCAGCCGGGGCAAACCCCCGAGGAATGCGGAGTGAGCGCGGATGCGGCGAGAGATTCGCCAGCAGCAGCATCGCAGCGGGTCCGCGTCGAGCGAGGAGCAACGCCCCGTGATCAACGCCGTCGCGTTCGCGGCAGGTTGTCTCACCGTCGGCCTCGATTTGCGTCGGGACGACGGTGCCGCGGGCGCACTCGCATACGTCTGCGAGCACGTGCAGAAGGGGGAAGGCGGCATGCGCGCCTGATGCCATGTCCGCGATTCCTTCATAGAACGTTGCGCTGTCGGCACCACACTGCGCCAGCTGCGCCGCCATCGCGAGGGTCCAGGCCGCGCCGAACAGAGAGCGGTGCAGCGGATGTCCGCTTGGCGACGGCGGCGCGGACGCCTGTGCGCGTGGACGGAGCGTGATCGGAGTAATCGCGGTGAGCGCCCTTGGATGACGGAATCGAACGCTGCGGACCTGCGCAGCCGCCGCAGGCGGCGTCTCAGCGAGGCTCGTGAGATCCGATGCGTGCGCGTGCGGATTCATCGGCCAGCAGGTGACATCGGCTGGAGGCGGGGGATAGAGGTGAAACTCGTACAGATCGACGCGGCTGCCGGTGCCGACCGGCCCCAGACCCGGTCGCGCCTGGATTAGGTGCCTGCTCACCAGCGCGAGTGCCTCGGCTGTCGTCGTCGGCCGATCGCGTGCGAAAACGAGGACGCGGGCGACGCCCGAATCGGACGGCAGCAGCTTCGCCAGGCGGTCGAGGTGAGTGCCGGATTCCGGCCCAACCTGCAGCGCAATTTCGAGACCGCAACCCAGAGCGCCCTGCACGTCCAGGGCGCGGGCCAGTCGCTCCTGCCAGGCGACGTCCGCGAGGGACAGGTCGGCGCGAATGTGAGCAGGCCGCACGTCAGCCAACAGCTCGAGCTCGCGCGGCTCGAGGTCCGCCTGGAGAGCCCCGAGCCCTAGACCCACCAGTAGCGCTTTGCGCGTGCGTTCACAATCCGGTGTTACCTCCACCGAACGGGGAGCGGCAGGTACTGAGATGGTGCGTTTCCGCGACGTGAGCACCCGCAACATGACCCGCTGCTCGATGCGTGTGCCGCGAGCCACGAGGACAGGACGCGGCAGCGAAAGCGGCGTGCTGTATGTCTTGAAGCTCGCGTCGATCCAGTTGCGCTGATCTTCCGTCTCGAACGCGTCGCCTTCGAACACGAGCTCCACCGGGCCGGACCCGACGTCGTAGGCCAGGCCCGCCAGCTCGGACAATCCGGTGATCGGCTGCTCGACAGCTACGAGCTCCGGAAAGGCGACGGCAACCCTCCTGCCGCTCGTCAGACTGGCGGTCGCTGCTATGCCCGCACACTCACGAATGGGATGCAGAACGCATAGACCGATCCGGTTACGTTCGAATGTCGAGCGCGCCTCGCCGGAGAACCCGAACGTGATCGTCCCGTCGGATTTCCCCTCGACAGCGGCCGCCCATACGAAGTCGATCGGCCCGTCACGGTGCTCCGAGCGGTAGCTGACGCGGAAACGATCGCCTTGAGCACAGATAACGACGTCTGACAGGACGCCTGCCACAGTGACCCACTCGCGGTCGCGGACCGCGCCGTAGATCCGCCTGACAATCTCACGTCCGCCGAACGAGACGTAACGGAGGTCGCCAGCCTCGAAGACAAGTGTCAGGGGCCCAGCACGGAGCGAAATCTGCTCCGGCAACGGAGCGGTCCCGCCGTGCAGGAAGAGATGACGTTCGGAGTCGCTCACGCCTGCACCATCGCTGTAGCTGCTGGCTTTTCGCCAGACGATCACGTATGTCGGCCTGGGCGCCGCGTTCCGTTCCGGGCGGGACGTTCCCCCGGGTTTTCACATGCGCGGCGGCTTCCGGCGAAGTGTACCCGAGCGGGCGGCCGCTTGGCCGTCTCGCCTCCGCGGGACGGGCTGGAGCGACGCGCCGCTCGGCAGCTCATCGACCCGTCAACGCCCCTTGAGGCCACAGCGCACCGTCGGCCGGCGTTTTCGTCCCAATCTTTGAGAGGATCTTCATAGATACGGCAAATCGTCGCTTGACAGAATGTGCGCCACAAATGCGGCGGGGTGCAGCTCGGCCATCTTCTCCGCCGTCGGAGGCGCCATGTTTGCAGCGACGACTGCCGCGCAGGGTTGCAGGGCCCGCACTGCTGCAAGGCTCTCGCGATCGCCCTGTTGCTGCTTACGCTACCGGCCGGCGACGGACAACTTTCTCTTCCCGGCGCTCGGCCCGGGAATCTACGCGGTGCTCGATCCCCGAAGTGGCGTCGAAA
>Ga0299913_10004931_pt1 | contig 11306 bp, 8 predicted proteins | sample RVTome_9_FD_201360 | JGI IMG/M metagenome (GOLD analysis project Ga0299913, IMG submission 201360) | Soil microbial communities from uranium-contaminated site in the Upper Colorado River Basin, Wyoming, United States - RVT155D38 (version 2) ... | reverse complement strand
GCGCGACGAGATCATCGGGGTCGAGCTTCGAGAGCTCCTTCAGGTGTCGCCGGATGGCCTCCCCTACGGCCTCGATCGCCTCGCCGGGCGCGAGGTGGGCCCCGCCGGGAGGCTCGGGGATGACCTCGTCGATCACGGCCAGATCGTGGAGGTCCTCGGCGGTGAGCCTGAGGGCCTCGGCCGCCTCGGCGGCGTGGTCGCGGCTCCGCCACAGGATCGCCGCGCACCCCTCGGGGGAGATCACCGAGTAGATGGCGTTCTCCATCATCAGCACCCGGTCGGCGACGGCGATCCCGAGTGCGCCGCCGCTTCCCCCCTCGCCGATGACGCAGGTGACGATGGGGACGCGCAGCCCGGCCATGACGGCCAGATTGGCCGCGATCGCCTCGCCCTGCCCGCGCTCCTCGGCCCCGATTCCCGGATAGGCTCCCTGGGTGTCGACGAACGTGACCACCGGCCGGCGGAACTTCTCGGCGAGCTTCATGAGCCGCTTGGCCTTCCGGTATCCCTCGGGGTGCGGCGAGCCGAAGTTGCGGAGCAGGTTCTCCTTCATCTCCCGCCCCTTCTGGTGGCCGATCACCATGACCGTACTGCCGCCGAGCGTGGCCCAGCCGCCCACGATGGCCGGGTCGTCGCGGAAGCAGCGGTCGCCGTGGAGCTCGAGGAAGTTCTCGCACAGGCCCTCGACGAAGTCCAGCGTGAAGGGCCGGTCCTGGTTGCGGGCGAGCTTCACGCGATCGTAGGGCGACAGCCCGGCCAGCGCCTCGTCGTGCGCGCCGTCGAGCCGCGACTCGAGCTGACGGATCTGGTCCGTCATGTCCAGACCGCGGCTCTCGGCCATGGTGCGCAGCTCGTCGATCTGCGCGCGCAGCTCGGCGAGCGCGTCGGGATCCGTATTCATGGCATCACGCCTCGTATGCGTCGAAACGTCGGGGGTCCGGGCTGCCGGGGGGACGCGGCGGAGACGCGCGTGGATGGTGCGTGGCTCGCGCGCGGTGGCTGCACCCCCGGATCGCACCGGACCGATCCGAAAGATGCGGGGCTCGCGCGGCCCGCGCGAGCAGGGGCCTTCCGCCCACACCCCACGCCTCGGGCTCGGCGGGAGGTTTCGCCTATTCGCGGACCAGCTTCACGCGATCGCCGAGCAGCGTGCGGAGGTCGGTGAGGAGCGCGGCGTTGGGCGCCACGCGCAGCGACCGGGACGTGAAGCGGGAGGTGACGGGCGCGCGGCTCCGGCCGGGCCCGCCTCCGTTGCCGTCCGGGCCGTGCGAGCCGCCGTTCCCGCCGCCCCCGTTGCCCGAGCGGTGCCATTCGAGCACGAGCGGGCCGCGGCCGGGACATGCTTCGAGGAGGCGCTTCGCCTGCTCGAACGCTCCCGGCGCGAGGTCGTCCCCCTCGGTGAGCTCGATGAGGATCCCCACACCGCCGCCCGAGCGCACGTCGGCCAGCGGTTGCACGGCGTCGACGAAGATCGGGGGATCGTCGTCGTCGCGGGAGTTCCCCGACACGGTGCCGGTGAGGAGCACCGGGCGGTCGTCGGTGAGGATGGCCTTGTGGTCGAGCCAGATGTCGCCGAACGCGAGAGCGGTCGCCGTACCGTGGAAGTCCTCGAGCGTCAGCCGGGCCCATTCCCGCCCGTCGCGCCGCGAGGTGCGCACCGAGACCTCGGTGATCACGCACGGGACGTGGACCGTGCGTTCGCGCATCTCGGGAAGCGTCGATGTGTTCGCCTCGACCGAGTAGAGGTCCACCAGCTCGCGGTAGCGGTCGAGCGGGTGGCCCGAGATGTAGAACCCGATGCGCTCCTTTTCCTCGCGCAGCCGGTCGCGCTCGTTCCACGGCGCGACCTGCGGCAGACGCGGGGCCGGGCGGCCGACCTCTTCCGCGTCGGCCGTCATGAACAGGCTCGTCTGGCCGCTTTCGGCGTCCTGCCGGCGCAGCTGCGCCTCGTTGAGCATCACGTCGAGCCCCGCGGCGAGCGCCGAGCGTTCGCCAAAGTCGTCCAGGGCGCCGGAGCCGATGAGCGCTTCGATCACCCGCTTGTTGTTGAGCCTCAGGTCGATGCGCTCGAGGAAGTCGAGGAACGACTCGAACGGCGCCTCCTCCCGCGCCTCGATGATCGAGAGGATCGCGGAGTGGCCCACGCCCTTGATCGCTCCCAGTCCGAAGCGGATCGCCGGGCGGTCGGCGGAGTCGGGATCCGCGACCACCGTGAACCGATAGCGCGACTCGACCACCGAGGGCGCGAGCACGCGGATCCCGAGCCCGCGGGCCTCGCCGATGTAGGACACCACCTTGTCGGTGTTCCCGATCTCCGAGGAGAGCAGCGCGGCCATGAACTCGGCCGGGTAGTGCGCCTTGAGCCACGCCGTCCGGTAGGAGATGATCGAGTAGGCGACCGAGTGCGCCTTCACGAATCCATAACGGCCGAACGTGCGGATGATCTCGGCGATCTCGCGCACGTTCCGCTCCTCGTTGCCGCGCTCTACGGCACGGGTCACGAACTCTTCCAGCACGCGGTCGGTGAGCTCCGCGTCCTTCTTCCCCACCGCCTTCCGGAGGACGTCCGCTTCGGCGAGCGAGAACCCGGCGAGCAGGTTCGCGGCCCGCATCACCTGCTCCTGATAGGTGATGACTCCGTACGTGGGCTCGAGCACCTCCTCGAGATCGGGGTGCGGGTACTCGACCTCCTGGAAGCCGCGCTTGCGCTTGATGTAGACGTCGGTCATCCCCGAATCGAGCGGACCGGGGCGGATGAGCGCGTTCACGGCCACGAGGTCGTCGAACCGGTCGCAGCGCATCGCGCGCAGCTTGTCGGTGGCGAGGCTCGACTCGAACTGGAACACCCCGCTCGTGCGGCCGCTGGCCAGCATGCGGTACACCTCGGGATCCTCGCGGCCGATCGCGTCCCAGTCGATTTCGACGCCATGGCGCTCCTCGACCATGCGGCACGCGTCGTGGATCACGGTGAGCGTGCGCAGCCCGAGGAAGTCCATCTTGAGCATGCCCGCGCGCTCGAGCGAGTTCATGTCGAACTGCGTGATCACCGACCCGTTCTCGCTCTTCGAGTCGGTACACACCGGCACGTACTCATCCAGCGGACCCGGTGCGATCACGACGCCGGCGGCGTGGACCGAGCTGTGACGCGACAGCCCCTCGATGCGCTCGGCATAGTCGAGGAGCTTCGTGACCTGCGGGTCCTTGTCGTCGAGCTCCTGGAGCTCGCGCACCTTCTCGCGCGCCTCGGCCACCGTCATCGCGAACCCGGGGCTCGAGGGGATGAGCTTCGCCAACCGGTCGGTGTCGCTCGGCGAGAAGCCCAGCACGCGGCCCACGTCGCGGACTACGGCCCGCGCCTTCATGGTTCCGAACGTAATGATCTGCCCGACCGAGTCCTGTCCGTACTTCTCGCGCACGTAGTCGATGACCTCGCCCCTGCGCTCGTAGCAGAAGTCGATGTCGATGTCCGGCATGGACACCCGCTCGGGATTCAGGAAGCGCTCGAACAGGAGGTCGAACTCGAGCGGGTCCACGTCGGTGATCCCGAGTCCGTAGCAGATGATCGAGCCCGCCGCCGAGCCGCGTCCCGGACCGACCGGGATGTCGCGCTCCCGCGCCGCTCGGATGAAGTCCGATACGATGAGCAGATAGCCCGCGTACCCCGTCCTCTCGATGACACCGAGCTCGTAGTCGAGCCGCGCGCGCGCCTGCTCCGGGATCGGGTCGCCGTACCGCGCCTTCACGCCCTCCCCGGCCTCGTGCCGCAGCATGTCCATGGGGTCGTCGAACGACTCCGGGAGCGGGAACGTCGGCAGGTGGTACTTTTCCTCGAACGTGACGTCGCAGCGCTCCGCGATCGCCACCGTCTCGGCGAGGAGCGCCGGGCGACCGGGGAAGAGCGCCGCCATCTCCTCGGGCGACTTGAAGTAGCTCTCCTCGCCGTGGAAGCGCAGCCGGTTCGGGTCGTCCTTGTCCTTCCCGGTCCCGATGCAGAGGAGCGTGTCGTGCGCGTCCGCGTCCTCGCGCCGCATGTAATGCGCGTCGTTCGTGAGGACGAGCGGGAGCCCGAGCTCCTCGGCGAGGCTCATCACGCCCTCGTTCACCTTCCCCTGCTCGGGGATCCCGTGGTCCTGGAGCTCGAGCCAGTAGCGGCCCGGGAACACGCGGGCGTGCCACTCCGCGGCCCGCTTCGCATCCTCGTAGCGGTCGTGCTGGAGGTAGCGCGCGACTTCGCCGGCGAGACAGGCCGAGAGGCAGATCAGCCCGCCGGCGCGTTCCTCGAGGACCTCGTGGTCGACGCGCGGGCGGCGGTAGAACCCCTCGGCGTACCCGATCGAGGAGAGCTTGATCAGGTTCTGCCAGCCCTCGCGGTTCGTGGCGAGGAGGACGAGGTGCGCGTAGTCGGCCGGGGCGCGCTTCGGACGCTCGCGCGAGCGCCGGTCTCCGTAGGCGACGTAGGCCTCGCACCCGATGATCGGCCTGAGGCCCTTCGCGCGCGCCTTCTCCTGGAACTCCCACGCGCCGAACAGGTTGCCGTGGTCCGTGAGCGCCAGGGCGGGCATGCCCAGCTCGACGGCGCGGTCGACGAGGTCGTCGATCCGGTTCGCCCCGTCGAGGAGCGAGTACTCGCTGTGCGTGTGGAGGTGGACGAACGACATTGGGCTCTTACCGCCCGATCGGGGCGGGTCCCGCGAGGGTGTCGAGCGTTACGCGCCGGTGAGCACGCAGCGGAAGGACCCGAGGATGTCCTGGAGCTGTAGCATGTACTCGTACTTCGGGTCGTTGGGCGCGTACAGCCACGCGTCGATGTAGTAGGTTCGCGTGGGGCACTGGACCATCCACACGACGAACGGGCCGCCGGCGGGGAAGTCGCCCCGGATGTCGTGCCACACCCCCGTCACCTCGAGCGCGGACCGCCCGTCGATCAGGAACTGCGTCACCCTCGAGCTGGTGGTGTCGATCCCCTGCGCGACGTTGTACTGCACGTCGTCGATCGACTCCCGCCACTCGAGCGCCGCCTCGGCGGTCAGCGGGTCGACCGGCTCGCTCCAGTCCACCAGCACCGAACGGATGAGCTGGCTCGGGTCCGGGTTGTCGTTCCGGAGGATCACGAGGCTGTCGCCGTCTTCCCCCTCGCGCGCCACGCGGTCGTACACCGTCGGCACCGTCATGGAGAATCCGAAGCGCTCGCCGAGGTCGGTCGCCAGCGTCGTGTCGACGCCGCTCGCGAACATCCGCGCCCGCACCCATTCCTGGTAGCTCGTATCGATCGCCGCGAGGACCGACGGGAGCGCCTGCTCCCACTGGCGCGCCCACTCGTCCGCATGGACGAACACGCCGGTCACGATCTGGCCTCGCGCCCAGACGTCACGGACCTGGAACACGCGGCCCGGCCGCAGGTCGGTGAGATCGATCCCGCCCGCCTCGGCCACCGGCTGGAGCGTGAGGTCGTTCCACGGACCGGAGACGATCACGTTCCGGAAGAGCTTGAGCTCGTCGATCGAGGGCGCCGACGGGTCGATCTGCGTGACCTGGTACTGCTTCTCCTCGCGCGTGGTGAAGATCGTGGGCTCGAGGACCTGGTAGGTGACGTCCTCGACCTGCTGCCAGATCGAGTCCGGCATCACGATGATGAGGCTGTTCGTCTCGCCCATGGCACCGGGCTGGTCGCACGCCGCCGAGAGGGCCGCTACGACGGCCGCGGCGAGAAGAGGCGCCTTCGGAAGGGCCGGCAGGCGGCGCTCGTGGCGGTCCGGAACACGGGAGGCGGGTCGGTGGATCATGCCCCGGAAGGTAGGCGCGGCCCCGGGGGTCGGCAAACCTGTCGGGCCACCATCGTCGGGGACCTTGACACGCGACCGAAGCACCCCTAATAGCCCATCCGGGTAGGCCCGGTATCGCTCACCGGGTGACACCAGACGCGACCAAGGACGCGGCGAGACTGGGGGAGATTTCGATGGCCAACGCGTGGTGGAACACCGTCTTGACCGAGTGGTCCGAGTCGTCTCTCGCCGGCCTCGAAGGCGGCGTCGGGCTCGTCGCGAAGCGATTCGGCGACGATGAAGAAGAGGAAGACTGGGACGACGACGATTGGGAAGAAGAGGAGGATCTGGACGAGGACCTCGACGACTGGGACGACGACGATTGGGACGACGACGACCTCGACGAGGACGTCGAGGAGATCGACGAGGAGCCGGAGCCGGAGGAGGAAGAGGAGGAGTGGGGCTGACCGGGGTCCGTGGGCCGACGTAATGGTATCCGACGCCCCGACCTTGAACCCCCGCCCGTTCCGGCGTTAGCTTCCCACCCCAACGGCGCCGGGCCCTCGGGTCCGGCGCCGACGTTTTCTCGGGAGGAGCCGTCACCGGCCACCGAACCTGATGCCGGTTCGAGGCCCGTCCCGACCGAGGGCCCGTAGCTCAGCCTGGTTAGAGCGCACGCCTGATAAGCGTGAGGTCGGTAGTTCAAATCTACCCGGGCCCACTCTACATGCTTAGGGATTGGAACCCGCCTCGGCTTCAATCCTTCCCCCGACCTCACGGACGCTCCCGTCGACGGTAGTTCAACCGAGCGAACGCCAGTTCGCGAGCTCGGTGGAAGCAGCGGCGCCGTCAGGCGACGGTGCTTCACCCCAATCTACCCGGGCCCATTGACTCCGCCGAGGGATTGGAAGCCAAAGCCGCGTTCCTCTTCCTGCCACCCGCTTCGTCCCGGCCCTCGATTCGTCGCCCTGGCGACCTCACGCGGCGTGAGGTCGGACACCGGGTACAGCGCGTTCAGCCCTCGGAATCCCGCTCGGCGTCCCCCTCCGAGTCCGGCAGCCGGTCCAGAATCGCTTCGATCTGACCCCGGATCCGCACGAGCTCCACCAGATAGTAGGCCGTGTTGATCTGGTTCATCAGGGCACCTCCCCGGACCACGGAATCGGCCCACAGCCGACGCAGGTCGTCCGGGGTCGCGGACGGGATGAAATCGAGCCGGCGGAGCGGACCCTGCATCGAGGTCTCGACGTCATGGTTGAACCAGGGGCCCCCGAGCCGGTACTCCCGCTGCCACACGTATACGGCCCCGGATCGGACGTAGTCGGCGTCCTCCTCGGCATCCTCCACGAAGTTCACGAAGGTGGTCAGCATCTCGGTGAGCTCGCGGTCCCGGATCACCGCGATGCGCCCCGAGCTGATCAGCGTCTCGGTGGTTCCGAGCGCAGGATCGAAGGTCCACGGATTCGCGAGCGAGAGGACGAGCCGGGACGCGGTGTTCGCGGATATCGTGTCGTAGTCCGCCGGAGCGAGACCCGCGGCGATCGACACGTCCGCGATGTGGCTCGCGTGCCCGTCGATCACTTCCTGCACGAGCTCGAGGTTCGTCTCGTACTCCGCGCGCAGCGCGACGAGTAGCTCCGCTTCGTCGTCACGCTCCTGCCACTCGTCCCAACCCGCGTCGATCCCGAACGCTACGAGGATCGAGAGGACGATAGCGACCGCTTCCGCCAGCCGGGACTTGAACCATCCGCCGTCCTGGGCCATGCCGACCTCACACTCCGTATTCGAGAAACGCGGACGTCCCGCCTTCCGCGGTCCGTCGACAGGAGATTCCAGCGGGACCGAGGCTGAGAGGAGGATGTGGCGGGGACTCCGGGGCGGTCAAGGAAGGCCATGGCGCCAGATTGGCAGCGATTGATCCACCCGGCCTCGCGCGCGTGTTGAGTCCGCACCGATATGCCTGGCCGACGGACGACGATCTGGTCGAGCAGTTTCGAGCGTCTCGATACTACGGGCCCGGAGGGATCAACCAGGCTCGGCTGCGCCTCTTGCTTGGCGCCGCCGATCGTCGCCTTCAGGACGAGGCACACAAGGCCGAGCCGGTGCAGATCAAGTATGACGATCTGCAGATCGAGCATGTGATACCGCGCGAGTGGCGGGAGTTCTGGCCTGTCCAGTCGGACGACGAGAACAAGCGCTTCGTACTCGAGCAACGTCGAGAGAACCACATCCACCGAATCGGAAAACCTCACCCTGGTCAGCAAGAGGCTCAATCCAGCGATGAGCAACGATCCATGGGGGGCGAAGCGCAGCGCTCTTCAGGACCACCCCCACCTCAGACTCAACGTCCTGCTCCGCGAGAACGAAGCTTGGGACGAAGAGGCCATCGAGAGAGGTGGCGAATGGCTGGCGCGCAGGATCAGACTCGACTGGCCAGGTCCGGACTCGGCGGTTTGGGATTCTTGACGGCTGTTGAACCGCAAACGTCAGGTGACCGTCCGTTGCTCCGTCCGTTGGTCCCAGCGAGGCCTGACATCGACGATGGGGAATCCGGGCAGATCGTGCGAGCCGTCCTCGAAAATACGGCAAGTTGTCGGATTCCCGGCTCGTATCGGGGAGCCTGATAAGCGTGAGGTCGGTAGTTCAAATCTACCCGGGCCCATTCGACTCGCTAGCGGCCCCGGAGGGGACGGTGCTTCACCCCAATCCACCCGGGCCCACCCCAGATGCCGATCGGACACCGGACCACCTCCGACCGCCCCCAACCTCACGATCATCCTTGTCTGACGGTAGTTAACCCGAGCGAGCGCAGCGAGCGAGCTCGCCGGAGGCCGCGAGGAGGGCACAGGCAATCTACCCGGCCCACTGGCCGACTATCCCTGTGCGCTGATCACCCGATCCAGCCCCGCGCGCTCGAGCCACGCGACGAACTCGGCACGATCTCGTAGCGGCTCGAATGCGGGGGAATACCGGGCCACCAGGGCCCACGGGCCTTCCTTCTGCGACGCGGAACCAGCGAAGCGCCAGGTCGTGGTCGCCCAGGAGCATGGAAACGAGCGCGCCCTCGAACCCCCGCGTGCCGCCCGGTCCAGCACATGCGCGTATCCCTGGTCACTCGAGCACTTCTACGCGGAGATCCGGCACGTTGCGGAAGTGCCCCTCGCCGTAGGGCCCTACGACGACGCCGAACCCGAGGGACAACGCGGTAGCGGCGACCGCCAGATCGTTGCTCGGGATCATCCTGCCCGAGCGGCGCAACCGCACGAATAACGCGGCCCACTGTTCCGCCGCGTCGCGACCGAACTCGATGATCGGGACGGCCGACACGAGGGCGTCGATCGTGGCGCGGCGCCCCGCGGCGCGCGCGGGCGTATCCGCCAACAGCACGCCAGCGAGCAGCTCCGCGTGGACGATGGCGGGCACCACAGCGGGTTCGGAGCCCAGGGAGCCGAGTGCGACCTCCCACGGCTCGGCGCGCCGCTCGACCGCGACGAGGGCGCTCGTGTCGATTACGAGTCCCACACGTCTGCCGGTGGCTGATCCTCCGCGTTCACGCGGGCGATGTCGTCGGCGAAGGACGGGTCCCGCAGGGCAACCCCACGCCAGGCGGCCAGCGCTTCCCGGAGCGTACCGGGCGCGCTCCCTGGCACGGGTCCGATCCGCGCGACCGGCGTACCGTTGCGCTCGACGACAAACGACTCGCCCCGGTACCGGATCCGGGCGAGGACATCGCCAACCCGGCGCGCGAGCTCCGTCGCGGAAATGACCGTATCCATATTCTGCATTTTACACAATAACGCGTCTTCCAGCAACGCGCGGGGGCCACGACGGCTTGAGCAGGCCTCGTGCAATGGCACGGGGCGGGGGCCTGGCATGAAACCCTGCCAAATCTCGCGTCTCCACAGTGGAAGGTCGCGTCCTTCCGGCGCGCACGATGCCCTCCGGGGCACACTCACACAGGAGGCAACGAACATGCGAACCCTGGCCCTGCTGTCACTCGCCGCCACCATTCTCGTGGCGTGCTCCGATTCTCCGCAATCGCTGGTGTCGCACGTACCGGCGAGCCAGCTGGAGGCATCGGGTCCCGCGCTCAACGCCACCGTGCGCTTCGGTCTGGCGCCGGGCAGCGTCGGAACGGACTTCCTGCCCCCAGCCTCCCACGACCAGTCGATCCATGCGTACGACAACATCCGACCCCAGGCCGTGGTCATCGTCGCCGGCGGCAGCGTCACCTTCGATATCTCGTTCGCGAACCATCAGGTCGCGATCTACGAGCCCGGCACGCGACCCGAGGACATCGACATCACCCAGACCGAGCCGATTCCGGCGGCGCCTTTCGCCAGGCGCATCACCGACGCCGACGGCCTCGTGGTCCGTGGACCCGACCAGCAGTTCACGGCCCTCCAGTGGACCACGCCGGCCGGGACTTTCGACGAGCCGGGGAGGTACCTCGTGATCTGCACGACCCTTAACCATTTCGTCATCGCCAACATGTATGCGTGGGTCATCGTCAAGTAAGCGGGTCGCATGGGGGGACCGACGAGCGACCGACGACGTCGGCTCCGGGCTGGCATCCCGCTGGGCTCGCTGCGCGTCTACGCTGGAGGCCACGGCGTCCACGCCGCGCGAAGGTTCGCCGAGACCCGCTTCGGGAGGATCGCCTATGTGGAGCGAGGGACCGGCGACGCCGCACACCTCCTCCACGGCTCCCCCTCAACGGCTTCCAGTGGCGGGGCGCTCGAGCGCACTGGGCGCGCGACCGACATCGGGTCTCCTCTTCTCCCGATACGCAATTCGAGCGTCGAACCCGACACGCACTCCTGAGACGAGAGGAGCCGTTCGGCTCGAACCGGAAGTCGTCGTGGTCCAGCCGAAGACTCCGCACCTGCCGGACGAGACACGCGAGGACGCCCAGCCATAGCCCGTGGGACCGGCCCGTAGTCCTCACTCGAGGACTGACGCGCGATCGGGAGGGGAATCCGCACATTCGGGCCACTCGACCCCATTAATCGATCGTGGACGGTGACGAGGTCGAGTTCCGTCAAGGTCGGAGACGATGCGGAGTCAGTTGTTCGGCCACGAGCCGTACATGCTGCAGTGTCCAGCGCGGTCCGTTCCGGTCAGCGACTGCTGGACGCCGGAATATGCCGCGTTCATCACGCTACGCGGCGCGAAGTGCAGCCTGTTGTTCGACAGCGTGATGAAGGCCTGCCGAAGTGCGCCTGGGCGAGGCCGTGGCCCATCTCGTGCAACGCGACGGTCTCGACATCGATGTTGCTGTCGATCCCCCACGTGAAGCTGCTGTTGTACGTGATGACCGCGAACGCGTAGTCGAAGTTGCCGTCCGAGTCGATGTCGGTGGGGACACCCGTGGCGTCGACGAAGATGAACACGCTCGTGACGCCGAGCACGTTCGGCGGGAGCGGGAAGAACCCCTCGTGGAAGACGTCGCTCTCGAAGAACAGCCACTCGAAGAAGTCGCCCCTCGGGATCGTGAGTCCCTTCGAGCACCTCTGGCCGTCCCACGTGGCCATGGCCCGGTCG
>Ga0299913_10004930_pt1 | contig 11307 bp, 14 predicted proteins | sample RVTome_9_FD_201360 | JGI IMG/M metagenome (GOLD analysis project Ga0299913, IMG submission 201360) | Soil microbial communities from uranium-contaminated site in the Upper Colorado River Basin, Wyoming, United States - RVT155D38 (version 2) ... | reverse complement strand
GAGATGGAAGGGAGGAAGCGCGGCCATGTCCGCTCCATAGCCGATACGGAGGCCAGGCGGGAGCGCACGCTTGCGGCAGGCCGTGGCGGGCGTGCGGCGCCGGGCCTTGAGGCCGGCGCCGATCCGTGATTCTCTCCTGCTGCGAAGGGAGGGGAAATGCGCTCAGGAGCGATCGCGTTGCTGACGGGGGCGTTGCTCGCCGGCTGCGTGCCGCGGGCGGGCGGCGCGCCGCAATCGACGGTGCCGCCGCCCCGGCCGTACAGCACGCTGGGCCTCGAAGGCGTCATCGGCGGCACCGCGGCCGCGCTCGCCGCCCAGTTCGGGCGGCCCGACCTCGATCTGCGCGAGGGCAGCGCCCGCAAGCTCCAGTTCCTCGGCCCGGCCTGCGTGCTCGATGCCTATCTCTATCCGCCGCGCGGCGGCGGCGAGGCGGTCGTCACCCATGTCGACGCGCGGCTCCCCGACGGGCGGGAGATGGACCGTTCCTCGTGCGTCGCCGCGCTGACGCGGCGGCCGGAGGCGCGCTAGCAGCTGCTCAGGCGCTTCCGGACAGGCGCTCGAGCGCCCACCGTGCCGCCTCCGCGACCACTTCGTCCCCGTCGCCCGTCAGCGCCCGCAATGGCTCGACCAGCTCGGCCCGGCCGCTGTTCCCGGCGGCGATGGCGGCGTTGCGGACCATGCGGTTGCGGCCGATCCGCTTGATCGGCGAGCCGGCGAACAGCGCCCGGAACGCGGCGTCGTCGAGAAGCAGCAGGTCGCCGAGCGCCGGCGCGGCGAGCTCGGCCCGCGGCAGGAAAGCGCGATGGGCACGCGCGGCATCGGCGAACCGGTTCCATGGACAGACGGCGAGGCAGTCGTCGCAGCCGTAGACGCGGTTGCCGATCGCGGCGCGGAATTCTTCGGGGATCGGCCCCTTATGCTCGATCGTCAGATAGGAGATGCAGCGCCGCGCATCGAGCTGGAACGGCCCCGGAAAGGCGTCGGTCGGGCAGATGTCGAGGCAGCGCGTGCAGCTGCCGCAGCGCTCCACGTGCGGCGCGTCCGGCTCCAGCTCGAGCGTCGTGTAGATGGCGCCGAGGAACAGCCAGCTGCCGTCGGCGCGGCTGACCAGGTTGGTATGCTTGCCCTGCCAGCCGAGCCCGGCCGCCTCGGCGAGCGGCTTTTCCATCACCGGCGCGGTGTCGACGAACAGCTTGAGCTCGCAATCCGACTGCGCGACCAGCCAGCGGGCCAGCGCCTTGAGCGCCTTCTTGACCGTATCGTGATAGTCGGCGCCCTGGGCGTAAACCGAGACGCGGCCGAGCTCGGGCCGGTCGGCGGCCGCGAGCGGGTCGGCAACCGGCGCATAGCTCATGCCGAGCGCGACCACGCTCTTCGCCGCCGGCCACAGCGACATCGGCGAGCGCCGCCGCTCCGCGCTGGTCTCCATCCAGATCATGTCGCCGTGCATGCCCGAGGCGAGCCAGGCGGCGAGTCGTTCCGCCGCCCGGGGCGCGGCGTCGGCGCGCGCGATCCCGAACGCGCAGAAGCCGAGCTCGGCCGCCTTGTCAGCGAGCGCCCTCCGAAGCTTGGCCTTGCCTTCCAAGATTTTCTCCGCTTTACCGCAAATACTTGGCGCAGGGGGACGACAAGCCGGCGTGTCCGATGTTTTAGCTATTGAGGCGCAGGGCCTTTTCAAGTCGTTCGACGGGAACCCTGCGGTTCGCGGCATCGACATCGCCGTGCCCGAGGGCAGCATCTACGGCATATTGGGGCCGAACGGCGCCGGCAAGACGACGACGCTGAGGATGCTGCTCGGCATCATCGAGCCGGACGATGGCCACCGCACGCTGCTCGGCCGCGAGCGCCCGCTCGAGGTGGCGAAGATCGTCGGCTACCTGCCCGAGGAGCGCGGCCTCTACCCGGCGATGACGACCCGCGACGCGATCGCCTTCATGGGCGCGCTGCGCGGCCTGCCGCTCGAGGTCGGCCGCAAGCGCGCCGAGATCCTGCTGAAGGAGAACGGGCTCGGCGACTATGTCGCCAAGCCGATCCGCAGCCTGTCGAAAGGCATGGCGCAGACCATCCAGCTGTTCGGGACGATCGTCCACAAGCCGAAGCTGGTCGTGCTCGACGAGCCCTTCTCCGGACTCGACGCGATCAACCAGGGGCGGCTGGAGCATCTCATCCGCGAGGAGGCGGCGGCCGGCACGACGATCATCTTTTCGACCCACGTCATTTCGCACGCCGAGCGGCTGTGCGAGCGGATCGCGATCATCGGCCGCGGCCGGGTCCGGTTCGAGGGGCTGGTGGCGGAGGCGCGCGACCGGCTGCGCCCGCAGGTGCGCCTGCGCACCCGCGCCGCCGACGGCAGCTGGCGCGCGGCGCTGCCTGCCGGCGCACGCGTCACCGGCGGCGTGTGGGAGTTCGAGCTTCCCAAGGAAGGCGTCGAGCCGCTGCTCAAGGCGCTGATCGACGGCGGCGCCGGCATCGAGGAGCTGTCGATCGAGCGGCCCGGCCTGCACGATGCGTTCGTCGCCATCGCCGGCGAGGCGGTGGCGCGCGAGATGGAGGAAAGCGAGCGCGCGGAGATGGAGGCGGCAGCTTGATGGGGGTTCTCGAATCCGCCTGGGTGATCGCGCGGCGCGACTTCGTCGCCACCGTCTGGTCGCGCAGCTTCATCCTGTTCCTGCTCGCACCGCTGATCCTGTTCGCCTTCGTGCTGTTCGCGGCGCAGATGGCCGAGGATGCCGAGCGCAGCGCGTCCCAGCCGGTGGTCGCGATCGTCGCCGACAGCGACACGGTGGCGCGGCTCGATGCGGCGCGCCGCGAGCTCGTCGAGGGTACGGGGGAGCGCCTGTTTCCGGTCTTGCGCTCGGTCCCGCCGGCCGAGAACCTGGCGGTGCAGGCACGGCGGCTGCTCGCCGACCAGGAGGAGAGCTATTCGGGCGTGTTCAACGGCACGATCGACCATCCCTTCCTGACCGGCCCGACCCGGATCGACGAGGGCGTGGGGGACCGCTTGCAGCTGATCGTCGACCAGGCGCGGCGGGCGCGCGCGCTCGAGGCCGCCGGGGCGGCACCGGTCGCCGCGCCGATCGAGCGCGTCGTCACCGAGCAGGCGGCCGGAAACCTGCAGATGCTCCGCCGCAAGCTCGCCTCGGTCGGCCAGGGCATGATCTTCGGCATCACGCTGATGCTGGCGACCCTGCTGCTCTCGAACCTGGTCGAGGAGAAGTCGAACAAGGTGATCGAGGTGCTCGCCGCGGCGGTGCCGCTCGACGCGGTCTTCTACGGCAAGCTCATTGCCATGCTCGGCATCTCTGCGGTTGGGCTCAGCCTTTGGGCCGGCATGGCTTTCCTCGGCTACGTCCTGTTTCAGGTGCTGCAGGACTGGATGACGCTCCCCGACGTTTCGCCGGCGGTCGGCTGGCCGGCCTTCGGCCTGCTGCTTCTGCTCTATTACTGCGCCAACTTCATGCTGCTCGGCGGCCTCTTCCTCGGCATCGGCGGCCAGGCGAGCAACATCCGCGACATCCAGACCATCTCGATGCCGGTTACCTTGCTGCAGGTGATGGTGTTCCTGCTGGCGATCAACGTCGTCGGGCGCGAGGGCGACGCCCTCGCCTGGTTCGCCTACGTCTTCCCGTTCAGCTCGCCGCTGGCGATGGTCGCCCACGCCGCCAAGTACGAGACGCTCTGGCCGCACCTCGTCGCGCTCGTCTGGCAGGCCGCCTGGGTGGCGCTGATCGTCCGCGTTTCGGCGCGGATGTTCCGCCGGACCGTCCTCAAATCCTCGCCCGGCGGTGCCTTCTTCAGCCTCGCCGCGCTGCGCAGGCGGCGCGCCTGAGGATCAGGCAGGCGGCGCCGGGCCGAGCTGCTCCCACAGCTCGATCTTGAGGCCGTCGCAATCGAGGATCCAGGCGAACTTGCCGTAATCCTCATATTGGGTGCCGAGGACCTCGATCCCCTTCGCCCGGAGCTGGGCCACCATTGCGTCGAGGTCGTCGACGCGCAGGTTGACCATGAAGGGCAGCGCCGACGGCGCGAAATAGTCGGTCTCGGCCTTGAACGGGCTCAGCAGGCTGAACGGATCGTCCTGCGGCTCGTCGGCCCAGCGGAAGCTCGCGCCCCATTCGCCGCCGATGCCGAGCGTCTCCCGATACCAGGCGCGAGTCCGCTCCGGATCCGCCGCCTTGTAGAAGACACCGCCGAGCCCGGTCACCTTCGCCATCGCGCCTCTCCCTTCGCGGGCGGCATAGCAGAGTCATTCCGGCCCCGCGAGCAACGCCGCCGCTTTCGCCTCGCCGAGGATCAGCGGGCGGCGCCAGTGGCGCAGGTCGGCGAACGCCCGGTCCGAATGGACCACCGCCTCGAACCGCTGGAACGGCCGCCACCCCGCGCCGTCGCGCTCGAGGATGGCGCCGCCGGTCGCCCGCACCAGCGCCAGCCCGCCGGCCACATCCCACACGTTCGGAGCGGCGAAGCGCGCGACCCGCAGCAGCCCGGCCGCCACGAACGCGCACTCGATCGCCGCCGAGCCGGTCTTGCGCACGTCCCAGGGGAAGCCCTCGCGCACCGTCGCCTCCGGCTCGCCGGCGAGCCAGCGCCGCACCATCGGGTTGCCGACATGATCGATCGCCTCGCCGTCGAAGCGCAGCCTGCCGCCGGCGCAGGCATGGTAGACGCCGGCGCGAAGCGCGTGGCTGGCGCTGCACCAGGTCGCGCCGGCGACCGGCACGTGGCGGTGGAGCACGCCGATCGAAGCGGCGAACAAGGGAAAGCCGTTGACGAAGTTGGTGGTGCCGTCGACCGGGTCGACCGCCCACACGAAATCGCTTTCGCGGCCCGGCCGCTCCTCCGATTCCTCGCCCAATATGTCGTGGTCCGGAAAGCGGTCGGCGAGGCGCGCCCGAATCAGCTGCTCAACCGCGCGGTCGACCTCGGAAACCGGGTCGCGCAGCCGCGCGGCCTCCCCGGCACTGCCTTTATATTCGACCGCCAGCACCTTGCCCAACGTGGTCTGGATCTCGGCGCCGGCGAGCCGGGCGAGCTCGGTCGCGGTTTCGTCCAGCGCGCCGAGCAGCGCGGGCGACAGCAGCGGTTCGGCAGGCGCCATCCGTATCTCCGCTAGCCGGCGAGCGCCGGCCCCTCCGCCGGGGCGAGAATCTGGACCGGCTCCCCTTCGAGCCGCACCGTCACCTCCGCTCCGACTTCCAGCCGACGCCATTCGTCGTCGATCCGCATCGTCGCGCCGCCGCCGAGCACGCGCGCCTCGGTCCCCGCCCGGCGCTCGACCGGCGGCTCGCCGGCGCCGCCGGCGTCGAGCCAGTCGAGCATCGCGCGCCGCTTCGGCTCGCGCAGGAAGGCGGCGTGCAGACGGCCGTCGCCGGGGTCCGCTTCCGGCGCCAGCGCCAGCCGCGGCCCGACCGCGGCGACGTTGAGGATCTCGGCCATCAGCAGGTCCTCCGACAGCGCGCTGCCGTCGAGCTCGACGGCGAGTGGCAGCGGCGCCGCCGCGGCGAGCGCGGCGCGCAACGCCTGCCGCCCGGCACGCAATTTCTCCGCCCCGTCGGCATCGCGCACGAGCCGCAGCGAATCGGCGAAGGCGCCGACGCCGACGCCCTCGGCGAAGCAGCGGCATCCCCACGGACCCTGCGCCTCGCCGATATCGAAGCGGCGGCGGCGGCCGAAGTCCCATTGCGCGACCAGCGCTTCGGGCTCGCCCTCGATGCCGAGCGATCCGGCGATGTTGTTGGCGGTGCCGGTCGGCAGGATCGCGACCGGCACCGAGCGGTCGGGCAGCATGGCAAGGATCGCCGCAACGGTGCCGTCGCCGCCGGCGATCACGATCAGGTCGGCCTCCGGCTTCGCGATCGCGTCCGCGTCCGCCTTCTTGCGGGCGAGCGTGCGGACCTTCCAGCCGGCGGCTCGGATCGCCGCCGCCAGCGCCTTCGGCGAGGCCGCGCCGTTGCCGGCGCGCTTGTGATGGATCAGCAGCGCCTTCATCGCAGCGCGAACCGCCGGGCCGCGCCCCCGGTTCCGGCCGCGGTCAGCCGCCGAGCCGGGCGACGTGGATGCGCGCCTCGCCAATCCCCTTCAGCACCGCCGATTGCGCCTCGAACTCCTGGTCGCCGCGGGTCTCGAACCAGGTCGCCTCGGAGACGGCGACGCCGTTCGGCGGCGCGGCGGCCTGGAGCCGGCTGGCGACGTTCAGCGTGTCGCCCCAATAATCGTAGGCGAGCCGCGTGCTGCCGATCACGCCGCCGACCGCCGGACCGGTGTGGATGCCGACCCGCGCCTGCAGCTTCACCCCGGTGTCTTCGGCGATCGTCGCCAGCTCGTCGATCAGGGCGCGGGCGAAGGCAAGCGCGGCCCGGCTGTCGGCCGCGCGCGAGCCCATGCCGCCGGCGACGGCGAGATAGGCGTCGCCGATCGTCTTCACCTTTTCGAGGCCGTGGCGCTCGGCGCAGCGATCGGCGGCCGAGAAGAAGGCGTTGAGCAGCCGCACCAGATGGCCCGGCGCCATCCGCTTGGCGAGCTGCGAGAAATCGACCAGGTCGACGAACACCACGGTCACGTCCGAGAAGGAATCGGCGACCGCCTCGCCCGAGCGCAGGCGCGCCGCCACCTCGCGCGGCAGCACGTTGTAGAGCAGCTCCTCGGTCTTCGCCCGCTCGGCATCGAGCGCGGCGTTGGCGGCGAACACCTTGCGCGCGCGGCGCTCGACGTCCCAGTTGAAATAGAGCGCGAAGACCAGGAAGGTGCTGAAGTTGGTGAGGGTGTAGATCGTGGCGATGCCCGGCACGTCCTGCGCCACCAGCCAGGCCGCGAACCCGCCGAGCACCGCCACCGACCACAGCGCGAACAGCCGGAACGTGCCGGCGAAGCCGACGCTGGCGAACACGACCAGGATGCCCATCTGCACCAGCACCATCGCCTGCGGCGGAAAGCCGGTCACCGCCGCCTGGCCGGCCAGCGCCAGCGCCAGCGCCATCATCGCCGCGGCGATCGCCGCGAACACCGGCAGATCGAGCCACGGCCGGTCGAGATAGCGCCGCGTGCGGGTCAGCAGGAACAGGCCGGCAAGCACCGCGATCAGCGCGCCGGCCGCGGCCGTGTAGGCGATCACGCCCGCGCGCGGGAAGTGCACCGGATTGAGGACGATGTAGGAAAGGAGCGTCACCGCCGCGATCACGATCAGGGCGCGGATCGCCTGGCCGCGCTCGATCCGCTCGACGCGCAGGAAGGCGCGTTCGGCGTCCTCGTCGAAGCGCTGTAGCATGGCCTGCATCGGTCCGCCCTCCGCCCGCTGGCGACCCGCAGGCTAGGCCCGAAGCGGGCACCGAGTCCATGGATGGGCGACGCGCCCGGATTGCGCTATGGGAACCGCCATGGCCTGGGAAGGCGAAGGTCCGGCGGACCCCGACGTGCTGGAGCTGCTGCGCGACGAGCGCGGCCGCGCGCTCGAGACCTTGCGCCTGATCGAGGAGGAAGGCTGGACCCATTACGAGGCGCAGGGCTTCGGTGAGACGATCCGCGACGTTACCGAGAAGCGCGCCAACCGCCAGCGTCAGATCATCGAGCGCATGGACCATCTGATCGCCGGGCTGGCGGGCGGCGGCGCCTAGGGCGCGCCGCGCGCGCCTGCGCCGTCCCGATCCCGCCGACGCGCGGCGAGAAAGCAGCGAGCCGGGCCCAGCGCCTCGCCGGCAAGCCTGTGAGCCCAGGTGAGGGCCGCCGGGAGCGCCGCCAGCTCAGCAGCAGCGTTGCCGCGCAAGCGGGAATCGACGCCGCTGCGGGGACGGGGAGCCGGTCATCGCGCCGCCTTCCGGAGAGCGGCCCGCACCAGCGCGTCGAGGTTCGCCTCCGGACCGAGCTCGGCCTCCGCCCGGGCGACGGCGGCGGCGGCCTGGGCGGGCTTGAAGCCGAGGTTGAGCAGCGCCGAGACGGCGTCCGACGCGTGGCTGCCGGCCGGGGTCGGCGCGCCGGCGGCGGGGCCGAGGGCGACGGCGCCGGCCTTGTCCTTCAGCTCGTGGACGATGCGCTGCGCGAGCTTCGGGCCGACGCCCTGGGCGCGGCTGATCATCCTGCCGTCGCCGCTCGCGATCGCGCGGTGCAGCTCGTCGCCCGCCAGCGCCGACAGGATGGCGAGCGCGACGCGGTTGCCGACCCCCTGCACCGAGACCAGCAACCGGAACCAGTCGCGCTCCTCGGCGGTGGTGAAGCCGACAAGGCGGATCGAATCTTCGGCGACCAGCATCTCGGTGTGAAGCACGACCTCGTCGCCGATCGCGCCCAATTGCGACAGCGTCCGGGTCGAGGCGGACACCAGATAGCCGACGCCGCCGACGTCGACGACGGCATGGTCGGCGCCGAAGCTGTCGAGCAGGCCCCTCAGTCTCGCGATCATGACCCGTCCACTTCCGGGGCCCGAACCGGTCCTTCGATACGGGCCTTCGCCAAGCTCAGTCCCTGCTCAGGATGAGCGGAAAAAGGAAACATTATCCACCTCCGCTCATCCTGAGTAGCCGGCGAGCCTGTCGAACCGGCGTATCGAAGGACCCGTTTCGGTCAACCCACCCGCCGCGCCGTGGCGAGGTGATGGGCGTGGGTGATCGCGACCGCCAGCGCGTCGGCGGCGTCGGCGCCGGCGATCTTCGTCCCGGGCAGCAGCCGCTGCACCATCGCATGGACCTGCGCCTTGTCGGCGCCGCCGACGCCGACCACGGCTTTCTTGACCAGCCGCGCCGCATATTCGCCGACGTCGACGCCGCGCCGGGCGGCGGCGAGCAGAACCACGCCGCGCGCCTGCCCCAGCTTCAGCGTCGATTGCGGATTCTCGTTGAGGAACACTTCCTCGACCGCCGCCGTGTCCGGACGATGCAGGTCGAGGACTTCACCGAGCGCTTGCTCGAGCCGCACCAGCCGCGCGGGGAGCGGCTCCTTCGCGTCGGTCCGCACCTGGCCGTTGGCGACGTGGGAGAGGCGATTGCCGTCGGCCGCGATCACGCCCCAGCCGGTGCAAGCGAGGCCCGGGTCAAGTCCGATGATGATCATAAATCCTCCCCGGGACGGGGAGGGGGACCACGACGCGAAGCGGCGTGGTGGAGGGGGTCCCGAGGCCTGCGCCGAGCCCCCTCCACCACTCGCCTACGGCGAGCGGTCCCCCTCCCCGTCCCGGGGAGGATCATGCGAGCCGCTCCATCACCTCTTCGGACATCTCGTAATTGCCCCAGACGGTCTGGATGTCGTCATCGTCCTCGAGCGCCTCGACCAGCCGGAGCAGCTGCTCGGCCTCCTCGCCCGACACCTCGACGCCGGTCTGCGGCCGCCAGGCGAGGCCCACGCTCGCCGGCTCGCCCAGCCTTTCCTCGAGCGCCCTTGCGACGTCGTGCAGGTCGTCGACCGCGGTCCAGATCTCGTGGACGTCCTCGCCCGACTGGACGTCCTCGGCGCCGGCATCGATCGCCGCATCGAGCATCGCATCGGCCGATGCGGCGGCGGCGGGATAGGCGATCAGCCCGAGCCGCTCGAAGCCGTGCGTCACCGAGCCCGACGCGCCGAGATTGCCGCCATTCTTCGAAAGGATGGTGCGCACGTTGGTGGCGGTGCGGTTGCGGTTGTCGGTCAGCGCCTCGACGACGAGCGCGACCCCGCCCGGGCCGAAGCCCTCGTAGCGGACCTCCTCGTAATTGTCGGCATCGCCGCCCGACGCCTTGTCGATCGCGCGCTGGATATTGTCCTTGGGCATCGACTGGGCGCGCGCGGCGGTGACCGCGGCGCGCAGCCTCGGGTTCATGTCGGGATCGGCCGCGCCCATCTTGGCGGCGACCGTTATCTCCCTGGAAAGCTTGGAGAACATCGCCGAGCGCTTTTTGTCCTGCGCGCCCTTGCGGTACATGATGTTCTTGAACTTGCTGTGACCGGCCATCGCCGTTCAGCCCTTTCCGCATGTCATCGTTTGCGAGGAGCCCCGGCAAATGCCGGGGACGAAGCATCCCGGCGGGGCTTGTGCGTCAGCTCCGGATTGCTTCGCTGCGCTCGCAATCACGGCTGCCTCTCGCATCCCGCCGCTCAGGCCAGCCCCAGCGCCGCCTTGTAGGTATCGAGCAGCGCCTCGGCCTCCTGGCGCGAATGGGTTTCCATCTTTCTCAGGCGCACGACCGTGCGCATCGTCTTCGGGTCGTAGCCGCGCGCCTTGGCCTCGGCATAGACGTCCTTGACGTCGTCGGCGATGCCCTTCTTCTCCTCCTCGAGCCGCTCGATGCGCTCGATCAGCAGCCGCAATTCGTCGGCCGCGATGCTTCCTTCCGCCAAATCTCCACTCCATCCGATTCGGGTTGAGCGGTCGCGTCTAGGCGCTCCGGCAGGAGCACTCAAGCGGGCGTCCGCGAGCCATTTCGGACCTAATTCCGCTGTCGCTGCCATGTTCCTGCGTCGATGCGGCTGCTAGGCTTCGCTCCCGAATCGGGAGGTGCCGATGCGACCCAGGATTTCGTTCGCGCTGGCGGCGCTCGCCGCCACCGGCGGCTGCACCAGCTATCTCGTGATGGCGCCCGAACCGCGCCATGCCGGTCAGGAGCACCACCGCCGCATCGCCTCGCTCGGCGGCGGGACCGGCACCAGCCCCCATCCGGGCGTCGTCGCCAGCGAATGCGGCGCCGACCAGCTGGCGATGGTCCGCCTCACCCGCGACTTCGGCCAGTCGCTGCTGTCGGTCGTGTCGCTCGGGCTCTATGCGCCCGCGACCGTCCATTATTATTGCGCGACCCCGCCCCAGCCGGAGGGCGGCGAGATCGATACGCCGGGCGGTTCCTGACGTGCCGCCAGCCTGGCCGGAGACCGCGACGCTGAAATGGTCGCCGACGCCGGAATGGCGCAATTGGCACCGAACCATCGTCCAGCCGATCGCCGGCATCTACAGCGCCCATTATCCGGCGGGAAATCCGCGCACGTCCGCAGCCATCCTCAAGGGCTGTACCTCGGACCTTCAGCTGGCCATCCGCACGGCGCGCGAGCGCAACTTGCGGTTGCGCGCGGCCGGCAGCGCCTGGTCGCTGTCGCGCGCCGGCGTCACCGACGGGATCATGCTCGATACGTCGCGCCTCAAGGGCTGGATCAAGATCAACGAAGGCAATCTCGACCCCGGTTACAGGGGACGGCCCGAGGTCCGCCCGGGTCTGTTCATGTTCCAGTGCGGCACGCTCGTCGCCGAAGTGAACAAGCTGATCGAGAGCGACGCCTGGCAGCGCTCGCTGTGGACCAGCGGTGCCGCCAACGGCCAGACGATCGTCGGCGCGACCGCGACCGGCACGCATGGCTCCG
>Ga0299913_10004929_pt1 | contig 11307 bp, 4 predicted proteins | sample RVTome_9_FD_201360 | JGI IMG/M metagenome (GOLD analysis project Ga0299913, IMG submission 201360) | Soil microbial communities from uranium-contaminated site in the Upper Colorado River Basin, Wyoming, United States - RVT155D38 (version 2) ... | reverse complement strand
CCCTCGCCGTAACCGCGCGTCTCCATGCCCTCTATGTGACCGCGCCGGCTGTTGAGGTCGCCGATGACGTCGCCCATGAACTCCTCGGGCATCGTCACCTCGACGCGCATGATCGGCTCGAGGATGGTCGGGTCGGCCTTTTCGAAGGCGTCCTTGACGGCCATCGAGCCGGCGATCTTGAACGCCATCTCGTTGGAGTCGACCTCGTGATAGGAACCGTCGTAGACGGTGACGCGGACGTCGACGACTGGAAAGCCGGCGAAGATGCCCGTCTCGAGCGCCTCGCGGATTCCGGCGTCCACGGCGCGGACGTACTCCTTGGGGATCGAACCGCCGACGATCTTGTCGACGAACTCGTAGCCAGTCCCCTTCTCGAGCGGCTCGAGCCTGATCATGGCGTGGCCGTACTGGCCGCGGCCGCCGGTCTGGCGCACGAAGCGGCCGTTGCCCTCGGCCGGCCGGCGCACCGTCTCGCGGTACGAGACCTGTGGCTTGCCGACGTTGGCCGCCACGCGGAACTCACGCACCATGCGGTCGACCAGCACGTCGAGGTGCAGCTCGCCCATGCCGGCGATGAGCGTCTCGGCCGTCTCGGGGTCAGTCTTGACGCGGAAGGTCGGATCCTCCTCGGCCAGGCGCTGCAGCGCGATGGCCAGCTTGTCCTGGTCGGCCTTGGTCTTGGGCTCGATCTTGACCTCGATGACCGGCTCGGGGAAGGACATCGACTCGAGGATCACCGGGTGGTCGGGATCGCACAGCGTGTCGCCGGTGAAGGTCTCCTTCAGCCCGACGGCGGCGGCAATGTCGCCCGCGTAGACCTCCTCGATCTCCTCGCGGTGATTGGCGTGCATCTGCAGGATGCGCCCGATGCGCTCCTTGCGACCCTTGGCCGAGTTGAGCACGTACGAGCCCGACTTGAGCACGCCGGAGTAGACACGGAAGAAGGCCAGCTTGCCGACGAAGGGGTCGGCGGCGATCTTGAAGGCCAGCGCGCTGAACGGCTCGCGATCGTCGACCGTACGCAGCACTTCGGCGCCGGTGCGTGGGTTCTGACCGATGACGGGCGGAACGTCGAGCGGCGAGGGCAGGTAGTCGATGACGCCGTCGAGCATCGGCTGGATGCCCTTGTTCTTGAGCGCCGAGCCGGTGAGCACGGGCACGATCTTGTTCTGCAAGGTGCCCAGGCGCAGGCCGCGGCGGATCTCGTCTACGGTCAACTCCTCGCCCTCGAGGTACTTGTGGGTCAGCTCGTCGTCCATCTCGGCGACGGCCTCGATCATCTTCAGGCGGTGGCCGGCGGCCTCCTCGGCCAGCTCGGCCGGCACGTCGCCCTCGACGATCGGGTCGCCCAGGTCGTTGGCGTAGGTGATGGCGCGCATGTTGATCAGGTCGACCACGCCGCGGAAGGTGTCCTCTGAGCCGATCGGGATCTGGACCGGCACGGCGTTGGCACCGAGGCGCTCCTTGATCGACTCCAGGCCGCGCCAGAAGTCGGCCCCGGTCCGATCGAGCTTGTTGATGAAGCAGAAGCGCGGCACGCCATAGCGATCCGCCTGCCGCCAGACCGTCTCGGACTGCGGCTCCACGCCGGCCACGCCGTCGAAGACGACCACCGCTCCGTCGAGCACGCGCAGGCTGCGCTCGACCTCCATGGTGAAATCCACGTGCCCGGGCGTATCGATGATGTTGATGCGATGGTCGCCCCAGAAGCAGGTCGTGGCAGCGGCGGTAATGGTGATGCCGCGCTCCTGTTCCTGCGGCATCCAGTCCATCGTCGCCGCGCCCTCGTGCACCTCGCCGATCTTGTAGATCTTCTTGGTGTAGAAGAGGATGCGCTCGGTGACGGTCGTCTTGCCGGCGTCGATGTGGGCGATGATGCCGATATTGCGCGTGCGCGCGAGGGGGTACTGGCGAGCCATCGTGTCAGTTCCTGCAGCGCCTTCGGCCTACCACTTGAAGTGGCTGAAGGCCTTGTTGGCGTCGGCCATCTTGTGCGTGTCTTCGCGCCGCTTGACGGCCGCGCCGAGCCCGTTCATGGCGTCGACCAGCTCGGCGGCGAGCTTCTCGCTCATCGACTTGCCCTGCCGCTTGCGGGCGGCCTGGACCAGCCAGCGCACGCCGAGCGACATGCGTCGGTCGCCACGGATCTCGACCGGCACCTGGTACGTCGCGCCACCGACGCGGCGCGGCTTGACCTCGATGATCGGCGTGGCGTTGCGCAGCGCAGCGTCGAGCACTTCGAGGCCCGGCCGTCGCGAAGCCGCCTCGGCGCGGGCGAGAGCCTGGCGCAGGATGCCCTCGGCCAGACGCTTCTTGCCGTCCTTCATCAGTTTGACCACGAAGCGATCCGTGGTGCGGGTAAGGACGGGTGCGTACTTGGCCTTGCGCGGGGTCTGGGCGCGACGGGGCATCGCTCGGCTACTTCGGCTTCTTGGCGCCGTACAGCGAGCGGCCCTGCTTGCGGTCGCGCACGCCGGCGGCATCGAGGGTGCCGCGGATGATGTGGTACTTGACCGACGGCAGGTCGCGCACGCGCCCGCCGCGCACGAGCACGACCGAGTGCTCCTGCAGGTTGTGGCCGATGCCCGGGATGTAGGCCGTCACTTCCTGCTGGTTGGACAGCCGGACGCGGGCGATCTTGCGCAGCGCCGAGTTCGGCTTCTTGGGCGTCATCGTGCGCACCTGCAGGCAGACGCCGCGCTTCTGCGGGGCGCCCGGGATCGGCTCCACCCGCTGGCGAAGGCTATTCCAGTTCTTGCGCATGGCAGGGGCCTTGACCTTCTTTAGGGCAGGCTTGCGGCCCTTGCGCACGAGCTGGTTGATCGTCGGCACGAACGGTGACTCCTGTCTGGTGCTTGCATCTGGGGGCGCTCAGCGCGGGCGACGGGGCGGGCGCGCGCGCGGTGGGGGCTATATATGGCTGTGGATGGGCCCGATGGTCAGCTCAGCCGGCACAGTCGCCGGCCAGCCCGGTCCAGATCGGGACACGACGGGTGGCTCTCAGGCCACGATCGCGGAGTGTAACAAATGCGCGCCGGGCGCGCAATCCGAGGGTCCGTCCCCGTCGGGGGACGCGCGAGGCCGAGCGCCTGCTCAGCGCGTCACATCGACGACGCAGAAGCGGTTGCCTTCAGGGTCGGCCATGATCACGTAATCGGCGTCGGCCGGCATCTTGTCCCAGTGGACCTCGGTCGCGCCGAGCGCCTTGAGCCGTTCGACCTCACCCGGCTGGTCCTCGGTGTACAGGTCGAGGTGGATGCGCGGCGGGATCTGAAGCGACGATCGGACGCGGTCGAGCGACAGGTTGGGCCCTGAGCCACGCTTGGGCCGCAACAGCACGAAGTCGCTGTCGTCGTGGCGCGGCTCATAGTCGAGGGCCGCAGCCCAGAATTCGACCTGTCGGGCCAGGTCGTCGACGCGAAGGACGATCGAGCCGATGGAGATCACCGGCTCGATCGCAAGAGGGCGCGGTCAGGCCTCGTCGGCGGGCTCCTCGTCGGCGTCGAGGTCGAGGTCGTCCTTGTCCTCGGCCGCCCCAGGAGCCGGCACCTCGGCCGGTGCGGCGCGTGCGGCGCCGCCCTCGAGGAACGGGTTGACCTCGTCCCCGTCGGCACTGGGCTCACGGGCCCCGGCTTCGGCCAGGAAGGGGTTGGCGGCCAGCTCGCGGGCGGCATCGATGTCGCCCGCCGCCGTGGCTGCAGCGTGCTCGGCCAGGAAGACGTTGATCTCCTCCTCGCCGAAGCCCTCGGGCAGCTCGCCACCGGCCAGCGCCTCGGCTGCCGCCCGCCGGGCGGCCTCGCGCGCCGCGGCGAGGTTCTGCGGCGCGCCAGTGCCGGCCGGGATCAGCTTGCCGATGATCACGTTCTCCTTGAGGCCCAGCAGCTGGTCCTTGGCGCCGTTGATCGCCGCCTCGGTCAGCACGCGGGTCGTCTCCTGGAATGAGGCGGCGGCCAGGAAGCTGCTCGTGTTGAGTGAGGCCTTGGTCACGCCAAGGAGGACCGTTTCGGCCGTCGCCGGCTCGCCGCCCTCGGCGAGGACCTTGTTGTTGATCTCCTCGAACTCGAAGCGATCGACGAGCTCGAAGGGCAGCTGCTCGGTGTCGCCCGGCTGGTCGATGCGCACCTTGCGCAGCATCTGACGGACGATGATCTCGATGTGCTTGTCGTTGATCGTGACGCCCTGGCTGCGATAGACGCGCTGGACTTCCTTGACGAGGTAACGCTGGACGGCGTCGCGGCCGCGTGTCTCGAGGTACTCCTGCGGGTTGATCGGACCGTCTGTGATCGCGTCGCCGGCACGGATCATCTGACCGTTGTCGACCAGCAGCTTGGCGTTGTGGGGGATGGCGTACTCGCGCTCGACGACGTCCTCGCTGCGCACGCGCAGCCCGTCGTCGGCGCTGATCATCAGGCCACGGTCGGGAGCGCGGACCTCGTCGACCTGGCCGTCACGCTCGACCCGCGCCACGAGCTGGTTGGCGTCGACGATGTCGCCGTCGGCCACGAGCAGCTCGTGGTCGCCGCTGATGCGCAGCGGTGTGTCGAACTCCTCGCGGCTGGTGACCTTCACCCGGCGAGCGCCGTTCTCGCCCTGGATGATCTCGACCACGCCGTCGATGTGGCTGATCTCGGCCTTGCCCTTGGGCATGCGCGCCTCGAACAGCTCCTCGACGCGCGGCAGGCCGGCGGTGATGTCGAGGCCGGCCACGCCACCGGTGTGGAACGTACGCATGGTTAGCTGCGTGCCAGGCTCGCCGATGGACTGGGCAGCGATGATCCCGACCGCCTCGCCGATGCCGACCAGCCGGCCGGTGGCCAGGTCGCGCCCGTAGCAGGCACGGCACACGCCATGGCGTGACTGGCAGGTCAGCGGCGAGCGAACGAGCACCTCGTCGATGCCCGACTCGTCGATGCGCACTGCGATCTGCTCGGTGATCTCGACGTTGCGCTCGACGATCGGCTCCGACCGCTTCTTGGCCTTCGGATCGATCACCGGCCCGGCGGCCAGCCGGCCGACCAGCCGTCGGCGGAAGGCGCCGTCCTCACTGGAGGCGAACTCGTCGGTCTCGCGGCGGGTCAGCCAGGTGCCTTCCTCGGTGCCGCAGTCGTCCTCGCGGGTGATGACGTCCTGCGCCACGTCGACCAGCCGTCGCGTGAGGTAGCCCGAGTCGGCCGTGCGCAGGGCGGTGTCGGCCAGGCCCTTGCGCGCGCCGTGGGTCGAGATGAAGTACTCAAGCACGGTCATGCCCTCGCGGAAGTTGCTCCGCACCGGTACGTCGATGATCCGGCCGGTCGGGTCGGCCATCAGGCCGCGCATGCCGCCCAGCTGGCCGATGTTGCCCTTGTTACCGCGGGCGCCCGAGCTGGTCATCATGCCCACCGAGGTCAGGGCGCTCGAGGCATTGGCGGCCATGCTGACGAGCACGCCATCGACCTCCATCCGATCGGAAATGACCGAGGTCATGTCCTTCCACGTCTGGACGATCTTCTCGTAGCGCTCGTCCTCGGTGATCAGGCCGCGCTGGAACTGCTGGTCGATGGCGGCGACCTGGTCGTCGGCCTCGCGCAAGAGGGCGGCCTTCTGCGGTACCTGCGGAATGTCGCCGATGGCGATCGTCATGCCGCCCCGCGTCGCGTAGTGGAAGCCGATCTGCTTGATGCCGTCGACGAGGTGCGCAGTTTCGATCGGGCCGAGCAGGCGGTAGCACTCGCTGATCAGCTCGCGCAGCTGGCCGCGCTGCATGATCTTGTTGACGAAGCGCAGCCGCTCGGGCAGGACCTGGTTGAACAGGACGCGGCCGATGGTCGTCTCGATCGAGCGCTTGACCGTGGCCTGAGTCTCCTCGTCCCATGTGTCGACCACGACCTCGATCGGCGAGTGCAGGTCGAGCCGGGGCACGTGGTGGTGCGGCATCCGGTCATCGGCGCCGCGCGTGTCGATGCGGCCGACGTCGTAGGCCAGGATCGCCTCGATCTCGTCGCCGAAGCTCGCCACCGGCTTGGCGTTCTCGTTGTTCTCCAGGACGACGGTCAGGTAGTAGCAGCCGAGGACCATGTCCTGCGTCGGTGCCACGACCGGGCCGCCGTCGGACGGCGAAAGCAGGTTGGCAGTCGACAGCATCATCCGCCGCGCCTCTTCCTGCGCTGCGCGGGACAGCGGCACGTGGACGGCCATCTGGTCGCCGTCGAAGTCGGCGTTGAAGGCGAAGCAGACCAGCGGATGGATCTGAATCGCCGAGCCCTCGACGAGGACGGGCATGAACGCTTGGATGCCCAGGCGGTGCAGCGTCGGTGCGCGGTTGAGCAGCACCGGATGGTCCTTGATCACATCCTCGAGGACGTCCCAGACTTCGGGCCGAACGCGCTCGACGATGCGCTTTGCGCTCTTGATGTTGTGGGCAAAGCCCTTCTCGACGAGCTGGCGCATGACGAACGGCTTGAACAGCTCGAGGGCCATCTTCTTAGGCAGGCCGCACTGGTGCAGCTTGAGCTCCGGGCCGACGACGATGACCGAGCGACCCGAGTAGTCGACGCGCTTGCCGAGCAGGTTCTGGCGGAAGCGACCCTGCTTGCCCTTGAGCATGTCGGACAGGCTCTTGAGGCGGTGGTTGCCCGTGCCGGAGATGGCCCGACCGCGGCGGCCGTTGTCGATCAGCGCGTCGCACGCCTCCTGCAGCATGCGCTTCTCGTTGCGGATGATGATCTCGGGTGCGCCGAGCTCGAGCAGCCGCTTGAGGCGGTTGTTGCGGTTGATGACGCGCCGGTAGAGGTCGTTGAGGTCGGACGTGGCGAAGCGGCCGCCGTCGAGCTGGACCATCGGGCGCAGGTCGGGCGGGATGACGGGCAGCACCGACAGGATCATCCACTCGGGCTGGTTGCCGCTGCGCCGGAAGGCCTCGATCAGGCGCAGGCGCTTGATCGCCTTCTTGCGCCGCTGGCCGGAGCTGGTGCGCACCTCGGCATGCAGCCGCTGGCTCAGGTCGTCGAGCTCCATCCGGCCGATCAGCTCGCGGACGGCTTCGGCGCCCATGCCGGCGCCGAACAGGCGGGCACCGCCGCGCACACCGCTGCCGTACTTGCGGTCGAGGTCGCGGAAGCTCCAGCCGTCGAGCGCAGTCTCGGGCAGCAGCACGCCGGGCTGGAGCCGGGCGATCTCGTCGCGGGCACGTCGGATCTCCTCGCGCGCACCCTCGGCTTCGCCGCGCAGCCGCTCGCGCTCGGCCTCGACGCCGGCGTCCATCTGCAGGCGCTGGTCCTCGATCTGCTGGCGAATGCTCTCTTCCTCGAGCGCCTCGCGCTGCTGGACCTCGGCGTTGACGCGCTCGATCTCGTCGCCGGCGGCCTTCTTGAGCTTGCCCTGGGCTGCCTTGTCGGCCTTCTCGCCGGCCGCGACGATGACCTCGCCGGTGGCCTCGAAGACGATTGGCGCCTCGGCCGCTGTGCTGCCCAGTGCCTTGAGCGCCGCCTCGGTCGCTTGCTGGGCCTCGACGAGGTCGGCGGTGCGCTGCGCACGCTCCTCCTCGCGCTCGCGCTTGAAGGCGACCAGGCCGGTGTTCAGCTCATCCTTCTGGCGGTTGAAGTCGGCCTGCAGCTGGTCCTCGAGATCGGCCAGCGCCCTGCCACCGCGGCCGCCGCGGCCCTCCGCCTCCTCCTCGAGCTGGGCGAGCAGGCGCTGCCGCGCATCCTCGTCGACCCAGGTGACGATGTAGAGGGCGAAGTAGAGCACGCGCTCGAGGTTGCGCGGGCTGATGTCGAGCAGGATGCCGAGGCGCGAAGGGGTGCCCTTGAAGTACCAGATGTGGCTGACCGGGCTGGCCAGCTGGATGTGGCCCATCCGCTCGCGGCGGACCTTGGCCCGCGTGACCTCGACGCCGCACTTGTCGCAGATGATGCCCTTGTAGCGGATGCGCTTGTACTTGCCGCAGTAGCACTCCCAGTCGCGCGACGGGCCGAAGATGCGCTCGTCGAACAGGCCGTCCTTCTCAGGCCGGAGCGTGCGGTAGTTGATCGTTTCGGGCTTGGTGACCTCGCCCTTCGACCAGTCGCGGATCTGCTCGGGCGAAGCGAGCGAGATGCGAATGGCGTTGAAGTTGTTGACCTCGAGCATCGTTCTCCTCAGTCACGCCGGCGGCAGCGGCGTCAGTCCTCGAACCCGGCCAGGTTGATGCCACCCAGGTCGGGCAGCGGGTACGCCGAGGCGTCCTCGGCGAAGTGGATCTCTTCTTCGTTCTCGTTCAGGATCTCGACGTTGAGCGCGAGGCTCTGCAGCTCCTTGATCAGGACCTTGAACGACTCGGGCACGCCCGGTGGCTGGATGTCCTCGCCCTTGACGATCGCCTCGTAGGTCTGGACACGGCCCATGACGTCGTCCGACTTGACCGTCAGCAGCTCCTGCAGGATGTTGGCCGCGCCGTAGGCTTCGAGCGCCCAGACCTCCATCTCGCCGAAGCGCTGGCCACCGAACTGGGCCTTGCCGCCGAGCGGCTGCTGGGTGATCAGGCTGTACGGGCCGGTCGAACGGGCGTGGATCTTGTCCTCGACGAGGTGGTGCAGCTTCATCATGTAGATGTAGCCGACGGTCACCTCGCGGTCGAACGGCTCGCCGGAGCGGCCGTCGCGCAGCAGTACCTTGCCCGTCTCGGGCAGGCCGGCCGAGAGCAGCTCACTGCGGATCTCCGCCTCCGACGCGCCGTCGAAGACGGCCGTGGCCGCCTTGACCGAGGCGGGACCGCCATTCTTCTCGCCCTGTTCCATCAGCGCCCAGCCGAGGTGCGTCTCGAGGATCTGGCCGATGTTCATCCGGCTCGGCACGCCGAGCGGGTTGAGGATGATGTCGACCGGCGTGCCATCGGGCAGGAAGGGCATGTCCTCCTGGGGCAGGATCTTGGCCACGACGCCCTTGTTGCCGTGGCGGCCGGCCATCTTGTCGCCGACCGAGATCTTGCGCTTGGCCGCCACGCTGACGCGGATCAGCCGGTTGACGCCGGGCAGCAGCTCGTCGCCGCGATCGCGGCTGAACTCGCGCACGGCGACGACCTTGCCGCGCTCGCCGTGGGGCAGACGCAGGCTGGAGTCCTTCACCTCGCGCGCCTTCTCGCCGAAGATCGCGCGCAGCAGGCGCTCCTCGGCGGTCAGCTCGGTCTCGCCCTTGGGCGTGATCTTGCCGACCAGGATGTCGCCCGGCTGGACCTCGGCGCCGATGTAGACGATGCCTTCCTCGTCGAGGTCCTTGAGCGACTCCTCGCCGACGTTGGGGATGTCACGCGTGATCTCCTCGGGCCCGAGCTTGGTGTCGCGCGATTCGATCTCGTGTTTCTCGATGTGGATGCTGGTGTAGAGGTCCTCGCGCACGAGGCGGTCCGAGAGGACGATGGCGTCCTCGTAGTTGCCGCCCTCCCAGCTCATGAAGGCAACCAGGATGTTGCGGCCGAGGGCAAGCTCACCGAGGTCGGTCGAGCTGCTGTCGGCGATCGGCTGGCCTTGCTCGACCCGGTCGCCGACGCGGACGATGGGGCGCTGGTTGATGCACGTGCCCTGGTTGGAGCGGACGAACTTGTCGAGCGGATACGGATGCAGCTCGCCGTTGTCGTCCTCGACCTGGATCCGGTCGGCGATGACGCTGGTCACCACGCCGGCAACCTTCGACACGACGACCTGGCCAGAGTCGAGCGCGGCACGCGCCTCCATGCCGGTGCCGACGATGGGCGCCTCCGGCTCGAGCAGGGGCACGGCCTGGCGCTGCATATTCGAGCCCATCAGCGCGCGGTTGGCGTCGTCGTGCTCGAGGAACGGGATAAGCGCGGTGGCGACCGAGACGACCTGCTTGGGACTGACGTCCATGTACTCGATCTGGTTGGGCCGCACTTCGGGGAAGCTGTCGCGGTAGCGAGCCGGGATGCGCTCGTCGACGAAGTGGCCGTTGTCGTCGAGCCGGGCGTTGGCCTGCGCGACGTGGTGCTCCTCCTCCTCGTCGGCGTCGAGGTAGACGATCTCGTCGGTCACGCGCGGGCGGATCGGGAAGGCGGTCGACTTCTGCTTCTTCAGCTCGGCGACTGCCTCGGCGGTGATCGGGTCGCCCTTGCGCACGACGATCTGGCCGGCCTTGGTGGCCAGGTCGGCGTCGGCGACCTCTCTCGTCGCGTCAGTGTCGCCCCAGCCGGTCGTGCGCTTGACGCGGCGGTAGGGCGTCTCGATGAAGCCGTAAGGGTTGATCCGGCCGTAGGTGGCCAGCGAACCGATCAGGCCGATGTTCGGCCCTTCGGGCGTCTCGATCGGGCAGATGCGGCCGTAGTGGCTGTGGTGGACGTCGCGGACGTCGAAGCCGGCTCGCTCGCGCGACAGGCCGCCCGGGCCTAGCGCTGACAGGCGGCGCTTGCTGGTCAGCTCGGCCAGCGGGTTGGTCTGGTCCATGAACTGGGACAGCTGGCTGCCGCCGAAGAACTCCTTCATCGCCGCCACAACCGGCCGGATGTTGATCAGCGCATTCGGCGTCGCCTTGTCGGTCTCCTGGATCGACATGCGCTCGCGCACGACGCGCTCCATGCGCAGCAGGCCGACGCGGAAGGCGTTCTGGATCAGCTCGCCATTGGCCCGGATGCGCCGGTTGCCGAGGTGGTCGATGTCGTCGGAGCGGCCCATGCCCATGTTGCGCTCGATCAGGTGGCCGACGATGGCGGCGACGTCCTCCCGGCTGATCGTGCGCTCGGTCGGGAGCGTGATGCCCATCCGATCGGCTGTCGGGGCGAGCTTCTTGTTGAGCTTGTAGCGGCCGACCCGGCCGAGGTCGTAGCGGCGGAAGTTGAAGAACAGGCTCTCGACCAGCTTCTCGGCGTTGTCGCCGGTGGGCGGATCGCCCGGACGAAGCTTCTTGTAGACCTCGATCAGCGCTTCCTGGCGCGTGGACGTGCTGTCGCGCTCGAGGGTGGCGGCGATGTACTGCGGGTCGCCGGTGTCGAGCGGCGCAAAGAGCGCCGCCATTTCCTCGTTGTTCTCGTAGCCGACGGCGCGCAGCAGCTTGGTCGCCTCCAGCTTGCGCTTGCGATCGACCTTGACGTAGAGCTGGCCGCGGGCGGCCGTCTCGAACTCAAGCCAGGCGCCGCGGTTGGGAATGACCTTCGCGCTGAACAGCTCGCGGCCGGTGGCCGGGTCGGGCACCGAGGTGTAGTAGACGCCCGGCGAGCGGACGAGCTGACTGACCACGACTCGCTCAGCGCCGTTGATGATGAACGTCCCCTGGTCGGTCATGTACGGGAAGTCGCCCATGTAGACGCGCTGGCTCTGGATCTCGCCGGTCTCCTTGATCAGCAGC
>Ga0299913_10004928_pt1 | contig 11307 bp, 8 predicted proteins | sample RVTome_9_FD_201360 | JGI IMG/M metagenome (GOLD analysis project Ga0299913, IMG submission 201360) | Soil microbial communities from uranium-contaminated site in the Upper Colorado River Basin, Wyoming, United States - RVT155D38 (version 2) ... | reverse complement strand
TCTACGGCGAGGCGGAGGCCCGGATCGACCGCTGGCTCGATCGTCTCGCCGAGCCGGGAACGATGCGTCCGCTCGCGATCGAGACGGCCCCGCCGCTGCCCGAGACCGTGTCACCCTACCCCGACGCGCGATTCCGGGACCACGTGCGGCGTATCAAGGAGTACATCGCCGCGGGGGACACGTTTCAGACCGTGCTGAGCCGGCGGCTCGACCTGCCCGCGCCCGACCCGTTCCTGAGCTACCGCTATCTCCGGGCACTGAATCCCGCGCCCTACCTCTACTACCTCCAGTGCGACGACATCCACGTCATCGGGAGCTCGCCTGAGATCCTGGTCCGGGTGGAGGACGGCGAGGTGACCGTGCGGCCGATCGCGGGCACCCGTCCCCGCGGCACCGACCCCGCGCACGACACCGCGCTCGCTGAAGAGCTCGCCACCGACCCCAAGGAACGCGCCGAGCATCTCATGCTGGTGGACCTCGGCCGCAACGACGTCGGAAGAGTCGCGGAGTTCGGGTCGGTGAGGCTCACGGCGTTCATGACGATCGAACGCTACTCCCACGTCATGCACCTGGTGAGCGAGGTGCGCGGCCGGCTCCGGCCCGAGCTCGACGCGGTCGCCGCCCTGGCGGCCTGCTTCCCCGCCGGCACGGTCTCGGGCGCGCCCAAGGTGCGGGCGATGCAGATCATCGACGAGCTGGAGCCGGTGCGCCGGGGGCCGTATGCCGGCGCCGTCGGGTATGTGGGATGGGGCGCCCGCACGCTCGACACCGCGATCGCCATCCGCACCTGCGTGATCCACGGTGACCGGGCCTGGGTCCAGGCCGGTGCGGGCATCGTGGCGGACTCCGACCCCGCGGCCGAGTGGCGGGAGACGGAAGCGAAGGCCCGCGCGGTACTGCTCGCGCTGGCGCTTGCCGCGGGCCGGTAACGCCCCGCGGCCCGCAGCCCCGCTATTTTCCCCCCATGTCCGCTTTCCGTCTCGTCAGCTCCTCGGGCGATCAGAGCTTCGAGCTCCCGCCGGGGCGGAGCCTCGTCGTGGGCCGCGGCGTCGCGACGGACATCGCGATCTACGACCCCACCATCTCCCGGCGCCACGCCGAGCTGACCGCGCGGGGCGACGCGGTCGAGGTGAGAGACCTGGGCAGCTCCAACGGCACCTGCATCAACGGAAGCCGGGTGACGACCGGTCGGCTCTTCCCCAACGATACGATCACCTTCGGCAAGGTGGCTTACCGGGTCAAGGAGTCACGGCCGCCGGGGTCGGAGCCGCTCCCGCTTCCGGAGCCTGCCCGGCCCAGCGGCTCGATCGTCCGGCAGCTCATGGTGAGCGGCGGTAGCACCGCGGGAATCACCAGCCGGGACGGGCCGCTGAGCCGCGGCCAGCTCCGGGTCGCCGCCGCGACCGCCGAGGAGCGCCAGGCGAAGAAGCTTTCCCTGCTGCTCGAGGTGGCGCAGAAGCTGAGCGCGGAGCTGGAGCTCGACCGCCTGCTGCGAACCGTGGTGGACATGACGTTCCAGGTGATGGACGTGGATCGCGTCACCATCCTGCTCCGGAACGAGACCACCGGCGAGATGGTGCCGAGCATCTCCAAGAGCCGGCTGGGCGATACCCAGGTGCAGCAGGTGCCGCGCTCGATCGTGGACAAGGTGGTCGAGGAGCGGGTGGCGGTGGTCTCGCACAACGCGCCGGCCGACGAGCGCTTCAAGGGACGCTCCATCGTGGCCCAGAGCGTCCGGAGCGCCATGTGCTCCCCTCTGCTCGATTCCCGCGACCAGATTCTCGGCCTCCTCTACGTGGACAACCTGAGCGCGCCGGGCAACTTCAGCGACGAAGATCTCCAGTTTCTCGTCGCCTTCAGCGGGCTCGCCGCCCTCGGCATCAAGAACAGCCGTTTCGCGGAGCAGAGCCGCCGCGAGGCGCTGGTGCGCTCGAACTTCGAGCGCTACTTCGCACCCAACGTCGCGGCGGACATCGCGCAGCAGGACGGCGCCATCCGGCTCGGCGGCGAGCGCCGGGCCGTCACTGTGCTCTTCAGCGACATCCGCGGCTTCACCACGATGGCCGAGTCGATGGGACCCGACGCCGTCGCGCAGCTCCTGAGCGACTACTTCAGCGAGATGGTGGAGGTGATCTTCGAGCACGGCGGCACCCTGGACAAGTTCATCGGCGACGCCGTCATGGCGCTGTGGGGCGCGCCGATCTCCCACGACGACGACCCCGACCGCGCGCTCCAGGCCGCCATCGCCATGCAGCAGACCATCGACGATCTCAACCGCGAGTGGACGGCCGCGGGCAGGCCCGAGATCGGCGTGGGCATCGGCATCGCCCACGGCGAGGTGTTCGCCGGCAACATCGGGAGTCACCGCCGCCTGGAGTACACCGTGCTGGGGGACGCGGTCAACGTGGCGGCACGGCTCTGCGCCGAGGCGGGCCCCGGCGAGATCCTGGTGAGCGAGGCGTTGCTGCGCGTGGTGCGTGAGCCGGTGGACTACGAGTATCTGCCGGAGCTGGGGCTCAAGGGAAAGTCGCAGGTGGTGCAGGTGTATAGAGTGCGGGGCGGCGGGGCCGCGGGGCGGCGGGGCGGTTAGCTCGGGGAGGAGATCGGGGCTGTCGCGTTCTCCACTGCCCCCGGGCCTCGCGGCCCCGCCGCCCCGCTGAATTCGTATTTCTCTCCCGCCTGCTCCATCAGATACAGCACCAGCCGGATCGGCAAGCCCATCACGCTGAAAAAGTCCCCTTCGATGCGCTCCACCAACGCGGCGCCATAGCCCTGAATGCCGTAGGCCCCCGCCTTGTCCATCGGCTCGCCGGTAGCGACGTAGGCGCGCAAGTAGTCCTCGCTCATCCGGCGGAACCCGACGTTGGTGACGTCCGTAGCCTGGTGCACCTGCTCGCCGGCCACCAGCGCCACCGAGGTCACGACCTGGTGGGTCCGGCCCTGGAGCTTGAGCAGCATCCGGAGCGCGTCCGCTTCGTCCACCGGCTTCTCCAGGACCTCGTCCCGCACGATGACGGTGGTGTCCGCGCCGAGCACCAGTCGGCCGGGCACGCTGAGCGCCTTCTCCCGCGCCAACCGCTCGACGTAGTCGAGCGCGGTCTCCAGCGGCCGGCGCACCTCCGGCACGTTGGACGGAACGACCCGCAGCGGGATGCCGAGCATCTCGAGAAGCTGGCGTCGGCGGGGCGACCCCGAGGCGAGAGTGAGAGGCTCGCTGCTCATGCGCTTCGCTCCAGGATCAGGGTGACGGGACCGTCGTTGTGGATCTCCACCTGCATGTCGGCGCCGAACTCGCCGGTAGCCACCTGGAGCCCCCGGGAGCGGAGGGCGGCGACGAAACGCTCGTAGAGCGGAATCGCCGTCTCGGGCCGCGCCGCGTCGATGAACGAAGGGCGCCGGCCCTTGCCGGCGTCGCCGTAGAGCGTGAACTGCGAGACCACCAGCACCCCGCCTCCCACCTCCGCCAACCCCAGGTTCATCTTCCCCTCCGCGTCGGGGAAGAGCCGCAGGCCGGCGACCTTCTCGGCCATCCACTCCACCGTCGGGTCGGTGTCGCCGTGCGTCAGGCCCACGAGCAGGCAGAAACCGCGCCCGATGGCACCGGCGGTCCGGCCATCGATGGTAACCGACGCGCGGGAGACACGCTGGAGCACGACGCGCATGGTGGGCTTACAATTCTCTCCGTGTCCTACAGGCCTGGCGTGACGACATGGTGAAGATAAGCCGCATTCCCGCAGCCCCGCTTCGTCCCGATCCCGGATCGTGGGCCGACGACCGGCTCACCGCCGCGTGGCTGGGCCACGCGACCGTGCTGCTCAACTTTCACGGCACCTGGATTCTCACCGATCCGGTACTCGAGCCGAGGGTGGGAATCGGCCGGGGACGCGCGAAGCTCGGGCCCCGGCGGCTGGTGAGGCCCGCCCTTCGCACCCGCGAGCTCCCGCCGCTCGATCTCGTGCTGCTCTCGCACGCCCACATGGACCACACCGATCTCGGGACCCTGTGCTCCATCCGGAACGACGTGCCGGTCGTGGTCCAGCGGGGCAACCGCGACCTGGTGCGCCGGTTCCGCCGGGTGGAGGAGCTGGGGTGGGGCGACAGGAGGGAAGTCGCCGGCGTCACGGTGGAGTCGGTGGAGGTGCGTCATTGGGGCGCCCGGATGGTCACCGACCGCCACCGCGGGTACGGGGGTTACCTGCTCACCAAGGGCGATCGCACCGTGCTGTTCGCCGGCGACACGGCGTACACCGATGTGCTCGACCGGATCGGCGAGCGGGCGAAGGTGGATCTCGCGATTCTCCCCATCGGCGCCTACGACCCGTGGATTGCCAATCACGCATCGCCCGAGCAGGCGTGGCACATGTTCCGCGGGCTCGGCGCCGAGTACGTGATGCCGGTGCACCATTCGACGTTCCGCCTCAGCCGCGAGCCGGTGGAAGAGCCGATGCAGCGGCTCCTCGCGGCGGCCAGCGCCGAGAGCTGGAGGGTCGTCGCCCGTGAGATCGGGGCGACCTGGACGCTATAGGGCCCCGCGTTCCCAGGGGCCGCGGATGGCGAGCGTCCGGCCCGCCTCGGTACCGGAGTCCTGGGTCGAGCCCATGATGTTGACGAACAGCACCCGGCCGTCGGGACTGAAGCACGCGCCGGCGAACTCGGATAAGTTCAGGGTGTTCTTCCCGAGATCGAAGATGTCGCCCTCGGGCGTGAGACCCCGCAGGTACTGTTCCCCCTCGCCGTCCTCACAGATCACGATGCCGCCCCGGGGACTGACGGTGATGTTGTCCGGGTAGTCGAGCACATCGCGCGAGGGGCTCTCGAAGACGAGACTCAGCTCTCCCCGGTCCGCGGCCCTGGGCCGGTAGCGCCACACCTGTCCCACCTGGGCATCGCCCCCGTTGGTCGCGTGGAAGTAGATGCTCTCGTCCCCGTACCAGCACCCTTCCAGTCGGGCGAAGCGCGCCGCACCCTTGGCGAAGCCCTGGTCGAAGATCGCGGCGGGGTTGTTGCCGTACTCCCGGGGATCGGGATCGGGGATGTCCACCCAACTCGCCTGGAGCGGCGCGCCGACCTTCTGCCCCGTCCCGGTGTCGTAGTTCGGCCGGCCCTCGATGGCGAGCATCTGGAGGCGGCCGCCCGCGGCGAGCCGGTCGCGAGTCGCCGGGATGAACCGGTAGAAGCCCGCGGTCGGCGTGCGATCCTCGGTCTCGTACACCACACCGGTCGCGCGATCCACCGCGACCGCCTCGTGGACGAACCGGCCCATTGCCTTGAGCGGTACCGCCTTGACCGGGCCTTCGGCGGACCCGGGGACCTCGAAGATGTAACCGTGCTCCTCACCCCATCCGCTCATCCGCCCCTCCACGCTCTCCTCGCAGCTGAGCCAGCTTCCCCAGGGCGTCGGGCCGCCGGCGCAGTTCACGATGGTGCCATTCAGGCTCACGAAGTCCCGCACCAGCTCCGCCGTGCCATCCTTGCCGATCCGAACCTCCAGGGACGTGGTGCCCCCGCCACCCTTCCGGTCGTAGGCATGCGAGGCATCGCCCTTCACCACCGCGGTGTCGGACGCGTTGCGGTTCTCGTGGTTGCGAATGAGGCGGACGTGGCCGTTGGGCAGCGCGAACGCGGCCATGCCGTCGAACGCGCAGGGTGTCGGGTTCCCGTCCGACATCGGCTTGCCGGTAAAGCTGAGCACCTTGTAGCTGAAGCCCTCCGGCAGGGCGAGCTCGGGCCCCGCTGGCCGCAGCGGACCATACCCGCCCTGCCCGAGGCCGGCCCGGCGGATCAACGGACCACCGGTATCGGGAAGCATGCCGCGCGAGCGGGCGACGAGCCCGCCGAGCGAGGGAGCGATGAGGGCGGCTCCGGCCAGTCCGGCGGAACGACGCAGGAAATCGCGACGGGTCTGGTGAGTCATGGCGAATCGTCAGCGTGAGATGAGAGACGGAGCCCTGTAGAGTCGCGCGTCCCGGCGGATTCTACAAGGCCGGCACACGGGTGTGCGGAAGGGAGCAAAAGGTCGGGCCCTCGAACTGCCCGAGGGCCCGACCTTCAGCAAGTGCCAAGCACGGTGCGGGGAGGCGGCGTTATCATTTCGCCGGCTACTCCACCGTCACCGACTTGGCAAGATTCCGCGGCTGGTCCACGTTGCACCCGCGGGCCACCGCGACGTAGTACGACAAGAGCTGAAGCGGAATGCTTGTGAGCATCGGGGTCAGCAGGTCGAGCGTCACCGGGATGGTGAAGGTGGCATCGGCCAGCCGCTCGATCTCGGTGTCGCCCTCGTTGATGAGCGCGATCACCTTCCCGCCCCGCGCCTTCACCTCTTCGATGTTGGACACGATCTTCGAGTGCACCGCGTCCTTCGGCGCGATGAACACCACCGGCATGTTCTCGTCGATCAGCGCGATCGGTCCGTGCTTCATCTCCGCTGCGGGGTACCCCTCGGCGTGGATGTAGGAGATCTCCTTCAGCTTGAGCGCACCCTCCAGCGCCACCGGGAAGTTCACGCCCCGGCCCAGGTAGAGCGCGTTGGTCGTGGTGCGCAGAAACTTCTCGGCCAGCTGCTCCAGCTCGGACGAGCGCTGGAGGATCTGGGCGATCTGGTCGGGAAGCGAGCGGAGGCCCTTGATGAACTCGCGGCCCTGGAGGATGCTCAGGTTCCGGAGCCGGGCGATGCGGAGCGTCACCAGGGCCAGTGCGGCCACCTGGCTGGTGAACGCCTTGGTGCTCGCCACGCCCACCTCGGGGCCGGCGTGCAGGTAGATGCCGCCGTCCACCTCGCGCGCGATGGTGGAGCCGACCACGTTCACCAGGCCGACGGTCCGGGCACCCCGTCGCTTGGCCTCGCGGATCGCGGCGAGTGTATCGGCCGTCTCACCCGACTGGGAGATGCCGATCACCAGTGTGCGGTGGTCCACCACGGGGTTCCGGTAGCGGAACTCCGAGGCGTACTCGACCTCGACCGGGATCCGGGCCATCTCCTCCAGCATGTACTCGCCGATGAGGGCGGAGTGCCACGACGTCCCGCAGGCGGTGATGATGATGCGTTCCACCTGCTTGAGCTGGTCGTCGCTCAGGTTCAGGCCGCTGACCCGCGCCGTCCCCTCCTCTTCCAGGAGGTGGCCCCGGAGCGTGTTGCAGAGACTCTCGGGCTGCTCGCAGATCTCCTTCAGCATGAAGTGGGGGTACCCGTTCCGCTCCACCATCGCCAGATCCCATTCGATCTGGTTGACCGGCTTGCTGATCCGGGTGGTCTCCAGGTTCCGCACCCGGTATCCGTCGCGGGAGAGCACCACCATCTCGCCGTCGTCGAGATAGACCACCGACCGGGTGTACTGCAACAGCGGCGACGCGTCGGACGCGACGAACCACTCGTTCTCGCCCACCCCAACGAGCAGCGGTGAGCCCTTCCGGGCGGCGACCAGGACGCCGGGCTCGTCGGCCGAGATGAACGCGAGGCCGTAGGCGCCATCCACCTCGCGGAGCGCGGCGGCGACCGCCTCCTCGAGGTTGCCCGCGTAATACTCGCCCACCAGGTGTGCCAGCACCTCGGTGTCGGTCTCCGACTTGAACGTGTGGCCCCGGCGTTCCAGCGTCTTCCGGATGGCGGAGGAGTTCTCGATGATGCCGTTGTGGATGACCGCGATGCGGCCCGACTGATCGGTGTGCGGATGGGCGTTGGGCGTGGTGGGGGCGCCGTGAGTGGCCCAGCGGGTGTGGCCGATGCCGAGCGTGCCCGACGGCATTCCGTCCTCGAGCTCCTGCTCCAGCATGCTGAGCTTGCCGGCGGCCTTCGCGATCTCCAGGCCGTGGCCGTTGACCACGGCGATGCCCGCGGAGTCATAGCCGCGGTATTCCATGCGCCGCAGCCCCTCGAGAAGCAGTTCGGCTGCCTGACGTGGTCCGATATAGCCTACGATGCCGCACATCGCGCCATGACCCTCACTGCAAGAGTTCTCGACCCGCGGCCACCAGCGCTTCCGCTTCCGATGAAGTCGGGGCCTCGGCGATGAGTCGGACGATGGGTTCGGTGCCGGACGGCCGGACGTGCAGCCAGCGATCGGCCCAGGCGAGCCGCAACCCATCCCGGTCATCGGCGGTCGCATCGGCGAAGCGCCGCCGCAACCGGTCGTACAAAGGTGTGAGCTCGGGGCCCCGCGGACCCTTGGCCTTCACGATGGTGTAGCGGGGGGACGCCTCGACCAGCGCAGCGACCGTTACCCCAGACGTGGCAAGGAGATGCAAGATCAAGGCCACCCCCAGGGGGGCGTCGCGGCCGATGTGGAGGGCCGGGTACATCACCCCCCCGTTCCCCTCCCCGCCGATCACCGCCTTCTGGTCTCTTATCGCGCGGGCGACATTGGCTTCCCCGACCGGCGCCCGCACTAGCGCGGCCCCCACGGCACGGGCCGCATCCTCAACCACCAGGCTGGTGGAAAGGTTCACGACCACGGTCGGGGGCGCCGCCGCATCGGTGCGTCCATCCAACACGGAGCGGACCGCGAACGCCAGGGTGTAGTCCTCGCCGATTGCCCTGCCGGTCTCGTCCACCACCGCGAGCCGGTCCACGTCCGGATCCACCGCCAGCCCGAGGTCCGCCCCGCTCTCCCGGACCAGCCGTCCCAAGTCGGCGAGGTTCTCCGGGACCGGCTCCGGGGCACGAGGGAATCTGCCGTCCGGCTCGAGATTGATCCCGCTCACCCGGCAGCCCAGCCACTCGAGCAGGGGGACGATCGCGACCGCGCCGGCGCCGCGGACGCAATCGAGGGCCACGTGAAAGTGGCGGCGCTGGATGGCGGGAACGTCGATCACCGGGAGCCGCAGGACCGCCTCGAGGTGCCGGGTCACGGCGTCCGGATCCTCTCGCAGCTCACCGATGCCATCCCAGCCGGCGCGGGGTGGGCCCTTGTCGGCCAGCGCGCGCACCTGCTCCCCCGCGGCGGCATCGAGAAAGATGCCGTCGGGGCCGACGAACTTGAGGGCGTTCCACTCGATCGGGTTGTGGCTCGCCGTCAGGATGAGGCCGCCCCCCGCGTGATGGTGCTCGACCGCCATCTGTACGGTGGGCGTCGGCACCATGCCGAGATCCAGCACGTCCACGCCGACCGACATGAGACCAGCCGCCGCCGCGCGAGCGAACATGGGTCCGCTGGTCCGCGAGTCACGGCCTAGGACCACCGACGGGCGGGCCGCGCCGGAGGAAGTCTTTGCCAGGGTACGGACCCAGGCGCCGAGCGCGGCGGCGTGTCGCGCCACCAGCTCCGGGGTCAGGTCGGTGCCGACGAGGCCCCGCATCCCGGAGACGCTGATCATGAGGGTGTCGGACATGTGCCGTGACGGGGTCAGCGGTCGAGCGGAAGCACGGCGAGGTCGCCGAAGGCCGCCGCGAAGGCGGCCACGACCGCGGGATCGAAGTGCGACCCCGCGCAGCGGCTCAGCTCCTCGATCGCTTGGGCGGGAGTACGGGACGCGCGGTAGGCGCGATTCGTGGTCATCGCGTCGAACGCGTCCACCACCGAGACGATGCGGGCCTCGCGGGGGATCGCGTCGCCCTGCAGGGAGTCCGGGAACCCGCCGCCGTCCATGCGCTCGTGGTGCGACCGGACGATGCGCAGCGCAATGGTGGATTCGCTCAGGAACGGCGCGAGAATCTTCTCGCCCAGGACCGTGTGCTCCTTGATGTGCTCGAACTCCTCTGGCGTCAGCGGTCCGGGCTTGTTCAGCACCGCCTCGCGGGTGCCGATCTTGCCGATGTCGTGCAGCTCCGCCCCGAGGCGGATGTGCTCCAGCAGCTCGCCGACGTACCCGAGGTGCACCGCGGTCTTCACGGCGTAGCGGCTCACGCGGGAGGAGTGGCCGCTGGTGTACGCATCCTTCGCCTCCAGCGCGTGCACCAGAGTCTGCACCCCGTTGATCAGCGATTCCTTGTTGCGGCGGTCCAGCTCCCGGACGCGGGTCTCCAGGTTCTTCTGGTAGAACCGGTTCTGGAGCACCAGCTGGCGCTTCTCCAGCGCCTTGTCCACCCGGGCGCGGACCTCCTCCATCATCACCGGCTTCGCGATATAGTCGAGGGCACCCATCTTGAGGCACTCGACCGCCGTGGTCACATCGGCGACGCCGGTAAGCATGATGATGGCCATGTCAGGGAAGCGCTTCAGGGCTTCGCGGAGGAAAGTGACCCCATCCATCTCCGCCATATGGACGTCGGAGATGCACAGCGGGATCTCGCCTTCACGATGGAGGATCGCGAGGGCTTCGACTCCGGAGGCTGCTTCGATGGTGGCGAGCCCGTGGCCCTCGATCACGCGTGCCATGGCATGACGGACCGCGACATCGTCGTCCACCACGAGACAACGGGCGGTCGTTCCCGCCGATCCGCGTTGATTCACGTCACGAAGGTAATCGTGACCCGGGTGACCCTTCAACCGATCGCGCAGCCTTGCCGCCCGCCGTGACGGGCCGTTACGCTTCTCCACTTCCCACTCGAGCCGGCCTCCGATGACCAGGATCCTCCCCCCCGACGACGAGCACGGATTCGCCACCCGGTCGGTGCATGCCGGGCAGATCATCGAGCCGCTCGCGGGCGCGGTCATGACCCCGATCTACCAGACCTCCACCTACGTGCAGCAGGGTCTCGGCCGGCACCGGGGCTACGAGTACGCGAGGACCCAGAACCCGACCCGCGAGGCGCTGGAGCGCAACGTCGCGAGCCTCGAAGGTGGCCGGCACGGCCTCGCCTTCGGCTCGGGCCTGGCGGCACTCGACGCCGTGCTCAAGCTGCTCCAGTCCGGCGACCACGTGGTCTGCGGCGACAACGTCTACGGTGGCAGTCAGCGGCTCATGGAACGGATCTACGCCGGGCTCGGCCTCCGGTTCACCTTCGTGGACATGCGCGACGTGAGGAACGTCGAGCGCGCGCTCACGCCCGCGACCCGCATGGTGTACTGCGAGACGCCCACCAATCCGATGATGAACCTGGTGGACCTCGCGGCGGTGGGCGACCTGACCCAGGCGCACGGCTACCTCTTCGTGGTGGACAACACCTTCGCGACGCCCTACTTCCAGCGGCCGCTGGAGGACGGAGCGGACCTGGTGCTCCACTCGACCACCAAGTACCTCAACGGGCACAGCGATATGGTGGGCGGCCTGCTGGTGATGTCGCGCGACGATCTGGCCGAGCGGCTCAGCTTCATTCAGAACGCCGCCGGCGCTGTCCCCGGGCCGATGGACTGCTGGCTCGCGCTGCGCGGAATCAAGACGCTCCCGCTCCGGATGCGGCAACACGACAGCAACGGCCGCCGGGTCGCC
>Ga0299913_10004927_pt1 | contig 11307 bp, 9 predicted proteins | sample RVTome_9_FD_201360 | JGI IMG/M metagenome (GOLD analysis project Ga0299913, IMG submission 201360) | Soil microbial communities from uranium-contaminated site in the Upper Colorado River Basin, Wyoming, United States - RVT155D38 (version 2) ... | reverse complement strand
GCGCGTCGTTCAGGGGGTGCTCCATCTTGAGTCCGCACCTCCCGTTCGATCTGCGCGAGGCCTGGAGCGACCTGCTGCAGCGGCGGCCCGGCTTCACGAACACGCTGGCCATCTATGGGGAGGTCGTCGCAGCATGGGTGGCATGGGCTCCGCCGCGGCCCGTCCAATCGACGACAGACGCTCGCACGTGCCGAGCCGCCTGGGAGGCGGGGACACCGCTCGTCGCCGAGGCGGCCGGGGTGCTGCGGGCCGCCGACATCGAGGGCCTGATCGGAGACGCCATGGAGTCTTTGGCCCGGCTCTATCCGCGGCTGGGCCCGCCCCTGCAGCGGCTGGCGGGCGCCTGGGACGACGGTACGGTGGGGCCGGCGGCACTCCTGCCCGCCCGAGGGCGCATCGGCTCCGGGGCGGTCGAGCGGGCGAGCGGCCTGGGCCCGGAGGTCGTCGCCTTTGTCGCGGTCGCGGCGCTGCGGCCCATCCTGGAAGAGCTGTTCGTCCCCGTGCGTGGATACCTCGCGGAGGGCGGCTGGGCGCTCGGCGTGTGTCCGTGCTGTGGCGGGCCTCCCGGGTTCACGGAGGTGATCGAGGACGGACGGCGGCGCCTGAGCTGCAATCTGTGCGGCGCCGCCTGGATCTTCGCCAAGCTGCGGTGTCCCTTCTGCGGCGTCGAGGGCACCCAGCACCAGGCCCGGCTCACGCCCGGTGAGGCTCGGGAGGAAGGCTACGCCATCGCGGCGTGCCGCCAGTGCAAGGCCTACGTCAAGGAGATCGACCGGCGGGCTCGATGGAACGGCGGGCCGCCACTCGTGGAGGACTGGGGCTCCCCGCATCTCGACCTCGCCGCTCGACGACAGGGCTACTGGCGCCCGGACCCCCCGGTGGTCCTGCCAGGGAGCGAGGAGCCGACGGCCTGATCCGCGGCATCCGCTGGCCACGCATCGGAAATGTGGTAATATCCCGCCAGAATTGACGTTTCCGGCATGCACTCGAACCTGATCAACGCGGCGATCATCGGTTACATCGCGGCCACGGGCTTCGCCCTCGCGTACCTCGTGCAGCGGCACGAGTTGGTCCACCGCCTGTCGGTGCTCGCCGCGCTGGCGGGCTGGGCCACCCACACGGGGGCGCTGATCGCCCGCTCGCTCGAGCTCGGGGCCCCACCCCTCGGAAGCCTGCCTGACGCCATCTCGGTGGGGATCTGGGTCATCGTGGTGCTGGAGGTCCTCATCGAGCAGCGGACCGGCGTGCGGGTGCTCGGCGCATTCGTCCTGCCCATCGTGGTCGTGCTCGGCCTGAAGGCGACCAGCGCGCCGCCTGGAACACTCGCTCCCGCACTGGCGAGCGCCTGGGTCTGGGTCCACATCGCCCTGGCCATGGTGGGAGTCGCGGCGTTCGTGTTCAACTTCGCGGGAGCGATCATGTACCTGCTGCAGGAGCGCCAGCTCAAGATCAAGCGGCCGGGGACCTTCTACTACCGGCTCCCGTCGCTGCAGACGCTGGACCGCCTCACGTTCCGGACACTGGCTCTTGGCTTTCCCGTCCTGACCACCGGCCTGGTGCTGGGCGCCATCTGGACGCGAGCCGCCTGGGGCAGCGCGTTCATCTTCGATCCGCTGGCCTTCTTCTCCCTGCTGGCCTGGATCATCTACGCCGGCACCCTGGCCGGTCGCGCCATCGCCGGCTGGCACGGTCGGCGGGCGGCATACTTCTCGATCATCGGGTTCGCGGCCCTGGTCGTGACGCTCGGCGCCGGGCTCTTCCTGCCGGGGCGGCACGGCTCCTGATGACCCTGTTCGTCGCCGGTCTCAGCCACAAGAACGCGCCGGTGGCGCTGCGCGAGCAGCTCGCGGTCGAGGAGGACAAGCTGCGCGAGCTCCTCCACGACCTGCAGGCGGGCGATGTGCTGCGTGAGGTCCTGGTGCTCTCGACCTGCAACCGGGTGGAGGTGTACGGGGTCGCCGAGGCGCCCGGCGAGGCGCGTACGCTGGCGTTCCGCCACCTGTGCCGACACCGCGGCATCGACCTCGCGACGGTCGAGTCGATGCTGTACACGCATCTGGACGCCGACGCCGTCCGCCACGCCTTCCGCGTGTCGTCGAGCCTGGACTCGATGATGATCGGCGAGCCGCAGATCCTCGGCCAGGTCAAGGACGCCTTCGCGCTGGCCCAGGCCTGCGAGGCCGTCGGCCCGCGGCTGCACCCCCTGTTCAGCCAGGCCTTCAACGTGGCCAAGCGCGTGCGCACCGAGACGGAGATCGCGCGCCACGCCGTGTCGGTGTCGTTCGCCGCCGTGGAGCTCGCCAAGAAGATCTTCGACGGCCTCGCCGGCCGCGCCGTGCTGCTGGTCGGCGCGGGCAAGATGAGCGAGCTGGCCGCCAAGCACCTGGTCGAGCACGGGGCATTCCCGATCTACGTCGCCAATCGCACGTGGGCGCGCGCCCAGGAGCTGGCCCGGGCGCTCGCCGGCACCGCGGTGCCGTGGGACGAGCTGCCGACGGCGCTGGCCGCCGTCGACATCGTGGTGACCTCGACCGGGGCGGCCGAGCCGGTGATCACGCGGGCGGCGGTGACGCACGTCGTGGCGGGCCGGCGCGGCCGCCCGCTCTTCTTCATCGACATCGCCGTGCCGCGCGACGTCGAGGCCGGCGTGGACGGGCTCGACGACGTGTACCGGTACGACATCGACGACCTCAAGCAGGTGGTCGACGCCAACCTGCGCGAGCGGGCGCGTGAGGCCCACCGCGCCGAGACGCTGGTGGAGCGCGAGGTCGCCAAGTTCCTCGCCCGCCAGGCCGACGTCGAGGTGATCCCGACGATCGTGTCCCTGCGCGAGCGCCTGGAGGAGATCCGGCGAGGCGAGGTGCGCAAGACGCTGGCCCGGCTGCCGGACGCCTCGGACGAGACGCGGGCGGCGATCGACGCGCTGTCGACGGCCATGATGAACAAGGTGTTGCACGCGCCGATCACCAAGCTGCGGGAGTCGTCGCGGGCCGGGGCCAGCCGCTCGTTCCTGGAGCTGGTCCACGAGCTGTTCGGGCTGGGGCGGCGTGCGTGATCCGGGTGGGCACGCGCGGCAGCGCCCTGGCCCTGGCCCAGGCGCAGGGTGTCGCCGACGCCCTGGCCGGCGCCGAGGTCCAGATCGTCGCGATCCGGACCGAGGGCGACCGGCTGGCCGAGGCGAGGCTGGAGCTCGTCGGCGGCAAGGGACTGTTCGTCCGCGAGATCGAGGAGGCGCTGCTGCGGGGCGAGATCGACCTGGCGGTACACAGTCTGAAGGACCTGCCGGCCGAGGTGCCGGTCGGGCTCGTCCTGGCCGCCTTTCCTCCACGGGAGGATCCGCGTGACGTGCTGGCGGCCCGGCAGGCGGTGACGGTGTCGACGCTGGCCGCGGGCGCGCGGGTCGGCACGTCCAGCCCCCGACGGCGCGCGCTGCTGCTCGCCCAGCGACCCGACCTGCAGGTCGAGCCGATCCGCGGCAACGTGGACACGCGCCTGCGCAAGCTCGCCGCCGGCGACCGGGACGCAATCGTGCTCGCCGCCGCCGGCCTGCTGCGGCTGGGGCTCGCGCCCGCGCACGGCGAGGCGCTCGATCCCGACGTCTTCGTTCCCGCGGTGGGGCAGGGGATCATCGCGGTGCAGGCGCGCGCCGACGACGCCCGGACGCTGCGGGCGCTGGCCGGGGTCGACGACGCGCCGACCCGGGCGTGCGCGCTGGCCGAGCGCGCGTACCTGGCCCGCCTGGGCGCCTCGTGCGCCACGCCGATGGCCGCCCACGCGCGGCTGGACGGCGGCGCGCTCCGCATGTCGGCGATCGTCGCCAGCGAGGACGGCCGGCAGGTGCTTCGCGCCAGCGCGACGGCGGCGGCGGGCGACGCCGCGACGCTCGGCCGCTCGCTGGCGGACACGCTGCTGGCCCGGGGCGCCGCCGGTATCACACCGCTCAGCCCGGCCGGGACTTCCACGCGATAATGGCCCGTGGACCCATGAGTCAGCCCCGTCCCCTGGATGGCCGCACGATCGTGGTGACGCGCGCCGCCGCGCAGGCCCAGCGGTTCACCCACCTGCTGGAGACGGCCGGGGCGCGGGTGCTGCAGGCCCCGGCCATCGTCATCGCGCCGCCGCCCTCGTGGGGGCCGCTCGACGCCGCGCTCGACGCGCTCGAGGGGTTCTCGTGGGTCATCTTCACCTCGGTCAATGGCGTCGCCATGGTGGACCGGCGGCTGTCGGCCCGGGGACTGGCCTGGTCGACGCTGGCTGGGCGGCGGGTGGCGGCCATCGGGCCGGCCACCGCGGATGCGCTCGCCGAGCATGGCGTGCGGGCCGACGTCGTGCCCACCGAGTACCGTGCCGAGGGGCTACTGGAGCGCCTGCGGGGCGTCGTCACCCCGGCCGACCGCGTGCTGCTGCCTCGCGCCGCCCAGACGCGGGACGTGCTGGTGACCGGGCTGCGGCGGCTCGGCGCCCAGGTGACCGAGGTGCCGGCCTACGCCACCCGGCGGGCCGAGGCGGGGACGGCCCGCCTTCGGGAGGCGCTGGCGTCGGGTGCCATCGACGCCGTGACGTTCACCTCGTCGTCGACCGCGCGCAACTTCGCCGAGCTGTTCACCGAGGACGAGCGCCGGACCTGGCTGGGACACCTGACCGTGGCGTCCATCGGCCCGATCACCGCCGCCACCGCGGCGGAGTATGGCCTGTCCACCGACGTGATGCCGGGCGAGTACACGATCCCTGCACTGGCCCGCGCGCTGGCCGACCACTTCGCGCGCGCGCCGCGCCAGGGGGACCGCCGGGCCAGGAGGAGTGTGTGATGCCGCATCCGATGTTCCGTCCGCGTCGCCTCCGCGACAAGCGGCTGCTCCGCACGCTGGTCCGCGAGACGGTGCTGGCCGCCGAGGACCTCGTCTATCCGCTCTTCGTCGTCCACGGCCGTGGCGTGCGCGAGCCGATCGGGCCGATGCCGGGGCAGCACCGGTTCTCGGTGGACGAGCTCGTCAAGGAGTGCAAGGACGCCGCCGGCATGGGCATTCCAGCGGTGCTGCTGTTCGGCCTGCCGGACGAGAAGGATCCGCGGGGCAGCGAGGCCTACGCCGAGGACGGGATCGTGCAGCAGGCGGTGCGGGCGGTGAAGGACACCGTGCCCGACCTGCTCGTCATCACCGACGTGTGCCTCTGCGAGTACACGAGCCACGGGCACTGCGGGGTCGTCGAGGACGGGACCGTGCGCAACGACGCCACGCTGGAGCTGCTGGCCCGCACCGCGGTGTCGCACGCCGACGCGGGGGCCGATCTCGTCGCGCCGTCCGACATGATGGACGGCCGCGTGGGCGTCATCCGGGAGGCGCTCGACGAGGCGACGTTCACCGACACCCCGATCATGGCCTACTCGGCCAAGTACGCCTCGGTGTTCTACGGACCCTTCCGCGAGGCGGCCGACTCCACGCCACAGTTCGGCGACCGTCGCTCCTACCAGATGGATCCGGGCAACACGCAGGAGGCGATGCGGGAGATCGCGCTCGATCTCGACGAGGGGGCGGACATCGTGATGGTGAAGCCGGCCCTGCCGTACCTGGATGTGATCGCGCGGGCCAAGGCCGAGTTCGGAGTGCCCCTGGCCGCCTACTCGGTGTCGGGTGAGTACGCGATGATCCGGGCGGCCGGCCAGCTCGGCTGGCTCGACGAGGAGCGGGCGATCCTGGAGGCCCTGCTCGGGATCCGGCGCGCCGGCGCCGATATCGTGATCACGTACTTCGCCAAGGACGCCGCGCGGCTGCTGGAGCGCGGCACCCACCGGCGCTGACCGGCGGAATCCGGGAATCCGAGAGGCCCGTCGGTGAGGAAGGTCGCGGAGTCGGTGCTGGACCTGATCGGCGAGACGCCGCTCGTGCGGCTGCGGCGCCTGCCGGAGCCCACCGGCGCCCGGGTCCTGGCCAAGATCGAGTCGCGCAACCCCGGGGGCAGCGTCAAGGACCGGATCGCGGCGGCCATGGTCGAGGACGCCGAGCGGCGCGGGGTGCTCCGGCCCGGCGTGACGATCGTCGAGCCCACCAGCGGCAACACCGGGATCGGGCTGGCGATGGTGGCGGCCGTGAAGGGGTACCGGCTGATCCTCACCATGCCGGAGGACATGAGCATCGAGCGGCAACGCCTGTTCGCCCGCTTCGGCGCGGAGGTCCACCTCACGCCCGCGATCGAGGGCATGAGCGGCGCCGTCTTCGCGGCCGAGGAGCTGGGGCGGCAGCATCCCGAGTACTTCATCCCGCAGCAGTTCCTCAATCCGGCCAATCCCGAGATCCACCGCCGGACCACCGCGCTGGAGATCCTGGAATCGCTGGACGGTCGCCTGGATGCCTTCGTGGTGGGAGTCGGCACCGGAGGCACGATCACCGGGGTGGGGGAGGTCCTGAAGAGCAAGGTGCCGGCGGTGCAGGTGATCGCCGTCGAGCCGGCCAAGTCCCCGGTACTCTCGGGCGGCCCGTTCCGGCCGCACGGTATCCACGGCATTGGCGCCTCGTTCGTGCCGGGCGTGCTGAACCGGGCGATCCTCGATCGCATCGTCACGGTGAGCGACGAGGACGCGGTGGCGTGGTCCAGGCGCCTCGGCCGCGAGGAGGGGGTGCTGGCGGGGATCTCCTCGGGCGCCGCCGCCTTCGCAGCCTGCCGCGTGGCCGCCGAGCTGCGGCCGGACCAGACCGTCGTGACCGTGCTGCCCGACACCGGCGAGCGCTACCTGAGCCTGGGCTAGCGACGCGACGCATGGTCCTGACCCCGGCCGAGCAGGACGCGATCCGCGCCCAGGCGGTGGAGGAGTACCCGTTCGAGTCCTGCGGCGTGATCCTCGCCCGCGGAGGCGAACGCCGCCTGCTGCGCTGCCGCAACGCCCAGAACGAGCTGCACGCGCGCGACCCCGTGCGGTACCCCCGCGACGCCCGCACGGCCTACTACATCGACCCCAAGGATCTGCTGCGCATCGGGGACCTCGAGCGCGAGGGCTTCGGCGTCGCGGTGATCTACCACTCCCATGTCGATGCCGGGGCCTACTTCTCCGAGACCGATCGGCGTCAGGCCATCGTGGGCGGCGAGCCGGCCTATCCCGACGCCGTCTACGTGGTCACCTCGGTCGTCGGCGGTGTCGTGGACGCGGTGGCCGCATTCCGCTGGGACCCGGCCCGCCGCGACTTCGCCACCATGGAGGCCATTGCATGAGTGAGTCAGTGCATGAGTGAGTCCAAGCGCCTGATCGACGCCGCCGCCCGGGTGATCCCCGGCGGCGTCAACAGCCCCGTTCGCGCCTTCCGGGCCGTCGGTGGCGCCCCTCCGTTCATCGCCCGGGCCGAGGGGGCCCGGCTGTGGGACGCTGACGGCCGCACCTACCTCGACTTCGTCGGGTCGTGGGGCCCGCTCATCCTGGGCCACGCCGCCCCGGCCGTGGTCGAGGCGGTGATCGAGGCGGCCCGGCGCGGCACCAGCTACGGCGCACCGACCGCGCTCGAGGTGGAGATGGCCGAGGCGGTGACCGCGGCCTACCCCTCCATGGAGATGGTCCGGCTCGTCAGCTCCGGCACCGAGGCGGCCATGAGCGCCATCCGCGTGGCCCGGGGCGCCACCGGGCGCGACGTGCTCGTGAAGTTCGACGGCTGCTACCACGGCCACGCCGACAGCCTGCTGGTGAAGGCCGGCTCCGGCGGCGCCACCTTCGGCATCCCCGACAGCAAGGGTGTGCCGTCCGCGCTCGCCGAGCTGACCCTCACCGTTGGCTTCAACGACCTCGACGCCGTCCGCGTCCTCTTCCGCCAGCGCGGCGACCGCATCGCGGCCGTGATCGTCGAGCCGGTGGCCGGCAACATGGGCGTGGTGCCGCCGGCGGCCGGCTTCCTGCAGGGGCTGCGCGAGATCACGCGCGAGCACGGTGCGCTGCTGATCTTCGACGAGGTGATCACCGGGTTCCGTGTCGCCTACGGCGGCGCCCAGGAGCTCTACGGGGTGCGTCCCGACCTGACGTGCCTGGGCAAGATCATCGGCGGCGGCCTGCCGGTCGGCGCCTACGGCGGCAGCCGCACCCTCATGAGCGAGGTGGCGCCGCTGGGCGGCGTCTACCAGGCGGGGACGCTGTCCGGCAACCCGCTCGCGGTGGCGGCCGGGCTGGCGGCGCTCCGGGCGCTGGCCGACCGGCGTGCGTACGCGCGCCTGGAGACGCTCGGCGCCCGGCTCGAGCAGGGGCTGCACGAGGGGGCCCGCAAGGCCGGCGTGCCGCTGACGGTCAACCGCGTGGGCTCGATGCTGACGGCGTTCTTCTGTGCGGGCCCGGTGCGGGACTACGCGTCCGCCCGGCAGGCCGACACGGCCCGCTACGCGCGCTTCTTCCAGGCCATGCTCGCCCGCGGCGTGTATCTGGCGCCCTCGCAGTTCGAGGCCGCGTTCGTGTCGCTCGCGCACTCCGAGGCGGACATCGCCACGGCCGCGCAGGCGGCGGCCGAGGCCTTCGGCGCGGCGGGGTGAGAGCCAGCTCGCGCACGGCGGAGTTGTGTTGACGCCCGAAGGCGGCTAGTGATATGGTTCACGAGCTTTGCCAAGGGGGGCACGCGACTGTCGATGAGGAAGGCGGGCGTGGGAGCGGCGGCCGTCGTGCTCCTCGCAGTGATGATGTTCTTCGCCGTGTCCTCGTGGAGCCGCCAGCCGGCCGCGGCCAGGGCCTCGGTCCAGCCAATCGCGTTTCCTCACGACGTTCACGTGCAGACGTACAAGATCGATTGCCAGTACTGCCACAGCGACGCCCGCCGCTCCGAGTATGCGGGCCTGCCCTCCGTCGAGCGCTGCATGGGCTGCCACAGGATCACCGCGGCCGACAGGCCGGAGATCAAGAAGCTGGCGGAGTTCGCCGCCCGGCAGGAGCCGATCCCGTGGGCGCGCGTGTACAAGGTGCCGGAGTTCACGTACTTCCCGCACAAGGCGCACATCCGCGCCGAGGTCGAGTGCCAGACGTGCCACGGGCCGGTGGAGACCATGACGACCGCCGCGGCCACCACGGGGCCCTCGCTGGTCAACGACATGCTGAACCTCATGGGGCTGCGGCCGGCGCCGCCCCCGCTCACGATGGGCTGGTGCATCGAATGCCACCGCGAGCAGAACGCGAGCAGGGGGATGCAGGCGCCCCTGGACTGCGTGACGTGCCACCACTGACGTGGCCCGGCCGGGGGGCACCCCCCGCGGCGAGCGCGAGAAGGAGCCCATGAACCGGCGCGACTTCTTCAAGATCGTGGCGACGACGGGCGCGACGGCGGCGGCCGCCGGCTGCCAGCAGGCCACCGAGCAGATCCTTCCGCTCGTGGTGCCCAACGACACGCTCGTGCCGGGCGTCGCCTCGTACTTCGCCACCGTGTGCCGCGAGTGCCCAGCCGGGTGCGGGGTGCTGGCACGCAACCGCGACGGCCGGGTGGTCAAGCTCGAGGGCAACCCGGACCACCCCGTCAATCGCGGCGCGCTCTGCCCTCGCGGCCAGGCCGCGCTGCAGGGCCTCTACCATCCCGACCGGTTCGCCGGCCCCCAGCGCCGCGAGGGTGACGCGCTCACCGCGGTCGGCTGGGACGCCGCGCTCGAGCTCCTCGCCGGCAAGCTGGCGGAGACGAAGGGCAAGAAGCAGGCGCTCGCGGTCGTGACCCAGCTCGAGAGCGGCAGCCTCGGGGCACTGCTGGACCGCTGGACACAGGCGCTCGGCGGCCGTCCCCGGGTGAGCCTGGAGCCGTTCGGCTACGAGGCCCTGCGCGCCGCCAACCGGCTCACGTTCGGCCGGGACGCGGTGCCCTACCACGCCTTCGAGGACGCCGAGGTGGTGCTGTCGTTCGGCGCCGATTTCCTCGAGACGTGGGTTTCCAACGTCCTGTACGCCCGTGGCTTCGCCCGCATGCACACCTTCCGCGACGGCAAGGCCGGCACCTTCATCCACGTCGAGCCGCGGCAGTCGCTGACCGCCGCCAACGCCGACGAGTGGGTTCGCAACGCGCCGGGGAGCGAGGCAGCGGTGGCGCTGGCGGTGCTCAAGCTCATGCTCGACGACGGGCTGGTGGCCGACAGGCGCTACGGCGAAGCTGTCGCCGGCCTCGACGCCGCGAAGGTCGCCGAGGATAGCGGCGTGCCGCTCGAGACGCTGCAGCGGGTGGCCAGAGCATTCGCGAGCGCCAAGCCCGGCCTGGCGGTGGGAGGCGGCGTGGCCGTGACGGGCAGCCAGGCAACCCGGCTGCAGATCGCGGTCAACCTGCTCAACGCCGCGGCCGGCAACGTCGGCAAGACCGTGCGCTTCGGCCCCGACCACGCGTACGGGCGGGCCACGCCGTACGCGGCGGTGGCCAGGCTGGTGGAGGCCATGGCGGCCGGCGAGATCGACGTGCTCGTGCTCGGCACCGCCGTCAACCCGGCGTTCACGCTGCCGGGCGGCCTCAACGTGGCCGACGCGATCCGCAAGGTGCCGTTCGTGGTCAGCTTCGCCAATCTCCCGGACGAGACCACGGCGCTCGCGCACCTGGTGCTGCCCGACACGCACTGGCTGGAGTCCTGGGGCGACTACGGCCCTCAGGAAGGGGTGCTGGGCCTCATGCAGCCGACGATGAGCCCCGTGCGGGACGCCCGCCCGATGGGCGATGTCCTGCTCGCCGCGGGCCGGGCCGCGCTCGGCACCGAGGAGGGCAAGGGCCCGCTGCCGTGGGCGAGCTTCGAGGAGTACCTGAAGGCGGCCTGGGAGCCGCTGGTGAAGGGGCAGTGGGAGGCGGCGCTGCAGCGGGGCGGCGTGTGGCGCGATCCGCCGGCCGCCGCGGTCACCGTGGCGCCCAGGCTGGAGCGCGTCGACCCCGCGCCGGCGAGCCTCGAGGGGCCCGTCGAGGGCTTCGCTCTGCTGCCGTATCCCTCGGCGCGCTTCTACGACGGCCGGAGCGCCACGCGAGCCTGGCTGCAGGAGGTGCCCGACCCGGTGACCCAGGTGGCCTGGGACGCCTGGGTCGAGATCAACACCGAGGCGGCCGCCCGGCAGGGCATTCGCCAGGGCGACGTCGTGCGGGTGAGCTCGCCCCACGGGGCCATCGAGGTGCCGGCCTACCTGTCGGCCACGATCCATCCCGGCGCCGTCGCGATTCCGATCGGGCATCACTACGCGCCGTACCATGTGCGCCTGAGGTACGTGCCGGCCACCGGGCCGACGAACCCCATGGCCCTGTTGCCGGCGACGGCCGAGGCCGTCTCCGGGGCCCCCGCTTTCCTCTCGGTGAAGGTGACGCTGGCCCGGACGGGCGCGCGGCGGCCCCTCGCGGTGCTGCAGGCGAC
>Ga0299913_10004926_pt1 | contig 11307 bp, 9 predicted proteins | sample RVTome_9_FD_201360 | JGI IMG/M metagenome (GOLD analysis project Ga0299913, IMG submission 201360) | Soil microbial communities from uranium-contaminated site in the Upper Colorado River Basin, Wyoming, United States - RVT155D38 (version 2) ... | reverse complement strand
GCAGGTGGTGCGTGATGTATTCGCCGGTCGTCCGGGCGCCTTCAGTCGCCATTCCTGTTACCCGTTGTCCCTTTTGCCCGCTGTCCCCGGAGCGCCAGCCCCCTTACCGTGCCGGTTGTCCCCCCGGTTTGCCTCTCGCGTCACAAAGCCCGCGAACGTTGCGATCTGCGCCGCAACGAAACCCGAGAACAGCGCCCCTGCCGCGAGCGGCTCCACGACGACGAATACCGCGCCGAACATCAGCACGGTCAACACCAGCTTTCCCAGTTCCCCAAGGTAAGCAGCCCGAAGCAGGGCGCCCGCTCCGGGGTCGCGGCGCGGCAGCATGAGCCTCGCTGCCAGAAAACCGTTCGGGATGACCGCTGTCAGGCCGCCAAGGAGTGCCGAGTAACCCGATACCAGGCCGTCGAAACCCCAGAAAAGCGCGGCAAGCGCCAGTGTCAGTCCCGTCTGCGCCAGCAAGACCTTTTTCACCACCATGCCGCCGGGCATGCTTGAACTCGAGGCTCCGGATGTCTCGTCCGCCCCGGTCATGCTGTCTCGTATGCCTCCGGCAACAAAAACGCCACGACCCTCGGCTAACCGGCGGTATGTGGCGTTCTGAGTAAATACTTTCCAGGCGGGTCTTCGCTGAGCCCGCGCATTATAGTGTTCGCTATGGTGCAAGGCAACCGAAGGACGCACCGTAAAACCTCGTATCTGCACGACCTTGATGAGGCTTTCCGCGCCGATTTCAACATCCCGGCGCCTTGGAATAGAAAGCTGTAGGAGCCCGCACTGCGGGCGATCCCACCTGTCAGATTCCCTGCGAAGCTGGAATAGAACACCATAGAAATCAGTACGGCAGCCTACCACTTCGGGCTTAGCCGATAGCGGGTGATCGCCCGCAGTGCGGGCTCCTACAGCCCTCTATTCCGGGGTTGGCGCAGTCCGGTCGCGGCGAACTCAGCGGATGTGTTTCAGTATCCCGTCGAGTTCGTCCAGGCTGTTGTACTCGATCAGGATGCGTCCCGATCCCCTGGCCGTGTGGTCGATCCGGGTCTTGGCGCCCAGTTTTTCCGTGATTTCCACCTCCAGGCGACGTACGTCGGCGTTTGCCGCCGAGGCCTGCGCCCTCGCTTTTTTCTTCGGATCCGTGCCCAGCATGCGGCGTACCAGGCGCTCCGTATCTCGCACCGACATCCCGTTCTTTACCACCTGGCGCGCGGCATCGAACTGCTGAGTGCGGTCTTCGATGGAGAGCAGGGCGCGCGCATGCCCCATTTCGATCTGGCGGGCTTCGAGCATGGGTTTGACCTTGTCGGACAGGTCCATGAGGCGCAGCAGATTGCTTACCGCGGCGCGCGATCGGCCGACGGCCTCGGCCGCTTCCTGGTGCGTCAGCTCGAACTCCCGGATCAGGCGGTCGAGAGCCCGCGCCTCTTCGAGCGGATTCAGGTTTTCGCGCTGGATATTTTCGATCAGCGCCATCGCTATCGCTGCGTCGTCCGGAACGTCGCGAACGATTGCCGGAATTTCCTGCAGGCCTGCCATCTGTGCCGCGCGCCAGCGACGTTCGCCGGCGACGATCTCATAGCGCTGCGCGGCACCCTCCGCCGTCCTGAGCGGACGCGCAACGATCGGCTGCACCACGCCCTGCGATCGAATCGAGTTGGCAAGATCCTCGAGCGTGTCCTGGCGCATGTCGACGCGCGGCTGGTACTGGCCGCGCTGCAGTAGATCGACCGGCAGGCTGGCAAGTCTGTCGCCAGGGGAAGTGGCCTCGCCGGCGGACGGCGCTTCGACGGGCTCCGCCCGCGGTCTGCTCAACAGGGCGTCGAGGCCGCGGCCGAGGCGCTTCTTTTTGGTCATCGGGGTCTCTCGGTGAGCTGATTCGGAGGCTGACATAATTATGCGTCCTGCACCGTCGGCGTGCTGCGTTCGTCTTCACGGCGCAGAACCTCGCCGGCCAGCGCCAGATAGGCCATCGCACCGCGGGAAGTTCTGTCGTGAAACAGAACCGGGCGACCGAAACTCGGCGCCTCGGCCAGGCGCACGTTTCGCGGTACGACGGTGCGGAACACCTTGTCCTCGAAATGTGCCATCAACTGCTCGGAAACTTCGTTCGACAGGTTGATGCGCGGGTCCACCATCGTCCGCAACAGGCCGAACACTTCTAGTTCGGGATTGACGGTCGTCCGCACCTGCTCGATCGTGTTCAAAAGCGAGCTCAGGCCCTCGAGCGCATAGTATTCACACTGCATCGGGATCAGCACGCCGTCCGCCGCTGTCAGCGCGTTGACCGTCAACATGTTTATCGACGGCGGGCAGTCTATGAGTATGAAATCGTACAGCCCGCGCACGGGCGCCAGGGCCTTGCGCAGGCGCATCTCCCTGCCGATGTCCTGCAGCAACCGGACTTCGGCAAGCGTCAGGTCGTCGTTTCCGGGTAACACCGAAAAATTCCCCTCCGGGGCGGAAAGGATGGTATCGGCCGCCGTTTCATCGCCGAGCAGGACGTCGCAGGCCGAGCGCTCCAGGTTCATTTTGTCGATGCCGCAGCCCATGGTCGCGTTGCCTTGCGGATCCAGGTCGACGAGGAGCACACGACGATGCGTCGCGGCAAGCGACGCAGCGAGATTGACACAGGTGGTCGTCTTGCCGACGCCGCCTTTCTGGTTGGCCACTGCGATAACGCGCGTCATGTCCGTAGTCCAGGCGGTCTTGAACGTGTGACGCGGCTCATGCGCCGGCCTTTCGGTGCCGAAGCAGAACGAGGTGGCGCGCGTGCGATTCGATACCTGGCACCGTTAGTTCCGTCACGTTGCAATCCCACAGATCGGACAGTTTCTTCATGCCCTCGAGTTGCCGCAGTTCGTCCTGCGGATATTTTCCCTTCATCGCGAGCAACACGCCATTCTCGCCGACGAGGTGCCCGGCGAGCTGGACGATCTCCGGAATTGCGGCAAACGCACGGGCGACCACGGTATCAAAGAGGCTGGCGGGTGCATAGTGTTCTGCTCGGTCCTGCACAGCAACGGCGTTGGCGATTTGCAATTCGCCGATCATATGCCTGACGAACGCAATCTTCTTGCCGCTGCTGTCCAGAAGCTCAACGGAAAGGCCGGGCTCCGCAATCGCCAGGGGCAAGCCCGGAAAGCCCGCACCCGTGCCGATATCGATCATGCGCCTGCCCGTGAGCCAGGGGCGCACCGCGAGGCTGTCGAGTACGTGGGCGGATACCATCGCGCTGCTGTCGCGAATCGACGTGAGGTTGACCCGCGCATTCCAGCGCTCCACATGCACGACAAGCTGCGCCAGTTTTTCCGTCGCTCCCTGTGGGAGCGTCTGGCCGAGTCCGGCAACACCGGAATCGATGGCGGCGGCCAGCGCCTGCGTGCTCACACCGCCATCGCGAAACCCGGACGTCATCTCGATTCGCGGGAACCCGGAAGATGACGTTCGAGAAACAGTACGACGGCCTGTTGATAGATATCCCTGTTCTCCTTGCTCCGGTAGCCGTGGCCTTCATTCAGCGCATTCATATACCACACCGGCCGTCCCTGCCGGCGCAGCGCATTTACCAGTTGCTCGGATTCGGTGACCGGAACGCGAGGATCGTTCTGTCCCTGCACGACGAGCATCGGTACCTCGATAGCGGCCACGTTGTTGAGAGGACTGATCTTCTCGAGAAACGCGCGCATTTCGGGGTCGCGTTCGTCGCCGTATTCCGCGCGCCGCAGGTCGCGACGGTAGCTCTGGGTGTTCTCGAGGAACGTGACGAAGTTGCTGATGCCGACGATATCGACTGCCGCGCGCAAACGGTCACTGTAGTGAACGGCGCTCGCCAGCACCATGTAGCCGCCGTAGCTGCCGCCATAAACGGCCACTCGAGATTCGTCGAGACCCGGCTCCGCCGCAATCCAGTCGAGCAGCGCGCCGATGTCGCGCACCGCGTCCTCGCGTTGCATGCCGTTGTCGAGCCCGAGATAGCTCTTGCCGTAACCGGCCGAGCCGCGGACGTTCGGCACGACGACGGCGACACCCAGCTTCTCCAGCCACATCTGGTACACGCTGCTGAAATAAGGTCGCGCCTGACCTTCCGGGCCACCGTGGATCGAGATGACGACCGGCGCCGGGCCGTCGCCGCCGGGTCGGTAGACCCAGGCCGGAATCTGCCGCCGTTTGCCCTCCACCCGATCGAAGGTCGGGTAATGCACGAGTTCCGGCGTGACGAACGAATTTGTGTCGAGCCCGCCCACCTCGCTTTCGGTCCAGCGCACCAGCGCGCCGTGTTCGAGAGGAGCCTTCCCCAGTTCCAGCACGAAGCTGTCGCTCGGCGATTGCGGCGTGCTCAACGTCATGGCGAGTTGCCGGTCGTCGGGACTGAACGCCAGTCCCGATGCTATTCCGACAGGTACGCCGGCTACCGCGCGGTAGTCCCGCGAGCGCGCATCCATGAGATAGAGCCGCGACATGCCGTCTTCGTTGACGACGAAGGCGAGGCGCTTCCGGTCATGGCTCAACGCGCCGCCGTCGACGCTCCAGGGAATGTCCGCCGTTATGATCTCGGGCCGCGATCCTTCCGCGAGGGACTGCCAGGCCAGCTGCTGGAACTCGCCTCCCTGGTCGGTGATGAGCCAGAAACCTTCCTCCGCGGCGTCGAAGCCCAGTGCGAAATTCGCACCCGGGTCCGCGCCGTCGGTGCCGGCGCCGGCCAGCAGTCGGAGCCGTGCCGTGTCGAGGTCGAGCACCAGCGCGCGTGCATCCGCGATGCTCACGTAGTTCTGGAGCAGAAGCCGGCTGCCGCTCCGGGAGAAATCGACCGGACCCCACCACGTGCCGTCCGGCGACTCGAGTATCATTTCCGCTGAGTCCGGATCGAGCGGGTCCATCAGCCACACGTCGTTGGAGGCGCCGTTGCGACGGGTGCTCTGGTAGGCGAGCTTCTCGCCGCGGCGGTCCCACAGCACTGCACCATTTCGCGATTCGCCGTCAGTGAGCATCCGTGCCTCGCCCCGGTCGGGGTCGAGCAGGAAAACCTGTGAGAATTCGCTGCCGCCCGTGTCCCGCGTGAACGCGACGCCGGTTCCTCCGGGCTGGCGGGCAACCTCGCCGATCGGATCGCGATAGTAGGTAAGCTGGCGCCGCGCCGCGCCCGGCGCTTCGACCCGGTGTATCTGATCGACGTCGCCGAAGCGCGTGGCGATATAGATGCCGCCGGCCGTCCCTTCAGGATCCGTTGCCCAGTCGAGAAATTTCGCAGAGCGCACGTTCTGGTAGCGGTTCAGGTCATCGACGATCCGCTCGGGGACAGGCGGCACATCCTCCATAACCAGGTTGCCGTTGTTCGCCTCGATGCGCAGGATTTCGTCGTCAGCCTGAACGGCCGCCGCCACAAGCAACGCGCAAGCCAGTGTCGTATGCATGAGTGTTCGCATGTCTGTTTCCTGTTCAAGAGCGGAGATGTAAAGGGCGGGATTGCCGGTCGGTTCAGGCGACCAGGAGCGCCATGAAGTCGTCCACCGGCAGCGCTTTCAGCTGCGCGGGATCGCTACTGAGCGTTTGCAGCATCTGCCACTGGCCCGGTTTCAGCTTCGATGCGACGCTCGCTTCGAACTTTTTCGCGAGGAGCGGTATGCCCTCCTCTCTCCGCAGCCGGTGCCCGACGGGATAGTCGATCTGCACGCGCCGGGTGCTGGTCCCGTCGCTGAAGAAGACCTGCACCGCGTTGCCGATGAAGCGCTTCTCTGGATCGTAATAATCCTTTGTAAACGATTCGTTCTCCCGCACTTCCATGCGGGCGCGCAGAACGTCGATGCGGGGGTCCGTCGCGACGCCGTTCTCGTAGTCGGACGCCGTGAGCCTCCCGAAGACCAGCGGCACCGCCGTCATGTATTGCAGGCAATGGTCGCGGTCCGCCGGGTTGTCGAGCGGTCCCGTCTTGTCGATGATCCGCACTGCGGGCTCCTGCGTTTCGATGACGATGCTTTCGATCGACTGCAACCGGTCCCTGACCTCCACGTGCAGCCTCATCGCCGCTTCGACGGCAGTCTGCGCGTGAAACTCCGCGGGGTAGGAGATCTTGAACAGCACGTTCTCCATGACGTAGCTGCCATATTCCCGGGAGAACGAAAAGGCCTTGCCCTTCCACAACACGTCGTAGAAGCCCCAGGTCTTCGCGCTCAGCGCGGAGGGATAACCCATTTCGCCGCGCATAGCGATCAGAGCAAGGCGCACCGCGCGGCTGGTCGCGTCACCGGCCGCCCAGCTCTTGCGCGAACCCGTGTTGGGCGCGTGGCGATAGGTACGTAGCGCGCCGCCGTCTATCCACGCGTTCGAAACCGCGTTGATGACTTCGTCGCGCCCGCCGCCGAGCATCCTCGTCACGACCGCGGTGGAGGCGATCCGCACCAGCAGCACGTGGTCCAGGCCCACCCGGTTGAAGCCGTTCTCCAGCGCGATGACGCCCTGGATTTCGTGGGCCATGATCATTGCCTTGAGGACGTCCTGCACGGTCAACGGCTCTTCGCCCTGCCTGCGGCGCTGCCGGCTCAGGTAGTCGGCGACGGCCAGGATTGCGCCGAGGTTATCGGATGGGTGGCCCCATTCCGCGGCAAGCCAGGTGTCGTTGAAATCGAGCCAGCGGATCATCGCGCCGATATTGAACGCTCCCTGCACCGGGTCGAGCTCGTAGGAAGTGCCCGGCACGCGAGAACCGCCGGGGAGGGCGGCGTCCGGAACCACGGGGCCCAACAACTTCGTGCAGGCGGGGTAATCCAGTGCCTGGAACCCGCAGGCGAGTGTGTCGAGCAGGCAGTAATGCGCCGTCTGGTATGCCACCTCAGAAGTTATTTCGGTGCTTAAGACGTAGTCGGCAATGGCGGTGAGTACCTCATCGGGTTCGGCGCGTTTTGCGGAACGGATATCCGGGGCGGACATTGGGTCTCCAGTTGAGCGTAAAGAAATCTCAAAGAATTGATCGCCCGCGGGGCGGGCTCCTACAGCCTGCTAATGAGCGCAGTAGCAGGCTGTAGGAGCCCGCACTGCGGGCGATTTGCGAACACCGGTCGGGTGTTCCCGACGTCCGTGATCACCGGCGCTCCTCGATCGGAATCCATTTCTGCAGACCCGGGCCGACATAATCCGCCGCGGGACGGATCAGTTTGTTGTCGGCGCGTTGCTCCATGATGTGCGCGGACCATCCGGTAATGCGAGAGCAGACGAATATCGGCGTGAACAGGTACGTGGGAATGCCGAGAAAGTGATAGACGCTCGCCGCGAAAAAGTCGGCGTTCGCGAACAGCTTTTTCTCGTCCCACATGACTTTCTCGATGGCCTCCGAGATATCGAAGAGACGCATGTCGCCGCGCTCCTCGGCGAGCCTCCGCGACATTTTCTTGTTCACGGCGTTGCGGGGATCCGACGTCGTATAGACGCGGTGCCCGAAACCCATGATTCTCTCCTTGCGCGCCAGCATTCCCCGCACGCCTTCCGCTGCCGTTTCCGGGGCGTCGAATTTCTCGATCAGTTCCATCGCAGCCTCATTGGCGCCGCCGTGCAGGGGCCCGCGCAACGCACCGATCGCGCCGGTTACGGCAGAATGAAAATCGGACAGCGTGCCGGTGATGACGCGGGCTGCGAAGGTCGAGGCGTTGAACTCATGTTCCGCGTACAGAATGAGCGTGGTGTCGAGCGTGCGCCGGTGCAGGTCGGAAGGCGCCTTGTCATGAAGCATGTTGAGAAAGTGTCCGGAAACACTGTCGTCGCCGGTTTCGACGTCGATGCGCTTGCCGTCCGTGTGAAAACGGTGCCAGTACAGCAACATGGACGGCAGGCAGGCGAGCAGCCGGTCCGCAACATGGGTCTGATTGGAAAAATCGCCCTCCGGCTCTACGTTTCCGAGTATCGACACACCGCTCCGGAGCACGTCCATCGGGTGGCTCGTTGCCGGAATCATCTCCAGCGCCTGCCGCACCTCGTCCGGAAGTCCGCGCAATGTCTTCAGGCGTTCGACATAGCGGTCCCGTTCCTGCCTGTTCGGCAGTTTTCCGTGCATCAGCAGGTATGCGACTTCCTCGAAACTCGCATTGTCCGACAGATCGTAAATGTCATAACCACGGTAGGTGAGACCGGCGCCTTCCTTCCCCACGGTGCAGAGCGCCGTTTCCCCGGCCGATACGCCGGCAAGCCCGCCGACCTTTTTCTTTTCTGCCATGTCCTTCTCCGGTTCCTGAGTGCGTCGGCTCAACTGGAGTCCCGTTCCCGAAACAGCTCGTCGAGTTTTTGCTCGTACTCGTGGTAGCCCAGCACCTCGTAAAGTTCCGAGCGTGTCTGCATTCCATCGAGGGCTGCCTTCTGCGTGCCATCCCGGCGGATGGTCCGGTATACCCGCTCCGCCGCCTGAGCCATCGCACGTGATGCAGACAAGGGATAAAGCGCAAGCCGGACACCGGCTTCGTCAAGTTCCGCGGTGCTAAAGAGCGGTGTCTGGCCGAACTCCGTGAGATTGGCCAGCACCGGCACATCCATTGCCTGCGTGAACTCCCGGTATTCCTCCAGAGTCGTGAGCGCTTCGGCGAAAATCATGTCGGCGCCTGCCTCGACGTAGCGATGAGCCCGATCCAGCGCCGCGGCCTGCCCTTCGACGGCATGTGCATCGGTACGGGCCATGATCGCGAACTTCGCGTCCGTGCGGGCGTCCACGGCGGCCTTCAGGCGGTCGGCCATTTCGCCCGGCTCGACCAGTGCTTTGCCGGGGCGATGACCGCAGCGCTTGACGGAAACCTGGTCCTCGATGTGACAGGCCGCAGCGCCCGCGCGCGTCAGCTCGCGAATCGTGCGACCGATCATGAATGCGCTGCCCCAACCCGTATCGGCATCGACCAGGAGCGGCAGCGGGGTCGCATACGTGATGCGCCGGATATCCTCGCAGACGTCGTTCAGGGTGGTCATGGCCAGGTCGGGCAGCCCGAATGACGCGTTGGCGACGCCGGCGCCTGAAAGGTACAGTGCCCGGAACCCCGCGCGTTCGGCGAGAAGCGCGGCGTAGGCGTTGATTGCGCCGACGACCTGTAGCGGCCGCTCGGCGTCAAGGGCCTGCCAGAATCGTTCGCCGGCGCTCGATGGCATGACTTCTCCAGCCAGTGTATGGAATTAACCCGCATCCGTCACCGATTATGCGGGTTAAGGGCAAGACAGGTGGCGGGCCGCTTTCGCCCGATGCTCTGCCTGCGGCCGGAAGCGGAGGTCGTCCGGCCGCGGGCCTCGGGGGCGGGAATTCTAAACCAGCGGAGGGATCATTCCCAAATTGGCTGCCGTCATGCTATTTCGACGACGGTGCGGCCGCTTACCTCGCCGTCGATAAACGGCTGAAAGCAATTCGGCAGTTCGGCAAAGGCGACGGTGCGACTGCCGATGGCATCGAGGTGCCGCGGGCGCAGATCGCTGCCGAGGCGCTGCCACACGGCCAGCCTCAGATCGCGCGGCGTATCGACGGAATTGATGCCGAGCAGGCACACGGCGCGGAGAATGAACGGCACTACGGTCGTGTGCAGCTCGATGCTGGCGGCAAGTCCGATGCTGGCGATGTTTCCGCCGTAGTTGACGGTGCGTGTCAGCCATGCGAGCACATCGCCGCCCAGATTGTCGATCGCTCCGCCCCATTCGGCTTTTTCCAGCGGCCGCTTGCCGACGTCGATCTCGTCTCGCTGGAGGACGCGCCTTGCGCCGATGCTTTTCAGATAGTCGTCCTGCTGTGCTTTGCCGGTGACGGCGACCACCTCGAAGCCGCGGGCATCCAGAAGGTCGATCGCGATGCTGCCGACGCCCCCGGTAGCACCGGTAACGACGACGGGGCCGTTCGAAGGCTTCTGGCCGTTCTGCTCCATACGGTGGATCGCCAACGCGGCGGTGAAACCCGCAGTACCGATCTGCATCGCCTGCCGTGCCGTCATCCCCGGCGGTATCGGCACGACCGAATCGCCCTCGACGCGCGCGTATTCGGCGTAACCGCCGTCGCGAGTCTCGCTCAGGCCGCAACCGTTGACCAGCACGGCGTCGCCTTCGCTGAAACGCCTGTCGTCGGAACGGACGACGGTGCCGGCGAGATCGATGCCGCCGACCAGGGGATACTTGCGCAGGATCTTTCCCTTGCCGGTCGCCGCCAGAGCATCCTTGTAGTTGATCGTGGAGTGACTGACCTTGATTACGACGTCCCCCGGAGACAGGTCGTCGATTCCCAGCGAGGCAAAGCCCGCAACGGTCTTTCCGTCCTTCTGGTCGATGCGGTATGCACGAAAGTTTTCCATGATCGGTCTAGTACCCTGTCAAGGTGATATTGCTGCATTCAGTTGGCCTGCCAGCGTTCCTGGCTAGGCGCGGCGAGCGCAGTGTAGCACCGCTACATGAGCGAGCCGCAACGCCGCCAGGGGCGCTGGCAGGCCAACCCGGAGGGCGCCCCTGTGGTGTCCCGCCGCCGCGTTGCGCCTTGACCAAGGGCTGGCCATTGCCGGCGCGACGCGCCTTGCGGCGAAACACCACAGGGACGCTGAATGCAGCAATATCACCTTGACAGGGTACTGGTCCCTGTCGCGTCACACCGGGCGAGTTGCGGCCCGGTTGGAATGGTCCAGCCAGTGTTCGAGTCCCATCGTGTTGAGCGCGACGTCTACATCCAACAGGCTGTGCAAAGTGGCGTCGTCGGCCTCGAAGCCGTGCTTTTCAAGCTCACCGCGAAGGTACTCGAACATGCTTGTCTCCATGGACTCCGTACGCCGGGAGTCCGTCGCATGGCGCGTTGCGATTGCGACGAAGGCGTCGATTCTCCGGTGCATATCGTCCGCCAGCCGTGGCAAGTCGGCCACGCGGCTGTAATGGGTCAGGTAAAGACACTGCGGGGACAACGCCATGATGCGATCGATCGCCTTGTGCGCTTCGGGCGGATCGAAGTGCACCGGGGTCGTCGTCGGAAAGATGAATTCTCCGGCCGCCGTGTCGAAGTCACGATAGGAAATGCCGAAGCTGTCGCCCGTGAACACCCCGTTCGATGCCGGGTCCGCCAGGCAGTAGTGGTGCCTCGCGTGACCTTCGGTGAAGAGGCACCGAAGGACGCGATTACCCAGGGTCAGCCGCTCGTCGTCGGCGACCACGTGGATGCGTTCCTTCGGAATGGCGGCGATGTCGCCGTACATCTGTCGCACGCGCTCTTTCCCGTACACGGCCTCGGATCCCTTGACCAGCTTTGCCGGATCGATCATGTGGGGCGCACCGCGCGGGTGCAACACGGCGCGGGCCCTCGGCAATTGCTGCATCAGCCGGCCCGCGCCG
>Ga0299913_10004925_pt1 | contig 11310 bp, 11 predicted proteins | sample RVTome_9_FD_201360 | JGI IMG/M metagenome (GOLD analysis project Ga0299913, IMG submission 201360) | Soil microbial communities from uranium-contaminated site in the Upper Colorado River Basin, Wyoming, United States - RVT155D38 (version 2) ... | reverse complement strand
GGAACGTGATCACCTCGTGGCCGTGCTCGGCCCGGAGCGCGGAGGCCCATCCCTCGTACTCCTTGACCAGCCTCGTGAGACGCTGCCACCGCTGCGAGGTGAGCTTGAACGCGGTCGCCGAGCGGTCGAAGACCTCGATGCGCTCGAGCTTGTCTCTCAGCAGCACCTCCTCCAGCTCGGTCTCCTTCTCGATGTACTGCTCCTTGCTACCGGCCTTCAGCCGGTAGAGCGGCGGCTTCGCGATGTAGACGTAACCCGACTCGATCAGGCCCTGCATCTCGCGGAACAGGAACGTCAGCACGAGCGTCCGGATGTGCGCACCGTCGACGTCGGCATCCGTCATCAGGATCACCTTGTGGTAGCGCAGCTGCTCGAGGTCGAACTCCTCCCGGATGCCGGTGCCGATCGCGGTCACGAGCGCCTGGATCTCCTCGTTCGACAGCACCTTGTCGATGCGGTTCTTCTCGACGTTGATGATCTTGCCGCGCAGTGGCAGGACGGCCTGTGTGTTGCGGTCGCGCGCCTGCTTGCCGCTGCCGCCGGCGGAGTCGCCCTCCACGATGAACAGCTCCGCAAGCGCCGGGTCCTTCACGGAGCAGTCGGCGAGCTTGCCGGGCAGCGTCGAGTTCTCCAGCGCGGACTTGCGGCGCGTGAGGTCGCGGGCCTTGCGAGCCGCCTCGCGCGCTCGGGAAGCGGCGACCGCCTTGCCGATGATCTGGTTGGCCTCGGCGGGGTTCTCCTCGAGGAACTCGCCCAGCTTGCGGTTGACCGTCGACTCGACGAAGCCCTTCATCGGCGGGTTGCCGAGCTTCGACTTCGTCTGGCCCTCGAACTGGGGGTCGTGCAGCTTCACGGACACGATCGCCGTCAGGCCCTCGCGCACGTCCTCGCCGGCGAGGTTCTCGTCCTTCTCCTTCAACAGGCCCTTCTTGCGCGCGTAGTCGTTCAGCGTGCGGGTCAGCGCGGACCGGAAACCGGACAGGTGCGTGCCGCCCTCCGTCGTGTTGATGTTGTTCGCGAAACTGAAGATGGACTCCTGATAGGAGGAGTTCCACTGCATCGAGATCTCCGCCTGGCCGTCGTCCGTGTCGCCCTCGAAGTAGACGATCTTGCTGTGGATCGGATCCTTGTTCTCGTTCAGGTAGGCGACGAAATCGCGGATGCCGCCCTCGTAGCGGAACTCGACCCGATCGCCGGCACCACGCTCGTCGACCAGCTCGATGCGCAGGCCGCGCGTCAGGAACGCCGTCTCGCGCATGCGCTGCGAGAGCGTCTCGAAGTCCATCACGATCTCTTCGAAGATCTCGAGGTCGGGCAGGAAGGTGATCCTCGTGCCGTGGTCGTCCGTCTTCGCGCCGCGCTCGAGCGGGGCCTGCGGGACGCCACGCTCATAGGTCTGGGTCCAGACGTGGCCGTCGCGCTTCACCTCGAGGTCGAGCCGCTCGGAGAGGGCGTTCACCACCGACACCCCGACGCCGTGCAGCCCGCCGGAGACCTTGTAGCCGCCGCCTTCCCCGAACTTGCCGCCCGCGTGCAGGACCGTCAGAACCACCTCGGCCGCGGGCCGCTGCTCCTTCTCGTGGAGATCGACCGGGATGCCGCGGCCATTGTCGGTGACGGTGACGCTGTTGTCGGGGTGAAGGGTGATCTCCACCGAGTCGCAGAACCCGGCCAGCGCTTCGTCGACGGAGTTGTCGACGACCTCGTAGACCAGGTGATGGAGGCCCCGCTCGCCGGTCGAGCCGATGTACATGCCGGGGCGCTTGCGAACCGCCTCGAGCCCCTCGAGGACGGTGATGTTCGCCGCCTTGTAGCTCGCCGCGCCGTCCTTGCGCGACCGGCCCTTAGGCGTACTCTTCGACCCGCTTTTAGGCAATGCGTTCCTCCTGGTATGACGGCCTGGGCCGCCGCTGAATGCGCCTTCTCGTAGAGCACGCACGCGCTTTGGTCGACTGCGGTGTGCGCGCGGGTGAAAGCGCTTGAGCCAGTGCGGGCAAGTCTATCAGGTCAGGGCTCGTTTCCCGTACGTCAAACGGCGCAAATTTCCCTCTAGAAAGCGGAAAAATGAGCCTCGGTGTGGTGGCCCGAAAGGGGCCGTCAGGACCCCGGACAGCCAGCCAACTGTAGCCCCGGCGACAGACGCACCAGTCTCCCGAATGGCCTAAATGGGCGGGTGCTCAGCAGCTCCGGGAGACGCTCAGCCGCCGACCGTGAACTTCAGCGCCGTGAGAGCGGGGGCTCCGTCCGGGCGGCCCTCGTTCAGGCGCGCGATGAGATCGGGTGCCATCAACGAGAGCTCCGAGGCCCAGACCGCGGCCCCGCACCGCACCGTCACGACCCCGCTGCGTTCGGAGACCGGCTCGGCCTCCAGGGCGATCCGCTCGCCCACGACCTCGGCCCAGCGGGCCTGGACGTCCGCGAGCACCGTCGCCGGCGCAAGCCGCGAGCGCAGCACGGGCAGCACCTCGCCCAGCGGGCGCGGGCGGCGGCTCACCCCACCTCCTCCCGCTCCGGGTCCTCGAGCTCCACCACGTTGACAGCGCCTGCCGGCACGGCCGCTGAGTCGGCGGTGGTGATCAGGGTCTGCCCCGCGGTCTCGAGCAGCTCGAGGAGCATGGCCCGGCGATCCGGGTCGAGCTCGCTCATCACGTCGTCGAGGAGCAACACGGGCAGAGCGCCGTGTGCGTCTTCCATTGCGTCGCGCTCGGCCACCAGCAATGCCAGCAGGCCGAGGCGCTGCTGGCCCTGGGACCCGTAGCGCCGCAGATCACGCTCGGCCGCGCGCAGGACGACATCGTCGCGGTGCGGACCGTGCGTGGTGAACCCGCGCTCGAGATCGGAGCCGACCCGGTCGTTCAACTCCGCCTCCAGGCCCGCCGCATCCGACGCCTTCGAGCGCGGGCGGTAGGCAAGCGTCGCGGGTGCCGGCAGCCCGAGGTCGCGGGCGCGGGCGGTGAAGTGGCCCGCAAGCAGGCCGATTGCATCGGCGCGGTGGCGCATCAGCTCGATCCCGTGGCGCGCCAGTTCGCGGTCCCAGGCCGCCAGGGCCGATGCCGAGGCGGCGCCCGAGCGCACTCGGCCCAGGAGGGAGTTCCGCTGGGCCAGCGCCTTCGCGTACGCCATCCGCGTGGCCCGCCTCGCCGGCCAGAGCGCCATCACGAGCTCGTCGAGATGCGCGCGCCGCACCCCGGCCGGCCCCTTCACGAGCTCGAGGTGATCGGGCGCGAACACACATACCCGCGGCGTGGCCGGATCCGCCCTGAGCGCCGCGAGCCTGACCTCGTCGCGGCGGATCAGCTTCCCTTGGCCAGGCTGGATCGCGACCACTATCCGGTGCTCGCCGTCGGCGCCGCGATAGGAGACCTCGACCCGGGCCAGGCCGGCGCCGAAGCGCACCAGCTCGCGCTCGGTCGATGTCCGGAACGACCGCCCCGTGCAGCCGACGTGCAGCGCCTCGACCACACTCGTCTTGCCGGAGCCGTTCGGGCCGACCAGGAAGTTCACACCCGAACCGAAGCCGACCGTCAGCTCATCATGGTTGCGGAAGGTCCGCAGCTCCAGCCGGGTGACATCCATCAGCCCCGTGCATCCCGCCAGCCGGCGGCCTCACACATTCAGGCGCACGGGCATGATCAGGTAGAGGAACCCGTCGGCCTCTTCGGCGCCGGCCTCTTCGATCAGTCCCGGGCGCAGCGCGCTGATCAGCCGCAGCCGCACCTCGTCCGTCGAGACGCTCTCCAGACCGTCCTGGAGGAACTGCGGGTTGAACCCGATCTCGAGCTCCTCTCCCTGGTAGTTCACCGGAAGGGACTCGGACGCTTCGCCCACGTCCGGGGTCTGCGCCGAAAGAGTCACCGAACCCTGCTCGAAGCGCAACCGCAGAGGCGCGTTCCGCTGCGCCATCAGACTCACCCTCCGCACGACAGCCAGGAACTCCTGCCTCGAAAGCATCACTTCATGCTCGTAGGACTCAGGCAGCAGTTGGCGATAGTTCGGGAATTGACCATCGATCAGCCGCGACGAGAGCGTGACGTCGGCGGCGCCGAAGACGATCTGGTTGTCGAGGGTCGACATCGACACCGACTCCGCCTTGGTGTCGGCAATGATGCGACTCAGCTCCTGCAGCGCCCGCGCCGGGACGTTGGCGGTGAACTGGTCGTCGAGGCCGCTGACCGCGGTCTCCTTGACGCTCAGCCGGTACGAGTCCGTTGCCACCATCCTCAGGACCTGATCCTCGATCGAGACCAGGATCCCGGTCAGGACCGGACGGGTCTCGTCACGCGATGCGGCTTTCGCGACGCGCTCCACGGTGGCGGCGATCACCGCGGCATCGAGCGTTGCTGTCTGGGCGGGATCGAGCGTCGGCAGGCGCGGGAAGTCGTCGGCCGGAAGCGTGCGGACGTTGAACGATGCGCGATCCGACGTGATGCTCGCGCCCGAGCCGTCCGTCCCTCCCTCGAGCGTCACGGTCTCACCATCGGCCACCCGTACGACGTCGAGCAGCAACCGGGCCGGCAGGAGCATCGTGCCGGGCTGATCGACGGCCGCCCCGGTGCTCGAGGTGAGCGCCATCTCCGTGTCGGTGGCGGCAAGCCGCACCGATCCGTTCTCGGCGCTGAGCATCACACCTCCGAGAGCAGGGATCGCAGACCGCGTCGAAGCGGCGCGTGTGACGAGTTGCAGCTCCGAGAGAAGCGCTGTGCGGGGTGCGGAGAGCTTCATCTACTGGTACCCGAGTCCATCATGTTGAGAGTTGATTGAAGTAGTGGTGTGTGTTCTGTTGATGACCGAGCGACCTCGGGCATGACAGCGGGGCGAACGGGTGTGAGGTACGGCTGTGGGTTTCCTGGGGATGAAAGGCGTGGGCCGGCAGGTGTTCACCGGGGCTCACTGCGCGCGAAGATCGTCCACAAGCTGATCCACAAGGCCGCGGGTGGCGGAGTCGGTCAGCAGCTCGCGCTGGATCTTGCGGTGCGCGTGGAGGACGGTGGTGTGATCGCGCCCGCCGAAGTGCTGGGCGATCGCCGGCAGCGAGTGGTCGGTGAGCTCACGGCACAGGTACATCGCGACCTGGCGAGCATAGACCAACCGACGGCTGCGCCCGGCCGAGACGAGGTCGCCGCGCTCGAGGCCGAGCGCGGCCGATGTGAACTGCTGGATGTCGTCGATCGTGGTGGGGCCTGTGGAGGGGCGGACGTTCTGCTTCGAGGGTTGCACGGCCTCGAGGACCTGCTCGACGAGGCCGAGTGTCAAGGGCTGCTGGGTCAGGGACGCGAATGCGCGCGAGCGGATCAGGGCGGATTCGAGGGATCGGACGTTGGAAGTGGTCTTGCGGGCCAGCAGCTCGAGGACGCCGGATTGCTCGAGGTCGTTGGCGTCGGGGCCGCAGCGCTTTCGCAGGACGGCCAGCTTCAGCGCGGCGTCGGGGGGCGCGATCTCGACCAGCAGACCGCTCTCGAAGCGGTCCTTCAGGCGGTTGTGCAGGAGCGGCATCGCGGACGGCGGGCGATCGGCCGAAAGGACCAGTTGCGCCCCTGAGTTGATGATGGAATCCGCGGTGTAGAAGAACTCCTCCGCGGTCTTGTCCTTGCCTTCGAGGAACTGGACGTCTTCGAGCACGAGCACGTCCACCTCGCGGTACCGACGCTTGAATGCGGGCAGATCCGAGCGCTGGAGCGCGGACATGAAATCGCTGGTGAAGGTCTCCGCGGTCGCGTACCTGACGGCGAGACCGCGGATGCAGAGCGTCACGTAGTTGCCGATCGCCTGGACCAAGTGGGTCTTTCCGACACCCGTGCCGCCGCAGATGAAGAGCGGGTTGTATGCCTGGCCGGGAAGCTCGGCGACGGTCAGCCCGGCCGCGTGGGCGAAGCGGTTGCCGGCCGCGATGACGAAGCTGTCGAACGTGTAGGAGGACTTCAGCTCGGATGCGGGCTCGCTGCGGGGCGTCGGAGAATCGACCGAGTCGCGCATGACCTCGATCCGGCGCACGGCGGCGTCGCTCGAGGCGGCCGCCTCGAGGATGCCTCCGAAACGCCGGCCGATCCACTCGCCCTTGCGATCGGGTGCCTCCAGATAGAGGATCCCGTCCGTGAACCCGGCCGGCCGCAGGGGCTCGAGCCAGGTGGAGAAGACGTCTTCAGGTACGGCTGCGCGGAGAGTCGTCTCGACGTTTTCCCATATCTCCCCGAGTCTCTCTTCCACAGGCACGCACGGCGTTCGCTCTCGGGATCAGGACCACCGGTGAGCACCGGCTGCGGAGACCCCAAGAGGCGCGCGATGATAACGGCGCGCCGGCGGCTCTCAGGGGCGCGCACGGGGGCGAGAGCGCATTTCGCGGTCAAAAGATGCCCTCCGGGCCGGGCCGGGATCAGGCCCTATACTCCGCCTCTCGATAGACCGCGCCCCCGGCCGAAGATGAAGAGGACTTATCAGCCCAAGAAGCGCAAGCGTGCCCGCACCCACGGTTTCCGGGCCCGGATGCGCACCCGTGCGGGGCGACTGACGATCAAGCGGCGCCGCAGGAAAGGGCGCTCGCGACTGACCACGTAGGGCCTGTCTTGAGCGAATCGACGGGTGGCATGCGACACCGGCGGCCACGGCTTACTCGCAGCGCGGACTTCGATCGTGTCTATCGGCGCGGCCGTTCGGCGGCGACCCGCTCATTTGTGCTGTACGCGTTCGACACCGGGTCGAGCGACTCGCAGCCCGAAGCAGAGCACGCGCGTTTGGGAGTCTCGGTCGGGCGTCGCGTCGGCGGGGCGGTCGAGCGCAACACCGTCAAGCGTCAGTTGAGGGAGGCGTTCTGGGCGCTCGAGCCCGGGCTGCCGGCGGATCACGACTTTGTGGTGGTGGCGCGCGCCGGCGCGGCCGACATTGCGGAGCGGGAGGGGCTTGTGGGAGTCCGGCGGGAGCTGATCGAGCTGCTCGGGCGGCTCGGGTGGTCGGTCGGCGACGGGACCCAGGAGGCGGCGTGAGCGCTGTCGGCCGGGCCCTGGTCGCTCCCATAACGCTCTACCAGAGGTTGATATCACCGCTGCTGCCGCGGCGGTGCAAGTACGAGCCGACCTGCTCGGCCTATGCGGTCGAAGCGGTCCGCGCCCATGGACCGCTGCGTGGGTTCGTGCTGGCGGCATGGCGCCTGCTGCGGTGCAATCCCTTCAGCCACGGCGGGCATGATCCCGTCAGCGCCCAAAGGGTGTTCCGGCGCACATGATCCTGGCGAACGTATTCCAGCCGCTGATCGACGTCGCGGACGCGCTCATCACGTTCCTCCACAACGACGTGGGGCTCACCTGGGGATGGTCGATCGTCGGCCTGACGGTGATCGTCCGGCTCGCGATGGTCCCGCTGACCATCAAGCAGATCAAGTCCATGAACGCGCTGCGGGCCCTGCAGCCGCAGATCAAGGAGATCCAGGCGAAGTACAAGGGCGATCGCCAGAAGATGAACCAGGCGATGATGCGCTTCTACCAGGAGAACAAGGTGAACCCGTTCGCCTCGTGCCTCCCGCTGCTGCTGCAGCTGCCGGTGTTCATGGCGCTCTTCTTCCTGCTGAACGGGGATGACTTCGAGAACGAGGTGACGGCCTCGGGCGACTCGCGCAGCTGGCTGTTCGTGAACGACATCCTGGAAAAGGCCACGGGCGGCGACCTGGTGATCCTAATGGTCCTGTTCATCACGTCGCAGATGGCATCCACCCTGGTGATGTCGGTGACCGCCGACAAGACCCAGCAGCGGATCATGCTGCTGCTCCCGCTGGTGTTCGCCGCCTTCATCCCGAACTTCCCGGCCGGGCTGATCGTCTACTGGATCACGACGAACTTCTGGACCCTGGGTCAGCAGGTGGTCGTTCGCAAGCTCTCGCCTCCCCAGGCCGTCGTGGTCGGCGGAAAGCCGGTGCCGGCGATGGCGGGCGCCGTGGAGGGAGACCCGGGGCCGAAAAAGGCGCCGCCGCCACCTCCGCGCAAGAAGAAGAGGCGCCGCCGGTAGGGCATGGGCGACGGCCCCGAAAGCGCGGGTTTCCACGAGGCCGGCGGCCAGCCGGCGGCCGGTGAGGAACGAGCCGCGGGCGAGGGCGACAGCGTCGGCGCCGCGAAGTGGTCGGCGATGAAGGCTCTCGAGCACCGGTTCCCGGGGATCACGGTTGAGCAGGTGGAGTTCGAAGTGATGGAGGAGGGCGGCGGCGAGGAAGGATCGCCGGCGCGCGTGAGGGCCGTCGCGGACGTTGCGGCCTGGCGGAGGAACGAGCGCGAGTTCCACTGGCCGGCCGAGCCGGCCGAGCGCGTTCGCGAGCTGCTGAAGCGCCTCGTGGCGCATCTCGGGCTGCGCGGAACCGTGGACGTCGAGGAGCGTGAGGACGAGATCTACGCGGACGTCAACGGGCCCGAACTGGGGCTGCTGATCGGCAAGCGTGGGGCGACGCTCGATGCGATCCAGTTCATCTCTGCCCAGGCGGCCTTCCGCGGGGCGGCGGACCGAAAGCGCGTGACGGTGGACGCCGCGGGCTACCGCGAGCGGCGTGAGGCCGCCCTGAAGCGCCAGGCGGACCGTGGAGTGGCAGATGCGCTGCGGTACGGGCGGCCCGTCGAGCTCGACTCGATGGGATCTCAGGAGCGCCGCGTGGTGCACAACTACCTGAAGGACCGGCCCGAGGTCGACACGCACAGCGAGGGCGAGGATCCGTTCCGGCGGATCGTCATCACCCCTCTGCGTTCGGCCTAGCGTAAAACGTGAAACGCGGCGTCAGCGGCGATGACGCGCGCGCCCGGCTGGACGCCGTCGCGGCGGAGCATTCGCTCGACCAGGCGGCCCTGGCGCGACTCGCGACGGTGGTCGAGCTGGTCTCCACGGATCCGCACGCCCCCACGAGCGTGACCGTGCCTGCGGAGGTGGTGGACGTCCACATCGCCGACAGCCTCTCGGCGCTCTCGGTCCTCGACGAGCTTGCCCCGGGGCTGATCGCCGACCTCGGCAGTGGTGCCGGCTTTCCGGGCATCCCGCTTGCCGTCGCCAGGCCGGCCGTCGGGGTGGACCTGGTGGAGGCTTCGCTCCGGAGCTGCGAGTTTCTGGGCCGGGTGCGGGCGGCGCTGGGGCTGGAGCGGCTGCGGGTCGTGAACCGGCGCGCGGAGGAGTGGGCCCGTGAGGAGGGGCGAACCCGCTACGACGTCGTGGTGGTGCGCGCCGTGGCGGCCCTCCCGGTGCTGCTCGAGTACGGCGCGCCCCTCCTGCGCGAGGAGGGAACCATGGTCGCCTGGAAGGGCGGGGAGGACGAGCCGGGCGCCTCCGAGGCCGCGGAGCTGGTCGGGATGGAGCTCGTGGGCGTGGTGCCCACGAGGCCCTACCCGGCGAGCCGCCGCCGCCGTCTTTACCTCTACCGGAGGGTTAGGACATTTCCGGAATTCCTTCCGCGCCGGCCCGGGATGGCGCGCAAGCGCCCGCTCTCGCCGGACTGACACCTGAATCCGGCAGCCGGTTCGTTCGGGTCCGAACCGAGGCAACGCCGCAAGGCCGTGGAAGGAGACGCTGGTTCGGTGTCGAACCAAACACCGAGGGGCCGGGCTTTACGACCTGGACCGCCGGTATCTTCGGGCGCGAGCTATGGCGACGGTATATGCAGTGGCGAACCAGAAGGGCGGCGTCGGCAAGACGACCACCGCGGTCAACCTCGCCGCCTGCGTGTCCGAGGCGGGGTGCTCGACGCTGCTCGTCGACCTCGACCCACAGTGCAACGCCACCGTCGCGCTCGGGATGCCCAAGGACGCGGAGCCCAACACCTATTCCTGCCTGCTCGGTGACGCGGCGCTCACGGATGCGGCGCGGCCGAGCGCGATCGAGTCCCTGAGCGTCGTGTGCTCGACGCCCGACCTGGCCGGGGCCACCGTCGAGCTGCCGAGGCTCCCGGGGTCGGAGCAGCGGCTGCGGACGCTTCTCGAGCCGGCGCGGCCACGCTTCGAGCGGATCGTCCTGGACTGTCCGCCCTCGCTCGGCCCCCTGTCGGTGAACGCGCTGGTGGCGGCCGACCGGGTGATCGTGCCGGTGCAGGCCGAGTACCTCGCGCTCGAAGGGCTGGCGCAGTTCCTGGAGACGCTGGCGCTCATCCAGCGCGAGCTGAACCCGCGGCTCGAGGTGGCCGGAATGCTCCTCACCATGTACGACGCCCGCACGCGGCTCGCACACGACGTGGAGCAGGAGCTGCGGCGCCACTTTCCGGGGCTCGTGCTGCAGACCGTCATCCCGCGGAACGTCAGGATCGGCGAGGCGCCCAGCTATGGTCGCCCCGTGATCCACCACGATCCCCACTGCGCCGGGTCGGATGCGTACTTCGAGCTCGCCAAGGAGGTGACGGCCCGTGGTTGAGCGTGGCATCGGCCGCGGCCTGGCGGCGATCCTGCCGGCGACACAGGCGTCAGAGGAGGAGCTGCAGCAGCTTCCGCTCGATCTCGTGGTGGCGAACCCGGACCAGCCGCGGCGCACGTTCGGGCAGCGCGAGCTGGCCCAGCTGGCGGACTCGATACGCGCGCACGGCGTGCTGCAGCCGGTGCTGGTCCGCGCCCTTCCCGGCGGCCGCTACGAGCTGCTTGCCGGTGAGCGCCGGCTGCGTGCGGCCCGGCTCGCGGGGCTCGAGCGGATCCCGGCCATGGTCCGGACCGCCGCCGACGACCAGCGCCTCGAGCTGGCGATGATCGAGAACATGGCCCGGCAGGACCTGAACCCGGTCGAGGCCGCGCGCGCGTGCGCCGACCTCGTCGAGAGGTTCGGCCTCACGAAGGAGGAGGTCGGCCGCCGGGTCGGTCGCAGCCGCGTCGCGATCTCGAACCTCGTGCGTCTGCTCGAGCTTCCCGATGACGTCCTGGCGATGCTCGAGGCGGACGAACTCTCCGAGGGTCACGGCCGCGCGGTCCTGCAGGCCGCTGATCACAACACCCGCCGGCGGGTGGCGCGGGAGGCCCGCGACCGCTCCCTGTCGGTGCGCCAGACCGAGGCGCTTGCCCGGGGGGCGGCCGAGGCCCGCCCGGCGGCCCGCCGGCGTGGCCGGCTCCAGAGCGCGGACGCGCTGGCGGCGGCGCAGGACGCCGAGGAGCTGTTGACGGCCGCGCTCGGGACCGAGGTGCGCGTGCGCCTCGGACGGCGCGGGGGGACGGTCGAGATCCCGTTCGAGGACCTCTCCGAGGTGCTCGAGCTCGCGCGCCGGATCGGGCGCGCGGACACTGCCTGAGGGCGCGCGACCTCCGCTAAAATCGCGCGCAGCCGCACGCCCGGGCGATTAGCTCAGTCGGTCAGAGCGCCTCTCTGATAAGGAGGAGGTCC
>Ga0299913_10004924_pt1 | contig 11310 bp, 10 predicted proteins | sample RVTome_9_FD_201360 | JGI IMG/M metagenome (GOLD analysis project Ga0299913, IMG submission 201360) | Soil microbial communities from uranium-contaminated site in the Upper Colorado River Basin, Wyoming, United States - RVT155D38 (version 2) ... | reverse complement strand
GAAGCCGTCGCTTCACGACGACGGCCGGGGCGCCCGGAGCCGCGGTGACGCCGGTCAGGGTGCCATCGGCCGCGTAGCCCACCTCGTAGCGCTCGGGCACGTACACGCCCGGAATCGAGACGAGCAGATCCAGGAAGCTCGCGCGGTCGCGGTAGCGGTCGCGGTAGGCGTCGATCAGCTCGCCGACCAGCTCCTCGCCCTCGCCCACCACCACGAAGTCCATGAACGGCGCCATCGGCTCGGGGTTGGAGAAGGCGCAGACGCCCCCCATGAGCACCAGCGGATCGTGCGGCCGGCGGTCCGCTGCGCGCAGCGGGACGCCGGCCAGGTCCAGGATGCGCAGGACGTTGACGTAGTCGCCCTCGTAGGTGACCGAGAAGCCGACCAGGTGGAAATCGCCGAGCGGGCGCTGCGACTCCAGCGAGAACGGCGCGGTCTGCGTGCGCTGCATCTCGGCGAGGTCGGCACCGTCGGGCAGGAACACCCGCTCGCACACCACGTCGGGAAGGGCGTTGAGGTGGCGGTAGATCGTCTGGAAGCCGAGGTTGGACATCCCGACCGCGTAGGCGTTGGGATAGACGAGTGCCACGGCGATCTTCCCGCCCCAGTCCTTGCGAATCGTGCCCTGCTCCGCGGCGAGCAAGGCTTGGGCTTTTTTCTTTAGTGACCAGGACATCCGGGTCAGTCTACCACGGCGCCGCACGGGCCGCGGAGCGGTCGCGGTACCGAGGGCGGTCCGGGCTCCGCCGGGCGGCTACGCCGACGGATCGCCGAGGAGCGGTCGCAGTGCCGAGGGCCGTCCCGGCTCCGCCGGGGCGGCCCGAGCCACCCCGGGGGGCTTGGGGGGCCCGTTCGAGGCCCCCCATGTAATCAGGATCGTGCGGTCCCGACCCGCTGCGGCAGCCTCGCCGCCGCCCGTCGTCGCGTCCACGCCAGTCCGCCGATGGCGACGAGCACGCCGAGCACGCTGGCGAGCTGCGCCACGCGGAACGGACCGAGCCAGAAGCTGTCCAGGCGGATTCCCTCGATGGCGAAGCGGCCGATCGAGTACAGCCCGATGTAGACGAAGAAGAGCGCGCCGGGCTGCTCGCGCAGCCGTGGCCGGAGCCAGACGACCAGCAGGCCGAAGATCACCAGCGCCCACAGCGACTCGTAAAGGAAGGCCGGGTGAAAGTAATCGAACTGCGTGTAGCCCGGCGGACGGTGCGGCGGCGAGATGTACAGCTTCCAGGGCAGGTCGGTCGGGCGCCCGAACGCTTCCTCGTTGAAGAAGTTGCCCCACCGGCCGATCGCCTGCCCGATCGCGAACGACGGCGCCGTCACGTCGAGGCCGCGCAGGATGGGCAGCCCCCATCTCCAGGCCAGCCACGTTCCCACCAGCGGGCCCACGATGAGCCCGCCGTGGATCGCCAGTCCCCCCTCCCACACGGCGAAGATCTTGGCCGGGTACTGGCCGTAGTAATCCCAGTTGAAGAGGACCTCGTAGAGGCGCGCGCCGACCAGGCCCGCGAGGATCGCCCACTGTCCGGCGGTGACGATGTCGTCGGCGGGCAGCCCCTCGCGCTTGGCCTGCCGGTGCGCGAGCCACAGGCCGACCAGAATCGAGGTCGCCATCAGGATGCCGTACCAGCGGATCACGAGCGGGCCGACCTGGAACGCGATCGCGCCGGGGGAGCTCATCGGCGTGAGGATATCACGCAGGAGATGAGGGCCGAGGACAGTGACGGTCGGGTGCGGGCGGCAGGATTCGAACCTGCAAGTCCTTTCGGACAATGCGTTTTAAGCGCATCGCGGATGCCAGTTTCGCCACGCCCGCAATGTTACCGGTCCCGAGACCGGCGGCGTACGCTTCGACTGGAGGCGCCGGGCGGATTCGAACCGCCGAATAACGGATTTGCAGTCCGCTGCCTTACCACTTGGCTACGGCGCCACGAGCCGGGACGAAAAAAAATCGCTGGAGCGGGAAACGGGATTCGAACCCGCGACCCCGACCTTGGCAAGGTCGTGCTCTACCACTGAGCTATTCCCGCACGCCAGCGCGCCGAATTGTACCACGGCCCCTCGAGGCGCGGCCGCGCTCAGTCGCCGTCTTCCTGCAGCGCGGCCGCCGCATCCTCCGGCGGCATCGGGTTGATGAAGAAGCCCGTCCCCCACTCGTACCCGGCGACGTTGGTGAGCTTGGGGATGATCTCCAGGTGCCAGTGGAAGTGGTCGAGCGGCCCGTCGCGCAGCGGGGCGGTGTGCAGCATGAAGTTGTAGGGCGGGCGCTGCAGCACCCGGTCCAGGCGCCGCAGGAACTCCCCGAGCATCTCGGCCAGGCCGCGCAGCTCCTCCACGCCCGCATCCTCGAACGCCGAGCGGTGGCGCGTGGGCATGATCCACGTCTCGAACGGGAACCGCGGGGCGAACGGGGCCAGCGCGACGAAACCGTTGGCCTCCGCGATGAGCCGGCGCCGGCTCCGGCGCTCCTGGTGGATCACGTCGCACCAGACGCAGCGCTCCTTCATCGCGTAGTACTCGCCGCCCCCCTTGAGCTCCTCCGCCACCATGAGGGGGATGATGGGCGTGGCGATGAGCTGCGAGTGCGGGTGCTCGAGCGAGGCGCCGGCGGCCGCCCCGTGGTTCTTGAAGACCAGGATGTAGGCGAAGCGCGGATCCTTCTTGAGGTCCACCACCCGCTCGCGGTACGCCAGCAGGACGTCGGCGACCGCGGCGGCCGGCAGCGTGGCCAGGGTCGCCGCGTGCTCCGGTGTCTCGATCACGACCTCGTGGGCGCCGACACCGTTCATCCGGTCGTAGAGACCCTCGCCGGACGGCTCCAGCTCGCCCTCGATGCGCAGGGCCGGGAACTTGTTCGGCACCACCCGCAGCGACCAGCCCGGCCCATTGCCGGCCGAGTCGGGGCTGCGGACGGCGAGAATCTCCGGGGGCGTCTTGCCCTCGTTGTGCGGGCAGAAGACGCAGGGGCCACCCTGCGCCTGCACGGGCTGGCTGGGGAAGTCGGAGGGCCGGCGCCCGCGCTCGGTGGAGATGATGACCCAGCGCCCCACCACGGGGTCCTTCCTGAGCTCAGGCATGGCGATCCGCCATGGCCACGTCCTCGCGCGTCGCCGCCCTCCCCAGCAGCGAGGCGAGCGCGGCGGCCGGCGGCTTGCTCTCGAACAGCACGGCCGCGACCTCGCTGGCGATCGGCAGCGCCACCCCGTGACGCGCGGCCAGCGCCAGCGCCGAGGCGACCGTCGGCACGCCCTCGGCGACCATGCGGGTGGCGCCCTGCGCGTCCGCCCTCGACGCTCCGCGCGCCAGCGCCATGCCCAGGGCCCGGTTGCGCGACAGCGTCCCGGTCGCGGTCAGCACCAGGTCACCGAGCCCGGCCAGCCCCGCCAGCGTCGCCGGCTCGCCGCCGAGCGCGACGGCCAGCCGCGTGATCTCCACCAGGCCGCGCGTCACCAGGGCGGCCCGGGCGTTCTCGCCGAGGCCGAGGCCGTCGGCCAGCCCGGTCGCCAGCGCGATGACGTTCTTGGCGGCGCCGCCCACCTCGACGCCGACCACGTCGCGGTTGGTGTAGAGGCGGAACTCCCGCGAGCCCAGCCGGCGCTGCAGCGTCGCGGCCAGCCCGTCGTCGCGCGAGGCGATCACCGCGGCGGTCGGCTGCGCCAGCGCCACCTCGCGGGCGAACGTCGGGCCCGACAGCACCGCCACCGCGGCGGCCGGCCACTGCGCGGCGACCACCTCGCTCATGCGGCGATGCCGCCCCGGCTCGAATCCCTTCGTCGCGGACACGACCGGGACGCTGACCGGAGCCAGCCCCGTCAGCGTGGCCGCGAAGAACTCCGAGGGCACCGCCACGATCACCAGGGTCGCCGCGGCCAGGGCGGCCGCCGCGTCCGTGGTCGCCTCGATCGACGGCGGCAGCTCGACGTCGGCCAGGTACCACGGGTTCCGCCGGCGCCCGCGGATCGCCCGGGCCACCTCGGGGTTGCGGGCCCACAGCGTGACCCGTTCGCCGCCCCGCGCCAGATGGACCGCCAGGGCCGTCCCCCAGCTGCCCGCCCCCAGGATCGTGGTCATGCTCGCCGTCACGCCGGGCTCGCGCCGTCGCGCCGCTGGCCGAGACGTGCCTCGGTGCCGGCGCGCAGACGCGCGATGTTGTCGTGGTGCCGCACGATCACGATCGCGGCCACCGCCACCGCCGCGAGGGCGGAGGTCCGCGGGTAGCCGAGAACGATCGCGCCGAGGGGGACGCAGGCCGCGGCCAGGAGCGAGCCGAGCGAGACGTACCGCGTGGTGGCGACGACGGCCAGGAACACCGGGAACGCCGCGAGCGTCGCCAGGGGTACCGTGCGCAGCAAGGCGCCGAGACCGGTCGCCACGCCCTTGCCGCCGCGGAAGCCCAGGAACACCGACCAGCAGTTGCCGGCGACCGCCGCCGCGGTCGAGGCGCCGACGACACCCGGATCGCCGCCGCCGAGCGCCGTGCCCGCCATCACCGCCAGGTAGCCCTTGGCGACGTCGGCGAGGAGGGTGAGGATGGCCGGCCCCCGGCCCAGCGTGCGCAGCACGTTGGTGGCGCCGATGTTGCCGCTGCCGTGCCGCCGGATGTCGGCCACGCCGAGGCCCCGCGCCACCAGCCATCCGATCGGCACCGCGCCGAGCAGGTAGGCCACCAGGACCGCGACGAGGCTCACGACCAGCGTTCTTCTTCGGGCACGATGGCGCGGTAGTCCGCCTTGAGGAAGAAGCGGTAGAAGTAGTCCACGGCCGAGACGATCGTGAGGGCCAGGGCCCCCCACAGCACCGCGGTGGCCGCGACGTGGAAGCCGGGGGAGACGATGCCCTTCTCGAGGATCAGCATGGTGACCGCCACGTACTGGCCGACCGTCTTCCACTTCGCGAGCCGCGAGGCCGGCACGATGACCCCGACGCCGGCCGCCACCGCCCGCAGCCCGGTCACCGCCAGCTCGCGCCCGATGATGATCACCACGACCCACGCCGCCACCTTGTCGATCGTCAGCAGCGACACCAGGGCCGCCGCCACCAGGAGCTTGTCGGCGATGGGATCGAGCAGCGTCCCCAGCGTCGTCACCTGGTTGCGGCGGCGCGCGAGGACCCCGTCCAGCCAGTCCGTGAGCGAGGCCGCCACGAAGATCGCGGCGGCGATCAGCGCGTGCACACGGGAGGACGAGATGAGGAACACGATCAGCAATGGCACGGCGACGATCCGCGTCAGGGTCAGCCCGATTGGCAGGTTCACGCCGCTTCACCGTCGCGCATGGGTCGCGCCATTATCGTTACGGTGAAACGACCTTGTCAACGTCGGCCCGGTACCTGGGGACGAGGGTGAACGTGTCCAGCGCCAGGCAGGCGACGACGTCCGCGCCGCGCCCGCGGGCGGCCAGATGGCGCGCGTGCGGCGCATCGTGGGCCAGCCGGGCGAGATCCTTGGCGTAGGGCCGGGCCCCGGCGGCCGCCGCGGCGGCGGCGGCCGTCGCCGCCGCGCCCGGCTCCCGGTCCAGCAGCTGGTCGACGAGCAGGCCGGCGCACGTCTCGTCCTCCAGGCAGCGGCTGCCCAGCTCCCCGGCGCAGACGACGACCAGATCCCGCGCCTGGCCGAGCGCCCAGTCCACCGCCGCCGAGAGATTGACGAGACCCGCCACACCCACCGCCACGGCGGGGCGCACCGCCAGCAGGGCCCGGGTCCCGTTGCTCGTCGTGAAGACGATCGGGCGCGCGGCGACGCGCTCGGGCGTGAACTCCAGCGGGGAGTTGCCCAGATCGAAGCCGGGGGGCGGGTCCCCGCCCCGCTCGCCGGCCAGCAACGCGCCGGGCAGGCCGCGCGCCCGCTGCCGGGCCTCGTCCACCTCGGCCACGGGCAGCATCTCCAGGCATCCGTGGGCCAGGGCGGTCACCATGGTGGTGGAGGCGCGCAGCACGTCGATGACCAGCGCGGTGGCACCGGCCAGCGCCGCGCGAGGCAGCGCCGCCGGCGTGAAGGCGACGTCGACCTGCACCGCTCAGGACCGCTGGTCGCGCAGGGAGCGGATTTTGAGCCGTAGCGCGTTGAGGTTGATGAACCCCTCGGCGTCGCGCTGGCGATAGACGGAGTCGGCCTCGAACGTCGCGAAGTCCGTCCGGTAGAGCGAGCGGGGCGAGCGGCGGCCGGTCACGACCACGTTGCCCTTGTAGAGCTTCAACCGGACCGTCCCGGTCACGTCCTGCACGCACGCGTCCAGGAATGTCTGCAGCGCCTGGCGCTCCGGGGAGAACCAGAAGCCGTAGTAGATCATCTCCGCGTAGCGGGGTACCAGGGAGTCGCGCAGATGGAGGATTTCACGGTCCAGCGTGATCGACTCGAGCGCCCGGCGGGCCGATGCCAGGACCGTCCCGCCCGGCGTCTCGTAGCAGCCCCGTGATTTCATCCCGACGAAGCGGTTCTCGACCAGGTCCACGCGGCCGATCCCGTGCTCGGCGCCCAGCCGGTTGACCGCCTCCAGGAGCGCCACCGGCCCCAGCCGCCGCCCGTCCACCGCCACCGGATCGCCGTGCTCGAAGTCCAGCTCCACCGACACCGGCACGTCGGGGGCGTCCTCGGGCGACTGCGTGAGCAGGTACATCTTGCCCGGCGGCTCCACCCAGGGGTCCTCGAGGATGCCGCCCTCGTACGAGACGTGGAAGAGGTTGCGGTCCATGCTGTAGGGACGCTCGGCGGTGACCGGCACCGGGATGTCGTGGGCGCGGGCGAACTCGAGCAGCGCCGTCCGCGAGGTGAGCTCCCACTCGCGCCAGGGCGCGATGACCCGGAGATCCGGAGCGAGCGCGGCGTAGGTCAGCTCGAAGCGGACCTGGTCGTTCCCCTTGCCGGTCGCCCCGTGGGCCACGGCGTCGGCGTGCTCCTTGCGCGCCACCTCCACCTGGGCCTGGGCGATGAGCGGCCGGGCAATCGAGGTCCCGAGCAGGTACGAGCCCTCGTAGACCGCGGCGCCCCGCAGCATCGGGAACAGGAAGTCGCGCACGAACGTCTCGCGCAGGTCGACGACGTGCACGGCGCCGGCCCCGGTCCGCCTGGCCTTGTCGCGCACGGTCAGCAGCTCCTCTCCTTGCCCCAGGTCGGCGCAGAAGGCCACCACCTCGCACCGGTGGCGCTCGAGGAGCCAGCGCAGGATGACGGAGGTGTCGAGCCCCCCCGAGTACGCGAGCACGACCTTCTTCACCGGCGGCCCGCCTCGCCCGGCCGCGGCCACGTCAGGCATCGTCGAGCGAGCCTCCCAGGAGCTCGAAGATCACGGCCTTCTGGGCGTGCAGCCGGTTCTCCGACTGCTCCAGCACGATGGCGCGCGGCCCGTCCAGCACCGTGTCGGTGATCTCCTCGCCGCGATGCGCGGGCAGGCAGTGCATCAGCAGCGCCGAGGGCTTCGCGAAACCGACCAGCGTGTCGTTGAGCTGGTAGCGGCTGAACGCCTCCGTGCGCTGGACGCGCTCGGCCTCCTGCCCCATGCTGACCCACACGTCGGTGTAGAGCACGTCGGCGCCGGTGGCCGCCTCGCGTGCGTCGTGCGTGATCTCGAGCCTGCCGCCGAGCTTCCGCACGGTGCCCTGCACGCCGGCGTTCGGCTCGTAACCGGGCGGGCACGCCACCACCATCGAGGCGCCGACGAGGGCTCCGGCCAGCAGCACCGAGTGGCAGACGTTGTTGCCGTCGCCGATCCAGGCCAGCCGCATGGACGCCAGGTCGATCCCACGCTCCCAAAGCGTGAAGTAGTCGGCCAGCGCCTGGCAGGGATGCTCGAGGTCGCTGAGGCCGTTGATGACGGGCACGGTGGCGTGGCGGGCCAGGGCTTCCACGGTGGCGTGCGAGTAGACCCGGGCGGCGATGCCGTCGACCCAGCGGGAGAGATTGCGGGCGACGTCGGGTACCGACTCGCGGGTCCCGAGGCCGATCTCGTGGCCGGACAGATAGACGGCCCGGCCGCCGAGCTGGACGATTCCCACCTCGAAGGTCACCCGCGTCCGCAGCGACTGCTTCTCGAAGATCAGGGCCATCGAGCGCCCGGCCAGCGGCGCGCCCCGGCGCCCGGACTTCCAGCGCTGCTTGAGGTCGGCCGCCAGCCCGAAGAGCCTGAAGATCCGCTCGCGGGACAGGTCGGCGACGGAGAGGAAGTGCGTGCTCACTTGGCGCCGGCGCCGATCGCCGCACCCAGGATGTCCAGCGCCCGTGTGCATTCACCGGTCTGCACGATGAGGGGCGGGGCCAGCCGCACGACCCGCTCGCCGGCCGTGAGCACCAGCAGGCCGGCCTCGCGGCAGGCGTCCACGACGGGCGCCGCCGGCCGGGTCAGCTCGACACCGATCAGCAGGCCTCGGCCCCGGACCTCCTGGATCGCGGGATGGGTGCGCTGCAGCGCCCGGACCCCGTCCATCAGCTCGCGCCCGCGCTCGGCCGCGCGCTGGGGAAGCTTGTCGCCGATCACGGTCGTGAGCGTGGCCAGCGCCACCGAGGTCACGAACGCCGAGCCGGCGAAGGTCGAGCCGTGGCTGCCGGCGGTGAGGGCGCCGGCCACCTCCTCGCGGCACAGCATCGCCCCGATGGGGATGCCGTTGGCCAGCGCCTTGGCCAGCGTCATGACGTCGGGCTCGATCCCCGCGTGCTCGTAGGCCCACAGCCGGCCGGTGCGGCCCACGCCGGTCTGGACCTCGTCGAGGACGAGCAGGGCGCCGCTGTCGTCGCATAGCTTGCGCAGGCCCGGCAGGTAGCCGTCGTCGGGGATGTTCACGCCGCCCTCGCCCTGGATCGGCTCCACCAGGATCGCAGCGGTGCGGCTGTCGATGGCGCGCTGCATGGCCCGCAGGTCGTTGTAAGGGACGTGCTTGAAGCCCGGCATGAGCGGCTCGAATCCGTGGTGGTACTTCGGCTGCCCGGTCGCGCTCACGGTGGCCAGCGTGCGGCCGTGGAACGAGTTGTGGGTGGCGATGACCTCGTACCGGTCGGTCGACAGCCGCTCCTTGGCGTACTTGCGCACGACCTTCAGCGCGGCCTCGTTGGCCTCCGCCCCGGAGTTACAGAAGAACACGCGGTCGGCGAACGAGTGCTCGACCAGCAGCTTCGCCAGGTGCACCTGGGGCGCGTTGTGGAAGATGTTGGACACGTGCAGCAGCGTCGCCGCCGCCTCCCGGATGGCGCCGGTGATCACCGGATGGCAGTGGCCGAGCCCCGTCACCGCGATCCCCGTCGTGAAGTCCAGATACTCCTTGCCGTCGCTGTCCCAGACGCGGGTGCCCTCGCCCCGGACCAGTACCAGCGGCGTCCGCCCGTAGTTCGGCGTGTGATACTTCGCCGACCACTCCATCAGCGTCTTGGTATCCATCACCGGCCCCTCGTGACCGCGATTTTCGAGCGCCGGCCTTGCCGGCGCAACCTCTCTGGGAGCCGTCGAGGCCCCCTCCGAGGTCAGAGCACGATCTCCGTCCCCACCCCCTCGCGGGTGAACAGCTCGAGCAGGATCGCGTGCGGCACTCGCCCGTCGATGATGTGGGCCTTGGCGGTCGACCCTTCCAGCGCCCGCAGCGAGGACTCCACCTTGGGCAGCATGCCGCCGTCGATGACGCCGGCCTGCATCAGCCGCTCGGCCTCCTTGCGCGACAGCGTGCTGATGAAGTGGCCGTCGGTGCCCTTGATGCCCTGCACGTCGGTCAGGTGAATGAGCTTCTCGGCCCCCAGCGCCGCCGCCACCTCGCCGGCCACCAGGTCGGCGTTGATGTTGTAGGTCTCGCCGCGCGCGCCCACCCCGACCGGTGCGATGACGGGAATGAAGCCGCGCTCCTCCAGCAGGCGGATGGGCTCGACGTTCACCGTCTCCACCTCGCCGACGAGGCCGATGTCGATCAGCGCCCCGGTCGGGTCGCGGTGCAGCCGCTTGCGGGCCCGGATCAGATCGCCGTCCTTCCCCGACAGCCCCACCGCCCGGCCGCCGTGGTGGTTGATCAGGCCGACGATCTCCTTGTTGATCTTGCCCACCAGTACCATCTCGACGATCTCGACCGTCTCGGCGTCCGTCACCCGCATGCCGCCCACGAACTGCGGCTGCTTGCCGAGCTTCTTCATGAGGGCGCCGATCTGGGGCCCACCCCCGTGCACGATGACCGGGTTGATGCCGACCAGGTGGAGGAGGATCACGTCGAGGGCGAAGGGGGCCTTGAGATCCGCTGACTCCATCGCCGAGCCGCCGTACTTGATGACGATGGACTTGCCGCGGAACTCGCGGATGTACGGCAGGGCCTCGAGCAGGACCTCGACGGGCCGGACGGTGTCCCCGCCCGCGCTCACAGGATGTACCTGGAGAGGTCCTGGTCGCGGACGACGTCGCTCAGGCGCAGGTGCACGTACTCGGCATCGATCGCCAGCTCCTTGCCCGGCATGTCCGGGGCGTCGAACGAGATCTCGTCCAGCAGCCGCTCCATGATCGTGTACAGCCGCCGCGCCCCGATGTTCTCGGTGCTCGTGTTCACCTGCATGGCGATCTCGGCGATCGCCTCCACGGCCTCCGGCAGGAAGCGCAGCGTCACCCGCTCCGTCCGGAGCAGCTCCACGTACTGGCGGATCAGGGCGTTCTCGGGCTCGGTCAGAATGCGGACGAAATCCTCCTTCGTCAAGGGCTCCAGCTCCACCCGGATCGGGAAGCGCCCCTGTAGCTCCGGGATCAGATCGGAGGGCTTGGCGACGTGGAAGGCGCCGGCCGCGATGAAGAGGACATGGTCGGTGCGCACGGCGCCGTACTTCGTGGTGACCGTCGAGCCCTCCACGATGGGCAGCAGATCGCGCTGAACCCCCTCCCGGGAGACGTCGGGACCCCGGCCCCCGCCCCCGCCGCCGTCCCGGCCACCGGCGATCTTGTCCAGCTCGTCCAGGAAGACGATGCCGGAGTTCTCCACCCGCCGGATCGCCCGGGCGACGACCTCCTCCATGTCGACCAGCTTCTGGGCCTCCTCGTGGGCCAGCAGGCGCCGGGCCTCGGCCACCGTGACCCGGCGCCGCTTCGTCCGGGTCGGCAGGACGCTGGAGAGCATGTCCTTGAGCTGGATGCCCATCTCCTCCATGCCCTGCCCCGAGAACACCTCGACCAGCGGCATCGATTGCTGCTGGGTCTCCAGCTCGACGATGCGCTCGTCGAGCCGGCCCGCGCGCAGCTGCGCCCGGAGCTTGTCGAGCGTGCTCTCCCGGGAGGCGTCGGGCGAGACCTGCTCCAGCGAGCCGCTGCTGAAGGGCTCGCTGCTGCGGTGCGGGAGGAGCAGGTCGAGCAGCCGATCCTCGGCCAG
>Ga0299913_10004922_pt1 | contig 11311 bp, 5 predicted proteins | sample RVTome_9_FD_201360 | JGI IMG/M metagenome (GOLD analysis project Ga0299913, IMG submission 201360) | Soil microbial communities from uranium-contaminated site in the Upper Colorado River Basin, Wyoming, United States - RVT155D38 (version 2) ... | reverse complement strand
TTCTGGAGTTTCTGAAGCCGCAGTCTGGCACGCCACTTGCAACGAATCCCGCGTCATTGCTGAGGTATTGCTGAGTTTTCAGTGACGGCAACTTCGGAAAACGTCGTAATCCCGGATCAGCGCCCGCGACGCCTCGACGAGTGTCGGCGCTGCGAACTGTGGAAGCCGGCAACACAGGGGGTCCCCGGCGAGGGGCCCGCGCACGCGCCCCTGATGCTGGTCGGCGAGCAGCCCGGAAATGACGAAGACCTGGAGGGAAGGCCCTTTGTCGGTCCGGCGGGCAGGATGCTCGACCGGGCGCTGGACGAGGCAGGCATCCCGGGCGACGAGGTTTTTGTGACCAACGCCGTCAAGCATTTCCGCTTTCGTCCCCGCGGCAAGAGACGCATTCACCAGAAGCCCTCGCTCGGCCAGATAGAGCAGTGCCGCTGGTGGCTCGCGAAAGAACTGGACCGGGTCGAGCCTGCCGTCATCGTGGCAATGGGCGCGACAGCGGCGCGCTCGGTGCTGCAAAAGCCGGTGGTCATCCGTGAAGCGCGCGGCCGTTTCCTTGCCGCGCCCGAGGGCATCGTCGTAAGGGTCACGATTCACCCGTCGTATCTGCTTCGACTGCGGGAAAATCGCCACGAGGAATTCGAGCGGTTCATTACAGATCTGCGCGAGGCCTCGGAAGTCGCGGCAAGCGGCCTGCGTCACTGATTGCGGCCTTGCCGGCACGACTGCAAAAAAACCGGCAGTCCAGGACTTGTGCGGCTGCTCCCGATCGTCAGCCGGCTTTCTTCCGTGAGCTTGCATCCGGCGGCTCCAGTGGCAGGACACGCTGCTCGTGATACGGCACATGACGCCACCATGTCGGCATTCTTCTCGTGACGTGATAGCCGAAGGTCAGCACGAGCCGGCGCAGTGCGCTTTTTCTCAGGCTTCCGTCGACCGACAACTCCTCACAGGAGCGGCTGATCAGGTTTTCGAGATTCTGCCTGAGCGCTGCATTGAACTGCGGGTCGAGTATGAACAGGTTGGCCTCCAGGTTCAGGCCGAGGCTCAGCGGGTCGAGATTGCTCGACCCTACCGTCGCCCAGCGGTCGTCGATGACGGCGACCTTTGAGTGCATCGGACGTTCCGTGTAGCGGGCGATTCGCACACCCATCGACAGCAGATCGTTGAACAGAATGGCCGCAGCGCCCACGCTCACGGGCCGGTCGGGCTTGCCCTGCAGAATCAGAACGACGTCGACGCCGCGTTCGACGGCAAGACGCAAATCGCGGATGAAGCGATAGCCAGGGAAAAAATAGGCATTTGCAATGATGATGCTTTGGCGTGCATTGCGTATGGCGACGCGATACATGGTTTCGATGTCGGTCGGATGCTGTTCGTTGTCGCGAATGGCGAACAGCACCTGCGCACTTTCCTGCGGATTCATCATTTCGCGCGGAAAGCGCCGCAGCCAGTAGCGCCAGCGCCGGCGCCAGGAACCGGAGTGCACATCGTGGCCGAAGCGGCAGTACTGGTAAATGTCTTTGACTACGGGGCCGCTCACCTCGACGGCGTAATCCTGCTTGGATTGCGCGCCGAAGCTCCGCATGTGGTCCTCGCTGAAATTGATGCCGCCCACAAAGGCAGTCTCGCCATCGATGACGACGATCTTGCGATGCATGCGACACAATATGTTGGTGCGTATGCGCAAAAAAGTCGGTTGCGGGTCGAATGAACGAATGCGGACGCCGGCATCCGTCAGTCGCCGCAGAAAATCCCGGGAGAACTTCGGCGCGCCGTAACCGTCCACCAGCACCTGTACCCGCACGCCTCGTCCGGCTACCTCGACCAGCGCGTCCCGCAACTGGCAGCCGATCGCGTCTTCGAACCACAGGAAGGTTTCCAGCACAACTTCGCTGCGTGCGCCCTTTATCGCTTCGAACACGCGCGGAAAAAACTCCTCGCCGTTCTCGAGAAGCCGCAGTCGATTGCCTTTCGTCCAGCCGCTCATTCAGCCAGAGGGCCGTTGCGCGTTCAAAACCGGTATCCTCCGTTCCTGGCGAGGCGCCCAATGTCGGCATGACGTTTTTGCGACTCGTCAGGGAAAACTCTGTTTCTCCGTCCCGGCGCCGGATCAGGCAGTGCCTGACTCTGCGGCGGATCTGGAAGCGACGTGGCCTTATCCCGAGACCGCCCCGCATGCAAGAATTATGCAAGAGAGGACGCTGAAGATCCTCAAGCGAGCTGCGATGCTCGCTTTCCTCGTGCTGATGACGGTATTGATCGTCGGCAAGGCACGCGAGATGGACTGGCCCGAGGTTCTCGAAGCGCTGCGCAGCTTCGACGTCTTCAGCATCGCCGCGGCGTTCGCGCTCGGCATCCCGGCTTACCTGGCGTGTGCCAGTTTCGACCTTGTCGGCCGCTTTGCCACCGGGCACAAGCTCACGGTGCCGCGCACGATGCTCATTTCCTATACCGGCTATTTCTTTTCGCTCAATCTCGGTGCGTTGGTCGGCGGCCTCGCGTTCCGGTTTCGCCTCTACATGCCATACAAGCTCCCCGGTATGACCGTCAGCCAGATAATCGGGCTGTCGGTCATTACCAACTGGTCGGGCTACGTGCTGATTGCAGGTCTGGTGCTGGTATTCGAGCCGCCCCGGTTGCCGCCCGGGTGGGGTGTCAGCGATACGCTGCTGCGCGCTTCGGGCGTGGTGCTGCTGTTGCTGGCTGCGTCCTACATAGCGCTGTGCGCGATCAAAGGCGGCGGCGAGGTACGCCGGAAGGGCAGTAAGCTGCAACTGCCGACTACGGGTGTTGCCGCCATCCAGATCGCGCTGTCCATCATCAGTTGGGGCAGCATCGGAGCCGTCATTACCTGGCTGCTGGGCGGCGAGCTCAGCTGGTTTACCATAATGCCGGTACTGATGATCAGTGCTATCGCGGGAATCTGGAGCCATATCCCGAGCGGTCTGGGGGTTACCGAATTCGTGTTTGTATCTCTGCTCGGCCACCAGCTCGCGGACAGCCGCTTGCTCGCCGCGATCATTGTGTTTCGCCTTACCTACTACCTGATTCCTTTCGCACTGGCCGTGATCGGTTATGTCTGGCTGGAGGCCACGGCCGCTCGCATCGGAGCCGTGAAAGGAGACTGACGTGCGGTCAAGGCTTTTTTTGACGGTTGTGCTCGCTCCGATCTCGGGTTAAGTTCCTTCCAGATTAATTTATAATTCCTCCTGTACTTAAAGATCGTGGAGGGCCCCAGATCCGGCAGCCGGAGTCCAGATCCGGCCTTATAAACCGGCCTTCCCCGCACCACTTGCCTTACGGAAAGGTGGCTATGGACACCTATGCAACGGGCGTCGTCGGCAAGAGCCTCCGCCGATCGGATGCCGAGCTCGACCCCGCCCTGCTCCTCGAAGCCCTGCAGGCAGTGCGTGACGGCGACTTCTCCGCGCGCCTGCCGTCGGACATGACCGGTCTTGCCGGGAAAATCGCCGACGCTTTCAACGAGTTCGCGGCGGCGAACGACCACCTCGTCAGGGACCTCAGACGAGTCAGCGAGGCCGTCGGTCGCCACGGCAAAACGCGCGAGCGCTTGCGCTGCGAACGGCGCCTCGGCTCCTGGAGCGATGTAGAAGGCTCGGTCAACGAGCTGATCGACGACCTGCTGTGGCCGACGACCGAGGTGACGCGCAGCATCGCGGCTGTCGCCAAAGGCGACCTGTCTCAGGTCGTGCCGCTCGAGGTCGAGGGTCGCCGCATCGAAGGACAGTTTCTCCACTCGGCCCAGATCGTCAACAGGATGATCGAGCAGATGCGAGTCTTTACCTCCGAAGTCACGAGAGTGGCGCGCGAGGTCGGAGCCGAGGGAACGCTTGGCGGCCAGGCGGAAGTCAGGGACGTGTCGGGTGTGTGGAAGGATCTCACCGACAATGTCAATTCCATGGCCAACCATCTTACCGCTCAGGTTCGGAACATCTCCGAAGTCACCATCGCAGTCGCGAGCGGTGATCTTTCCCGGAAGATTACCGTCGACGTGCGCGGCGAGATGCTGCAGCTCAAGGAAGCGATCAACACGATGGTGGATCAGCTGCGCTCCTTCGCCGCGGAGGTGACGAGAGTCGCGCGCGAGGTTGGCACTGAAGGCAAGCTCGGCGGACAGGCCATCGTTCCCGGCGTCGCCGGGACGTGGAAGGATCTGACCGACAACGTGAACGTCATGGCCGCCAACCTGACGGACCAGGTGCGCGGCATCGCGGAAGTCGCCACGGCGATCGCGCGCGGCGATCTGTCGCGCAAGATCACCGTCGACGTCCAGGGCGAGATGCTGGAACTCAAGAACACGATCAACACGATGCTCGACCAGCTCAACAGTTTCGCCTCTGAAGTCACGCGCGTCGCGCGCGAGGTCGGCACCGAGGGCAGGCTGGGCGGTCAGGCGGCGGTTCCCGGCGTCGCCGGCACATGGAAGGACCTGACCGACAACGTCAACGTCATGGCCACCAACCTGACGGACCAGGTGCGAGGCATCGCGGAAGTCGCAACCGCGATCGCGCGCGGCGATCTGTCGCGCAAGATCACTGTCGACGTCCAGGGTGAGCTGCTGGAGCTCAAGGACACCATCAACACCATGGTCGACCAGCTGAACGGCTTTGCCGCCGAGGTCACGCGCGTCGCGCGCGAGGTCGGTACGGAAGGAAACCTCGGCGGTCAGGCAAAGGTTCCGGGCGTCGCCGGCACCTGGAAGGATCTGACGGATAATGTGAATTCGATGGCCGGCAACCTGACCAGCCAGGTCAGGAACATTGCCGAGGTGACGACAGCCGTTGCGCGTGGGGACCTGTCGCGCAAGATCACCGTCGATGTGCAAGGCGAGATCCTCGAACTCAAGAATACCATCAACACGATGGTCGACCAGCTGAACAGCTTCGCCTCCGAGGTGACGAGAGTGGCGCGCGAAGTCGGCACCGAGGGCGAACTCGGCGGCCAGGCAACCGTGCCCGGAGTAGCCGGCACCTGGAAGAACCTGACCGACAACGTCAACGTGATGGCCGAGAACCTGACGAACCAGGTGCGCGGCATCGTCAAGGTCGTGACCGCGGTTGCGAACGGAGACCTGCGGCAAAAGCTCACGGTCGAGTCGAAAGGCGAAGTGGCGGCGCTGGCGAAAACGATCAACAGCATGACCGATACACTCGCGACCTTTGCCGATCAGGTCACGACGGTCGCTCGAGAGGTCGGGGTCGAGGGACGCCTCGGCGGACAGGCCAACGTGCCGGGCGCCGCCGGCACCTGGAAAGATCTGACCGGCAACGTGAATCTGCTGGCGGCGAATCTCACGACGCAGGTGCGCGCCATTGCCGACGTCGCGACCGCAGTGACCAAAGGCGACCTGACGCGCTACATCCAGGTCGATGCGAGCGGCGAAGTCGCAGATCTCAAGAACTACATCAACGCGATGATCGGCAACCTGCGCCAGACGACGGAACGAAATACGGAGCAGGACTGGCTCAAGACGAACCTGGCACAGTTCAGCCGAACCATGCAGGGACAACGGGATCTGAACGCCGTGGCGCAGATGCTGTTGTCGGAACTCGTGCCACTGGTCCACGCCCAGCAGGGAATCATCTACGTGACGACGGAAGCGGCGGGCGGGCCCCGACTGAAGCAGCTCGCGTCCTACGCCAGCAGCGACGACTCGCAGACGCTGCGCGAATACGGCTTCGGCGAAGGGCTGATCGGACAGTGCGCGAAGGAACGCAAGCCGCTTTTCATAACGGAAATCCCGCCGCAATCGATCCGCATTGCGTCGGGGCTCGTCGATGCCAAGCCGCAGAACGTCATAGTGCTGCCCGTGCTGTTCGAAGGACAGGTGAAGGCCGTCATCGAACTCGCTTCGATTTACACGTTCACCGAGTCGCACGTCGCATTTCTCCAGCAGTTGGCGGACATCGTCGGTGTAGTGCTCAACAATATAGAAACCACGATGCGCACCGAGCGGCTGCTGGCGCAGTCGCAGCAGCTCGCTACGGAACAGCAGACACAGCAGCGCGAACTGCAGAAGACCAACGAGGAACTCGCCCAGAAAGCACAGCTTCTGGCCGCGCAAAACGCCGAGGTGGAGCGCAAGAACCAGGAAATCGAGCAAGCCCGGCGCGCACTGGAGGAAAAGGCGGCAGAGCTTGCGCTGACATCGCGCTACAAGTCCGAATTCCTGGCGAACATGTCACACGAGTTGCGGACACCGCTCAACAGTATCCTGGTGCTCGGCCAGCAGCTGGCGGAAAACAGCGACAGTAACCTGAGCGCCAGACAGGTCGAGTATGCGTCCACCATTCGCGCTGCCGGCACCGACCTGCTGAACCTCATCAGCGACATCCTGGACCTGTCGAAGATCGAGTCCGGCACGGTCACGGTCGAGCCGGAAGAACTGACATTTGCGAGCCTGAAAAAAGCCGTGGAGCGTAACTTCCGGCACGAGGCGCAAGACGACGATCTGGCTTTTACCACCGAGTTCGGCCCCTCGCTCGGCCATTCGATCAACACCGATCCCAAGCGCTTGATGCAGGTGCTGAAAAACCTCCTGTCGAACGCCTTCAAATTTACCGAGAGCGGCAGCGTCAAGCTGAGCGTCAATATCGCGAAGGACGGCTGGATGCGCGGCCATCCGGTTCTCGACAAGGCACAGACCGTCATAGCCTTCGCCGTCAGCGACACGGGAATCGGAATTCCGCCGGACAAACAGAAGATCGTATTCGAGGCTTTCCAGCAGGCGGACGCCGGGACCTCACGAAAGCACGGCGGCACCGGTCTCGGTCTGGCGATCAGCCGCGAACTGGCGCAGGTGCTCGGAGGCGAGATCCGGCTGCAGAGCGCTCCCGGCAGCGGCAGCACGTTTACGCTTTACCTGCCGGCCACCTACAACGGCCCCGCGGTGGTTCCGGAACGGGTTGAATTGCCCCGACCGGGAGCCGAGGCCGTATTCAAGCCGGGAATCGCCCCGGTCCCCGGTCCTCAAGCCGTCGCCGACGACCGCGATACAGTGGCAAGCGGCGATGGCGTGCTGCTCATCGTACAGGGCGATCCTGAACTGACCGTACTGCTGCGCGCAGCGGCGCACGGCTGCGGACTGAAAGCCGTGTCGGCGACTCGTGGCGCGGATGCGGTCGGCCTGGCGCATCGCTTTCGCCCGCAGGCGATCAGCATTGATACCTCTCTCCCCGACATGCACGGGTGGACACTGTTGAGCCGCCTGAAGCACGATCCGGACCTGAGGCATATTCCTGTGCACGTGCTCGCGAACAGCGACGACTGTGCCGTGGCTGGCGCGCGCGGTGCATTTTCGAGCCGATGCAAACCCGTCAATGCGGCGGGACTGCGCCAGGATCTCGACCAGGTGCTTCAATTTCAGCGCTCTCCGGTACGGAGGCTGCTGGTGATCGGAAGCGGCTCGCCGGAGTCGGAGGCGCTGGTGTCGCTGCTCGCCGGCGACGATATCGACATGACGGTCGCGAAGAATCACGAGGAGGGGCGCGAGCTGCTGCGCCGGCACAAATTCAGTTGCGTGGTCGTCGACACACTCGCGGACGATGCGGCGCTGCAGGAGTTGTTGCGGGATGTCTGCGCGGAGCCGACGCTGCGTGACGTGCCGTTCGTGGTCCGCAGGGAGGTCGGTTCTCCACTGTCGTCGCCCCTCGAACAGTTCGCGAAGAATATGACAGTGAGGGAAGCCACGACCGAGGTCGGCATACTGGATGAATCGTCGTTATTTCTACACCGCGACGTCAGCGCCTTCCCCGAAGCCAAGCGGCGTGTGCTCGTCGAGCCTTCCGACCGGGACATCCTTGCCGGCAGGAAGATCCTGGTCATCGACGACGACGTACGGAATATTTATGCGCTGTCGACCCTCCTCGAAAGCCACGGCGTGGATGTCGTCTCCGCAAACAGTGGCAGCGAAGGGCTAAGGCTCATTCACGAAACACCGGATCTGTCGCTGGTGCTGCTGGACATCATGATGCCGGAAATGGACGGCTACGAGACGGTGCGGCAGATCCGCACCAATCCACAGTTTCGACGGCCGATCATCGCGCTGACTGCCAAAGCGATGGCGGGCGACCGCGAGAAGTGCCTTCAGGCAGGAGCGTCCGACTATATCGCCAAACCAGTCGACAGCGCGCAACTCCTGTCGTTACTGCGCGCGTGGCTGCACCGGTGAGGGAGCATGCATAATGGATCGGGCTAACGTTCTGCTGGTCGACGACAAGCCCGAGCGGCTTCTCACCTACGAGGTGATTCTCCAGAACCTGGAGCAAAATCTCGTACGTGCGCACTCCGGCGAAGAAGCGCTGGCAAAGCTGATGATCATGGAGTTCGCGGCAATCCTGCTCGATGTCAGCATGCCCGGAATGGACGGCTTCGAAACCGCCGCCCTGATCCGTGAACACCCGGGGCACGGCCAGACACCGATCATCTTCGTGACCGGCGTGCACATTACGGACCTCGACCGGCTGAAAGGCTACGAGATGGGCGCGGCTGATTACGTCTATGTTCCGGTGGTGCCGGAAATCCTGCGCAGCAAAGTCCAGGTGCTGGTACAGCTCTATTTGCAGCGGCGCCAGCTGGCGCGACTCAACGACAAGCTTGCCGCTGCGAACACGGCGTTGGCGCAGGCTCACGCGCGGCTGCAGGCGGAAAACACCCGCGAGTTGCAGAAACTGAACCGCACGCTCGAACGAGCAAATTCGCAACTGATGACCGAGGTTGCAGAGCGCAAGCGGGCCGAGGCGCTGCTCAAGGAGGATGCGCGGCGTAAGGATGAATTCATTTCGATTCTGGGCCACGAGTTGCGCAACCCCCTGGCGGCGATGCAGAGCGGCATCGAGCTACTGAGCGGGCAGCCGGTGGTTGACGGCAAACTGCGCTGGGCGCGCGACCTTCTACAGCGCCAGCTGCAGCACCTGACGCGCCTCATCGACGACCTGCTCGACGTTTCCCGCATCACGAGCGGACGCGTCAAGTTGCACCGCGAGCCGCTCAAGTTACAGCAGGTCATCGAGCATTCGATCGACGCCGTGCGTCCGCTGGTAAATGAGCGCCACCACAAACTGCGAGTCGAAATGCCGCGCGAGCCCCTTTACATAGATGGCGATCCCGTGCGACTGACGCAGGTGTTCGGCAACCTCCTGACGAATGCAGCGAAGTACACGGCGGAAGGCGGAACGATCGTATTATCGGCGGAGGCGGACGATTGCGCGCCACCGCAGCAACTCGAGGTTCGCGTAAGCGACACCGGCACCGGGATTCCCCCGGAAATGCTGGAGCGGGTTTTCGACCTGTTTACTCAAGTCAACACCGCGGACGCACGCACCCAAACCGGTCTCGGTATCGGCCTCGGCCTTGTACGCGCGCTTGCTGAATTGCACGGCGGCAGCGTTCATGCGGAAAGCGAGGGGCTCGGAAAGGGTTCCGAATTCGTGGTACGCCTTCCTTTGCTCGAACAGATTCCCGTCCCGCGGGCTGTCCCCCGTCCAGAAGCAAGGCCTGCTCCAACGGCGGGATGCCCGAAACGTCTGTTGATCATCGACGACAACACCGACTCGGCCCAGGGACTGGCGATTTATCTGTCAAGAAGTTCAGGCCACGAGGTGCGGCTGGCTTATACCGGCGAGAGCGGCGTAAGAGAAGCCATCTGCTTCAGTCCTGACGCGGTGCTGCTCGACATCGGACTGCCGGACATCGATGGCTATGAGGTAGCACGGCGCCTGCGCAATCACAGCGGACTGGACGGAGTGGCACTGATCGCAATCAGCGGCTACAGCAGCGAGGCGGACCGGAAGCGCGCGGAGGCGGCGGGCTTCGACCGCTACCTGGTCAAACCCATCGAGTTCGAAGTGCTGAACAGGCTGTTGACGGCGGAGTTGGCACCGGCCGGCGTGAAGTCGGCGTAAGTTACCGATTGGCCCGCAGCGGGCACAACGTGAAACGGCGTGTGCGGGCGCGAGAAGACGCAGATACAATCGCCACGTCATGAGCGAATTGAACTGCCGTCTCTTTCTGATCACGCTGTTCGCACTGTTCCACGCAAGCACCGCACTCGCACAGTCAGCCGCTGGACCCGACAATCCCTACGCGCCCGACACCGCGGAACCCGGCTCCGTGGAGGCAATCGCGGAACACACAACCGCGGCGAAGTACGGAAGTCCCTGGGTAGAGTACGTTCCGGAATCGAATAGCGTGCCGTCGCCGACGGATTACCTGGGACATGTGATCGGCGCCGCCGGAGAACTGTCGCGAACCAGCCAGATCTACGGCTATCTGCGAGAACTCGCGAGATCCTCCGATCGCGTCGAGGTTTCGGTGATTGGCGAGACCGAAGAAGGCAGGGAGATCCTGCTTGTTGCAATCGCCGACGAGCAGGGTCTGCGCAACCTGCCCCGGTACAAAGCGGCCACGGCGGCGCTCGCCGACCCGCGCAAGACGAGCCCGGAGGAAGCCGAGCGCATTCTCCGGACGGCCCGTCCCATCTACTATTTCAACGCGGGCTTGCACTCGACCGAAACCGGCAGCCCGGAGATGGTGATGGAGCTCGCGTACCGGCTTGCCGTCTCCGAGCAACCGATGATGCAACGCATCCGGGACAATCTCGTGGTGCTTGTCAATCCGGTATCGGAACCCGACGGTCGCGACAAGGCCGTCGACTGGTTTTACCGGTATCTGAAAGGCAAGACCGACATCGACAGCCTGCCGCCGCGTTCGCCGCCTTACTGGGGCCACTACGTCTTCCACGACAACAACCGCGATACGCATCAGAAGGCTTTACAGATCACCCGCGCCGTGCATCGTATGTTCTACGAATACCACCCGACTGTGGTGCACGACCTGCACGAGTCTATTCCGCTGTTGCTGACGTGGAACGGCACAGGCCCGTTCAACAAATACATCGATCCGGTTCTTATCGACGAATGGTTCGAGATGTCGTTTGCGGAGATCCGCACGATGACGACTTTCGGCATGCCCGGCGTCTGGACCTGGGGCTTCGGCGAAGGCTGGGGGCATCATTACCTCGACTCCGTTGCCGTCAATCACAATGCAATAGGCCGCGGCTACGAGACCTTCGGCAACTCTACGGCGGAAACACTGGATCGCGTGTTGCGCTTCAGTGAAGAGAAGGATGCCGCAGATAACGCCGTGACTACGCAGCAGTGGTACCGGCCATTACCTCCCGAACGGAACGTGCGCTGGTCCCTGCGCAACAACACGAATTACATGCAAACCGGCGCGCTGGCGATTCTCGATTACAGCGCGAAAAACGCGCCGGACATGCTGCGCGGCTTCTACC
>Ga0299913_10004921_pt1 | contig 11312 bp, 13 predicted proteins | sample RVTome_9_FD_201360 | JGI IMG/M metagenome (GOLD analysis project Ga0299913, IMG submission 201360) | Soil microbial communities from uranium-contaminated site in the Upper Colorado River Basin, Wyoming, United States - RVT155D38 (version 2) ... | reverse complement strand
CGCCGAAGCCATCGAGGCCCGCCGAGAGACACAGCCGCCGGCAGAGCTCGGAACCGAACGTCGACCGAACTGGAGGAGGGTCATTGTGCGGAGTAGATCTTTCGTATTGAGACTTGCCGCCGCCACCATGGCGGGAGGACTTTCGCTCACCGGGCTCGCATTCGCCGGCGTGAACCTGCCGGGCTCGGCTGCCGAGCAGGCGCTCGAGAGCGTCTTGGGCGTGGAGCTGCCCAACCAGGGTGACGAGACCGAAGAGATCGAGCTGGTCCAGGACGAGCTCGAGACCGAGGACGCCCACGAAGGCGACGGCCCCGACGAGAGTGCCGCCGACGTCGCCCACGAGATCTGGAACTACATCTCGACCACGACCGACACCGGCTGCACCTTCGGCCAGAACGTCGCGGCGATCGCGAGCGGCGGCGACGAGACCCCCGACACCGACCCATGCGCCGCGGGTTCCGATGGCGAGACCGCCTCTGAGGCACGCGGCTCCGAGGCGACGGGTGCCGAGGCATCCGAAGCCGGCGCCGACAACGCCGGGACCAGCGACGATGAGGGCCGAGCGAAGGCCGACGAGGCATCAGGTGGGGCCGACTCCGCCGACTCCGGCGAGGACGACGAGGGAGACGAAGGGTCCTCGGCTTCCGAGGAAGGCCAGAGCAAGAACCCGACCGGCAAGGGCCGTCCGTAAGAGAGCTTCTTCCGGCAACAGGTCAGGGCTCCGGCCCCCGCGCTTCTCTAAGGAGAGGTGGGGGGGCCGGGGTCTTTTTCTATTACCTAGAAGGGCCCGTAAGCCCTCAGGATCTCGAACTCGTAGATCAACCGTTGCTCGCGAACCATCGCGTCGAGGTACTCCTCGAGGTCGTCGGGATCACCGGCGAGCTCTCGGTACAGCGCGAGGTTGAGCTGCGGTGCGTCCTCGCCGTCTAGGATGGTGACGCGGACGTCGAGCCCCAGCCAGTCCTGGCGGCCGGAGCCCCACACGAAAAGGGAGCCGCGCGGGTCCCGCCGCACATGCTGGGTCCGGAGGCGCGTCTGGGTGCCCGAGCTCCACAGCTTGCCGTCCACGAGCCCGATCCCCACCCGCGCCACATGAGGGGTCCCATCTCGACGCGTGGTCACCATCACCGCGCCATGATGCTTCTCGAGGAAGGCCCTGACCTTTGCCTCCATGACCCGATCAGCGAGCCTGCAGCGCGTCCATACCGACCGCGGTCGCGAGCACGAGGCGGCGATCGAGCGTCCGGCCCTGGTCCGCCGTGAGGTCGATCGTGTAGCGGTCAACCAGCTTCCATAGATGGCGCCGGTGGTGACCTATCTCTATCCCGTCGCGCATGAACACGAAGTGGTACGGGATCGGGAGCCAGTTCGCGATGTTCTCCATATAGGGGATCAACCCGACGATCCGGCGGAAGAGCGCGACCCATAGCTTCTTCTCGGTAGCGATCGCGGTCTCGTTACCGGCGGCGTCGTAGAGGCGGTAGGTCGAACGCAACAGGCTTGCGCCGAAGACCTTCTGGATCTCTCCGATCTTCGTGCCGTCGGAAGCCACGACGTCGTAACGAGCGCGGGGGTCGAAGCGGTGCCGGGCCTTGATCCGCATCAGCTCTGCGGTCCGGGTCTCGTCGGTGTAGAAGCGGATGTCTTCCTTGAACTTGAACGGTTTCTGACGCACGAAACAGAACGGCGGTCCGGGATCGTCCGAGGCGCCCTGCGCGAGTGAGAACTCGTACTCGTTGACTACGAACTTGAACTTCTGACGAAGGATGAACCGATCGTGCTGGTTCGGATCGATCATCACGTTCGTGCCCATGACCCCAAGTTACAAGGTCCGCTACTCGACGGTTCTCGCTACCGTCGGGGTCGCTCCGCCCAGCCCGATTCGATCAGGAACGCGCCGAGGAGGCCGGCGAGCGCGCCGGGGACGAGTTGGTAGGGACGCTGAAAGGCAAGCGAGATGGTGTATGCCCACAGCAGGGAACCCGCCACTATGTAGAGGATCTGAGGTCGGCTAAGGGCCGTGCGCTTCCCTGCTGTGAACATGCTCCAACCCTAAGAAACTGACCGGCCGGGAGCCATACCGAGCACCTCTTCACGCGCGATGCGTACCTTTACGCATGCTGCGTGGCCCACCTCGTCCCATAGCCGAGCTATCGAGCGGTGACCCGGCGAGGCCTTTCCCTGCCAGCTGCGGCGAGCTCTTCCACCGATACCGGGTAATGCCTGACGTAGTAGGCCGCGGTCGCCCCTTTCAGCGCGAGATAAACCAAGGTGCCGATGAACGCCAGACCGAGCCGAAGGGGTGTCGCCAATAGTTCCGGCGACGCTCGCTGCAGAAGGACGATCCCTGCGAGGGGCGGAGCTAGCGCATAGATGAAGCAGTGGCGCCAGTGATCCTTGAGCATCCGCCATCCGATCGAAATCGCTTCAGAAGTCCGATCTGTGGAGTAGGCAAGGGCGGGCGTCATGAACGTTAGCCAGACGTCGATCAGGATGGTCGGGGTGATCATCTCGGGTCCCGTTCCCGACCAGCCTAAATCGAAGATGGCATTGATCACCGCCCCTGGCACGAAGAACATCAGGGAGAGGATCATGGTGATGAGCGCAAGCGCCAGATAGCGGCCGAAGTAACGCCACGAGTTCGTCCACACGTCTCGTAAGCCGAATGGTCGTCGCGTCCACGCTGCTAAGTACCACAACCTCTCGGTCCCGACGTAACCGATGTAGAAGAGCATCCCACCTAAAATCGCGATTCCCGCAAGCAGCTCCGCGGGTCCGGGGAGCCCGCGGATCTGGAACTGGGGCAGATAGAACGCCAGCTGCAATGCCAGCGTGATCAACGGCAGCAAGGGCGCGACGCGCCAGGCCCTCACGCTTTCCTTTACGTCGCCCCAGAACTCGCGCAGCACTGATCGCATGATGACAGACCGTTGGTGTCGCGTTCAGTTGGGCCCCGTCACGCGAAGCCGGCGAGCTCCAGTCTCGGCCACGGGTTGAAAACGGGCTCGGATCCAGCGGGTTCAGGTTCAGGCGGAACCTCAACTTCGCTCGGTTGGGCCTTGGGTTGAGGTCGGGGCCGCGGATCGTAGATGCGGCCGTCGGGTCTGGACCAACCAGCGTGCTGGTGTTCGTCCAGCCGGACGTGCCAGCCGAACTTGTGAACGAGATTGTGATGCGTCCGGCAGGCGATCGTCAGGTTGTCGGGCCGCGTGGGACCCTTCGGCCACGGAATCACGTGGTGCGCGTCCACGAAACGCGTCGTTCCGCATCCCGGGAAGGTGCAGCCGCCGTCTCTGTCCATCACGACTCGCTTCATCTGCGGTGGGACCAGGCGGGAGGTCTCTCCGATGCCCATCACGTTGCCGTCGTTACCGTGAAGCACCATCTGGATACGAGAGTCACAAGTCAGTCGCGCTGCTATATCGGGATGGAGTGCCGGCCCACCCTCGACATAGGCGCCGGCATTTCCGTTCACCAGGGTCTTCACATCTGCATGAACGACCACCGTCGCGCGATCCGGATCAGGATCTGCTGCGATCTGGCCGGATGCCAACGCGACCAGGGCGTCGGCTCTCCGGCTGAGGAGATTGCCGTCCTCTTCGGGGTTGCGGGCGATCTTGTCGGCCAATCGATCGATGGCCTTCGTGAACAGCGCGGCCTCATCCGCGGGGAGTTGCCCCTGTAAAGACATCGAACCGACCTCGTCGCAGGTCCACCACTCGAGGAAACGAACGATGTGAGCCGACTGGATCTCAGCCACCGGAGCGCGCGTCTCACGATCTGCCCGCTTCCAGACCGCGCTGAGCGTCGCGCGGCGGGCCCAGCGCAATAGGTTGGCTTCCGTGGCGGGCGTCGCGAAGCGAGCGAGCTGCTCGATCTTGTCCAGAGACAGTCGCCCGGCCTCCAGCTCATTCGAGATGAGAGGTAGCTCTTCGAGGGCGTGGGCTGCACGAGTACGTCGCAGACCTTCGGACAAGGAGATCCCGTAGCGGCCGGCGAGCCACTCGCCCATGTTGCGGCAGCCATCGCGCTTCCACAGCTCTCGCTTGTCGAACTCGCGGATGAACCGCAATCCCACGAGATGGGCTTCGGCCACGATCTGGTTGGACCTATCGAGACCGTCGTATAGCTCTGCGTCGCTGCAGATATGCGGTTGTTTCAAATCCGGGCACCTCTTCAGGTCCCAGGAGCGCGTGCCGTCACTATATCGAACATATGTTCGCTTGTCAAGCCTTTTGGCCCCTATTTGCTATGTATTGCAAGGCCAGCTACCATGCTACACATGATAGCTGCGACGCACCAGAAGTCGGTCGCTCAGATGCGGAAAGGCACGCTCGAGTACTGCGTCCTGGCGCTGTTGGGCGAGCAGGAGCGCTACGGCTTCGATCTCGTCAAGGCACTGAGCGAAGTGGACGGGATGCTGACCCCCCAAGGGACCATCTATCCGCTGCTGGCCCGGCTGCGGCGCGAGGACCTCGTCTCCACCGAGTGGCAGGAATCACCTTCCGGCCCTCCGCGCCGCTACTACCGGCTCACCGCCAAAGGACGGCGCGCGCTGAACGACTTCATCCATGAATGGCGGCGATTCAAAGACGCGGTGGATCACTTCGTGGAAAGGGCGGAAACACGATGAGTTCTTTGTAGCGGGCACGACCGAATCATGCTCCGTCGGCACGGAATACAAGCGGCTGCCGAGCGGTAAGGAAGTCGTTGCGGACCGCGGTCCTACCGTCTGCACCTCCTCAGGAGTCGAGCCGTGGCTGATGACAGTGATCGTCGTCGCGCTGGGGATCGCGGCGATCGTCACCGCCGTCTACCTGGGGCGCAAGATGCGCCGCCCTGCCGCTACTTGAGGTTGACCCAGACGGACTTCATCTCCGTGAAGGCTTCCATCGAGTGTCGGCCGAGGTCGCGGCCGAAGCCGGACTGCTTATAGCCCCCGTAGCTGACCGACGGGTCGAACAGGCCGTAGGTGTTGATCCACACGGTGCCGGCCTTGATGCCGCGAGCGACCTTGTGGGCCTTGGACAGGTCGTTCGTCCACACAGCGGAAGCGAGCCCGTAGATCGTGTCGTTCGCGATGCGGATGGCCTCGTCGACGTCGTCGACGGGTATCACAGCAGTAACGGGTCCGAAGATCTCCTCCTGGGCGATCTTCATGTCGTTGCGGACACCCGTGAAGACGGTGGGCTGCACGAAGTAACCGTCGCCGAGGCTCGTATCGCGCTCGCCGCCGGTCGCGACCTCGGCCCCCTCGGACCGACCGATGTCGATGTAGCCGGTGACGCGCTCGAGTTGCTCCTGCGAGACGACCGGGCCCATCCCGGTCCCCTCTTCCAGCGCCGGTCCGAGCTTCATCGACTTGGTCGCCTCGACGAGCGAAGAGACGAACTCGTCGTGCACGGACTTCTCCACGAGGATGCGCGACGACGCGGTGCACACCTGACCCGAGTTCAGGAACACGCCCATCATCGAGCCCATCGACGCCTTGCGCAGGTTCGCGTCGGCAAAGACGATGTTCGGCGACTTACCGCCGAGCTCCAGCGTCACACGCTTGAGGTTCCCTTCCGACGCGTGGAGGATGTGGCGGCCGACCTCGGTCGAGCCCGTGAAAGTGATCTTGTCGACGTCGTAGTGCTGCGAGAGCGCGGCCCCCGCGTCCTCTCCGAAACCACTTAGCACGTTGACGACACCTTCGGGAACCCCCGCCTCGAGGCACAGCTCCGCGAGCCGAAGCGCGGTGAGTGGCGTCTGCTCCGCAGGCTTCAGAACGATCGTATTGCCGAATGCCAACGCGGGCGCGACCTTCCACGACGCGTTGATCAGCGGGAAGTTCCACGGCACGATGCCGCCGACGACCCCGACCGGCTCGCGCAGCGTGTAGACGAACAGGTCGTCTTCGGTCGGGTTCGTCTCGCCGTAGATCTTCGTCGGCCATCCCGCGAAGTAGCGGAACGCCTCGGCCGCGGCCCACATCTCGCCCGATGCAAGCTGGAGCGGCTTGCCGGAATCGAGCGCCTCGATCTGGGCCAGCTCGTTGATATTGCGTTTGATCAGCTCCGCGACCTTGAAGAGCACCTCGGTGCGCTTGCCGGGGCGAAGGCCGGACCAGCGGCGGTCCTCGAATGCCTTGCGGGCCTCCTCGACCGCCGCGTCGACATCGGGCACCCCTGCCCTCGGTACCTCACAGAACGACTTGCCGGAAGAGGGGTCGATCACCTCGAAAGTGTGGCCCGAGATCGCATCGACGGCCTTGCCACCGATGTTCATCTTCGGGGGACCCTCGATGAACTTCGTTACCTCGGGGAGCAGCTCGATGGAAGGCATCGTCGACCTCCTGGGAGTCGGGTTGGGAGTAAGGAGAAGAATCCTACGAGGTCGCCTTGAGAGCCGAGGCGTAGGTGCCCAGCAGGCGGGTGAACGTCGAGTGCTCGCTCACCTCGCCCAGCGCTTCGATCATCGCCGGATCGTTCGCCGGCGCTTCGACGTCGACGTAGAACACGTATTCCCAGGGTCGTCCAGTCCGGGGCCGAGACTCGAGCTTCGAGAGGCTGAGGTGCCGCTCCGCGAAAGCGCCGAGGCACCGATACAGCGAACCGGCGACATGACCTACACCGAAGACGAGCGACGACTTGTCGGGCTCTCGCAGTGATTCCGGCGATCGCGACAACACGCCGAAGCGCGTGTGGTTGTCGGGATAGGTCTGGATCTTTTCGGCGAGTACCTCCAGTCCGTACAGCTCTGCGGCCCGGCGCGACGCGATCGCGGCGGTGCGCTCGAGCTTCTCCTCGGCGATCTTCTTGGCCGCTCCCGCGGTGTCGTAATCGGCGCGGATCGACGCCGGCAGTGCCGACAGGAACTCCTCACACTGGGCCACCGCCTGGGGATGAGAGATGACCACGTCCAGGTCGTCCACCAACGTCCCGGGGAGCCCGAGCAGGCAGTGGTTGACGCGTACGATCGTCTCGCCCACGAGATGGAGCCCGTGCTTGAGGAAGAGGTCGTAGGTCTCGTTGATGCTTCCGGCCTGTGAGTTGTCGATCGGGATCAGGCCTAGATCGACACGGCCCACCTCGACGGCCTCAAAGACCTGCCTTACGGATCCGAGCGCGCGCGTCTCCGCGTCTGTGAACAGGTTGAGGACGCCCTCTTCGGAATAGGAACCCGGCTCCCCCTGATAGGCGACGATCCGCTGCATCAGGTCCGGTGAGCCGATGGGGGCACGTCGGGATGGACTTTCTTGAGCCACGTTTGTTCCTTGCGGCCGAGCGCGGTCTTGGACGCTTCGCCGTACCACATCTCCTGTGCGAGCCCCTGCCAGTCGGCAGTCGCCCCCAGGCGAGCCATCAACGACGCGACCCCGAAAGACATCCGGTTGAAGGTGATGACCACCCCCGGGATCCCCACCTTGCGAAGGGAGTTGAACGCGGGTGACCGCGGATCGAATCCGGCGGCCGCGATGCTCTGGACGAGTGGTGGGTCGATCTTCATTGGTCCCTTGTGACACAGCGGGGTGTTGAGCATCTTCATGTGCTCCCACACCACGTCGATCTCCGGGGTTCGCCGGTTGAGGATCCCCATACCTTCGAGTGCGCCGCGACCGCGCTCCTTGTCGTCGGCGACGAATGCTTGCCCGAGCTCGACGAACAGCTTGAGCGTGCCCGGATCGATCGCGCGAACGAGTCCGTAATCGAGGAATGCGACCTTGCCCCGTGGCAGCAACAGGTAGTTGCCGGGATGGGGATCGGCGGAGAACAACAGGAACTTGTTCATGCTCCCGAAGAAGAAGCGCCACAGGATCTCCGCCAGGTCGTCCTTCTTCTTTTGATCGTCCCAGTCGAATGCCTCGGGGAACGGATGACCCTTGACGAACTCCTGGGTGATCACGCGCGCGCGGCAGTAGTCCTTATAGACGCGGGGAACGACGATGAACGGGTGATCCCGGTAGAGCTCGGCGAATGTCGCTTGGTTCGAGGCCTCGCGCCTGTAGTCCAGCTCTTCGAGGACGCGATCCCTGACCTCGTTGGCTATCTCTTTGGGATCGATGTTCGGCGCGATGGCAACGGAGATCTTGGTCATCGCCGAGACGTTCTTCAGGTCGGAGCGAACGGCCTCGTCCACGCCGGGGTACTGCACCTTGACGGCAACCTCTTCTCCCGTGGGCAACGTCGCTCGGTGAACCTGTCCGATCGAAGCGGCTGCGAAAGCCTCGTCCTCGAAGGTCGCGAAAACCTCCTCCGCAGGTGCTCCGAACTCTTCCTTGATGACCTGGCGCGACGCTTCCGGATCCATCGGCGGGGCCGAGTTCTGCAACATCGTCAGCGCGTCCTTGTAGGTCGCGAGGTATTCGGTGGGAGCGGAGAACTCGTAGAAGGAGGCGAGCTGGCCGACCTTCATCGCGGCCCCCTTCATCTCCCCGAGCATCTGCACGAGCTGCTGGGCCGTCTGCTGATGGAACCCTTCGAGGAACTCGTTGGCGCGGTCGGGGGCGGCGAAGGTCTTCGCCCTGGTTCCCACGAACCGAGCCGCGCTACGTCCGGTTTGTCCCGCCAGCTTCGCCCCGCGTTGCAACCAGCCGGTCGGGAGAACGTCCTTGCGCTTCTTGTCGTCTGACATGTGGTGGTTACCCTAAAGGCCGTGGACGGTCTCCGAGTCATCGCCCTCCTCTGCGCGTCTGTGATCACAGCCTCGTGCGCGTCGACACTCGAGGCCCGAGTAGAGAAGAGAGAGGTCACCTCTGCCGTGCGCGCGGCGGGCGACGCGGGTACGGAGGTCACCACCCAACAGGAGGACGAAGGCGAGCCAACCCGGACGATGAGCCGGTTCCGGCGCTGGAGGGCGATGGAGCACGTACGCGCTCTCGCGGGGCGCATCGGGGTCCGGGTCAGAGCGACCGAAGGAGAAAGGCGGGGGGCTCGCTACATCGCACGGCGGTTCCGTGAGCTCGGCTACGAAGTCGCTACAAGGAGATTCTCGGTCGACGGGGCCCGCTCGCGCAACGTGGTAGCGAAGTGGCCGGGCGCGCGGCGCTTCGGGATCGTGCTGGGCGCGCACATGGATTCCGTCTCGGGCTCCCCCGGCGCGAACGACAACGCTTCGGGCGTAGCCGTCTTGCTGGAGATTGCGCGCCTCGCACGGGCCACCGAACAGATGAGCTACTTGAAGCTCGTCGCGTTCGGAGCCGAGGAATACGGCGAGGACGGCCGCCATCATGTCGGGTCACAGGTCTTCGTGGACCGCATCTCCTCGATCGGACGGCGCCGGCTGGGCGGGATGGTCTCGGTCGACATGATCGCCGACGGGAGACCGCTAATCATCGGAACGTCCGGCATCGGTCCCGACGTGCTGGCACGGATCCTGTATCGGCGACTGAGCCGGGCCGGATTCAACGTCAAATACCGGACGATGTGTGACTGCTCTGACAACGGACCGTTCGAGCGGGCCGGGATCCCGGCCGCGTTCATGTGGAGTGGCTACGAACCCAACTATCACGATCCCTCCGACACCGTCCCGAACATGTCTCCCGAGGACCTGGAGAGAACGGGCAAAGCGGTCAGGCGCTTCGTCAAGGGTGTCGACCAGGACCTCCTGGAGCGCCTGCGCAGATACTGAGCGCCGGGACCTCCAGGGTCTAGGCTTCATCGAGGGGCGGCCTGGGAGCGTTATGGACGATCGCACGGAGAGCTTCGAAGCCAACGAGCCGGAGTCCTACGAATGGGACTACGAAGAAGCGCGCGACCGCGGCCCCAAGGTCCTATGGGGACGGATCATCGCCCTCGGCCTGTTCCTCCTCGCCACCTTCCTGCTCGGCCGGTGGAGCGTTCCGAGGGACACGGCGGTGGCCGAGTTGAGAGAAACACGAGCCGAGCTCGAGGCAGCCGACCGTGAGATCACCTCGCTCGAGGAACGTCTCGCCGCTCAGTCGGGGACCGAGGCCGAGCCGACACCGACGCCCACCTCGGAAGAGTCCCCCGCGGAAGCCGAGGGCGAGGAGCAGACCTACGTCGTCAAACAGGGCGACACCCTCGCCGACATCGCGATCCGTTTCTACGACGACTCGACGCTCGACGATCTCATCGCAGATGCGAACGGGATAGACGATCCGACGTCGATCCGGCCGGGCCAGGAGCTGATCATCCCTCCGCGCCCTTAAGCCTCCCGGGAACCTCCCTGTGTAGCCGCCTCGCCGGGACCCACGCCGGCCTTCGGATCCGCTCGAGAGGCAAGAACGTCAGCAGACAGACGACATGGGGCAGGAAGATGATCGTGATCGACGCGTACGTCACTGCATGGAACGCGAACGCGGCATAGACGTAGGCGCGGCCGAGCTTATTGCGGAAGAGCATCAGCGGCGAGAACAGCTCGAAGGCCACGATGAAGTACTGGAACGCGTGCAACATCCACGGGTTCTCGACCGTCAAGGGATCGACGAGGATCGTGCCGCGTCGCAGCACCGCCCGCATCAACGTCGCTCCATTGACCCATTCGATCCCACCGAAACGCAACTTTGCGAACGCGGCCAGGAAATAGGTGAGGACGACGGCTATCTGGATGAAGCGGATCGCCCAGGTCGCGTCCTGTCGTTCCTCCTTGTCACCCCACCGAGCAGCCATAACCGTCGGAAGGACCGCGAGTGCGACGAGGAATGCGACGCGATCGTGGTCGACCTTCCCGTATGACATCGCGATGAACATCCATTCCAGGTACAGAACAAACACGAAGGTGCCCGCGACACGGGTCCAGCGCGGTACGAGCGCCGCCGCGGCTGCGAGCAACAGCGTGACCTGAACGCTGGTCACGAACGCCGGGGTCGGCGTCGGCAGGTTCAGTAGTCGGGGAACGAACAGCGGCTGATACAGCTCGCCGGGAACCAGGCCGTGCCTCGCCACCCATCTCGTCGTCAGGAAGACGTCGACGAAGATGAACAGGTAGACGATCGTCCGGAAGACCACGACCCGGCCCACCGGCATGGGGTTGAAGAGCCAGCTCCTCAGCGCTGCCATCGCGCGATGACCTTCTCCTCGTAGGACACGGGCGCCCGATCGGCAAGGTGATGGATCCCGTAGACGACCTGGAACTCATGGAGCCGCGGTGCGCTGGGGTTGAAGGTCTCGTAGGCCTCGACCAGGTAGGCGAGCAGCTCGGGGGATCGCCGGATGCGCGGCATCTGTCCGTCGACCTCGGCGGGGCGCATCCCGAACCGACTCGACCTGATCCGTACGTGCTCACCTTGTTCGGTGATGCCGATGAAGTTGATCTTCGTGATCCGTCCCGAAGGTTCGTTCGTCGTCGAATACATGCGGAAGGGGCCG
>Ga0299913_10004919_pt1 | contig 11312 bp, 9 predicted proteins | sample RVTome_9_FD_201360 | JGI IMG/M metagenome (GOLD analysis project Ga0299913, IMG submission 201360) | Soil microbial communities from uranium-contaminated site in the Upper Colorado River Basin, Wyoming, United States - RVT155D38 (version 2) ... | reverse complement strand
TAGTGGATCAGCGACCGGCCGATTTCGAGCCCAGTACCGCCCACTGAATTTGGAAGTGCGCGAACGTCGGGCGTGACGAACGCGCTAGGTCGGCAAGACCCGACGCTAAGCGCGCTCGACGACTTCGCCGACCTCGATGCTGTTGATCGTGATCGCGCTACCGCCCGGCGGATTTGCCTTGAGCATTTCCGCGGCCGCCCGCGCCGCCTCTTCGGATTCGAACGTGAGCATCGACGTGCCGGTCTTCTCGTCGAGCCTGACCCACTGCGCGGAGACGAAGCCTGGCGCCTGTGATAGCCGCGGTATGCCTTCCTCCCTTAGAACCTTCGTTGCTTGCTCGACGTCGTGAAGCGTGCTCCTAACGACCAGTGCGTGCATCGGGTGCCCCTTCCGGCTACGAAATCCAGCGGACCCTATCCAATGCGGCACTTCCGCATGAAGCGACCGCTCCGGCCAGGCACCCGGCCGTGCTTCGGAAAAGTGGACGAAGCACCGCTACATGGCGCACGCCCGCGCGCCGCTCGCGGCTGCCCATGGCGTTAGCCGATCCTCAGCGGCTCAGCCGCCACTAGGAGCCGGTTTGCGCACTGCCCAGTACCGCCCATCTCGAAAGGCCCGCACACGCGGGCCTTTTTTCGTGTTCGGAACAGATTTTGAGGAGGAGCGCGCCGGGTGATGCGGACCCGACGAGCGGAGGCGTTACCGGATGAGCTCTATCGCCTGCACGACGATCGCGGCCAGATACGCCGCGACGAACAACAGCATCAACGCGACTGGCAAGGACACCCGAAAACGCGCCAGGCTGCGCGCGTGGAGCCTGATGGCTTGCGCCCCACCCCCCAACGGGTTCCAGCGAGTGCGCGTCTTACGGCGTCCGAGGACCATCACATAAGAGAGCCTCCCGAGACGGGAAACCTTTCGGCGACGGCTTCACATCCGGCGTCTACACCAATGGGTCGGCGCCGCGGGCCGTCATGCTCGACCGTCGGCCTGGGTGCGCATGTTTGCTCAGCGGCCAGCATGGGACGAGACTTTCACGATGAAGGTGCGACCCGCCTCGAGACGCTCGACCGACGGAGAACCGCAGCCGCGCGGGCTTCGCCCGCGTCCCGACGAGGCGCCGCTCGACGAGGAGCAGGTCGGCGTGACGGACCTCGGCCTTCGTGACTACGCGGGGATCTTCAAGCGCGCCGCGCGGGGTGCGGTCGACGACCAGATCACCGATGCGGCGGCTGCGATCGCCTATTACGGGTTTCTTGCGATCCCCGCGCTCCTGCTCGTCTCGGTTGGTGTTTTCAGCATCTTCGCCGGCCCGAGCGCGGTCGAGACGATCATCGAGCGGCTCGGGAGCGTGATGCCGGCGGAGGCCGTGACGCTCCTCGAGACGAGTCTTCGCCGTACGACGGAGGAGGGAGGCGGCCTGACGATGGTCTTGGTCGGCGGTGCCGTCGCCCTGTGGACCGTGACCGGCGCTGCAAACGCCGTCATGCGGGCGTTGAACCGCGTCCACGAAACCGAAGAGCGTAGGGGCTTCTTCCGTCAGCGCCTGGTCGCGCTGGCGATGGTTTTGGTGTCCGTGATCGCCTTCGCGCTCGTCTTCGGTCTCCTCATCCTCGGGCCGAAGCTGTCGACGTGGATCGGGGATCTCGTCGGCGCCGAGGCCGCCGTCCGCTGGGGATGGCTCCTCGGGCAGTGGCCGATCCTCGTCCTTGGACTGCTCGTCGTATTCGGGGCGGTGCTCTACCTCGGGCCAGACGTCGAGCATCCGCGTTGGAGGTTCCTCAGCGTCGGCGCCGCTCTTGCGGTAGTGCTCTGGCTGGCAGCTTCGGGAGGCTTCGCGATCTACCTCGCTTTCTTCGGGTCGTACAACAAGACCTGGGGATCGCTGGCGGCGGTCATCATCATGCTGACGTGGCTCTGGCTTAGTTCACTCGCGCTGCTGTTCGCCGCTGAGGTCGACGCGGAGGCAGAGCGGACCCGGAGCTCGTCGTAATCGTTCCGATCCGCTTCGATCCCCGGCGGATCGGGTACGCATAGGCCTGTTGCCACAGCGGGTCTCCCACGGCTGCCGCTGTGCGAGAACCTGCAGCCCAAGCCGGCGTACGACGCGATCGTCCAGGCCTTCGCCAACGCACCGCCGCGACCGCCCCTGTGGTGAGGAGCGGCCTCGGCGCGCGCTCGGGCGCGTTCTGACTCAGTAGTAGTAGCGGCGCCCGAGGACCGGCCGGTCCATGGCTCCAAGGATCCAGAGGATGGCGCCGACGACGACGAGGATGATCCCGATCGTCCACAGGATGCTGACGTTCAGCACCGCTCCGAGAATCAACAGGATGATTCCGAGAATGAGCATGTGAGCCTCCAGGCTTCGTCGATGCGTGCCCGCAGCACCTGCACGCCCCAACGATCGGAGAAACACCGGACTGCGAACCGAACTGGGTCAGCGGAGCCGACCGAGGCAGCGGCAAAGAACGAACAAGACCACGCGCGGAGCAGGAGGAGAAGGGCGAGGACGCCTCGGGGACGCGCTTCGCCGCGAGCCTCGGTCGACCCGGCTCTCGTAAGCTCGCGCGAGCGACGAAGGGGAGGACACCATGCGTCAGACGGTCACGCCGTACCTGCTCTACGAGGACGCGCCAGCGGCCGTCGACTTCCTGACGGAAGCGTTCGGCTTCCGCGAGGTCGACCGGACGACCGGTGCCGCCGGCGGGATGCACGTCGAGATGGAGGTCGGCGACGGGGCGCGGATCTACCTCGGCTCACCGGGCGCCGACTTCCGAGGGCCCGCGCAGGTCGGCGGGACCTCGCTCGTCTACGTCCTCGTCGAGGACGTCGATCGGCACTACGAGCGAGCGAAGGCCGCGGGCGCGACGATCACCGAGGAGCTCGTCGAGCTGCCCTACGGTCACCGCCGGTACGGCTGCGAGGACACGCAAGGCCACGGCTGGACCTTCGCGACTCCGGTCGCGGCCTGACCTACTGGCTGCAGTGCACGTAAGCCGTCACGGTCATCGTCTGTCCGCCTCCCAGCGCGGCTGCGCCCCCGCTGATTCCAGACGACCACGCGCTCTCCGCGCCGGCAGGCAGCCCGGCGAGCGACGAGGCGCAGGGAGCCGCCGTCGATCTTGTAACAGCCGATGAACAGTCCCCGTGCGGTTGGATTCGGCGGCTTCGGGACGGCGCCCGACGCTGAAGCACGACGGCACCGACTCCGATCGTTGCTAGCACGGAGAACGAACGAGTGAGCCCGGACATCTCGGCTCGACTCAAGCAGATCACGAATTGCCCCGAGGCGAAACAGTCTCGCCGTTCCCGCGAACGGAGGCGGAACGCGTTCGCCTACTGTCGAAGACCGGCGCTCGTTCGGCGGTTGAAAACGGACCTCTGGACCGGTCAGGATCCCGGCCGCCGACCAAGAAACGCGCGCTACCCGGTTTGACAGGCGGCTCGTGCCTATTCATGCTTGCCGGCGCGCAAGGCTCATACCTTCTTCGGGGGAGGAACGATGGCTGAGTACGTCGAGCCCGAAGGTCGAGTCCCGCCCGCCCGGCCGACCGGGGAGACCTGGCCACTCGGCGCGCGCGAGCCCCTGGGCGTAGCGGATCTACCGACGCCCGAGGAGGTCTTCGGCGCGCCGCACCTCGGCTTCAAGCAGGCCGTCATGCTCGTCATCGGCCCGAGCCTCATCGCGCTCGGTCTCTCGATCGGGTCCGGGGAGTGGCTGCTGGCCCCGCTCGCCATCGGGATCAACGGCTGGGTGGGGATCGGCTTCGTCGCCTTCGTCTCGATCGTGCTCCAGGCCCTCTACAACGTCGAGATCGGGCGCTACGTGATGGCGACCGGCGAGGTGCCTTCGATGGGATTCGGCCGCATCCCTCCCGGCGCGTTCGTCGGGACGATTCTCGCCGTCGTCTTGTTCTACCTCGCGTTCATCACCGGCGGGTGGGCCGCCGGCGCGGGTGACGGCCTCTTCGTGCTGCTCACCGGCGACATCCCCGGCGACGAGGACCGGACGGAATCGCGGCTGCTCGCCATCCTTCTGATCGCGGTCGTCTTCGTGATCACCCTCTTCGGCCGCAAGATCTCGCGGACGCTCGAGCTCGTGAACTGGGTGCTCGTGATCGGGATCCTCCTCCTGATGCTGCTCATCGACATCCTCGTCATCGGCTGGGGAGACCTCTGGGACGGGCTCGAGGGCTTCTTCCGGCCGGCGCTGCCGCCGGAGGGCACGAACGCGACCGACATCGGAGCCGTCGCGGGCTTCGCCGCGATGGCGTCCGGCCTCAACTACGTCTTCATGAACTACTACCGCGACAAGGGCTACGGCATGGGCTCGCGGACGGGCTACATCCCCGCGCTGCTCGGCGGCGAGAAGCGCGAGGTGGCCGCGATCGGGACGACCTTCCGCGAGTCGCCCGAGAACGCCGCGCTCTGGAAACGCTGGTTCAACTTCCTCAAGGCGGAGATGTGGCTCGTCTTCGTCCCCGGCGCGGTGCTCGGGATCTTGCTGCCCGGCATGCTCATCAGCCACCTGGCGCAGGAGACCGGCACGGCACCGGACCGCTCGACGATGCCGACCTACGCCGCCGACCAGCTTCGCGCGACCGGCGAGGGCGACTTCCTCTTCTACCTCGCGCTCATCATCGGCTTCCTCGTCCTCTTCACGACGCAGATGGTCGTCTTCGAGATGCTGACGCGGAACTTCGTCGACGCGGTCTACGGCTCGAGCTCTCGCTTCCGGACGATGCTGGGCGGCGACCCGCGGAAGTTCTATTACCCGTTCATGGTCCTGCTGGCGATCGTCATCTCGATCATCATCTTCCAGGCGCTGCCGACGACGCTGGTCTCGTGGGCGGCGAACATGTCGAACCTCGCGGCGCTGATCATGCCGCTGCTCCTCATGTACCTGATCTCGAAGCTGCCGCGGCCGGCCAGGGCGGTCTGGTGGTCGTATCTGATCCTCGTCGTCGTCATGGTCTACTTCGGCTACTTCTTCATCAACTTCTTCTCGAACGAGGTGTTCGATACGGATCTGTCGTTCTGGTAGCGCCCCGGTTCCCGGCTGACAAGGCCAAGGCGCTGGCGAAGGACCTCGCCGGCGTCGTCCGCGGCGAGGTCCGCTTCGATCCCGGCAGCCGCGCGCTCTACGCGACCGATCTCTCCGCCTATCGCCAGGTGCCGATCGGCGTCGTCGTCCCGCGCGACGCCGACGACGTCGTCGCCGCCGTCGAGGCCTGCCGCGCGCACGGCGCGCCCGTCCTCGGCCGCGGCGCCGGGACGAGCCTCGGCGGCCAGACGTGCAACGTCGCAGTCGTCCTCGACTTCTCGAAGTACATGAACCGCCTGCTCGAAGTCGACGCGGAGCGGAGGATCGCGCGGGTGCAGCCGGGTCTCGTCGGCATGCACCTCCGGAAGGCGACGGCCAACCAGGGCCTCACGTGGGCGCCGGACCCGGCCACGTTCGAGTACTGCACGCTCGGCGGGATGATCGTGAACAACTCGTGCGGGGTCCACTCGACGATGCTGGGCATGGAGGGGAGGAGCTCCGACAGCGTCGAGGAGCTCGAGATCCTCACGTACCGCGGCGAGCGCCTGCGCGTCGGCCGCGGCGAGGACGGCCTGCCGCCTGAGCTGCGCGACAAGCTCGTCGCGCTCCGCGACCGCTACGGCGACCTCGTCCGCGAGCGCTATCCGAAGATCCCCCGGCGCGTGTCCGGCTACAACCTGGACGACCTGCTGCCGGAGAAGGGCTTCCACGTCGCCCGCGCAATCTCCGGCACCGAAGGGACGTGCGCGCTGGTGCTCGAGGCGACCGTGCGCCTCGTCGACTGGCCGCCGGAGCGTGCGCTCGTGGTCCTCGGCTACGCCGACCAGTACACCGCCGCCGACCACGTGATGGAAATTCTCGAGCACCGGCCCCTCGGCCTCGAAGCGGTCGACTCGAGCGTGACCGAGAACCTGAAGAAGCTCCGCTTCAACCTCGACGCCTTCGCCCTCTACCCCGCGGGAGGCGCGTGGCTGCTCGCCGAGTTCGGCGGCGAGACGAGCGAGGAGGCCACCGAGCGGGCGCAGGCACTGATCGACGATCTGGCGCGGCAGCCGGGCGCACCGACGATGAAGCTCTTCGCCGACTACGCCGAGCAGAAGCAGGTCTGGCTCGTTCGCGAGTCGTCGATCGGGGTGAGCCGCGTTCCGCCCGATCTGGAGACGTGGTCGTGCTGGGAGGACGCCGCCGTCGCGCCGGAGCGGCTCGGCGCGTACCTCCGCGACTTCCGGAGGCTCCTCGACCGGCACGGGTACTACTGCGTCTTCTTCGGCCACTACGGGCAGGGCTGCGTCCATTCCCGCATCACGTTCGACCTCAAGTCGGCGGAGGGCGTGCGCGGCTTCCGGGCGTTCATGGAGGACGCCTCGGACCTCGTCCTCGCCCACGGCGGCTCCCTCTCCGGCGAGCACGGCGACGGGCAGTCGCACGCCGAGCTGCTCCCGAAGATGTTCGGTGCGGAGCTCGTCGAGGGCTTTCGGGAGTTCAAGGCGATCTGGGACCCCGACTTCAAGCTGAACCCGCACAAGATCGTCGACCCGTACCCGCTCGACTCGAACCTGCGGCTCGGCGCCGCGTACCGCCCGCGCCCCGTGCAGACGCACTTCCGCTTTCCCCGGGACGCAGGCAGCTTCGCGGGTGCGACGGAGCGGTGCTTCGGCGTCGGCAAGTGCCGTCGCACGGAGGGCGGGACGATGTGCCCGAGCTTCATGGTCACCCGCGAGGAGATGCACACGACGCGCGGGCGCGCCCACCTGCTCTTCGAGATGCTCAACGGGGAGGCGATCGGAAAAAGCGGCTGGCGCGACCCGCACGTCAAGGAGGCTCTCGACCTCTGCCTCGCCTGCAAGGGCTGCAAAGGCGACTGCCCGGTCGGCGTCGACATCGCCACGTACAAGGCGGAGTTCCTCTCCCACTACTACGAGCGGAGGCTCAGACCGGCGAGCGCGTACGCCCTCGGGCTCTTCCCGACGTGGGCGCGAATTGCCGCACACACGCCGCGGCTCGCCAACCGCCTACTCCGGGCGGCAACGCTCCGACGGCTCGCCGGGCTCACCGCCGAGCGTCCGTCGCCTCAGTTCGCAGCGGAGACGTTCCGGAGCTGGTTCGAGCGCCGAGGCGGATCGCCCGGCGGCGACCGCCGGGTCGTCCTCTGGCCCGACACGTTCACGAACTACCTCCACCCGGGTCCGGGGAAGGCCGCCGTCGAGGTGCTCGAGGCAGCGGGTTATCACGTCGTGCTTCCAGTCGAAGGGCTCTGCTGCGGACGTCCGCTCTACGACTACGGGATGCTCCGCGCGGCGAAGCGGCGGCTCCGGCGGATCCTCGAGGCGCTCCGCGCGCCGGTCGAAGCCGGTATCCCGGTCGTCGGGCTCGAGCCAAGCTGCGTCGCCGTGTTCCGGGACGAGCTCGTCAACCTCTTCCCGGACGATGCCGCGGCCACGCGGCTCTCGGCGCAGACGTTCTTCCTCGCCGAGTTCCTGAGGCGCGAGGGCTACGAGCCGCCGAAGCTGAGCGGCGCCGCGGTCCTGCACGGTCATTGCCACGAGAAGTCGCTCGCCCGGCTGGGCGATGTCGAGCACGTGCTCGCTGCCGCCGGTCTCGACGTCGAGAGCCTCGACTCCGGCTGCTGCGGCCTCGCCGGCTCGTTCGGCTACGAGGCGGACCACTACGAGATCTCGATGCGAATCGGGGAGCAGGCTCTGCTCCCCGCGGTGCGCCGCTCGTCTCCGGACGCGCTCGTCGTCGCCGACGGCTTCAGCTGTCGCCAGCAGATCGTCCACGGTACGGGACGGCCGGCGCTGCATCTCGCCGAGGTGCTCCAGCGGGGATTGCGGTTGTCGATGACTTCGGCGCCCGTTCGTCGTCCTATCTGAGGCAACCGACCCGAAAGGAGAACGAATGGCGGGGCAGATGGTGCACGTCGAGATGCCCGCGGGCGACCCCGGCGCCGCGCGCGAGTTCTGGGGCTCGCTCTTCGGCTGGCAGTTCGAGGCCTATCCGGGGCCGACCGAGTACCACATGACCCGGCTCAGCGAGAGCCAGGGCGCGGCCGTCTCCGGAGACGACCGGCGCGGACTCCGCGTGTACTTCGACGTCGACGACATCAACAGCGCCACCGCTCGCGTCAGCGAGCTCGGCGGCGAAGGCGGAGAGGCCGCACCCGTCCCCGGGATGGGCTGGTTCGCCGTCTGCAAGGACAACCAGGGCAACGACTTCGGGCTCTGGCAGACCGATCCGGAGGCACCAACCCCGGAGATGTAGAGAATCAGGCGCGATGCTCCTCGACGAGATCGCGCGCACGTCGGCGGCGGTCGCCGCGACCTCGGCTCGCCTGCGGAAGATCGAGGCACTCGCCTCGTGCCTCCGCAGGCTCGAACCCGCTGAGGTCCCGGCGGCCGTCGCCTATCTCTCGGGAGAGCTGCCGCACGCGCGGATCGGCATCGGCTGGGCCGCGCTCCGCGAGCTCCCGCCGCCTGCTCCGGTGCCGTCCCTCACGGTGCTCGACGTCGACCGCACTCTCCGCCGCGTCGGCGAGACGACCGGGCCGGGGTCGCAGGCGTCCCGTCGCCGCGAGCTCGCCGACCTCTTCGCCCGCGCGACCGAGGACGAGCAGCGATTCCTCCGGCGGCTCCTGCTCGGAGACCTGCGCCAGGGCGCGCTGGAAGGCGTGATGGTGGAGGCGATTGCGCGCGCAGCGGAGGCTCCGTCCTCGGACGTCCGGCGGGCGGCGATGCTCGCAGGCGACCTCGGCGCCGTCGCCGCCGCGGCGATCGCCGCCGGCCGGTCGGGGCTCGCCGACTTCCGGCTGACGCTCCTGCGGCCGCTCCAGCCGATGCTCGCGCAGACCGCGGAGACCCTCGCGGAGGCGTTCGCCCGCGTCGGCCCGGCCGCGGTCGAGTGGAAGCTCGACGGCGCCCGGCTGCAGGTACACCGCCTAGGGGACGAGGTCCGTGCGTTCACGCGCAACCTCGCGGACGTCACCCGTCGGGTGCCCGAGGTCGTCGAGGCAGTCCAGTCGCTCCCGGTCGAGGCGATCATCCTCGACGGCGAGGTGATCGCGCTCCGACCGGACGAGCGGCCGAGCCCGTTCCAGGTGACGATGAGCCGCTTCGGGAGCAAGGCCGGCCGCGCAGTGCCGCTCGCGCCCTTCTTCTTCGACTGCCTGCACCTCGACGGCGACGACCTGCTCGACCTTCCGGCCCGCGAGCGTTTCGCGGTCCTCGCCGCGCGGGTGCCCGAGACGGTGCGCGTACCGCGGCTCGAGACGGCCGACGCGGCGGAGGCGGAGCGGTTCCTCGACGACGTCCTGGCCCGAGGACACGAGGGCGTGATGGTCAAGTCGCTCGACGCCCCGTACGAGGCGGGCCGGCGCGGCGGCAGCTGGCTGAAGGTGAAGCGCGCCCACACGCTCGACCTCGTCGTGCTCGCGGCCGAATGGGGCCACGGGCGACGACAGGGCCGGCTCAGCAACCTCCACCTCGGCGCGCGCGACCCGGAGACCGGCGGCTTCGTCATGCTCGGCAAGACCTTCAAGGGGATGACCGACGAGATGCTCGCCTGGCAGACCCGGCGACTGCAGGAGCTCGAGGTCCGGCGCGACGCCCACACCGTCTACGTCCGCCCGGAGCTCGTGGTCGAGGTCGCGTTCGACGGCGTGCAGCAGAGCTCGCGCTATCCCGGCGGCGTCGCGCTCCGCTTCGCTCGCGTCAAGAGCTACCGGGAGGACAAGGCGGCCGGCGAAGCGGACACGATCGAGACCGTGAGGGCGCTCCAGGCCGCGCGCCCGTAGATCCCTCGCAACGGGGATCTCCGGGAGCCGCCAGGCGACGACGCTAGGGTCATGGCGATGGACGAGCGGATGGAGGAGTTTCGCGAGCTCTTCGGCGAGTTCGTGCGGTCGTCGCTGGAGGCGGAGTCACGCAAGGAGCCGGAGTTCAGGACGCTGCTGCGCGAGCACCTCGGCGTGGAGCCGGCCGAGCTGCCGGTCCTCGCCGAGGAGGTTCCGAGCTGGGATCATGCGAATCTGCAGCTGGCGCTCGAGGCGATGTTCGCGCGTGAGGACCGGAGCGTCCACCTCGTCGGGATCGGCGGCGGCCAGAAGCGGTTCATGGCGCTCAGCCTCAGCGACCTCGTCAACGAGCAGCATTTTCGTCGCGGCTCCGTTGAGTACGAGAACGTGGCAATCGGGCCCGGCCGCACGCACCCCTGCATGCTGTACGGCCTCGCGCTTCTCCGGGACGCAGACGGTCCCGCGGCGCTGCTCGTCCGGCGCGGCGAGCAGCACGGCCCCAGCCCCGGCCTCCAGGTCGAGGCGACTGCACCCGACGACGCGCGCGCGGCGGAGCTGCTCGCGGAGCTGCGCGAGCTCATGCGCGAGCACAACGTCTTTCGCGGCCAGATGATCTCGCTCGAGTCGACGATGTGGGGGCAGGTCGGCGTCGTCTTCCACAAGCGTCCGTCGCTGCGGCGCGAGGACGTGGTCCTGCCGGAGGAGCTCCTGCGCGATATCGAGCGGCACACGCTCGCGATCGGTCGGCGCGTGGACGCCCTCCGGGCGCTCGACCGGCACGTGAAGCGCGGCCTGCTGCTGCACGGGCCGCCCGGAACAGGAAAGACCCACACCGTCAAGTGGCTGGCAGCCGAGCTCGAGGCCTCGACGGTCGTGATCCTCTCGGGCGGCTCGCTCGGCGTCGCCGGCGCCGTGTGCAGGCTCGCGCGCGAGCTGGCGCCGAGCCTCGTCGTGCTCGAGGATGTCGACCTCTTCGCCGAGGAGCGGACGATGCTTCCCGCGGCGGCGGGCCCGGTCCTGTTCGAGCTGCTCAACGAGCTCGACGGGATGGCCGACGACGCCGACGTCGCGGTCGTGCTCACGACGAACCGCCCGGACCTGCTCGAGCCCGCGCTCGCAGCGAGGCCCGGCCGTGTCGATCTCGCGGTCGAGATCCCGCTCCCGGACCCCGCCTCGCGCCGCCGGCTGCTCGATCTCTACGCGCGCGGTCTCGAGCTGGAGCTGCGCGACCTGGACGCGGTCGTCGCGCGGACCGACGGTGTGACTGCCTCGTTCTTCCGCGAGCTTCTGCGTCAGGCCGCGCTCGAGGCGGCCGAGGACGAGTCGAGCGCTGTCCGCGACGAGCATGTCGGGGCCGCCTTGGACCGCCTGCTCGCGCACTCCGGCGCGCTGACGCGGATCCTGCTCGGCGCGGCGCCGCCGGGCGGCGGCCGTCCACAGCACGACCCGCGCGCCTGGCTCTCGGGCGGGTCGGAGTTC
>Ga0299913_10004918_pt1 | contig 11313 bp, 9 predicted proteins | sample RVTome_9_FD_201360 | JGI IMG/M metagenome (GOLD analysis project Ga0299913, IMG submission 201360) | Soil microbial communities from uranium-contaminated site in the Upper Colorado River Basin, Wyoming, United States - RVT155D38 (version 2) ... | reverse complement strand
AGGGGCAGACGAGCACCTGCTCGCGAGCCTTCACTCCGACCGCCCAGGGAGATGCGCCCTTCACGGGATCCGTCTGAACCCGACCACAGCGGTAGCACGGCACACCAGCTTCCTACCCTGCCGCCAGGCCTCGGATTCGTTAGGTGAGGACGGTGCCCGGGCCCAGCAGGGCCTTGAGCTCCGCGTGGAGGCCGTTCGAGGTGTCGACGGAGAACTCCGAGCCGAGACGCAGCACCGTCGTGCGTCCGCCCTTGCCGAGATGGAGGAAGACCTGCTGGCTCCCGGGATGGGCGGCCAGGACGTCCTTCAGATCGGTCACCAGTCGTTGCGTGCACCGCTCCACCGGCATGTGGATCTCGAAGGGCCGGTCGGTGCCCAGCTCCGGGAGACGAAGCTCCATGCCGATCAACTTGACCGAATCGTCGCGGGCGTCGACGTCGACCCTGCCCTTGACGAGCGCGATCGAGTCGAGACGGATCGCATCGGCGTACTGGAGCGCCGCCTTCGGGAACACGACGACCTCGACCGACGCACCGGCCACGTCCTCGACCTCCAGTAGGAGCATGATCTCGCCGCGACGCGTCATCTTCTTCGCGACGGCAGAGATCAAGCCGCCCGTGGTCACGATCTCTCCCTGCGGACGGGAGCCGAGTTGCGTGATCGAGCAGTCACACATCCGGGCGAGGAGACGCTCGACGCCCAGGAGGGGGTGGTCGGAGACGTAGCGTCCGAGCACCTCCTTCTCGTGCGCCAGCAGGATGTCCTTGCGGAACTCCTCGATCGGGATCGGACGGTCGTGATCGTGCGAACCGTCCTCTTTGACCTCGTCGTCCCAGAGGCCGATCCACCCTTGGTCGCGCTTCGTGCGGATGTCGCGCGCTTCCTCGCAGATGCCCTCGAAGACGTCGAGCAAGCCCTTGCGGGTATGCCCCAACGAGTCGAAGGCGCCCGACTTGATCAACGACTCGACCGTCTTCTTGTTGAGGCACATGTAATCGACCTTCCGAGCGAAGTCGTGGAAGTTCGTGAACTTCCCGTCGCGCTCCCTGGCCTCGATGATCTTCTCGACCACGCTCTCGCCGAGCCCTCGCACCGCCGACAAGCCGTAGCGGATCGAATCGCCGACGGGGGTGAAGTCCATGTCGGACGAGTTCACGTCCGGGATGAGGACGTCGACAGCCATCTTGCGCGCCATCGTCAGGTACTTGGGTTTGTCGTCTTTGCGATCCTTCACGCTCGTCAGGAGCGCGGCCACGTACTCGATCGGGTAATGGACCTTGAGCCAGGCCGTCTGGTAGGCGACGTACGCGTAGCACGCAGCGTGGGCCCGGTTGAAGGAGTAGTCGGCGAAGCGCTCGATCAATCCCCAGAGGTGCTCCGCGGCGCTCTCGGTGACGCCGCCCTTCACGCATCCTTCGACGAAGCGCGGCTTCTCTGCGGCCATGATGTCCCGCTTCTTCTTCCCGATCGCCTTGCGGACCAGATCGGCTTGGCCGGGTGTGTAACCGGCGAGCCTCTGCAGCGTGAGGACGATCTGCTCCTGGAAGACGAGGATCCCGTACGTCTCCTTGGTGATGTCCTCCAGCGCGGGGTGGAGGTAGGTGATCTTCGAGTCGTCGTGCATCCGCTCGACGTAGCTCGGGATCTGGTCCATCGGGCCCGGCCGGTACAGAGCGACCATCGCCATGATGTGTTCGAACCGGGTCGGCTTGAGTTGGGCCAGGTAACGCCGCATCCCGTCGGACTCGAGCTGGAAGACGCCATCGGTGTCCCCGCGCTTGAGCATCTCGTAGACCTTGTCGTCCTCGAAGTCGAGATTGTCGACGTCGACCTCGACCCCGCGGTTGGCGCGGATGTAGTCGCGGGCCAGTTCGATCACCGTCAGGTTCCTGAGGCCGAGGAAGTCCATCTTCAGCAGGCCCAACTCCTCGACGCCGTTCATGTCGAACTGGGTGACGACCTCGTCGTGATCGCCGCGCTTGAGCGGCACGTGCTCGATCAGAGGGTCGCGACCGATCACGACGCCCGCGGCGTGTATCCCGGCGGACCGCTTGATGTTCTCGATCTTCAGGGCCGTATCGATGATCTCCTTCGCGGCCCCCCCGGAGGCGTAGGCCTCGCTCAGCTCGGGGGACGTCTCGAGAGCACTCGAGAGCCCCGAGTCGCGGCCCATGATCAGCGGGGGGTACATCCGGGTCAGGCGGTCCCCGTCTTGATAGGGGAAACCGAGGACCCGGGCCGCGTCCTTGATCGCCTGCTTCCCCTTGATCGTGCCGTACGTGATGATCTGCGCGACGTGATCCGATCCGTACTTCTCGCTGACGTAACGGATCACGTCGGCGCGTTTGCGCTCGTCGAAGTCGATGTCGATGTCCGGCATCGCGATGCGCTCGGGGTTCAGGAAGCGCTCGAACATCAGGTCGTAGCGGATCGGGTCTAGCTCGGTGATGCCCAACGCGTACGACACGATCGAACCGGCCGCGCTGCCACGGCCGGGACCGACGCGGATCCCCTGTCTCTTCGCCCAGTTCACGAAGTCCTGCACAACAAGGAAGTAGCCCTCGTAACCCATCCGCCCGATGACGCTGAGCTCGTACTCCATGCGCTGCTGAACCTCCGACGTGAGGTCGGAGTAACGATGGCGCGTTCCCTCGACCACGAGCTCCCGGAGGTACGACTCGATCGTGTGGCCTTCGGGAACCTCGTAGTGCGGGAGCAAGAGATTGCCCAGCTCGAGCTCGACGTTGCATCGCTCGGCGACCTCGAGCGTGCGCTCGCAGGCACCGGGCCACCGCGCGAACGTCTGACGCATCTCGTCGGGAGTCTTCAGATAGAACTGGTCACCGTCGAACTTGAAGCGGTTCGGGTCGCTCATCACCGAGCCGGTGTTGATGCACAGCAAGACGTCGTGTGCGGTTGCGTCGTCCTTGTGCGTGTAATGCGAGTCGTTGGTGCCGACCCAACCGATGCCCATCTCCTTGCCGATGCGCACGAGCTCGTCGTTCAGCGGCCCTTGGGTCGAGATGCCGTGGTCCTGGAGCTCGAGGTAGAAGCGATCGCCGTAGATCTCTCGGTACTGCCCCACCTTGGCCCGAGCTCCCTTGAGGTCGCCGGCGAGGATCTTGCTGGGGATCTCCGCCGACATGCATCCCGACAAGCAGATGACGCCTTCGGAGTACTCCGCCATCAACTCGTGATCGGCACGCGGCTTGTAGTGGAAGCCTTCGAGCCATGCCTTGCTCGAGACGCGCACCAGGTTGTGATAGCCGGCGTTGTTCTCGGCCAGCAGGGTGACGTGATAGATCCCGCTCTCGTCGTCACCTCGGGCCTTGGGACGCTCTCTCCGATCGCCGGGGAAGAGGTACCCCTCCATGCCCAGGATCGGCTTGACGCCCCGGTCCTTCCCCTTGGTGAAGAAGTCCAGGACCCCGTACATCACGCCGTGGTCGGTGATCGCGCAGGCCGGCATGTCGGCGGCCGCCGCGGCGTCGAAGAGGTCCCCTATCCGAGAGGCGCCGTCCAGCATCGAATACTCGGTATGAGCGTGAAGATGAACGAAACTCACAGCGGTACGAGCCCCCAATACGCTCTCGGCTGGCGAATCACAAAGGTGTACTTCTAACCTACCGAGCAGGCCCGGGGAAGCCTCGGCAATGGGCTCTAGGGAATCGGAATCTGGCGTCGAGGAACAAGCCCTTCAACCTGTGGCTATCGCGTTGAGGCGCCGACATCACCTGTGGATTGGGCCACAGGGGTGCTTGACGAACTGTGGCTGGGATCACGGCGGTGGGCGGCCGGCGCCCACTCCGACTCCTCCAAACCGTTCTGAGTCGTCGCCGAAGCGGGCGCCGGACGAGCCGCCGCCACTCCAGAACGCAGCGAGCTACAGGCTCAGGGCCTCGAGGACGGTCACCAGGTCCTCGGGGAGGGGGTCTTCGACGGCGACGCGGCGGTTGTCGTCCGGGTGGGGGAAGGCGAGTTGATAGGCGTGGAGGAAGGGTCGGGTGAGGCCCAGCTCGGCGACCCTGTCGGACCAGCCTCCGTAGGCGCGGTCGCCCAGGACCGGGTGTCCCAGGTGGGCGAGGTGGACGCGGATCTGGTGCGTGCGCCCCGTCTCGAGGGTGGCCTCTAGCAGCGTCACCTTGCCGTCGCCGCGGAGGGTCCGGTAGTGGGTCACGGCAGGGCGGCCGTCCGGAACGACGGCCATCTTGCGCCGGTGGACGGGGTTACGGCCCATCGGCGCGTCGACCGTGCCCGACGAGGAGGCCGGCGTACCTCGGACCAGTGCCAGGTAACGACGTTCCACGTCCCTCCTGCGCAGGGCCTCGACCAGATGCGTCCAGGCCTCGTCGTCCTTCGCGACGAGCAGGAGGCCGGAGGTGTCCTTGTCCAGCCGATGCACGATGCCGGGCCGGGTGGATCCCGCTCCGGAGAGACTGACGCCCAGTCCCAGCAGCGCGTTGACCAGGGTTCCCGTCTCGTGGCCGGCCGCCGGATGGGTCACCAGACCGGGCGGCTTGCTGATGACGAGCACCCGCTCGTCGTCGTAGCGGACCTCTATCGGGATGTCCTCCGCGGCCGGCGGGCTGAAGGTCGGTTGGGGGACGGTGCCCTCGACCTCGTCGCCCTCGGCCACGCGGAGGCTGGGCCGCGCAACCTCGCCGTTCACCGTCACGGCCCCGTCGCGCAGGGCACGCTGAGCGAGCGTTCTCGTTACCCGGGCGTGGCGAGCCAGAACCGCATCGATCCTCTCCCCCGCCTCTCGAGCGACGGCACGGAAGGAAACGCCGGTCTCAGTCACCGACGGACGGTTCCCCGTCCTTGTCGCGCCAGCCGAGCACGAACATCACCAGCGCGCCCGTGACTATCGCCATGTCGGCCACGTTGAAGATGGGCCAGACGTGTAGATCGATGAAGTCGACGACGCCTCCGCCCAGATCGCGGAAGACCCTGTCGTAGGCGTTGCCCAGCCCGCCGCCCAAGACGGTCCCGAGCGGGACGAGCCAGCGAGCGTCGGTCACCTTGCGCGCCACCACGAGGATCGTGCCGACGATCCCCACCGTCGCGATCAAGAAGAGGCCGGGAACGTCCTGGCCTATGCCGAAGGCGCCTCCGGAGTTGAACGTCAGATTCAGGCGCAGTGCCCCCTCGATCAGATCGACCGGTCCGTCGTCCAGCGCGGTCAATGCGAGCTCTTTCGTCACCTGATCGAGAGCGAGAACACCCGCCGCTGCCAGAAGCAGTGGGACGTAGGAGCGGGCGAGCGAACGAGGGGGCGCTACCGCGCCCGCTCTTCCCGGCGCTTGCAATCCAGGCACAGGAGAGCATGCGGGAGCGCCTTGATCCGCGCGGCGTCGATCGGGTTGCCGCAGCGCTCGCAAGTGCCGTACGTGCCCTCGTCGATCTTCGCGATCGCACGCGTGATCTGCTCGACGAGATCCCTGATGTTGTTACGGATCGAGAGAGCTTGCTCGCGGTCGAAGGTCGCGGTTCCCGCGTCCGCGAAGTCGTCGTCGATGCCGACCTCGCCCGTCATCCCCGACTGGCTCTCGTTGAAGCTGTCGGCCTCGAGGTCCCGCTGCTGGTTCTCGAGGTCGCCCTTCTCGCGCACGAGCTGCTCGCGGATCGCCTTCAACTGAGCCTTGTCGAACTTGGCGGGTGTGACCTTCCGCTTGGGAGGGACGGGCGGACGACGGATGGCGATCTTGCGAGCGGGAGGAGCCGCCGGCTTCTTGGCCTCGGTTGCCGGAGCGGCCGTGACGGCGCGGCCCCTCGTGGTCTTGGGGGCGGTGGTCCTCTTGGCGGGCGCCTTCGCGGTGGTCTTCTTGGCTTTGGTCGCAGGAGCCTTCTTGACGGCGGTCTTCTTCTTGGCCACCGGCTTCTTGGCGGCGGTCCTCTTGGCCGCCGGAGCCTTCCTCACGGTCTTCTTGGCCGCCGTCTTCTTCGCGGTGGTCTTCTTGGCCGCGGTCTTCCTCGCGGTCTTCTTGGCCGCCGTCTTCTTCGCGGTGGTCTTCTTGGCCGCGGTCTTCTTGGCCGCAGGCGTCTTCCTGGCCGCGGTCTTCTTGGCTGCCGGCTTCCGCGCGGCCGGCTTTTTCGCCGTCTTCTTAGGCGTCGGTTTCTTACGAGCGGGGCTCATGGGGCGCGGGACGATAGCACGCGCTCAAGCGCACTAGCTACCGCGGGGGCGTCCTTCGCAGCGACCACGAAGCGCTTGTTTCGGCTGCCCCGGCCCCCGGCCAGCGAGACCGCGCGCCGAGGGACCTCGAGCCGGTCGGCCAGGAGCCGGGCGACGGCTTGGTTGGCCTTGTCGTCCAGGGGCGGGGCCTTCACCTTCACCTTGAGGGCCCTGCCGTGGACACCCACGATGTCGTCGGTCGCCGCCTTGGGCTGCACGTAGACGTGCACCAGTGCGCCGTCGGGATGCTCGTCGACGTAAGCGGGAAGACGGTGTCCGTCCAACATCGTGCCTCGTAGGCTACGGCGCACCATGTCCCGCTACCGATCCGTCGACCCGAAGGTCTCCCTCCCCGCGCTCGAACGAGAGGTGATCGCCAAGTGGAAGGCGGGCCGGGTCTTCGAGCGATCCCTGGAGCAGCGCGAGGGAGCATCCGAGTGGGTCTTCTACGAGGGACCCCCGACGGCGAACGGGAAGCCGGGCATCCATCACGTCGAATCGAGGACCTTCAAGGACATCTTCTGTCGCTACCAGGCGATGCGGGGCCACTACGTGCCCCGCCAGGGGGGCTGGGACTGTCACGGGCTCCCGGTCGAGATCGAGGTCGAGAAGGAGCTCGGCATCACCCAGAAGCGTCAGATCGAAGAAGAGGTGGGCATCACCGAGTTCGTCCGCCGCTGCCGGGAGTCGGTGCAGCGTTACGTCGCCGACTGGGAGAGGCTCACCGAGCGGATCGGGTTCTGGCTGGACCTCGACAACGCCTACTGGACGATGTCTGCGGACTTCGTCGAAAGCGTGTGGTGGATCCTCCGGCAGATCTGGGACAAGGGACTCCTGGAGGAGGATTTCAAGGTCGTCCCCTACTGCCCTCGCTGCGAGACGTCGCTGTCCAGCCACGAGCAGCATCAGACCGGCGCCTACAAGATGGTCACCGACCCCAGCGTCTACGTGCGCTTCCCTCTCGTCGACCAACCCGACACCTCCTTGTTGGTGTGGACCACCACGCCGTGGACGCTGCTCAGCAACAACTCCGCCGCGGCCGGACCGGAACTGACCTATGCGAAGGTCGCCGACCCCGCGGGGGGCTATCTCATCCTGGCGTCCGAGCGGGTCGAACCGCTGCTCGGTGAAGGCGTGGGGATCGTCGAGGAGATACCCGGCTCGGAGCTGATCGGACGTCGGTACTCGCCACCGTTCCCCTACGTATCCGGAGACGGCCACACGCACACCGTGCGGCCCGGCGATTTCGTCACGACCTCCGACGGCTCGGGACTCGTCCACCTCGCCCCTTACGGGGAGGACGACATGGCGGTCGCGAAGCGTGACGACCTACCGATCGTCCAGACGATCGACGCGTCGGGACGCGTGCGCGAGGGCCTCGGCTCACCCTTCGACGGGTTGGGCGTCAAAGAAGCCGATCCGAAGATCGTCGAGGACCTCGAGAGCCGGGGCGTGTTGTTCCGCGCGGAGGATTACGAGCACAGCTATCCACATTGCTGGCGCTGTCAGACCCCGCTCCTCTACTACCCGCGCCTCGACTGGTACATCCGCACCTCCCAGATACGCGACCAGTTGCAGGCGAGCAACGAGACGACCAACTGGTACCCCGCGACGATCAAGTACGGACGCTTCGGCGACTGGCTCGCGAACAACGTGGACTGGTCGCTGTCCCGAGACCGTTACTGGGGGACACCGTTGCCGATCTGGCGGTGCGAGGAAGGACATGCGACATGCATCGGCTCCTTCGCCGAACTGGGCGAGAGGGCCGGCCGGCCGCTGGGCGACGACTTCGACCCCCACCGCCCCCACGTGGACGACGTGACGTTCCCTTGTCCGGAATGCGGTCGAGAGGCGCGGCGCGTGAAGGCCGTGATCGACACCTGGTTCGACTCCGGTTCGATGCCCTTCGGGCAATGGCACTACCCGTTCGACAACGAGGAGCTGTTCGAGCGGAGGTTCCCGGCGGACTTCATCTCCGAGGCGATCGACCAGACGAGAGGTTGGTTCTACTCGCTGCTCGCCGTCGCGACCCTGGTGCGCGGCGAGAACAGCTATCGCAATTGCGTGTGCCTGGGCCACATCGTCGACATCGACGGCCGCAAGATGAGCAAATCACTCGGCAACGTGATCGATCCCTGGACGGTGATCGAGGCTCAGGGCGCGGACGCGCTCCGCTGGTTCATGTTGACGGGGGGCCAACCCTGGGCCGCGCGCCGTACCTCGGCCGAGATCATCGAGGAGTCGCTGCGCAAGTACCTGTTGACGTTGTGGAACACCTACTCCTTCTGGGTCACCTATGCGTCGCTGGAGGACTTCGAGCCGGACGCGGAACCGCTTCCGGTAACGGAGCGCAACGAGATGGACCGCTGGATCTTGGCCGAGCTCGCGGACACCGTCGACGTCGTAACGCGCGGCCTCGATGACTTCGACGCAACGACCGGCGGTCGCCGCCTCGATCGCTTCGTGGACGATCTCTCCAACTGGTACGTGCGGCGCTCGCGACGGCGCTTCTGGCGCTCGCGCGCGGACGCCGATACGCGCGCCGCGTTCCAGACGTTGTGGGAGTGCTTGGTCACGGTCGCGCAACTGACCGCGCCCTACACGCCCTTCATCGCCGATGAGATCTACACGAACCTGACGGGCTCGTCTCCGACCGCCAGCGATTCGGTGCACCTCTCGGACTGGCCTGCCGTCGTCGACTCCGCGCGCGACGACACACTGCGTAGGCGGATGCGACTGGTGCGACGCCTCGTGGGGCTGGGTCGCGCGGCTCGCACGGACGCGAAGGTCCGGGTCCGGCAGCCGCTGGCCCGCGCCCTCGTCGTTCTGCCGGCGAACGAGGCAGACGACCTCGAGGGGCTGGAGGGGCTGGTCGCGGAGGAGCTGAACGTCAGGGAGGTCGAGCTGGCACACGGTGTAGGAGAACTCGTCTCCTACACCGTCAAGCCCAACTTCAAAGCGCTCGGGCCGCGCTTCGGATCGCGCGTGAAGAAGGTGGCGGATTCGATCTCGGCGACCGATCCCAGTGGTCTGGTGACCGCGCTGGAACGGGACGGCGTCGTACATCTCGACGTCGACGGCGAGCAGGTATCGCTCGAACCCGGCGATCTGGATGTCAGGGTCGAGGGGCGCACGGGCTTCTCGCTCGCCCAGGACGGCCCCTACGGCGTCGCCCTGGATGTCGAGATCACGCCCGAGCTTCGTGCGGAGGGGATCGCGCGGGAGGTCGTGCGCGCGGTCCAGGACCTGCGGAAGACCAGCGGGCTCGCGGTGGAGGACCGCATCGAGCTGTGGCTCGAGGCGGGGGACGCCTCGCCGCTCGAAACGCATCGCGACTTCATCGCCAACGAGACGCTCGCGACCGCACTGACGTTGGGAGCGTCCACCGGCGAGGTCGCGTCGGATTCGCTTCGGGTCGAGGGTGAAACGGTGACCATCGCGTTGCGAAGGTCCGCCTAGGGCCTGCACACCCTGCAGGGCTCGAGGCCGCGCCTTTTCGCTTCGTCGCGCGGCAAGCGTTCGGCGGAGGGCCGCGCCTGGGGACAGCCCGGCTTATGGAACCGCTTCCCGCTGTCATCCGCCAGCACCTCGTCGCCGGCGTCGATCGCCTCGATCGCCTGCGTGTCCTGCGACACCGATGACGCCGGAGGTGCTTCTTCCGGCTCGGCCGGATGCGCGGGGGTTGGGGTCGCCAGCGCGGCCGGCCTGCGGCGCGGGCGCGAGGTCTCGAGCTTGCTGCGTCCGTAGGCGAGGGCGAGGCAGATCGCGGCCCCCACACTGCCCCCGATCGAGGCCCATATCAACGTCTCGTTCGAGCCGATCCAGCCGAAGATGAGCGCGACGGCCGAGCCCACGATCAGCAGGATCGCGCCGGCGATCAGACCGGTCATCTAGCCGGGGCTCCGCGTACCCAGGGGGGCCGGGCTACTCGTCGGACCAGTTCTCGTCCCGCACGTCTCGGCGGAATATTCCGCGCCGGGCCTTCCGTCGAGGTCCGTCGGCTCCGTTGTCGCCCTCGAGCCCCTCGACCTCCTGGTCGTCTATCTCGAAGCGTGGCTCGTCGGCCGTCTGCACGGCGACCCGCTGCTCCTCCGCGAGCTCGGCCGCGCGCTGCGACGGCGTGGCGTGGAGACGGACGTGCCCGCCTTGAGGAGGAGGAGACGACTGCTCGTGCTCGGTGACCTGCTCGACCGCGCGCACGTCCTCCCTCGACTCGACATCGGGACGGCCGCTCAGCTGTTCGAGCGCCTTCAGGTTCGCGTCGAGGAAGGAGTGGAGGCGCCGCTTGATGTCGTATTCGAACGCCTCAAGGCGGTCGATCGACGTCTGAAGCTCGCGACGCTTGGTGTCGGCATCGCGTTCGGCTTCCGCGGTGCGGCGGCGAACCTCTTCCTCCGCCGTGGCGACGCGATGCTTGAGCTCGTCGTTCGCGCGCCTAGCTCGTTCCTCGGCCTCGCCCACTAGTTGCTCGGCCTTCTCTTTGGCCTGCGTGATCGCTTCCTCCGCAGCCTGTTGCGCCGTCACGAGCGTCTTCTTCAGCATCTCCTCGGTCGAACGCGATGTCTCGAGCATCTGATCGACCTCTCGAAGTCGCGTACGGAGCGCGTCGTTCTCGCGTTCGAGCCGGTTGAGTGACTCCGCAATGCGGTCGAGAAAGTCGTCGACCTCTTCCTGGTTGTAGCCCCGCCACGCGTCGTGGAACTGCTTCTCGTGTACATCCCTCGCACTTACGTCCATCGTTCGAGTATCGCCTACCCGGCCCCGCCGGGTGCGTCTATCAACATCCGATGGCCCTCTGGATGAAGCCGAGGATCAGGAAGATGAAGATGGGTGAGAGATCCATCCCTCCGAGGGGCGGGATGTAGCGGCGGAACAGCCCCATGACGGGCTCGGTCAGGTCGTAGATGACCCTGACCGCGGGGGCGATCGCAGGGGGCGGGGACCAGACCATCGTGGCCCACGAGAGGATGATCCGCGCCAGCAGGATGACGTAATAGACCGCGAAGGCAAGGCAGACGATCTCCACGTCAGTCCGATCGGGAGGCTAGATGCTCAGGCTTGATTGAAGAACCCACGCTCCTCGAGGAAGCGGCGCCGCTCCTCCGCCGAGACCTGCACGCCTGCGGGAGTCATCAGAA
>Ga0299913_10004916_pt1 | contig 11315 bp, 6 predicted proteins | sample RVTome_9_FD_201360 | JGI IMG/M metagenome (GOLD analysis project Ga0299913, IMG submission 201360) | Soil microbial communities from uranium-contaminated site in the Upper Colorado River Basin, Wyoming, United States - RVT155D38 (version 2) ... | reverse complement strand
CAGCTCCCAAAGCATGAAAAAGGTAATGGCAATCCCGCCCAATCAGACATATCCCAGACCGTGCTTAACTTCTTCACGGGCGATTCTGGGAACCTGATGCGGGGTCCCGACGTCTTATCTCCCGAGGAGATGGCCATTGACCGATAACCGAGAGGGATTCCTCCGCCGTATCCGAGCACGGATGCGTTTGGCATGGCTATCTGCAACCGCTCAGACGTATGCCCCTCATCTCGGTCTGGCCATCGTCATCGTCTTCGCCGTCGACTGGCTGACCCCCTTCGATCGAGGGCTCGCCCTAACGGGATTGCTCATCGCCGCATTTGGACTGGCCCTCCTCGTCCGGGCGGCAACTCTGCGCATCTCGCCCTGGGATGCCTCCCGGGCCGCCGAGCGAGGATTGAGGGCGCGAGACGCCTTCACCACGGCACTGGAGTTCACCGATCCCGACGATGGTGTACATCAAGTCATACAACAACGCGCCGACCGCCTCGCCGCTAGCTCGAGGGTGGCCGAGGCCATTCCCATCGACACCGATCGGGCAAGGCTGCGTCAATTCGCAACAGCTGGGGCACTGGCGCTCCTGATCGGACTTCTCCCCCCGTTGGGGTCGTCACCCGCGCTCTCGACCGATCTCGATGCGGCTCTCGATGCCGAAGCTGATCAGATCGAACAGATCGCCGAAGCCGTCGCGGAGTCGGATGTCGACACCGCCGAGGAGATCGTGGACCAACTGGAGCGACTCGCCGCCGAGCTCCGTCGGGCCGAATCCCTGGAACAGGCCCTCCAGTCGCTGCAAGACACCGAAACCCGGCTTGGGGAAAAGATCGACCCGAGATTCCTTTCGCAAAAGGCGGCCGTACAGGGTCTTGCCCGCGACCTCGCGTTACGACCGCTGGCCGACGGGGCCCCTATCGACGCATCCTCCCAGCTCGAGGAGCTGGCGGACAGCCTCGACGACCTTTCTGACCCGGAGCTGTCCGCACTGGCGGACCGCCTGAGCGACCTGGCCGAGTCCCAGGCAGCAGGCAATCCGGGTCTGTCCAGCCAACTCTCCGATGCCGCCCGATCCCTCTCCTCGGGCGATCTCGAGACGGCAGCACAGTCACTGCGCCAGGCCGCTTCAGACCAACAATCTGGCCTGGATGGTGCACGTGGCCAACAAGCCCTCTCCGAAACGCAACGTGCTCTCGAGGGTGCCCGGTCCCGCCTCAGCGGTGCCCCTGGCCAGGGCCAGCCCGGGAGCGATAGTCAGGGCGAGGGCGATGGGGAAGGCCAAGGCGAAGGCCAGGGACAGGGCGAAGGACAAGGCCAAGGCGAGGGTCAAGGGGAGGGTCGAGGCGCCGGCCAGAGTGCCGGCCAGGGCGGCCAGCCCAGCGGCGGAGGAGGCCAGATCTCGGGTGTGGCTCCCGGGGACGGAAACGCAGCTGGTCAGGGGAGTCAGGGCAGTGTCGGGGCAGGGGGCAATCAGGACCATGGCACCGAAGTCGACACTGCCGAAGTGTTCAGCCCGATCGAAGAAGGTGCACTCTCCGATCTCATCCAGGTGGGTATCGACGGGGGCTCCGGCGACGGCTCGATACTGGGACGGGCGGACGCCCCCACCGCAAGGGGACAATCGGTCGTCCCCTATGCCCAGGTGCTTCCCGAGTATCTGAATCAGGCCGCCGACGCCCTCGGCCAATTGCAGCTCCCGCCGTCGATGCGCGGGATCGTTCAGACCTACTTCGACCTACTCGCAGACGAGGCCCGTTAGTGGGCGTTCCACGTCCATCAGGAAGGCATGAAATGAACAGTCTGAACCAATCCGACCTGGACCGTTACGCCCAGGTCGCTGCGGACATCGAGTCGGCAGTCGGAAAGCGGATTGCAGGACAGCACCCGCTGATCCGCCAAACCCTGATCGGTCTCCTCGCCGGAGGACACGTCTTGCTCGAGGGCGTCCCCGGACTGGGAAAGACCGAGCTGGTCAAGGCCTTCTCCTCGGCCATCGGTCTCACCTTCTCTCGGATTCAATTCACTCCCGACCTCATGCCGGCCGACATCGTCGGGACTCAGGTGTTGGAAGAGACCGAGAGCGGGCACCGCCGCTTTGAGTACCAGGCCGGCCCGGTGTTCACCAACCTGTTGCTTGCAGACGAGATCAACCGAGCCACCCCGAAAACCCAGGCAGCTTTGCTCGAGGCCATGCAGGAGCGCCACGTCACCGTGTCCGGCGAGACCCGGCCGCTTCCCCATCCCTTCCTCGTCCTGGCCACACAGAACCCCATCGAGCTGGAGGGAACCTATCCCCTTCCCGAAGCACAGTTGGATCGTTTCATGTTCAAAGCCACGGTGAATCCGCCAACGGCTGAGGTGCTGGAGGAAATCCTCCGTCGCACGACGACCGGCGTCGTCATCGACGTGCCTCTGACCGCGGACATCGACACCATCGCGTCGATGATTGCGATGACTCCGCTGTTGCCGGTGGCATCACACCTGCTCCAGTATGTGGCGCTGATCATCGAGGCGACCCACCCGCATGGCGACAATGCCTCGCTACCGGTGAAGCGCTACGTCCGTTGGGGAGCCTCACCACGCGGTGCACAGTCGATCATCCTCGCCGGCAAGGCCCTCGCTCTCATCGAAGGCAGGCCACACGTGACGGCCGAGGACATCAGGTGGGCAGCGCCGGCGGCACTTCGGCATCGTCTGGTGCTCGGCTATGAAGCCACCGCAGAGGGCGTTGGCACCGACGTCATCATCGACGAGATGCTCCACTCCGTCCCCGAACCGAAGCCGGAGATCCGGGGGGCTCCGTGACCGATCTCCTCAGCCCGGCTCTCATGGCCAGGCTGGAGAGCCTGCAGCTTGCCAGCCGGCATCGGCTGATGGGCAGGTTCGGAGGCGAGCACAAGTCGAAGCGATACGGCAACACAGTCGACTTCGCCGACTTCCGCGAGTACCACCCGGGGGATGACTTCCGTCGTATCGACTATCACGTCATGGCGCGTCTCGACCAGGTTCTCATCAAACTCTTCGAGGCCGACGATGAGATCACAGTCCGGATACTCATCGACACCTCGGCATCGATGACCGTCGGCGCCAAGATGTTGCAGGCCAAGCGTCTGGCCGCGGCGATGGGCTTTGTCGCTCTGACTGCTCACGACTCGGTTTCGGTCCATACATTCCCGGCGAGGGGACCTGCACCCCGTTTCGCGGGACGCGCCGCCGTGCCCGCCTTCTTCGATTACCTCCAGGGCCTCGATGCATCCGGGCTCACCCCTTTCGCCGAGGCGGCCAGTCACCTGCTGAGCCAATCCGGGCTCCCCGGTCTGACGGTCGTTCTTTCCGATCTCCTCACCACCGAGTGGAGATCTCTCATCGGTCTCCGCGCATCGGGGTCCGACGTCACCATCCTCCACATCCTCAGTGACGAGGACCTAGACCCCGAGTTCTCTGGCGACCTGGAGTTGGTGGATCGCGAGGACGGCGAGCGTCTCACCGTGAGCGTCACAGAGGACGTCGCCAGGTCGTACCGCGACCGGGTCAGGTCGTGGCGCAATGAGGTGGCAGCCACTGCCCGTGGCAGCGGCGCTGCGTTCCAGGCCGTCAACGCCACCGACGACATCGAGGCGCTGCTTCTTCAGACCTGGCGGTCCGCGGGCGTCCTGAGATGAGTCTCCTCCTCCCCGCGGGGCTGGCCGCCCTCCTCCTCGCTACGCCGATCGTCATCCTCCACATGCTCACCCCGCGTCGACCGGCCACGTCGGTGTCCTCCCTCCTCCACTGGGATGGCCTCAAACATGCCATAACTGCCGCCGAGCCCTGGCAAAAGCTGCGCTGGAGCCTGCTCCTGATCTTGCAACTCCTCGCGGTGGGGCTGTTCGCCTTTGCCCTGGCCAGACCGGCCATCATCGAGGAGGCCGAGCTCGCCGAGCACACCGTCTTCATCGTCGACGCATCGGGCTCGATGGCCGCGATCGACGGTGCCCCTGACCGTCTGGGGACCGCTGTGGAAGAGGTGGAGGCCCTCCGACAGGAACTCCCGGACGAAGGCATCGCCAGCCTCGTCGTGGCCTCCTCGCGGCCATCGGTGCTCATTTCCCAGAGCGCGGATGACGGCGAATTCACCCGGGCCATCGACACGATTCGCACCGACGGTGGCGCCGCCGACTTCGAATCTGCCTTCGCTTTGGCCGAGTCGCTGGTGCTTCCCGACCGGGACACCGATTTCGTCCTCGTCTCCGACGGACAGCTGCTCGAGATGGAGCAGCGACTTGCTCCCCTTGGCACCCGTTTCGTGCCGGTGGGGCGCACCGACACCAACCGGGCCATAACCGACCTTTCTGTGAACTCCGGGCCGGGAGGCCTCCAGGCTCGTGTCACGGTTGAGTCGACAGGTGGACCGGACGCCATACAGGTGCTCCGCCTCGACGTCGACGGGCTCACGGTCCTCAGTGAGGAAATCGAGATCCCTGGTGGCGGGGTCGTCGAAGAGACGTTCGAGCTCCCTTCCGGCACCACCGTGGCCGCTTATCTCGACGGGGAGGACCTGCTCGCCTACGACAACCAGCGTTTCGTCGGCGCACCGGCACTGGGATCGCTCAAAGCCCGGGTCCATGGCGAGAGTCGTTTCTTCATCGACCAGTTGCTCGGTGCGATACCCGATGTCGACACCAACGTGGCACCGGGAGAAGAGGTCGACTTCGAGATCTATGCCGGTGTCCCAGTGCCGGCAGAGCCCGAAACGCCTTTCATAGCCATCGACGTGCCGGGAGGGGCTCCCGGCGTCGTAGCCGTGGGGCGGATCCAAAACCCGATCCCGACGCTGGTGGCCGACCATCCGCTCCTCGACGACATCGATGTGAGCCGGATCGCCATCGCCGAGGCTCAGTCACTGCAGGTGACCGAGGGCGAGGTCGTGCTGGGGGCACCAGGAGCACCTCTCATCGTCGCAGGGGAGGCCAATGGTGTCCCCTTCTACTACCTGGCGTTCACTCTCGAGCAATCCAACCTCCCCATCGACATCGCGTACCCGATCATGGGAGCGCGCATGGTCGGAGGGCTCGCCACTTCCGAGGGTGTCGCCGAGGCGATGACCGTGGGCGATCGCTTTCCCATCGGTGCGATCGGGGGACGTGTCACCGACCCTCGAGAGAACACGACCATCGTCGCGGTGGGTGAGTCCGATCCGATGGCGGACCTCGCCGGGTTCTGGACGGTGAGCCGGGAAGGCCAGGAGCCCTATGAAGTAGCCGTGAACGTCGACACCGCCGAATCTGATCTCGCTCCACGGTCCACACTCCCTGACATCCGGCCGGCACCCGATGCGGCGCCACTGGCCGATGCCACGACGAGCATCGCCCGGACCCTGCTCCCCTGGGTACTCGTCGCCCTACTGGCAATCCTCGCCGCCGAGTTGTATGTCAGCTTTCGGACCCGGGGTGTGCCCGTACGGCAATGGAGAATAGGTCTTGCAGTCAGAGCCCTCATCGTGGGACTCGTCGTCCTCGCCCTCCTCGACCCTCCGATAACGACCGGATCCGGCGACGTGACGACTGTCTTCGTCGTCGACGTATCCGATTCGATGAGCGACAGTGCCAAACAAGAGGCTCGTGCCTGGGTCGACTCGGCACTGACCGAGGCCGCGGACAACGAGTGGGGTGTCATCGAGTTCGGCTCAGACGCCCGGGTGGGGACACCCATTGGCACCGCCCCGTACCGGGGGGCCAGAGGGGTGGAGACCGACGCGACCAACCTGGCGCGGGGATTGCGGCTCGGCGAGTCGATTCTCACCGGGGAGACCCGCCAGCGCATCGTCCTGGTGTCTGACGGGCGGGGGAACACCGGAGACCTCCAAGCCGAGATCGACCGGCTCGAAACCCTGGGGGTCCTCGTTGACGTACACACCGTCACCGCGTCTGCGGTCACCGACGCCGCGGTCTCGGCTGTGGACATGCCCTCGTCGGTGAACACCGGCGAGACCTTCGATGTGACCGCCGAGGTTCTCTCCACGGTCTCCGGAGACGCCGTAGTCGAGCTGTCGGAAGGCTCCGAGGTGGTGGGGAGCGAGCAAATCTCCTTGGTCCCCGGAGCCAACTATGTCACCTTCTCTGCCGAAGCCGGAGAGTCTGGCTTGCAACAATTCACTGCCCACGTCCGCATGACCGGCGATGCGGTGGAGGAGAACGACTCCCACCGAGCCGGCGTCGAGGTTCGGGGTCCCGCCAGCGTCGTGATCCTCGAAGGCGGTAGCGACAAAGGGCAAATCCTCGAGGACGCCCTGGTCTCCCGGGGCCTCGAGGTCGAGCGTGTCGCCATCGATGACATGCCCGGACTGCAACAGCTATCTGTCCACCGCGCCGCGCTACTCGTCGACGTCAATGCCCGCAACATGAGTGCCGAGAAATTCGAGACTCTCGATACCTATGTCCGTGACCTCGGACGGGGCCTGATCGTCGTGGGAGGCACCAACTCCTACGGTCTGGGGGGATACCGGGACACACCCTTGGAGGCCCTGCTCCCGGTCGACTCCGAGGCGCCCGACACCCAGCGCGAGGTCGAGGTTGCCGAGGTGCTGCTCATCGACACCAGCGAGTCGATGGGGGCATGTCACTGCAGCGAGGACGGGATGATGAGCGAAGAAGGTGGCGTCAACAAGACCGATATCTCCAAGGCGAGTGCTCTGCGGGCGATTGACGCCCTCGGGGCCAATGACGAGATCGGGATCCTCGCCTTCAGCGGCAACACAGACTGGGTAGTGCCCCTCCAGCAGCTACCGGATCAGTCCACGATCGAGAACGGAATCGCCTCGTTGCGACCGTTTGGGGAGACCAGGATCATCCCGGCAATCGAAGAGGCCGCCAACGAGCTGCTCGACTCCGACAAAGAGATCAAGCACATCATCCTGTTCACCGACGGATTCACCTCCGAGTTGGAGCAGGGCGCCGACTTTGCTCCCAGCCCATTTGCGGGTGACCTCCTGGAGACGGTGGAGGAGATCACGGCCCAGGGTGTGACGGTGTCCGTGGTCGGAACCGGTGAGGGTGCCATTCCCGACCTGGAAAAGGTGGCCGAGATCGGAAAGGGTCGCTTCTACCCGGGACGCGATCTCAACGAGATCCCCGAGATCTTCGTCAAGGAGGCCCGGCTCGCCTCGCGGTCGTACATCAACGAGGGCGAGTTCTTCCCTGTGGTGACCTCGACGGCACAGGCGGTTCGTGACATCGCCTCTTCGCCGGCAATCCTCGGTTTCGTCGCCACCACTCCGAAAACCACCGCAGACGTTCAGCTGCAGATCGGGGAGATGAGCGACCCACTGCTCGCATCGTGGCGGGTCGGTCTGGGAAAGGCGACTGCCTGGACCTCAGACGGCGGCGACAAGTGGGGAGCGAGCTGGGCGGGATGGGAGGGATTCGGCGACTTCTGGTCGACCCTCGTCCGTGACACGTTCCCGCTCAGCGGCTCGGAGGGACAGCGTATCGAGGCCTCGATCGCCAACGAGCTCATGACTCTGACCCTGGAGGGTGCGGAGGAGTGGCCGGCGGGGACTGAGCCCGTTGCCCGGGTGAGCTTTCCCGACGGCACTTCTGAGGAAGTCCGTCTCGAACGCGTGTCGGACTTCGAATTTGGAGCCGCTGTGCCGGCTCGACAGGGGGGCACCTATGCGGTCGGGGTCAGCGTCGATGACGGGGACGGGAATGCAGTGGTGCTTTCCACGCTGGCCACACGCTCGTTCGCCGCCGAGTATCTCCCTGGCGATCCCAACGCCGACCTCATGTCCAGCATCTCGGCCAGCACCGGTGGCCGTGGTGAGATCACCCCTGCCCAGGCATTCGATCCGGAAGGCCTCGAAGAGGGAGTCACGGAACGACACTTTCGCTGGTGGTTCCTGCTCCTCGCCGCTCTTCTCTGGCCGGTCGACGTCGCTCTGCGGCGGCTCCGTCTCTCGCGAAGAGAGCGGCCAGACCCGCCAAGCCCATCAGGCCGGCGCCAACCCACACCCACGTCACCAGCGGGCGCACGAACGCGCTGACCTCGACGGTCTCCCCGTCGGGGAACATCAGGGAGACCGCCACGATCACGTCATCGACGAGCGACGACCGGAGAGCGGGCTCGGCGACCGGGACGTCTTGGTCCTCATAGGCCCGAATCTGGGGGGCGATCTGCGACCCATCGAGGTCGAAGACGGCCCGAACGAAGACGTACCGACCTTCGTCTCCGGTCTCGATGGCCCGAAGAGCGAGCTCATGTCCCCCCAGCTCCACGATGTCCCCCGGTCGCATCGACCCGTTGAAGTCGGAGCCGAAGGAGCTAGCGGCGACGGCGAGCAGGAACACTGCCATGCCTGCGTGGGCGAGGTACGCCGTGAGCAGCCGACCCCGGACCCTCTGACGGAACGCGGTCTTGGTGATGGCAACGAGAGAACCCGCAGCTGGGGCGAAGAGGACGACGCCGATGCGTGGGCCGGCCACTGCGAGGCCGACGACAGCGGCCACCGCCGTTGCGATCGTGAAAGTCTGCCACCTTCGCAACAGCCCCATCGTCAGACTCACCGCCACTGCGATTGCTATCGGCAGCACGGTCACGACGAAGAACCTGCTGTCGACCGATGCCGACCTTCCCAGGAACACCGAGACAAACGCTGGATACGCCGACCCGGCCGTGATGAAGACGAGAACGGCGGTCAACAGCAGGGCATTGACGCTCAGCCAGCCATTGCGGTCGAAGCGATTCGGGCCCCAGACTTCCCCTGGCTCCGACCTGAGGGCCAAGACGAGAACGAGACCGGTGGCGACGGCGGCTGTGATCAGCAGTATCCGCCCCACCACGGGGTCCTCGGCGAAGGAGTGGATCGAACCGGTGGCCCCTGATCGGGTGAGATACACCCCGAGGACCGTCAGGGCGAACGGAAGCGAGGCGAACATCACGTTCCAACGGCGCATCCTCCCCGTTGTCTCCTCGATCCGTGAGGTGTGAAGGAACACGGTGGTCGCAAGCCATGGCATGAGTGCGGTGTTCTCGACAGGGTCCCACGCCCAGTAGCCGCCCCAACCCAGCTCGACGTATGCCCAACTGGCACCGGCGGCCATGCCGAAGGTCAGCAGTGTCCAGGAGAAGTAGAGCCAGCGTCTCGTCCTCGCCACCCACATGGCGCGGTCACCACGCCGAATCGTCATGGCCATGGTCAGGGCAAATGGCACCACCAGAGTGGTCAGACCGAGATAGAGGATCGGCGGGTGATAGATCATCGCCGGGTGTTGGAGGATGGCGAGCAGTCCGACCCCGTCGACCGCGGGCAGGCTGAGCACTGTGAACGGATTGGCGAACAAGACCGTGACGAGGAGCAGCCCGAGGCCGACCGCGCCCGCCGTCCGCACCGGGATGCGCTCTCTGAGTGCACCGGCGGCCAGAGTCAGGGTCAAAACGGTGTAGAAGAGCATCGACCCGTCCATGCCGCCCCAGAGGGCGGCCAGCCGATAGGGCCACGGTGTCGCCAGACTCGTGGTCTCTGCGACATAGCCCAGAGAGAAGTCACTGACGAGCAGGGCCACGGCGAGGACCGCCGCGGCACCGGCCGAGGTGACCGCAGATGCGATCAGAGCCCAGCGACGCCCGGTGATCAGGGCGAAGATCGCGAATGAGATGGCTGCCCAAACAGCAACCGGGCCAATGACTCCGGCGCTCACGTCAACATCCTACGGACCACCTCCACCTTTGCTCGCGAGCAAACGGGTGGAGGTACTGTCAGTGGCGATGACCGATCTGTTCGAATCCCGCGCCGAGGACCTGGCCTCCCGGTCGGCTCCCCTCGCCACGAGGATGCGACCCCGGAGCATCGACGAGGTGGTGGGCCAGCCCAAGTTGCTCGATGAAGGTGCTGCCTTTCGGCACATCGTCGAATCCGGAGAGCCGATCTCGATGCTCTTGTGGGGGCCGCCGGGTACCGGCAAGACCACACTGGCCAGACTCGTCGCATCCCATGCCGACGCGGCCTTCCGCACGTTGTCCGCGACATCGGCTGGAGTCAAAGACATCCGGGAGGTGCTGGCCGAGGCCCGAAACCGCCTGGCCACCGAGGAACGCCGGACCGTGTTGTTCCTCGATGAGATCCATCGCTTCGCCAAGAACCAACAGGACGCGTTGCTTCCGGGAGTCGAGGATGGGATCTTGATCCTGGTGGGAGTCACCACGGAGAACCCCTACTTCGAGGTGAACAGCCCACTGATGAGCCGCATGACCCTCTTTCGTCTCGAATCCCTCTCCCCCGATGACATCGAAACTCTCCTCCAGACGGCGATGCGTGACGACGAGCGCGGCCTGGGCTCGCTCGACCTGGAGCTGGCATCGGCGTCCGCACAAGAGTTGGCCACCCGCACGGGAGGAGATGCCCGCCAGTCGCTCAACGCCCTCGAGGTGGCAGCCCGGATGACCAAGGCTTCGGGTCGCGAGGTCATCGAGAGCGAGGACATAGCCGAGGCCCTGCAACGACGACTGGTTCGCTATGACAAGACCGGTGACTCCCACTACGACGTGATCTCGGCGTTCATAAAGTCGGTGAGGGGCTCCGACCCCGATGCTGCCATGTACTGGCTCATGCTCATGCTCGAAGGTGGCGAGGACCCGGAGTTCATCGCCCGCCGTCTGTTGATCCTCGCTTCCGAAGATGTCGGGCTGGCGAGCTCCGAGGGTCTTCGGGTCGCGGTCGCCGCCGCCGATGCTTTGGCCTATGTGGGTCTGCCCGAGGCGACCTTCCACCTGGCCCACGCCACCCTGTTCCTGGCCACCGCTCCCAAGTCGAACTCGGTGGGCCGGGCCATGAGCGCAGCCAAGAACCTGGTGGACAGTGGCCCCACCCCATCCGTCCCCTTGCATCTCCGCTCAACGGGGTACAAGGGAGCGGCCGACCTGGGCCACGGCGAGGGCTACCTCTACTCCCACGACCACGCGGACGGGATCGTCGCGCAGCAATACTTCCCCGATGGGGTGCCGGCGACGTCCGTCTATCGGCCCGGCCGGCTCGGGGACGAAGCCGCAATCACCGAACGGCTTGCCCGAATCGACGAGGTCCTGGGACGAGACCGCTGACTAGAGACCGCTGACTACCAGCTATGGCAGCGGACGGGAGCGTCCCCGGCGTCGGCTACTCATGACGCCATTCCGGTTTGTCGCCTCGGCCCGGATCTGGTCTATGCGCTCCTGGACGACGTAGTCCCGGAAGACGATCTTGAGCAAGGCAGCGATGGGCAGGGCAAGCAATGCTCCCACCAAGCCGGCGAGGCTTCCGCCCACCATGAGGGCGATGATCACGCTTGCCGGGCTCAGGTCAACCGCCC
>Ga0299913_10004915_pt1 | contig 11319 bp, 10 predicted proteins | sample RVTome_9_FD_201360 | JGI IMG/M metagenome (GOLD analysis project Ga0299913, IMG submission 201360) | Soil microbial communities from uranium-contaminated site in the Upper Colorado River Basin, Wyoming, United States - RVT155D38 (version 2) ... | reverse complement strand
CGGGTCTCGTTCCCCGCCACCTGGACCGGTGCGGAGCTGACCGAGCAGCACGATCAGGGAGACACCGAGGCCGAACGCCTGGCCACCGGTCAGACCCAGGTCAGCTGGCACGCTCGGGACCCGATCGCCGCCAGCTACGAGTGGCAGCTACGGGGACGGCAGGAGGGCTGACATCCCCCGGCGGCAGGTCAGCCGGGCAGGGTGAAGCGGCCGTCCGGGCCGCGGGTGAACGGCAGCACGTCGACCACCGCGGACACCGGGAGGGGGCCGTAGACGTGCGGGAACTCCTCGACGCCGGGGGCCGGCGGCTCGTAGCGGACCGGGACGCCGATGAGCGCCGGGTCGATGACCAGGAGCACGAGGTCGTCGAGGCCGGCGTAGCGGGCGTCGGCGACGTCGAGGACCTGGTGGCGCAGGGAGCAGTGGATGAAGCCCTGCTCGGCGAGGGTGACGCCGCGGGTGGACACCTCGTAGCGGCCCCCGGGCCCGGCGCCCGCGGCGGCCTCCCAGTCGCGGCGCAGCGCGATGTGGAACAGCACGGTCATCAGCTGGAGACGGCGCTGCGGTCCAGGTCGGGCTCCAGGTAGATGAGCCGGACCTCGGGCACCGCGGCCCGGATGCGGGCCTCGGCGTCGTCGATGGCGCGCGCGGTGTCGCCGACGGACAGCGACGGCGCGAGGGCGATCTTGGCCGCGACCAGCATCTCCTCCGGCCCGAGGTACTGGGTGCGGATGTGGATGACGCGCTGCACCTGGCCCTGCTCCAGCTCGGCCATGATCGCCTGTAGCACCGCGGGGTTGGCGCCCTCGCCGATCAGCAGGCTCTTCGTCTCGATGATCAGGATGGTGGCGATCACCGCGAGCAGCAGGCCGATCGCGATGGTGCCGGTGGCATCCCACACCGGGTCGCCGGTGATCATGGCCAGGCCGACGCCGGCCAGCGCGAGGCTCAGGCCGACCAGCGCGCCGGCGTCCTCCAGCAGCACGACCGGCAGCTCGGGGGTCTTGGCCTGCCGGATGAAGCCCCACCACGACGCGTCGCCCTTGACCTTGGCGGACTCGACTATCGCGGTGCGGAAGCTGTAGGACTCGAGCACGATACCGAGCGTCAGGATGATCACCGCCACGATCGGCGAGGTCAGCTCGTGCGGGTGCCGCAGCTTGTCGATGCCCTCGTACAGCGCGAACACCGCGCCGAGGCTGAACAGCAGCAGCGCCACGATGAACGAGTAGAAGTAGCGGTCGCGGCCATAGCCGAAGGGGTGCACGTCGGTCGGCCTGCGCTGCGAGGTGCGCGTGCCGAGCAGCAGCAACCCCTGGTTGGAGGTGTCCGCCACCGAGTGCACGCCCTCGGCCAGCATCGACGACGATCCGGTGATCGCGAAGCCGATGAACTTCGCCGTCGCGATGCCGGCGTTGGCCAGCAACGCCGCTAGGATCGCTCGCTTACTGCCGCTCGTGGACACGTCAGCTGATCTTACCGGTGGTGGCGCGGAAGATCCGGGTGCCCTCGGCGGCGCCGCACACCCGCACCGGCGGGTCCGTCGCGGCCAGCCAGGCGGCCGCGCCGCGGGGCAGCTCCAGGGTCGCGCCGTCGGCGGCTTCGACCACCGCGGCCCCGGCCACGGCCAGCAGGATCTGCGGTCCATCGCCGTCCAGGACGGCCGCCGACCGGTCGCCGGCCGCCCAATCCGATTCAGACCAGTCCAGCCGGAACAGCTGGAACTCCGGGGTCGGCGTGCGGTAGATCGTCTCCAGCCGGGAGACCGGCTCGCCGGCGAGCACCGGAGTGTCGCCCGCGGTGAAGTCGAGCACCCGCAGCAGCTCGGGCACGTCCACGTGCTTGGGGGTCAGCCCGCCGCGCAGCACGTTGTCCGAGTTGGCCTGGATCTCCACCGCGGTGCCGTGCAGGTAGGCGTGCAGGTTGCCCGGCGGCAGGTAGACCGCCTCGCCGGGGGCGAGCACCAGGTGGTTGAGCAGCAGGCTGGTCAGCACTCCCGCGTCGGTCGGGTACGGCTCGGCGAGCTGCAGGACCGTGCGGCACTCCCTGGCGAACGGCCCGCGCGCCTTGAGGTGCGCGACGCACGCCGCGAGCAGGTGCGGCATGAGCTGGGCCAGCGCCACCTGCGGCAGCGTGATCCACGTCGTGAACAGCGCGCGCAGCCCGTCGGAGTCCGGCTGCGCCGCGATCAGCTCCACGTACGGCGCGAGCTCGCTCACGTCCAGCGCGCGCAGCAGCCCCAGCGTGGCCGGCACGGCGCGGAACCCGGCCAGCGCGTGGAACTCGGTGAGCGCGCACACCAGCTCCGGCTTGTGGTCGGGGTCCTTGTAGTTGCGCTCGGCGGCGTCCAGCGGGATGCCGGCCCGCTCCTCCCTGGCGAAGCCGGCCCTGGCCAGCGCGGCCGAGGGGTGGGCCTGCATGGACAGCGGCTCCTCGGCCGCCAGCACCTTGAGCAGGAACGGCAGCCTCGCGCCGAACCGCTCGGCGCACAGCTCGCCGAGCTGGCCGGGCGGGTCGTCGTGCACCGCGGCGAGCAGCGACCGCTCCGGCTCGCCGACCAGCACCGAAGGGTCGGTGGGGTGGGCGCCGATCCACAGCTCGGCCTCCGGGTGCGGCGCCGGCACCGGGCGGCCGAGCAGCTGCGCGATCGCCGTACGCGATCCCCACGCATACGCCCGCACCGGATTGCGCAGCAGCTCCACGGTCACGCCCACACCGGAGCGGTCAGGCCCGGCCCGCCGAGCGTGCCGGTCGCCAGCCCCAGGTAGAGCGCGGCCAGGTCGAACCGGCTGGCCAGCAGCGCGGCTAGCAGCGGCTCGTCGCCGGACACCTCGTCGCCGGGGGCCAGCTCGTCCGCCGTGGCCAGCGCGCCGGTGGCCGCCTGCCTGGCCACCCCCGCGGCGTCGTCGGCGCGGATGGCCAGCAGCATCACCCGCAGCCACTGGCTCGAAGGGGAGTCGTCCTCGATGTCGTCGTCGAAGTCCGGGTCGCGGAAGATGTCCCCCTCCGACGCGGCGTGCACGGCCGCCTGGTGCAGCGCCGGCTGCGCCAGCATCTCCCGGTAGCCGGTGGCGACCGCGAGCAGCCCGGCGTGCGCGCCGAGGGTGGCCGCGGCGTGCTTGGCCACCGCGGTGGCGACGGCGTCCAGGCCGAGCAGCAGCGGCGACCGCAGGGCCAGCCGCAGCGCGAGCGCCTTTGCCGGGCAGACGAACGACTCGTGCTGCGGGTGGTTGCGCTCCGCCTCGCGGTCCAGCTCGTCGGCGATCTCACCGATGTCCGTGCTGAGCAGCCCCAGCGCGCCGGCCACCAGCAGCCCGGCGGTCAGCGCGGTGGGCAGCGCCAGGGTTGGCGGGGGGTGCACCCGCGGCGTCAGCAACCTCGCGCGACCGGCCGCGGCCGCCGCCACCGGGCCGTCCGCCGGCGCGGTGAGCACGACCTTGGCGCCGCGCCTGGTCGCGAGGTCCACCGAGCCGGCCAGCGGGCGGTCGTTCTCGTCGGCGGTGTACCCGACGAGAACGTCCAGCGGGCCGATCCACGGCGGCGTGGCGTCGAGCGCGACGACCGGCACCGGGCACTCGGCGCCGAGCAGCGCGCGCAGGATGCCGGCGGCGGACGAGCCGGCACCCGGCCGGGTCAGCAGCACGAGGGCCCGCGGACGGCCGCCGCGCAGCACGTCGTCCAGGTCGATCTCGGCCGCCGCCTCGGCGGTCGCCCGCACCTGCGCGCCCGCCGTGGCCGCGGCGCGCAGCAGCTCGCCGGAGCCGCCCGCCTGCAGCCGCTCGGGGTCGTCGAGCAGTGCCTCGTCGAGCATGGTGCTAGGCACTCTCCGGCGCGCTGGACGGCGGCGTCGCCTCATCCAGCAGCAGCACCGGGATGCCGTCGGTGATCGGGAAGATCCGCCCGCACTCGGTGCAGGTCAGCGCCGCGGCCTCCGGGTCGTCCGGGGTGCCGGGCCGCAGCGGCGCGTGGTGCGTGTCCGGGCAGGCCAGGATGTCCAACAGCTGCGGGTCCAGCTCGACTGCCATCGCGACTCCTCCTAGTTCCGGCGCTAGTCCCGCGCTGGTTTCGCCAGTTCCGGATCACTGCCGCACGATCGCGAGCACCTCGTCGCGCACCGCGGCGACCCCGTCGGCGTCGCGCGCCTCGACGTTGAGCCGCAGCAGCGGCTCGGTGTTGGACGGCCTCAGGTTGAACCACGAGCCGTCCGGCAGGTCGACGGTCAGGCCGTCCAGCTCCTCCACGGTGACGCCGTCGCGACCCTCGTACGCGGCGCGGACGGCGGCCATCCTGCCGGCCTGGTCGTCGACGGTCGAGTTGACCTCTCCGGAGGCCGCGTAGCGCTGGTACTGCGCCATCAGCGCGGACAGCGTCCCGCCCTGCTCGCCGAGCGCGGCCAGCACGTGCAGCGCGGCCAGCATGCCGGAGTCGGCGCGCCAGAAGTCGCGGAAGTAGTAGTGCGCGGAGTGCTCGCCGCCGAAGATCGCCCCGGTGCGTGCCATCTCGGTCTTGATGAACGAGTGCCCGACCCTGGTCCGGATCGGCCGGCCGCCGTGCTCGGCGACGATCTCCGGCACCGCCTTGGACGTGATGCAGTTGTGGATGATCGCCGCGCCCGGCTCCTTGGCCAGCTCGCGCACCGCGACGAGCGCGGTGATCGCGCTCGGCGGCACCGGGTCGCCGTTCTCGTCGACGACGAAGCAGCGGTCGGCGTCGCCGTCGAAGGCGATGCCGAGGTCTGCGCTGCTCTTGCGCACGGCGTCCTGCAGGTCGACGAGGTTCGCCGGGTCGAGCGGGTTCGCCTCGTGGTTGGGGAAGCTGCCGTCGAGCTCGAAGTACAGCTCCTCGACGGTCGCCGGCAGACCGGCGAGCACGGCCGGCACGGTGTGCCCGCCCATCCCGTTGCCCGCGTCCACCACGACCTCCAGCGGCCGGATGTCGGACAGGTCGACGAGGCCGCGCAGGTACTCGGCGTAGTCGGCGAGCATGTCGCGGCTGGTCATGCTGCCGGCCGGGCCGTCGACGGCGGGCACGCCCCGCTCGGCCAGCTCGCGGATCTCGGCCAGCCCGCTGTCCTGGCCGACCGGCGACGCGCCGGCGCGGCACAGCTTGATGCCGTTGTAGCGGGCCGGGTTGTGGCTCGCGGTGAACATGGCGCCGGGCAGCTCCAGCCGGCCCGAGGCGAAGTACAGCATGTCCGTCGACGCCAGCCCGATGTTCACCACGTCGAGCCCCTGGCCGGTCACGCCGTCGGCGAAGGCGGCCACCAGACCGGGTGACGAGTCGCGCATGTCGTGGCCGACCACGATCGCCGGGGCGCCAGCGACCAGCCTCGCGAAGGCGGCGCCGAACGCGCGGACCACGTCGGCGTCCAGCTGCTCGCCGACCACGCCACGGATGTCGTAGGCCTTCACGATTGCCGACAGATCTCGCACGCGGCCGAGCCTATAGGTCGCGCCGATCACTGCCAGTCGGCAGCCCTCGCGGGGCGCGGCCGGCGTCTCACGGGGCGACTCGCATCCGTATCGACGTCTTCGGGGCCCGGAAACGTCGATACGGATGCGAGTCGACGGAGGGAGATGGGTCAGGCGTCGGCCGGGTCGGGCAGCACCCGGAGGTGGCCACGGCGGCCGGTGGTGGCTGCGCCGACGGCTGGCTCGGCCGGCCGGTCGGCGCGCCCGGCCTCGCGCACCGCCTCGGCGAGCGCGGTGATGTCGTCGTCGGTGTGGTCCTCGGCCGCGAACTCGCCCTCGTGCCGGACCACCTCCCACCCCCTCGGGGCGGTCAGCCGCAGCGCGTGCCGCTCGCACAGGTCGTAGGAGTGCGGCTCGGCGAAGCTGGCGAGCGGCCCGACGACGGCCGTGGAGTCGGCATAGGCGTAGGTGAGCGTGGCCACGGCCGAGTTCGGGCACCCGGTCCGCGAGCACTTCCGCACGCTGCGCACGAGTGCGGACGATAGCCGCACCCGCGGCGGGCGGGCGCCCCGACACGCCTGGGCGGCGTACCCTCACGCCCATGGTGCTGGCACGTGGCATGCGCCGGACAAGGCGCCGCGGGCGGGACCGGCGCGGCCGTGGGCTGCGCGGGCCGTTGTACCCGCAGACGACGCCGGCCGCACGCAGCCGGGCCGAGCGCTTCGACGCCGCGGTGCTCGACGCGCTCGAACCGATCGAGCAGCGCTGGCACGAGCAGCTGACCCAGCTCGACGTGGCCGTCGACGACGTGCCCGAGGTGGTGCACACCAGCGCGGACGAGCTGAACTGGGGCGAGGACGTTGTGCAGGACGGCAGCGTCCCGCTCGCCAAGCTGGTGCCGGCCGGGGTGGACCGCAAGGGCCTGCCGACCAGGGCGCGCATCGTGCTGTACCGGCGGCCGCTGGAAGCCAGGGCCGGGCACGGCGGCGACCTGACCGACCTGCTGCACGACGTGCTCGTCGAGCAGGTGGCGAGCTATCTCGGCCTGGACCCCGACACCGTCGACAACCCCTAGCGCTTTCGGGGCGTCGAGCGCGCCCGCGCTAGCGGCGATCGCCGGCGGGAATCGCGGTGATCGCGGTGAACAGCGCGACCGCGAGCTGCAGCAGCAACAGCAGCGTGCGCACGGCCGACGAGCGCTCCAGCCGCACCTCGGCGGCCTCGGCCGGCAGCGGCACGGCGACCAGGTGGCCCCACGCCCTTGCGACCTGGGCCTGCTGGCCGTTCACGGTGGCCAGCCAGCCGTCCTCCATCTCGGCGGCGACCACGAGCGCGCGGCCGGCGGCGCCCGGGCTGCTCACCACGCCGACCGCCGGCGGCGCGGCGGGCACGGCCACCACGCCCGGCCCGCCGTAGTCGGGTGGCGGGGCGCCGCCGGTGCGGGCCCGGTCGGCGACCTGCGGGGCCAGCACCACGGCCGGCATCGGCATCGGCAGCAGCCGGACGGTCGGGCGGCCGTCCGTGGTGTCCGGCGCGCCGGTGACGAGCTGGCCGGCCGCGGCGAGCAGCCCGTCGGCGGTGGCCCTGTCGGGCAGCACGACGAACTCGAAGCCGGACACCGCCGCCTCCAGCACGGCGGCCTGCGCGGTGGTCTGCTGGTCCGACCGGAACGCTGCGGCCCAGCGGGCCATCCTGGTCGGCGCGGTGGCCACCGGGGCCAGGTCGTCGTCGCCGAAGCCGGGCAGCCCGCCGACCTTGGCGCGGACCGGGTCGTCCACACCGCCGACCACCAGCACCCCGGTCCGGTCGGTGGCCACCTCGTTCTGCAGCGGGGCGGCCAGCCGCGGCCGTTGCGTGCCGAGCGGCCCGCCGACGCCGGTCAGCGCCACGGACAGCCCGAGCGCGACGACCACCGCCCCGGCGCCGGCAGCGGCCGCGCGCCACAGCCACGGCGCCACCGCGGCCCGCCGGCCACCAGCGGCACCGGGGCCGGCGGCACCGCGACCAGCGGGGCCGGGGCCCAAGCCGTCGGGGTCGGACGCCCAGGTGCCGTCGCCCACGCGGCCGGTGCTCGGGCGGCGGGGGTCGGAGCTCAGCGCGCCGAGGGCGGCCCAGACCAGCCCGCACGCGGCCAGCAGCAGCGCGGCGCCGGGCCAGCCCACGCGCGCGGCGCCGCCCGCCAGCGGCACCGCGGTCAGGGTGCTCACCACCACCGCGGCGGCCATGCCCACCACGGCGACCGCGATGCCGGGGACGGCGGCGCGGCGCGGCCGCACCACCACGGCGAGCAGGCAGCCCGCGGCCACCAGCACGCCGAGCCACGGCGTCGGACCGGGGCCGCCGGCGTCCAGCATCAGCAGCCGCTGCGGCTCCAGCACCCACTCGTCGACGATCACCCCGGTGCCGTGCAGCAGGACGGCCGGGTGCTGCAGCACGACGGCCGGCCATGGCAGCAGCAGCCCGAGCGGCAGCAGCACGATCACGAACAGCGCCACGATCCGCCGCAGCCCCTGCCCGCGCGGGCCCGGCACGGCGACGAAGCCCACCAGCACCAGCGCGAGCACCAGCACGTGCACGAGCGGCGCGAACGCGCTGATCACCGCAAGGCCGAGCGCGGTCGCGCTCGCCGAAGGCAGCCACGTCCAGGTGCCGCCCCTGCCGACGGACCACCCGGACAGCACGCCGACCACCCCGGCCAGCACCGCGGGCAGCAGCACGTGCGCCATCACGCCGTCGAGGCGGCCCTGCGCGGCGGCCGCGGTGCCGACCGGCAGCAGTGCGTACGCCGCGGCGGCCAGCGCCCGCGCCCACCGCGGCACGCGCATCCTGCGGGTGGCGAAGTATCCGGACACCCCGGCGAGCGGGATCGCGCCGAGCAGCAGCAGCGAGACGGCCGCGCCCGGCCCGCCGCCGAGCGGCCGCAGCAACGCACCGAACACGCCGAGCACGGCAAGCGTCGCCGACGACGGCGACGCGGTGCCGCCGAACACGGGGTGCCACTCCGCCAGGTACGCCGACCAGGTCTCGGCCACCCCGCCCGCCGGCGCCAGCCGCCCGCCGGTGAGGTCGAGGCCGTACCGCCCGCGGTGCACGAGCGCGGCGACCAGCACCAACCCGGTGACGAGCAGCACCGACGGCGCCAGCAGCAGCTCGCGGACGAGCCTCGCGCCGCCGACGTCCACCACGATGAGCTCGGGCGCCGGCGCCGGCGCGGCCACGCCGGAGCGCGGCACCGGGGACGGCCGCGGCGGCGCGCCCGGCGGGGCGCCCGCAAGACCGGCGGCACCTGCGAGACCGGCGGCGCCCGCAACACCGGCGGCGCCGAGGCCGCCGGACCCGTCGAGGCCGGCGGTGGTGACCGCAGGCACCACGACCGAGATGCCGGGCCTGCGCAGCCCGGCGACGCTCGCCCAAACGCCGCGGCGGCGGCCGAGGGCACCGGCCGGCAGCGCCTGCGGGCCGACCGCGAGATCCACGGTCGGGATCGGCGGCACCCAGCTGGTGCTCTGCGCCGGCAGCCGGCCGATCGCCGCGTCGGCCACCATCCTGCGGCGCATGAGCGCGAGCAGCCCGCCACGGGCGGCGTTGCGCAGCCGGGCCCAGCGGCTGGTGAGCAGCCCGCGGACGGTGGTGCCGCCGACCCTGGTGCCGCGCCTTGCCCGGCGCGCGGCCAGCAGCCCGGCCTGGCCGGAGATCAGGTAGTCGACGGCGCTCAGCTCGGCGCGCGCCGCACCGGAGCGCCGCGACAGCGTGAAGCCCAGCGCCCGCAGCACGCCGAGCAGCGCGAGCCGCGGCATTCCCAGCACGAACGACACGAACGACACGTTGACGAGGAACGTGCGCAGCCCGTGCGCCCGGTCGGCCGCCCGCCGTGGCACGTCCAGCGCGTCGAGCCGGCGCTCGCCCCTGCTGCCGGCCGCCGCGTGCCGGATCCGCGCCGACGGCACGACCAGCACCAGCGCGTCGGACCGGTTGACCCGCCAGCCGAAGTCCAGGTCGTCGCGCAGCATGGGCAGCGCCGGGTCGTAGCCGCCGAGCCGCTGCCACACGTCGCGCCTGATCAGGGCGCCGGCGCTGCCGACCGACAGCACCTCGGTGTTCTGCGCCATCCCGCCGCCGAGCAGGCTCGGGTCCAGCTCGTCGGCGCCGAGCCCGGTCTGCCGGTGGCCGGCGGCGTCGGTGGACAGGCCGGCCTCGATCACCAGCCGCGGGTCGGACCAGTCGAGGCACAGCGGGCCGAGCATGGCCACCGACGGCGACACCTCGGTGCCGGCGAGCAGCGCCGCGAGGCACGCCGGCTCCGGCGCGCTGTCGTCGTGCAGCAGCCACACCCAGCGGCCGGGATCACCCCAGCGCTGCTCGGCGCGCTCGACCGCGTGCCGCACCGCGGCGCCGAAGCCGGTGTCGGCCGGCACCGTGAGCACGCCGTCGAGCAGCCGCTCGGCCAGCGCGGCGGTCAGCAGTTCGGGGGTGCGGTCGGTGGACCCGGTGTCCACGGCGAGCACGTACCTGGGGCGCGGCGTCACGGCGCGCAGCGCGTCCAAGGTCTGCGGCAACCACCGCTCGCCGTCGTGGCACACCAGGACGGCAAGCACCGGAGCGGTGCCTACGTCGGGCAGCGGCGCGGGCGGGCGCGTGGACCGGTGGCGTCCGGTGCGAGCACTCGTCGCCACCAACCCTCCCCATCACCGACCGCTCTTCGGAAGACGTCGCACACGGTACGACGACCGGCCTGTGCGGCTTTCGCTGGTGGTACGGGTCGATCTGGCGGGTATGACGCGACGCTGCCCCGGGGGCCTGTGCCCTAGACGGCCCTGCGCTTGAGCCGGCGCCGCTCGCGCTCCGAGAGGCCGCCCCAGATGCCGAACCGCTCGTCGTGCGCCAGCGCGTACTCGAGGCACTCGGCGCGCACTTCGCATCCGGAGCAGATCCGCTTCGCCTCGCGGGTCGAACCACCCTTCTCGGGGAAGAACGCCTCGGGATCAGTCTGGGCGCACAGCGCGCGCTCCTGCCAATCCTGTTCGTCGACCTCGCCGAACAACTCGGCCATCGACAGCACGTCGGTGGCTATCGAGCCGAACTCGACGGGATCGGAGCTGATCCGATCCATCACCGCGGCCCCCTTCGCCGTCGTGGTCATCTGGGCCCCGCCTCCCTAGGGGTTTCTTCCGGTCGATCCGGGCTCGCCGACTCCCTGGCGGCCCGCCCCGTCCCGTAGTCCTGCCCGGGTTGCGGACTCGCCGGCCCCGTTCCCGGCGAATGACACATGTGTGATTACACCCGTGTCATGCTCATGGGTCAAGCCGAGACCCCCAACCGAGGGGATATATCAGGCAATCCGCAAGACTTGCCGCCGTGACACGCCGTCTTCCCAGCCCGATCTTCCTCGCGCTGCTCGTGGTGACCGCGGCCGGCGCCGTGCTGGCGGCCGCCGACTCCAGGCTGACGATCACCCTCGGCATCGTGCTGCTGGTGCTCGGCGGCTGGGCGGTGTCGCTGTGCATGCACGAGTTCGGGCACGCGTACGTGGCGTACCGCGGCGGGGACCACTCGGTGGCCGCCAAGGGCTACCTCACGCTCGACATCCGCCGCTACACCGACCCGGTGCTGTCCATGGTGCTGCCGCTGATCTTCCTGCTGATCGGTGGCTTCCCGCTGCCCGGCGGGGCGGTGTGGATCAACCACGGCGCGCTGCGCTCACGCGCCGTGCAGAGCGCGGTCTCGCTGGCCGGGCCGCTGACGAACCTGGTGCTCGGCGCGCTGCTGACGCTGGCGGTCGCGCTGGCGCCGATGCCCGACGGGCTGCGCTGGGGCCTGTCGTGCCTGGCGCTGGTACAGGTCCTCGCGTTCGTGCTGAACATCCTGCCGGTGCCAGGGCTGGACGGCTTCGGCGTGCTGGAGCCGTACC
>Ga0299913_10004914_pt1 | contig 11319 bp, 9 predicted proteins | sample RVTome_9_FD_201360 | JGI IMG/M metagenome (GOLD analysis project Ga0299913, IMG submission 201360) | Soil microbial communities from uranium-contaminated site in the Upper Colorado River Basin, Wyoming, United States - RVT155D38 (version 2) ... | reverse complement strand
CTATTCGCGCCCCCGTAAGCTCCCTGCCTCCGTGGAGGCAGGCAACCCGGCATCCCCGCAGGGGCCCTCGTTCGGGCCGCGCTTCTTTCTCACCCCACACGGGTGGCCCTACCTCCTCGTCCCGTTCATTCCCATCGCGATCGTGCTCGAGCTTGCCGACGCCGCGGCGGGCGCCGTCTTCTTCTCGGCCGCGCTCGGCGTGATCCCGACGGCAGCGCTGATGGGGAGGGCCACCGAGGAGGTCGCGGCAAAGTCGGGACCGGGGATCGGGGGGCTGCTGAACGTCACCTTCGGGAACGCCCCGGAGCTGATCATCGCGTTGTTCGCCCTCGAGGCGGGGCTCCACGAGGTGGTCAAGGCCTCGATCGTCGGATCGATCCTCGGGAACATCCTCCTGGTGATGGGCGCGGCGATGCTCGCGGGCGGCCTGGTGGAAGGCCGCAAGGTGCAGCGCTTCGATCGCACCGCCGCAAACGTGCAGTCGCTGATGCTCATCCTCGCGGTCGCCGCCTTGGTGATGCCCGCGATCTTCGAGCTGGTCGAGGGCCAGGGCCTGCCGGGGATCGACCAGGAGCGGGTGAGCTTCGACGACACCGTCGAGGACCTCTCGCTCGCGGTGGCGATCGTCCTGATCGCGACCTACGTGGCCGGGCTCCTGTTCAGCCTGCGGACCCACAGGGAGCTGTTCAACCCGCATTCGGAGGAGGAGCCCGAGCGGGACGACACCTGGGGCTGGTCGATCCGGACCTCCGTGATCGCGCTGGCCGGCGCCGGGGTCGCGGTTGGGGTGATGTCCGAGATCCTGGTCGGCTCGATCGAGGCGGCCTCGGAGTCGATTGGTCTGAGCGAGTTCTTCATCGGGGTGATCGTGGTCGCGATCATCGGCAACGCGGCCGAGCACTGGGTGGCGGTCCTGGTCGCCATGAAGAACAAGATGGATCTGGCGGTCAACATCGCGATCGGCTCCAGCGCCCAGATCGCGATGTTCGTGGCGCCGGTGCTCGTCCTGCTCTCGTTCGTCCTGGGGCCGGGGCCGATGCCGCTCGTCTTCAACGGCTTCGAGATCGCCGCGATCTTCCTGGGCGTTCTGGTCGCCTATCAGGTCACCAACGAGGGGGAGTCGACCTGGTTCGAGGGGGTCCAGCTGCTCGCCCTTTACGTGATCATCGGCCTCACCTTCTACTTCGCTTGAGGCGGGTCGACGGATGGACGTGATCCTCCTGTTCGTGAGCTTTGCGGTGATCCTCGCGGGCGCGCTGCTCTTCACCAACGCGGTCGAGTGGATCGGCCACCGCCTCGAGCTCGGGGAGGGGGCGGTCGGCAGCCTGCTGGCCGCCGTCGGCACGGCGATGCCCGAGACTCTGATCGCGATCGTCGCCCTGGTCGGCGCAACCAAGAGCGAGGACGTCGCCATCGGGGCGATCGTCGGCGCCCCGTTCCTGCTCGGGACGCTCGCGATGGGGCTGGTCGGCCTGTTCGCTTACCTCTACCGGCGCCGTCGCCGTCAGGGGACCGGGTTGCGCGCGCACGTGCCCACCCTCGACCGCGATCTCATCTTTTTCCTGGTCTTCTTCGCGCTCGCGCTGGGGCTTGGCTTCGGCGCGCCCACCGAGGTCCGGATCCCGGCGGGCATCGCCTTCTTCATCGCCTATCCGATCTACGTCTGGCGGACCCTGCTCCGGGGCGGAGCGATCCAGGCGGAGGAGACACTCAATCCGCTGATCATGGAGCGCCGATCGCGGCGCCGCAGCGATCCCAGCCTGGTGTTGGCCGCGATCCAGTTCCTGGTCGGCCTCGGCGCGATGGTCGGCGGCGCGCATCTGTTCGTCGAGGAGCTCCTCCACGTCGCCGAGTCGATCGGCGTCGAGGCGATCGTCCTGTCGCTGATCCTCGCCCCGCTCGCCACCGAGCTGCCCGAGAAGGTGAACAGCTTCTTCTGGGTCCGCGAGGGAAAGGACTCCCTGGCCCTCGGCAACATCACCGGGGCGATGGTCTTCCAGTCGACGATCCCGGTCGGAATCGGCCTCACCTTCACCGACTGGGACCTCGCCGGCAACGCCGCGGTTTCGATGGCACTCGGCCTGGGGGGCGGCGTTCTCGCCTACTGGGTCCTCCGCCTGCGCGGCCGCTTCGAGCTCCCCGCCGTGATCGCCTGGATAGCGCTCTACTCGGCCTTCATCATCATCGTCGCGGTCTAAGGCGGCGGGAACTGGCTCTATCGCGGTGTTGCTGGACTGGGCGCGAGAACTGCGGTGCGCAGCGCGGCCGGGAGCCCTTGGCCTGTGAGCAATACGGCAAGACGCTCGCCCGGGATGTCGTGACGGAGGATCGCGGCCACGCCGGCCGCGCCAGCTGGCTCGACCAGGATGCCGAGAGTGTCGGCGACGATCCGCATCGCCTCGACCATGTCCGCGTCGTCGACGAGCACGAAATCGTCGACGAGCGGGCGGATCCTCGCGACGCTTTCGGGTATCGGGCTGCTGTTCGCGAGTGCGGTGGCGATCGTGTCCGCGTTGGCGGTTGTGACTGGACGACCTTCGCGCCAGCTGAGCGCCATCGCCGGCGATCCGCTCGGGCAGACGCCGACGATCCGCGTGTTCGGTAAGTGCTCCTTGACCCACCGGGCGACACCGCCGATCAGGGCACCGTCTCCGACCTGAACGACCAGCGTGTCCAGCGGAGCCGCGGCAACCAGCTCGACGCCGATCGTGCCAGCCCCCTCGGCGATCGCCACCTCGCGCCCGTCCTCGACGAAGAGGAGCCCGGAATCGCCGGCGGCGTGCTCGCGCGCCGCCTCCCTCGCGTCCTCGTCGACGCCCTCGATCACCCTGACCTCGGTCGCGAGGGCGCGGATCCTCGCGAGCTTGCCCGCATCAAGGGTGGCCGAGACGAACACATCCACGGGGAAGCCGTGCCGCCGGCCTGCGTAGGCGAGCGCCTGGCCGAAGTTGCCGCCGGTGGCGCAGACAAGTCGGGGACCCGGCTCGAGCTCGCGTACGAAGAAATCGGCGCCGCGGCCCTTGAAGCTGCCGAGCGGGTTCGCGACCTCGACCTTGACCATGACCTCACGTCCCAAGGCCCGCGACAGCTGCGGATCGACGTACTGGGGGGTCGATCGAAACTGCGGATCGATCAGCTGCTCGGCAGCTTCGATCCGCGCCAGCGAGAGCTCCTCGGTCACGCCCGGACCGTATTGCCAATCACTCCACGCTGCGCGTGAGTTAGATCAATCCTCCCTGCCGGGCTCCTGACCCTCTTCGCCCTCGTCGAGCTCCTCGTCGCCCTGCTCGAGCGCTGGCTCCGAGACGGAGCCGCCGGATCCGGGGTGGTAGTGGGTCTGGAACTCCTCGAGCAGCCGGTCGCGCTGCTGCTCGTCGACCGGGACGTCGTCGGAGATGCGCACCCAGTCGGCGCCCTCGTAGGCCTCCATGTTGAAGACCTCCTGGTCGATCGACGCCGAGTCGTCGACGACTATGAGGACCTCGGTCTGTGGATTGAAATAGGTGCCCGGGACGTCGGTGATCTCCTCGAGCTCCATCACCCGGCTCTCTGCGTCGCTTGCCTCCACGCGGAGGATCTTATTGGCCGAGATTCTCCAGCTCGTGGAGCTGTCGCTCGATCTCCTTCTCGACGTCGAGCGGCTTCTTCCCCTGCCGTTGACGGCGTTCGTTTCGCGCTACGACGAGCTGACGGACCTCCTCGCGGAGCTCGCGGTCCCTCCCGAGACCGGGCCCGCCGGACTCAGAGGTGAGCAGCTTCTCCACTTCCTTGTCCACGTTCAGTGGCTTGCGTCCCTTCGCCACCCCTCGATCGGAGCGCGCCTGGATCATCTGGCGGATCTCCTCCTCGCGAATTTCGGCGGAAACGGCCGTCGCGGGGCCGCTCGAGGTCTGGGGGAAGTCCTGCTCCATCGCGAAGTCGCCCTTGCCGATCTGGCGGAGAGCCCCGCCGGCGCCCATCGCGAAGACAAGAGCGCCGATCGGCAGCGCGATGAGCACCACCAGGATCAGGATCGTGCCAACCTGAAACTCGGCCAGGGGCATGCCTCAGAGGTTAGAACCACCCGCGGCCCCGATGACCCGTCTACTCGTAGTGGACGGCCTCGAGGACGTTGATCCGAGCGCCCCTTCGAGCCGGGAGGACGGCGCCGACTATGCCTACGAGCACGGCCAGCAGCATGAACACGGCGAGCTGCCCCACCGGGATCTCGAGCTCCAGCCCGAGGTTGTCGAGCGACTCGGTGATCAGGACCCCAAACAGGATCCCGATCGCGGTTCCAAGGAGGCCGCCGATCGCGCCGGTGATCGCGCTCTCGTAGCGGACCATCCGCCTCACCTGGCGACGCGTGGCCCCCACTGCCCGCAGCAGGCCGAACTCCCGGGTGCGCTCGTGGATGGAGAGGAAGAGGCTGTTGGCGATTCCGAACAGCGAGATCATCAAGCTCATGGCGAGCAGGGCATAGAGCAGGTAGACGATCTGGTCCGCCTGGGCGCTGAACTGCTCGCGCAGTCCCGCCTGATCCTCGACCTCCGCGATCGGGAACCGTTGCAGCCCCGCCTCGATCGCCGCCCGCACCTCCCCGGTGTCGGCGCCCGGCTCCGTCGAGACCAGGACGATGAACGGGTCGCGAGCCGGGGAAATCGCTCCGAGCGTCGGTTGCTCGACCAAGCCCCCGGCGAGCAGCTGCGGGTCGCGGTACTCGCCGATCGCGGTGAAAGTGGCCTTGCCGCCGGATGGGGTGACGACGTCGAAGCGGTCGCCCACGTCTAGGTCGTGGGCCTGCGCGAACTGCTCCTCGATCAGGGCGTTGTCGCCGTGGAGCCGGCTGAGCACCTCGTCCGATCCGTCGATCCAGTCGAACGCGTAACCGGACCTGATCCCCTCGGGGTCGACGCCTCCCAGCGCGTCGTAGAGAACATTCGACTTCTTCCCGTCCACCTCGACCTGGTCGTAATAGACGGCGCTGGCGTCGGCGACGCCGGGGACGTGCGCGGCGACCTCCCGGGTCCGCTCCGGGATCGGCTCGAACCCGCCGCCGGAGGTGATGACGATCTCGGCGCTGATCAGGCGCTCGATCGAGTTGTTGATCGATGCCTTCAGGCCAGCGGTGAAGACCGCGACGAAGACGACCATCCCGAGCCCGACCATCAGCGCGGCCGCCGTGAGCGCGGTTCGGGCCGGATTGCGCTGAGCGTTCTCGCTTGCCAGCCGCCCGAGGACGGGGAACAGCCGCTCGAGCGGAAGCCCGAGCGCCGCCGCAACCGGGCGAACCACGTACTTGGCAACCAGGGCGAAGCCGACGAACAGCAGCACCGCCCCGACCGCCATGTTGAGCAGCCTGCTGGTGGCCGGGCCGGAGCCGAAGAGCCCCGCCACGAAAAGGATGAGCCCGGCGGCGGTGACGACGGCCGCCGCGTACGGAGCGATCCTCGATGCTCTGGTTCGCGGCAGCCGCGCGCCCTCCTCCAGGGCGATCGCCGGTGCGACGCGGGTGGCGCGCATCGCCGGGCCGACCGCCGCAACCAGGGTGACCCCGATCCCGATTCCGAGGGCCAGCTCGATGGTCCTCGGCTTCAGGATCAGGCCGCCGGTCGGGATCGGGAACCCCCCGGCGTCGAACAGCGCGCCGATCCCCTTGGCGATCACCAGACCGAAGAACAGCCCGATCGCCGAAGCGATAACGCCGATCACCAACGCCTCCACGGCGATCAGACGGAGCACCTGACCGCGGGTTGCCCCGAGCGTCCTCAGCGAGGCGAGTTCTCTCGTCCTCTCGGCCACCGAGATAGAGAAGGTGTTGAAGATGATGAACGCGCCGACCAGGAGGGCCGCGCCGGCGAAGACGAGCAGGGCCGGGCCGAGGAAGGAGTTGATCGAGCTGGAGATCTCCCTCGCTTCCTCGTCCGCATTCTCCTGGCCCGTCTCGATCTTCACGTCGGCTGGCACCGTCGCCCTCAGGCGACGCACCAGCTCGGCGGGCGTTACACCCTCGGCGGCGGCGACCGCGATCGAGGAGACCTCGCCCTGTTGGTCGTACCAGCGCGCGATGTCGTCTGGCGTAGCCATCGTGAAGCCATAGCCAGCCGCCGATCCCTCTCCCCCGAAATTGACGAGGCCGACGACGGTCACGTCCTGGGCACCGTGGGAGGTCTCGAGCTGCACGCGATCCTCAACCTCGATCCCGTGGTCGTCCGCCAGGTCGCGGCTTACGGCGATCTCTCCCGAGCTCACCGGATCCCGTCCCTCGGCAGGTTCGGTCGCGTCGAACGGCTCAGGGGTCGTGCCGAAGACCAGGCTCGGTGCGCCAGTGGTGCGGATCTCCTCGCCGTCCACGATCAGGGCGCCGAAGGCCTCCCTCTGCCCGGCGGCCGCATCGACCCCCGGGACCCGCTTCACGCGGTCGACAAGCGACGCGGGAAGGCGCTCCTCCTGGCTGTAGTTGCTGGTGAACTCGGTGTGCGGGGTGAGAACCGCGTCAGTCCCCTCGTTCCCGGTCTCGAGGATGTCCTTGAAGGAGTCGCGAATCTGGTCGGTCAGGACGTAGGTGCCGGAGATCATCGACACGCCGAGCAGCACGGCGATCGCAGTCAAGGCCGAGCGCAGCTTGCGCTCGGCCATCCCACGCAGGGCGAGCTTGGTCAAGCCAGGGCCTTCAGGTGGTCGAGGATGTCGTCGACGCTCGGCCGCTCCTCGCGGTCGACGATCAAGCCGTCCGCCAGGAACATGACCTCGTCCGCGATTGAAGCCGCCGCGGGATCGTGGGTGACCATGACGATCGTCTGCCCGTAGTCGTCGACCGCCTTCCGGAGCAGCTCGAGCACGGTATTGCCGGCCTTGGTGTCGAGGTTGCCGGTGGGCTCGTCGGCGAAAACGACCTCGGGATGGGCGATCAGGGCGCGGGCCACGGCGACCCGCTGCTGCTCGCCGCCGCTGAGCTCCGACGGCCGGTGGGCGGTGCGGTTGGCGAGCCCGATCGCATCGAAGAGCTCATCGAGCCAGCCGCGATCGGGGCGGCCGCCTCCGATTCGCACTGGAAGCGCGACGTTCTCCTCCGCGGTCAGCACCGGGAGCAGGTTGTACGTCTGGAAGACGAAGCCGATTTGCTCGCGGCGGAGGACGGTGAGGTCGTGGTCCGAGAGCTCGTCGAGCCGCACCCCCGCGAGCTCGACCCAGCCGCTGGTCGGCCTGTCGAGGCCGGCGAGGATGTGCATCAGGGTCGACTTCCCCGAGCCCGACGGGCCCATGATCGCCACAAAGCCGCCCTTCCGCAGCTCCAGGCTGACGCCGCGGAGCGCCTCGACCGCCGTCGCCCCCTCGCCAAACCGGCGGACGATCTCGTGGCCGGCGATCACGGTCTGGGTCGACGTCTCGTCCGCCCGCGCCTCCTTGCGTGCCGGGACCTTCATCCCGCTCCTTGATATCAGTCAGCTCGTGCCGGCGCCGACGACGCCGCTCGGCCGCCCCCGTCGGACCCAGGCGAGCCACAGATACGTGGCGACTGCCAAGGAGGCGAGCAGCGCGATGGCGCCGTCGAGGCGCGTCGCGTTCTCGGCCAGGACCGCCGCGACCAGCGCCGCCCCGACGAGGTTGAGGGTCAGCGAGCCCCAGCGCCGGTCGCGATGTGAGAGCCGGGCGCAGCCGATCGTCGCGGCGAGGAAGCTCGCGAAGACCGCGACCGCGTAGAAGCCGACCAGGTTCTGCTCGTGTCCTCCCGCGGCTACCAGGATCGCTGCGGCCGCGAGGACAACAGCGACGCCCCATTCGGGGACGAGGAAGCGGTTGATCCGGGCGAAGATCCGAGGGACGAGCCCCTCCTGGCTCTCGCCGAGGGATGCGAGAGCCTTCAGCAGCCCCGACCCAGCCAAGTAGGAGGAGGCCGCGGCGGAGAGAAGGAGCAGCGCGCTCGCTCCCTGGAATGCGGCGAACAACGGGCCGCCCCCGAACGCATCCCGGGCGATTTCGGCCAGCAGGGTCGAGTCCTCGGGCGGCAGGCCGGTCCCGAGGTGGACCGCCACCGCCGCGAACGAGATCGTCAGTCCCCCCACGATCCCGACCATCAGCCACAGCGTCAGGCGGCCGAACCGCCGTCTCGCGCGATCGTCGAGCTGCGGCAGCTGGGCGATCGCATCGGAAGGCGCTTCGACGCCGGTGGCGAGCGCCATCCCGAGCGGAACGGCGAGCAGCACGGGCCCGAGGGCCGCGTCGGAGAGCAGTGGGGTGCCCGCGCCGGCCTGACCAGGGCCTGCGCCTGCCGGATCGGCGAGGGCGCCGGCGACGATCACGGCGATCGCGAGCACGATGAAGAGCTGCGTGGCGAGCGCGAAGGCCACGCGGCCGAGCTGGCCGAGGAGCACGCCCCCGGCGACGAGCGCCACCAGCGCAAGGCCGATCGGCGTCCTCAGGGGCTCCAGCTCGGGCAGGTATGCGATCAGCGCCGACGCACCCGCGGCGCAGCTGACCGCGACCGTGAGTGTGAAATCGACCAGCAGAGCGCCCAGCGGGATGAACGCCCAGCCGTCGCCGAACGTCGCGGCCACACCCCTCGGCCCCCCGCCCCCGGCCGGGAATCGCCCGACCAGCTGGTGATAGGTCGCGGAGATCACCGCGATGATCGCGACGATCGCCGCCATGCTCGGCAGCAGGTCCTCGAGGTCGCCGTCGAGCGCCCGCAGCGTCGACTCGATCGCGTAGGTGACCGAGGAGACCGGATCCGCCATCACGGTGAAGGCGAACGCGACGAAGAGGTGTATGCGGCCCAGGCGCAGGCGGGCGATGGTACCCTTTCAGGGCTGGCTGACTGACCAGTCAATCAGTGCCAAACGGGTTGCGCGGCCGCGTGACTCGCACGAACTTCCGACGCTCAAAGGAGCAGCTATCCGTGGTTGACCTCACCCTCACCGATGAGCAGAAGGACCTGCGCGAGCTCGCGCACAGCTTCGCCGAGAAGGACATCCGCAAGGTCGCGTGGGATTACGACAAGGACGGGACCTGGCCCCAGGAGATCGTCGAGAAGGCCTGGGAGATCGGCCTGATGAACACCCACATCGCCGAGGAGTACGGCGGCCCCGGCCTCGATTACCTCTCCGGCTGCCTGATCGAGGAGGAGATGGGCTGGGGGTGCTCAGGCATCGGCACCTCGCTGATGGCCAACGGCCTCGCCACCGCGCCAGTTGGGCTCGGGGGCAGTGAGGAGGTCAAGAAGAAGTACCTGCGCATGCTCACCGAGGAGCCCAAGCTCGCCTCCTTCTGTCTGACTGAGCCGGACGCCGGCTCCGACGTCTCCGGGATGAAGACCACCGCCACGAAGAATGGCGATAAGTGGGTCATCAACGGGTCGAAGTGCTTCATCACCAACGGCGGCTACGCCGACTGGTTCACGGTCTACGCGAAGACCGACAAGGACGCCGGCCACCGCGGCATCTCCGCCTTCGTTGTCCCCAAGGACGACACCGTCACGGTCGACAAGAAGGAGGACAAGCTCGGGCAGCGCGCCTCCAACACGGCGACGATCACGTTCAACGAGACCGAGGTCCCCGCCGAGAACCTGCTCGGCGAGGAGAACCACGGATTCAAGCTCGCGATGATGACCCTCGACCGCACCCGCCCGGGCGTCGCGGCGATGGCCGTCGGCATCGCCCGCGCGGCGCTCGAGTTCGCCTCGGACTACTCGAAGGAGCGCGTCCAGTTCGGCGTCCCGATCGCGATGCACCAGGCGGTCGCGTTCATGATCGCCGACATGGCGACCAAGGTCGAGGCGGCCCGCCTGCTCGTCTGGCAGTCGGGCGTACTGCTCGACCAGGGCAAGCGGAACACTCTCGCCGCTTCGCACGCGAAGCGCTTCGCCGCGGACTCCGCGATGGAGGTCACCACCGACGCCGTCCAGGTCTACGGCGGGTACGGCTTCATCAAGGAGTACCCGGTCGAGAAGCTGATGCGCGACGCCAAGATCATGCAGCTGTACGAGGGCACCTCCCAGATTCAGCGGCTGGTGATCGCCAAGGAGCTCCTGATGGGCCGCCAGGCCGACGAGGAGACCCCCGAGGCGAAGGCGGCGAAGGCCAAGGAGAACGGCAAGGCCGAGGCCGAGGCGGAGAAGGAACCCGCCACCGCCTAAGCGCACCAACTCAGAATGGCCGATCCTCGGCACACCGTGGTGGGGCAATGGCTCGCTGCGGGCGACGCCGGCGATTTCGACGCCTTCGATCACCTGCTTGATCCGGACGTCGTGGTCCACGCACCGCTCGGACTCTCGACGAGTAGCGTCGACGACGAGAAGTCGGTGTGGAGGGATGCTCTCGCCGCGATGCCGGACCTTCACCACGACGTGCAGGAACTCGTGGTCGAGGGCGCTGTCGAGATGGCCCGCGTGGTCGTCACCGGGACGATGGCCGGGAACTTCGGAGGCGTCGAAGGTTCGGGACGGAGCTTTCGGATCGATCAGGCCGTGATCGCTCACCTTCACAACGGAAAGGTGATCGAGGCCTGGGAGATCGCGGATGTCGCTGCTCTCCGTGCCCAGGTCAGCGACTAGCGGCGGCGCGCGTCGAGGAGAGGCCTAGCTCGCGTCGGCGCCGTTACCCGAACCCGCCAGGTAGCGCTCCACGATCCGGGCGCAGCGGCGGCCGTCGGCGATCGCGTTGACGATCAGCGACTGACCGATACGCGAGTCGCCCGCAGTGAACACACCCGGCATCGAGGTGGCGAAGGCGCCGGCCTTGATGTTCCCCCGCTGGTCGAGCTTGAGATCGAGGTCGGTGACGAGGCCCTCGTGCTCCGGGTGCGAGAAGCCGATTGCGACCAGGACGAGGTCCGCCGGGACGGTGAACTCACTGTCGGGGATCACGCGCAGGTCGCGCGACGAGCTGCCCTCGACCTCGCGGCAGTGGGCGCGCGTAACCTTGCCGCCCTCGCCCTCGAGCGAGACCACCTGCTTGCCGAAGCGTCGCTCGCCGCCCTCGTCGAGCGCGTAGGTCGTCTCGACCCGCTTCGGCGCCTCCGGCCAGGGCGTGTCCGGATAGCGGCCGCCCGGCGGTAGCTCGGGATAGACGTCGAGCAGGAGCGTGTCGGCGGCCCCCTCTCGGTTCGCGTTCGAGATGCAGTCCATCCCGGTGTCGCCGCCGCCGATCACGACGACGCGCTTTCCCGCGGCGACGATCTGCTCGTCGGGTGCGGGCTCGGGCCCGTAGCGGCCCGCCATCCTCGCGACGGCCCGGTTTCGCTGGTAGAGGTAATCCATCGCCTCATGCACGCCGTCCAGGTCCGAGCCGGGCACCTCGAGCGGGCGCTGGACCCGGGAGCCGATCGCGATCACGAGCGCGT
>Ga0299913_10004913_pt1 | contig 11320 bp, 11 predicted proteins | sample RVTome_9_FD_201360 | JGI IMG/M metagenome (GOLD analysis project Ga0299913, IMG submission 201360) | Soil microbial communities from uranium-contaminated site in the Upper Colorado River Basin, Wyoming, United States - RVT155D38 (version 2) ... | reverse complement strand
GAACGTGAGTGTCATGCGCCGGTTGCGCGCCGTCATGGCCTCGGTCTCCTCGATGCGCTGCCGTACCCGGCGCGGCACGCGCCCGCCGCGGCGGCCGACGAAGCGCACACGCACACCGAGATCATGGAGCTCCGCCCGGCGGTTCAGGAGCAGGCTCTCGTTGAAGTTCATGATGAAGCGGACCTCGTCGAGGGGGCGGCGCCAGTTCTCGGTCGAGAACGCGAACACGGTCATCCACTCGAGATCGACGGCCAGCGCACCGTGGACGGTGTCGAAGAGTGCCTCCTCACCCGCGGCGTGCCCCTCGGTTCGCTTGAGGCCGCGCTGTGTCGCCCACCGGCCGTTGCCGTCCATCACGATTGCCACGTGCCGCGGCATGCGTTTGGGGTCGAGACGGTCGGGCGTCACGACGCGAACCTACCGGTAGGATCCCGGCCCGTGCGGTGGACGGCGGTCGTGAACCCGAGCGCGGGGCGCGGCCGCACGCGCAAGCTCCTTCCCCGGCTCAACGACGCGCTCGAACGCGCCGACCTCGACGTCGAGATCGCCGTCTCCTCCGACCTCGAGGACGCACGCGCGCTCGCGCGCGCCGCGCTCGACGCCGATCGGGGCGTGGTCGCGTGCGGTGGGGACGGCCTCGTGAGCGAGCTCGCCGGCCTCGTTGCGGAGGCCGGCGGCGTTCTCGGCATCGTCCCTACCGGAGCCGGCAACGACTTCGCCCGTCATCTCGGCCTCGACCACCGTCGCGCCCTCGACGCGGTGCCGGTGCTGACGACCGGTCGCGAGGCAACCGTCGACCTCGGACGCGCCGAGGCGACCGGCGACGGCACGGGAGGGAACCGGCACTGGTTCGCCTCTGTAGCGAACACCGGCTTCGACTCCGAAGCCAACCGCTGGGCGAACGGCGTGCAGTGGGTAGGTGGTACGACCCTGTACGTGCTCGCGGTGGTTCGCACGCTCGCGGTGTACAAGCCCCACCGTTTCCGGCTCGGTGTCGACGGGAACGAACGCGAGATCGAGGCGTGGCTGCTCGCGGTCGGCAACGGCCGCTGCTACGCCGGCGGCATGATGATCACACCCGACGCCGAGCTCGATGACGGCCAGCTCGATGTGTGCGTGGTCGGGCCGGTGTCGCGTCCGGATTTCCTGTGGAGCTTCCCGAAAGTGTTCCGGGGTACGCACGTGCACCACCCCGCGGTGCAGATGCAGCGCGGCCGTGAGGTGGTGATCGAATCGCTCGACGCGTCGGTGCCGATCGAGCTCTACGGCAGCGGCGAGCGCATCGGACCGCTGCCCGCACGCCTCGAGGCCGTGCCGGGCGCGCTCCGCGTCATGGTGCCTCGGTAGGAGCCGGCTCGCCTTCGCCACCCGGCGCGGGCTCGGCGCCCGGCGGAGGCGGTGGGGGCGGAGTGACGGTGACCAGCGCCTCCATCCCGGCAGCCCGGTGGCCGGGAAGGTCGCAGTAAATCGTGTACTCGCCCTCGCCGATCTCGACCTTGCCAGTGGCGGGGCCCTGGGGCACGGCCAGCTTGAAGCCGGCGAACTCCTGCTCCTCGAACACGAGCGTGTGGGACGTGCCCTCGTCGACGTAGTTGATCTCGACGATGCCGCCGGGCGTCGTGAACTGGTCGGAGTTGAAGGTCGTGCCCGGACCGGCAGGCACATCGAGCGTCGCGGTCGGCTGCCCGGCCGGCTCCTGGTATCCGCCCTCGCCACCTTCCTCGTGTGGTTCGCTCGGGCCGAGGGTGACCAGCCCCGCCCCCATCACGATCACGAACAGGAGCGCAAGCGTGGTCGTGAGCGTCGACGACCGCAGTTGCGGCATCGCCGAGATGACGGCGGCGCCGACGAGGATCCCGACCGTGACGATGGCGGCGACGATCACCGACGGCGCTCCGTTGCCCCCGGCGAGGAACACGCGCGAGATGTTGAGCACGTACAGCGCGACCGCGACGATCGCCAGGATCGGGAGCAGCAACGGCAGCAGCAGCCGGTCGCGGACGGGATCGGGCGGCGCCGACCCGGCTTCGAGCGCGGCCGGCGGCGGCTCGGGCGGCGGCTCGGCGCCCTCGCCCTGGTCGCCCCCGGTCTGGTCCACCTCGGACTGGTCGATGCTCATCGTGGCGTGGTTTCCATCCGGCTCATCCGGGTGACTTCCCGGTCGAGATCCTGCCAGTTCTTGCGGGCCGCGTGGCCGCGCTCCTCGTCGGCCGCCCAGCGGAAGAAGATCACTGCGATCAGCAGCCACAGCAGCACACCGGCTCCGATCTTCATGATCAGGCCCGCCATGCGCTGATCGTCGAGCGTCGAGAGGCCCCACAGCTGGGGCACGTCCTCGTAGAACTTGTAGAGCGGCGCGCTGCCGAACGTGAGGAACGAGGCCGGGACGGTCGGCACGATCGATTGGAGGAACAAGAAGATCATCCGCGCAGGCGGCGACAGCCGCGGGACCTCGGGGAGCGGGCTCACTACCGGCATCCACACGATGAGGGCCGAGACGAAGACCAGCGCGTGCACGAGGAAGTGCAGCGGGGCCGAGCGCAGGCTGGCGTCGACGAGGGCGGGCCAGTGCGTCAATACCAGCACGACGTTGAACACCACCAGCGCGGGCAGGAACCGGGCGAGGGTGCGCACGGCGCGGAACAGCCACGGCGGCCGGAGCACGAGGCGCAGGAGCCATGCCGGCGTTCCGAGCAGCAGCAACGGCGCCGCCACCATCGAGAGCACGAGGTGCTGGACCATGTGGGCGCTGTACAGCGAGCCCTCGGCGACGTCGTGCATGGGCCAGTCGCTGGCGAGCCAGAGCGCGGCGACGCCCAGGCACCAACACGTCACCTGGAAGCGCGTCACCGCGGGCGCGCCGGGAGCGGCGTGCACGGGCCCGAGACGAACGATCGCGATCGCGTACCCCGCCGCGAACAAGGCCACGAGCAGCCACACGTCGGGGTGCGCTTCCCAGCCGGGGATCGTGGCCGCGGTCATGGCCTCACTCGAAGACGTGCAGGGTGAGCAGCACGACCAGGTAGAGCAGGATCGCCGCGACCGCACCGAGCACGAAGAATCGTCGGAAGATCGGCTGGTCGGTGCGCAGGTGCATGTACCAGGCCGCCACCATCGCGAACTTCAGGAGCCCGAACACGAGCAACAGGGTGATGATGACGCCGTTCGAGAGCACGTCCTCGAGGTAGGAGACCCACACCTCCGCCGCGGTCACCAGCACGAGTACGACCGCGATCATCACGTACTTGAACGGCGACGGGTGCGGCATCACCTCGCCGGGCAGGAGGCCCGGTGCGCCGTGCGTGACGCCCGGCGCGAGGTGCTCCTCGGCGAGCTTCTCGATCTCCTGGCCGGGGTGCTCGAGTGCCGCGACCGCGCCTTCCGGCTGCGAGCTCGAGCTCTCGGTGTCGGTGTCGGTGTCGTTGTCGGCCACGACCGGCCCCTATCTCGGGATCAGGTACACGACGGTGAAGATCACGATCCAGACCACGTCGACGAAGTGCCAGTAGAGCCCGGCGACCTCGATCTTCTCGGAGTCGGCACTCGTGAGCCGCTCCTGCGTGGCGAGGCCCCACAGCGACAACAGCCAAATGATGCCGGCGGTGACGTGGGCGCCGTGCAGGCCGGTCAGCACGAAGAAGGTGGAGCCGAAGAGGTTCGTGTCGAGCTTCAACCCCTCCCGATAGAACTCGGTGAACTCGAACACCTGCCCGCCGATGAACGTCGCGCCGAACAGCGCGGTCGCGAGCAGCCAGACGCGCAGCCGCCGGTAGTCGCCGCGTTGGATCGCGGCCAGGGCGAGCACCATCGTGAGGCTGCTCATCAGCAGGATGAACGACGTCGCCGACGTGAACGGGATGTTGTACACGTCTTCGGGGAACGGCCCCTCCTGGCTCCGGCCTCGGTACAGCAGGTAGGCGGAGATGAAGGCGCCGAAGAACAGGCAGTCGGACGACAGGAACAACCACATCGCCAGCTTGTTGTTCGTGACCCCCGTCGCGGTCGCGTGCGGATCGTGCGGGGCCGGACGGTGCGCGGTCAGCGGCTCGGTTGCCACTAGTGCGAACCCTCCTCCGTCGCCGGTTCGATGGCCCAGGCGTACATCCCGAACAACACCACGATGGCGCCAAAGGGTACGAACCAGAAGTTCTTGAACACCGCGCCGTAGCCGAGGATGGGCAGCCCGAGCGCCAGGACGAACGGGAAGTACGACGGCGACGGCATGTGGATGCCGTGCCCTTCACCGTCTCCGTGCTCCGCCGCGCCGCCGTCGCCGGCGTCGCGGTCGGTGGTGGCGACGGCACCGCCCGACGGCAGGCGAACGAGCCGGCCCTCGTCGTCCTCGGTGTACTTACGGTGCCAGAAGTCGTCGCGGGCCTCGACCTCTGGAATCTCGGCGAAGTTGTACTCCGGCGGCGGCGACGGGATCGACCACTCGAGCGTGCGGCCATCCCAGGGATCGGTGCCCGCCGGCTTCCCGTTGCTCCGGCTCGCGATCAGGTTGACGATCAGGAGCAGCATCGAGAAGGCGATGACGAACGAGCCGACGGTCTCGAGCTGGTTGAGGAAGTCCCAGCCGAGGCCCTCGTCGTAACGGTAGGTGCGCCGCGGCATGCCATAGAGGCCGAGGACGTGCATCGGGAAGAACGTCAGGTTGAACCCGATGAGCATGGTCCAGAAGTTGAGCTTCCCGAGGCCCTCGCTCATGAAGCGGCCGGTGACCTTGGGGTACCAGTAGTACAGCCCGGCGAAGATGCCGAAGACGAGCCCGCCGAACAGCACGTAGTGGAAGTGCGCCACCACGAAGTAGGTGTCGGTCTGCTGGGTGTCGGCGGGCACGACGGAGTGGAGCACACCCGACAGGCCGCCGATCGTGAACATGGCGATGAAGCCCAGCGCGAAGAGCATCGGGGTGGTGAGCCGTACCGAGCCCCGCCACACCGTCCCCAGCCAGTTGAAGATCTTCACGCCCGTCGGGACACCGATGAGCATGGTCGAGAGCGCGAACGCCGAGATCGCGACCGGGCCCAGGCCGGTCGCGAACATGTGGTGCGCCCACACACCCCAGCCGAGGAAGCCGATGGCGATCCCCGAGAACACCACGACGGGGTACCCGAACAGCGGCTTGCGCGAGAACACCGGCAGAACCTCCGACACGATGCCCATGCCCGGGAGGATCAGGATGTAGACCTCGGGGTGGCCGAACAGCCAGAACAGATGCTGGTAGAGCAGCGGATCACCGCCGTTGGCGGCGACGAAGAAGTTCGTCCCCCAGTTCCGGTCGAAGTACACCATGATCAACGCCGCCGTGATGATCGGCATCGCGAACAGCGTGAGGAACGCGACCACGGTCATCATCCACGTGAACACGGGCATGCGCATGAAGGTCATTCCCGGCGCCCGCATGTTGACGACGGTGACGATGAAGTTGATCGCCGACGTCGTCGACGCGATGCCGAGTATCAGGAGCCCGATGGCCCAGAAGTCGGGCCCCCGCCCCGGGAGAAAGCCGTCGGAGAGCGGCGTGCTCGTCAGCGGCGTGTAGCCGAACCATCCGCCGTCGGGCGCGCCGCCGAGGAAGAAGCTCGAGTAGAGGAAGATCCCGCCGAACAGGAAGCCCCAGTACCCGAACGCGTTCAGCCGCGGGAAGGCGACGTCGCGGGCGCCGATCTGGAGCGGGATGAGGTAGTTGCCGAACGCGACCGACAACGGCATGCCCATCAGGAACACCATGGTGGTGCCGTGCATCGTGAACAGCTGGTTGTACTGCGACGCGGTGAGCAGCGTGCCGTTCGGCGTGGCGAGCTGGAGGCGGAGCAGCAGGGCCTCGACGCCGCCGATCACGAAGAAGGCCATGGCGGTGACGCCGTACATGAGCCCGATCTTCTTGTGGTCGATGGTGGTGAACCACGACCAGAAGCCGGTCGTCGCCTTCGGGCGGCGCAGCAGCCCGACCCCGGCGCGGGGCCGGGTCAGCGCACCGGACACGGTCGTCATGCGAGGAGCCTCACTTCAACGAGAGTAGATAGTCGGCGATCTGCTCTGCGTCAGACTGCGACATCACCGGCCCCGGGCCGTCCTTCGTGAACGAGGGCATACCCACGCAGGTGCCGCCCTCCACCGCGGGTGCCCCAGGCTCACGGCAGTCTTCCGTTTCCATGGGGATCAGCGAGGGGGCGTCGAGGAGCCACTCGATGAGGCGCTCCCGCGTCAGCTCGTAGTAGCCGCTGGCGAAGGTCGTCCGGCTGGCGAAGTGCGCCAGGTTCGGCCCGTAGGTGCTCGCCCCGGGGTTGTCGAAGGTGTGGCAGTTCCCGCACTGGTACGTCTCGAGCACGAGGGCCTGCGCCGGCCCTGCCGGGTCAGCGTCGTCGGCCCCGCCCTGGAGTGGTACCGCGGGCGGGGCCTGCTGCTCCTCGACCCACTGCTCGTAGTCAGCGGGCTCCTTCGCGATCACCCGGAAACGCATGTTCGCGTGCGACAGGCCGCAGTACTCGGCGCACTGCCCCAGGTACGTGCCGGGATCGTCGGCCTCGATCGTCGTGGCGTTGTCGCGGCCCGGGATCACGTCCATCTTCCCCGCCAGCTCGGGCACCCAGAAACTGTGGATCACGTTGCACTCCCCCGGGAGGGAGTCGTCGCACGCGGTGAGCTTGACCCGTACCTCGGTTTCGGTGGGGATGACCAGCTCGTTGGCGGTGACGATCTCCTCGTCGGGATAGTTGAACTGCCACCACCACTGCTTGCCGACCGACGTGACCTGGAGCACGTCGCCCTCGGGCTCACGTGCGAGGTCGAAGACCGTGCGGATGGTGAACACCGCAACCACCAGCAGGATGAGGGCGGGGATGATCGTCCACCCGATCTCGAGCGGCGTGCTGCCGTGGATCTGCTTCGGGTTCTCGTTCCTCCCCGCGCCGGACCGATATCTGATCGCGACGAACACCGTCGCGGCGAGCACGCCGATACCGATGACGGTGGCGATGAGGAAGACGGGGACGAAGAGGTTGTCGATCGTCCTCGCCGCCGGGCCCTGGGGGTCGAGGCTGTTCTGCCCGTTGTCGGGCCCGCGGCAGCCGGCGAGGACGGCGACGGCGCCGAGCGCGACCGAAACGGCGACCCACCGCCTGGCCCGCGAGACCCGTCTCCTCATGTCCCTTCCCCCGTGGCCCGGAATCGCGCGCACTCTAACCTGGGCTTCTTCGGGCCCGGCAAACGAGCGCTTGTGCATTCGAGAACGCGGCGGAGGGTCGCCGACTCAATAGCCGAGCCGATCGAGGGACGCGGGACGGCGTTGCCAGTCGCGCTCCACGCGGACGCGGGTCTCGAGGTGGATGCGGATACCGAACAGCGCCTCGAGCTCGCGCCGGGCCTCGGAGCCGGCGGTCTTGAGCACGGCGCCGCCACGCCCGATGACGATGCCTTTCTGCGACTCCCGCTCGACGCGCACGGTCGCCCGCAGGCGCAGGAGATCGGCGCGTGCGTCCGCTTCGTCGTCGTCGACCTCGCAGTCCACCGTGATCGAATGGGGCAGCTCGTCGCGGGTGACGGCGATGAGCTTCTCGCGCAGGATCTCGGCCGCGAGCACGGTCTCGGGCTGGTCGGTGACCACGCCTTCCGGGTAGTAGGCCGGGCCCTCGGGGAGCCGGGCTTCGAGCTCGTCGACGAGGGCATCCGTGCCGGCGCCCGTCTTGGCCGACAGCGGCACGAAGGCGTCGTAGTCGCCGAGCTCGCCCGCCGCCGTCGCCAGCTGGTCGGCGACGGCGGCCTTCCCGACCGAGTCGATCTTGTTCACGACGAGTACCGAGGGGGTCTCGACCCGGTGCACGATCTCGGCGACGAACCGGTCGCCGCGGCCGATCGGCGCGGAGGCGTCGACGACGTGGCAGACCACGTCGACCTCGGCCAGGGTCGCGAGGGCGCGCTGGTTGGTGCGCTCCCCGAGCGCGGTCCGGGGCTTGTGCAGCCCGGGCGTGTCGAGGAACACGATCTGACTGACGGGTTGGTTCGTGCGCACCCCGCGGACCTCGCTCCGGGTGGTCTGGGGACGATCCGACGTGATCGCGACCTTGGTGCCGACCAGTCGGTTCACCAGCGTCGACTTGCCGACATTGGGTCGACCGACGACGGTCACGAACCCCGATCGGAACCCGCTCAAGACGCTGGCGCCTCGCGCACGCGCTGGGCGGGACGGCCACCGGTGAGGTCACCCCTGGGCGCGGGCCGGATCTGAACGCTGACGATCCGTTGGCCCTGCACGCGCTCGGCTTGGAACTCGAACCCCTGGAAGCGGACGGTTTCCCCTTCGTCGGGCACCTTGCCGAGCAGGTTGAACACGAGGCCACCGACGGTGTCCCACTCGTCGTCGGGGAGCTCGATACCGAGCTCTTCGTTCACGTCGTCGATCGCGGTACGACCCGGCACGCGGAGCGCGCCGCCGGGGAGGTGCTCCACCCGGGGTTCGTCGACGTCGTACTCGTCGGCGATCTCACCCACGATCTCTTCGAGCAGGTCCTCCATGGTGACGAGGCCGGCGGTGCCACCGTGCTCGTCGACGACGATCGCCATATGGAACTGCTGGCGCTGCATCTCCCGGAGGAGCTCGGCGACCCGCTTCTGCTCGGGCACGAACGTTGCCTCGCGTAGCGCCAGCCGTACCGGCGCGCCACCTTCATCCTGCTGGTAGTGACGCACCAGGTCTTTGAGGTACACGAGCCCGACGATGTGATCGGTGTCGTTCTCGAACGCAGGAATGCGGGAGAAACCTCCGTCGATCGCCCGCCGGATGCCCTGCTCGATGGTGGCGTCGGCTTCGATCGCGACCATGTCGGGCCGGGGCAACATGACCTCGCGTACGACCCTGTCGCCGAACTCGAAGATCGAGTGGATGAGCTTGCGCTCCTCGCGTTCGATCTCGCGCTCGTCGGCGGCGACATCGGCCATCTGGCGGATCTCCTTCTCGGTGACGAACGGCCCCTCCTTGATTCCCCTCCCGGGCAGCACCACGTTGGCGAGCCCGATCAGCACGCGCGACAGCCATCGCAGCGGCGGGAAGTTCGTGAGCAGCCAGAGCGGGCGGGCAACGAGCAGGGCCGCGCGCTCGGTGTGCTGGATCGCGAACGTCTTCGGAGCGACTTCGCCGAAGACGAAGAACGCGGTGATGTTGAGGACGATGCCGGCGAGCGCGCCGTAAGGGCCGAAGGCGCGGGCGAGGTAGATACCGAGGAGCGTCGCCGATCCGAGTTGGCAGATCAGCACCACGAGCAACACCACGTTGAGGGTCTGTTCGGGACGCTCCAGCATCCGGCTCAGCCGCTCGGCGCCCTTGTTCCCTTCCTCCGCGAGCGCGAGCGCGCGGATGCGGCGCATCCGCACGAACGCGGTTTCGGCGACGGCGAGCCAGATCGAGACGAGGAAGAGGAGCAGGACGGCGCCGAGCAGCGCGAGGTCGCTGCTCACCGTGGATCTGGGGGTCGCACCCGTCAGCCCCCCGGCTCGAGCTCGCGGAAGCGATCCAACAGCTCGCGCTCGCGGCGCTTCATCGCAGCAGACTCGCGCTCTTCGGCATGGTCGTAGTTCAGCAGATGCAGGACGCCGTGGACGACGAGCAGCGCGAGCTCGTCGTGGACCGGATGCCCGTGGTCCCCCGCTTGGCGCTCAGCCACCCGTGGGCACACCACCACGTCGCCGAGCACGATCGGGGGATCACCCGGCTCGGAGGGTGAACCCGGGCCGCGCCCGCCCTGGTCGGGTTGGCGGCCGCCGAGCACGACGTCGTCGTCCATTGGGAACGCGAGCACGTCGGTTGCGCCGCTGCCGCCGAGGAAGCGCTCGTTGAGGTCGGTGATCGCCTGCTCGTCGACGAAGATCACCGACAGCTCGGCCTCCTCCGGGACGCGCTCCTCGCTGAGGACGAAGCGCGCCAGTCGCACCCAATGCAGGAGGTCGATCGGAACCTCCACCTGCTCGTCGGCACCGAAGACGGCCGACTCGTGCAGCACACTCATCTCCTATTGCCCGCTCGCGTCGTTGCGCTCGTAGGCGTCGACGATGTCCTGCACGATCCGGTGGCGCACCACGTCACGCGATCCGAGCTCGACGAACTTCAGACCGGTGATATCGGTGAGCACGTCGCGGACGGCGAGCAGACCCGATCGCCCTCGTCCCTCGGGCAGGTCGATCTGGGTCACGTCGCCGGTGACGACGATCTTCGAGCCGAACCCGAGCCGGGTCAGGAACATCTTCATCTGCTCCGGCGTGGTGTTCTGCGCCTCGTCGAGGATGATGAAGGAGTCGTTCAGCGTACGACCGCGCATGTAGGCCAGGGGCGCAACCTCGATCGTGCCCCGCTCCATCAGCCGGCTCACGGCGTCGGGGTCGAGCATGTCGTAGAGGGCGTCGTAGAGCGGCCGCAAGTAGGGGTCGACCTTGGCGAGGACGTCGCCGGGGAGGAACCCGAGCCGCTCCCCCGCCTCGACCGCGGGTCGGGTGAGGATGATGCGGTTGATGTCCTTGCCCTGGAGTGCCTGCACCGCCAGCGCCACCGCGAGATAGCTCTTCCCGGTGCCGGCCGGGCCGATGGCGAAGGTCACCGTGTGCTCGCGGACGGCGTCGACGTAGCGTTTCTGGCCCGCGGTCTTGGGCCGGACGGTCTTGCGCCCACGCAGCACCTCGGTCGTGAGCACGTCGGTCGGCCGCTGGTCGGCCTTGAGCATCTCGATGCTGCGGCCCACGCCGTCACGGTCGAGGCCGTGTCCCCCCTCGACCAGCATCACCATCTCCTCGAAGAGCCGCCCAACCCGTTCCGCCTCGATCCCGTCACCGGTGACGGTGATCTCGTTGCCCCGCACATGGATGGAAACCGGGAAGGCATTCTCGACGAGACGCAGGAACTCGTCGCGCTGGCCGAGCAGGCCGACCATGAGGTGGTTGCCCGGTACGAGGATCTTGACCTGGGTGGGCGCGGACGGCGAGGGCGAGGACAAGTCGCTCCGATGGTAGCCCCCGGACGGGCCGCCCCCCTTTGCTCCGCTCGCTCCGCTATGCCCGGGCGCCGGTACCGGTGGCCCGCAGGCCGAGCTCCTCCAGGCGCACGCGAAGGTCGTCGGGGCTGCGCCCCAGCACTGCCGCCACCACCCGGAGGTCGTCGCGCCGGATGGTGAGGATGCGCCCGTTGAAGTCTTGGCGTTGCAGCTGAATCGTGGCGGCGTAGCGCGACAGCACCGCGGCGTCGGCGTCGTCGAGGGTGTTGAGTCGCTCGAGGTCGATGGTGAACCCCTCCTCGAACGAGCCTGCGTCCCGATCGGTGAGGTCGATGTCGAAC
>Ga0299913_10004912_pt1 | contig 11320 bp, 11 predicted proteins | sample RVTome_9_FD_201360 | JGI IMG/M metagenome (GOLD analysis project Ga0299913, IMG submission 201360) | Soil microbial communities from uranium-contaminated site in the Upper Colorado River Basin, Wyoming, United States - RVT155D38 (version 2) ... | reverse complement strand
CGGTCGCGAGCAGCAGGCAGACGGCGAGCGCCCGCCGTCTGCGGACGGCCGGGGCCGCGCCGGACGAGGCTACAGGATCGGCCACGGCGTCAGCGCGCGGTCGATCCGCGTGCCGAGCTCCTCCAGCGACACGCGCTGGTCGCCGGGGATGTCGGGGAGCGCGAGCCCGCGATCGACCAGCTCCCGGGCCCGGCGCAGCGTCGGCTCGTCGTTGCGCTGATACCACTTGCCGGTCCCGTCCGCGTGCAGCGAGCGGGCCCAGAGCTCGTAGGTGCGGGCCAGCCGCTGCTGGGCGCGCTGGCTCTCGTGGAACCCCTCTGCCTCGCGGCGGGCGACCTCGTAGCGCTCCGCCGCCCGGGCCAGGAGCTCGTACAGCCCCTCCCGGCGCTCGAGGTCACCGTCCTCGACGCGCCGCAGCTCGGCCACGACCGTGCTGTGGATCCGGTCGCCGTCCTGGAGCGCCGCCTCGTAGCGGTCGAATCCCGCCGCCAGCCGGATCTCGCTGAGGACGCCGGCCGGATCGGTCGGACGCAGGATCGCCATCGCCGCGACCGCCGCGGTGAGCACCGCCAGCAGCGCCCAGCCCGCCGCTTCGAGCCCGTCTACGCGCTCCGCTCGATCCGCCTGCAGATCCAGTCTCCCACCTCCGCCGTGGAGCCGGCGCCGCCCGCGTCCGGGGTGGCGATCCCCTCGGCGAGCGCGGCGACCACGGCCTCTTCCAGCGCGGCCGCCACGCCGGGAGCGCCGGTGTGCTCGGCCAGCAGCGCCGCGGTGAGCACCGCGGCCATCGGGTTCGCCGTGCCGCTGCCGGCAATGTCGGGCGCCGATCCGTGGACCGGCTCGAACAGGCCGGGGCGTCCCGGATGCAGGTTCGCGCTCGCCACCAGCCCCAGCCCCCCCACCAGGGCCGCGGCCTCGTCCGAGAGGATGTCTCCGAACAGGTTGCTGGTCACGATCACGGAGTAATGCTCCGGATGGCGCACCAGCTTCATCGCCAGCGCGTCCACGTACTCGACCTCGGTCTTCAGGAATGGGAACTCGGCCGCCACTTCGGCGAAGACGCGACGCCACAGGCCGTGGGCGAAGACGAGGGCGTTCGCCTTGTCGCACATCGTCACGCGGGGCCGCCCGCGCTCCACCGCGTACTCGAACGCCGCGCGCACGATGCGCTTCACGCCCTTGTACGTGTTGAGGTCCTCGTTGATCGCCACCTCGTCGGGGGTCCCCTGCTTGAACGTCCCGCCCATGTTCACGTAGGCGCCTTCGGTGTTCTCGCGGAACACGACCAGGTCGATCGCGCGCGCGACGCCGTCCGGCCGCGGCTTGAGGGGGCAGAGGTCGGGATGCAGGAGCCGGACGGGGCGCAGGTTCAGGTAGAGGTCGAGCCCGAACCGCAGGCCGAACAGGATGTCCCGCGCGTGCTCGTTCCCGGGCACGCGCGGATCGCCGAGGGCGCCCAGCAGGATCGCGTCGAACTCGGTCTGGAGCCGCTTGCGGGCGTCGGCCGGCAGGCTCTCGCCGGTGGCGAGATAGCGGTCCGCGCCCCAGGGCAGCTCCTCGAACGCGTACTCGACCCCGTGCGCCGCGCCCGCCGCTGCCAGCGCGCGGCGGGCGACGGGGAGCACCTCGGGTCCGACGCCGTCCCCCGGGATCAGCGCCACGCGTGTCACCCCAGGGCCTCCGTCAGCGCGGCCACCAGGCGCTCGTTGCCCGGCCGCGTGCCCAGCGAGATGCGCGCCCAGGATTCGATCCCCGGCGCGCTCATCGGGCGGATCACGATCCCCCGCGCCAGCAGGACCTCGTTCACCTCCGCCGCCCGCGGCCCGAGGTTCGTGAACAGGAAGTTCGTCACCGACTGCACGTGCTCCAGACCGAGCTCGTCGAAGCGCGCCGAGAGCCAGGCCCGCTCGGTGGCGGTCGCGGCGAGGGTCCGCTCCAGGTGCTCGGCGTCGTCCAGCGCCGCCAGCGCCGCCACCTGGGCCAGCGCGTTCGTGTTGAACGCCTCGCGCACGCGATTCAGCGCGCGCGCGTGCTCGGGGCGCGCCGCCGCCCAGCCGATCCGCAGCCCGGCCAGCCCGTGGGCCTTCGAGAACGTCCGCAGCACCACCAGGTTGGCGCCGTCCCGGATCCGGTCCAGGTCCTCGGCGAAGCGGGCGACCGGCGGCTCGAACTCGTAGTACGCCCGGTCGAGCACCACGAGCGTCTCGGAGGGCAGGTCGTCCAGCAGCGCCGACAGCTCCTCGGACGCGATGCAGGTGCCCGTCGGATTGCAGGGATTGTCGAGGAACAGGACCCGCGTCCGCTCGCTGGCGGCAGCGCGAAGCCCGTCCAGGTCGAACCGCCAGCCCGCGTGCGGCACCACGCGCGGCTTGACGCCCACCACCTGGCAGGCGATCTGGAATCGCGGGAAGGTCGGGAACCCGACCAGCGCCTCGTCGCCCGGCCGGAGGAAAGCGCGCGCCACCAGGTCGATGCATTCGACCGACCCGTTTCCGATCACGATCTGCGACGGGTCGAGCCCGTTGCGCTCGGCGAGGGCGAGGCGCAGCGCCCGGGCCTGGCTGTCGGGATAGTAGTTCGCTTCGGCGAGGTGGCGCGCGACCGCTTCGAGCGCGCGCGGCGACGGGCCCAGGGGGTTCTCGTTCGAGGCCAGCTTGAGGACGTCCCGGACGCCGTACTCGAGGGCGATCTCTTCGCGGTGGCGCCCCGGGACGTAGGGCCAGATCCGCTCCAGGTCGGGTCGCGGCGGCGTGGGCGACACTTCCGCCCGCGAGCGGCCTACGCTTCCCACTCTTTCATGAAGTGGTGGACGAACTCCAGGTACTCCGTGATCGCGTCGACCCCTTCGGTGACGCGCTCGAACGAGCCCGTGTCGTCGGCGCCCGCCTCCCACCCCTCCTCCTCTCCGTGCTCGGCGGCGTATTCCGCGAGACCCACGAGCGTGACCCCCAGGCGCCCGGGGATGACCTCTTCCTCGGCCAGGATCTCGATGGCGTCGAAATTGTCCTCCGGCTCGTCCCAGTCCGCCTCGTCGATCAGCGACCACGCCGATTCGATCACGTGCCGCATCGCGTGGTCGAGGTGACGCAGAGCCGCACGTCGGGCGGTCGGCGCGGCGGTGAACGTCTCCTCGCCTTCGTCCACCGCGACGCGCATCGCCTCGAGCTCCGACTCCAGCGCGTCGAGCTCGTGGGTCACGTCTTCGAACAGCCCGTCGCTCATGACCCGTAGGATAGACGCGCGGCCGGTTTAGTCAACCGCCCCTAGGGCACGTGACCGCCCGGGCGGCGCATCGTACCTTCTGTCCCCGCATGCGGGTTCTCGCCCACCATCCGCGCGCTATCCTGCTGGTCTGTCTAGCGCTTGCCGGCCTTCCCGCGACGGCCCGTCCCCAGGCCGCCGGCGAGACCGCGCACGAGCAATACGCGTCCGTCCTCTCGCGCTACGTGGAGGGCGGCCTGGTCCGGTACGGGCTGCTGTTCACGGAGAACCCCCCCGACTGGCGCGCCTACCTGGAGTGGCTCGAGCGCGCTCGTCCCGAGACGATGTCGGTGGACGCCCGGCGCGCGTTCTGGATCAACGCCTACAACGCGCGCGTGATCGCCGGGGTGCTCGAGCGATATCCGATCGATTCGGTCCGGGACGTCGGCCTCTTCGGGGGACGGTTCCGCGGCTTCTTCGGGCGGCGCGAGCATCGAGTCGCGGGGGAGACGCGGACCCTCGACGAGATCGAGAAGGAGATCCTGTTCGCGCCTCCGCTGCGCGATCCGCGCATCCACTTCGCGCTCAACTGCGCCGCGCTGTCCTGCCCCAAGCTGCGCGCCGAGCCGTACGAGGCGTCACGCCTCGACACCCAGCTCGACTTCCAGACGCGCACGTTCCTGAACGGCCCCGAGGGCCACCGGATCGACCCGTCGGCCAGGGTCCTGTACGTGAGCCGCATCCTGGACTGGTACCGCGACGACTTCGAGCGCTCCGCGGGATCCGTGCGCGACTACCTCATCCGCCACCTGACGGGCGAGGCCGCCGCGGCGGCGCGCGATCGGGCGTGGAAGATCGAGTACCTCGACTACGACTGGAGCCTCAACGACGTGAGGTAGGGCCCGCGAGCGTGCCGGGGTCGATCTCGAGCGCCGTCTGGTCCATCTCGCGCACGTACCAGCGCAGGTGGCCGTCGGCGTCGAGACCCAGCTCGGTGGCGATCGACGGCGCCCGGCATCCCGGGCTCGAATCGCGTGGAACGGGACGGCTCCCGCCGCGACGGGTGTAGATCCAGCGCTCCGCGGTGCTCCGGCGGAGCGCCTCCCGCACCTCCGCGCTGTCGGCCGCAGAGAGCGGCACGTGGTCCACCGCGCCGCTGGCGCAGATCCGGTTCGGCTCGCCCAGGACCGCGACCACGGAGTCGGCAGGCATCCCCCACTCGAGGCTCGCCAGCCCCTGCGGAAACGAGCCCACCGGCACGAGCAGCATCCTCAGGATCGCGATCCCGGCCGCGGCGCCCACCAGGACGAGCGCGAGGCGGGTCCCGGACGAGAGGCTCAGCCGCGCTCCAGCGCCCGCTGGATGGATTCGAGCGCCGGCTCGTCAAGGTCGGGGGCGGGAACCAGCCGTCCGTCGCGGGCGCGGAAGGGGGCCACCGTCCACTCAATCACGGGCTCGAGGGCGGCGCTCGCCCTGCCGACCGCGCTCACGACCTCCAGCGTGCCGTCGCCGTCGAGATCGACGAGTCCGAGCTGGGACGTCACGTCCCCGAAGATCCCGTCGTAGAAGATGGCCGCCCGCGTCTCGCCCTCGGCGATCGTCATGGGTCGGATCTGTCCCCCGGGCGTGGCCTGGAACAGGCCGATCGCGCGCAGCGTCGCGCTCGAGGGGAGGTCGAGGAGGAGGGTGGGGCGCCCGCCGACCAGCGCGATCTGATACAGGAGCGCTCCCCGCCGCACCGCCCCCCAGTCCTCCAGCCCGACGTCTTCGGGAGATACCAGCGGGGACGTCGCGGTGGCGCGGTGCTCGCTCCCTCGGGTCTCCAGGAGGAGCGCGCTAGGGCCTCCGTCCGGCCCGCGGTAGAGCGCCACGGTCTCCGGGGCGCCGTCCCCGAGGAGGTCGAGCGAGAACACCCCGCCCCGCTCGAGCGTGCTGCGGGGCGGCGCGCGCTCGGCGAGCGGCGCGATGTGGGCCTCGAGCAGGAGCGCCCCGCCCTCAAGCTCCCAGGAGTGCGCCAGCCCCCCTTCCGGCTCCGCGCCGGGCGCCACCAGCAGGCGCACCCGCCCGGCGTCGATCCAGCCCTGGGGGGTCGTCGCCTTGCCGGCGCGGGCGAACCACGACAGCAGGGGATGGCCCTCGGGACGAAAGTCGACGGCGTCGAAGACCCCCGCTCGGGGGACCCCTCCCGCCGGCGTCCCGCGATACGCGAGATAGCGCCCGTCCGGACTCCACCCGAGAGAGCCGCCACCGCCGCCGGGATACGTCTCGGCGACGGCCGCGATCTGACGCGTCCGCGACCAGACTCCCACGGTGCCGCGGTCGGCGCCGGCGACGAACGCGATGGAGGTCGAATCGGGCGAGGACAGGATCTCGACGATCGGCGCTCGCCCGGGCACGCGCGCGCGCGTGAACAGCGTGTCCGGACCGAGCAGCACGGCGGAGGAGTCCGCCGCGAGCGTCAGCTCGCCCCCGGTCCGCTCCGCGACCTCGGTCGAGTCCTCCTCCGAGGGGATCGGCAGGATCGAGACCCAGGCCCTGCGATCCGCCTCGCTGCACGCGGCCAGCGCGGCGGTCAGGGCGAGCGCCGTGAGCAGCCCTCGAGCGGCGCGCATGGGCTCAGTAGCCGCCCTTCTTGAGGATGTCGCGCGCGATGACGATGCGCTGGATCTCGTTCGTTCCCTCGAAGATCCGGTTGATGCGGGCATCGCGGTAGAAGCGCTCCGGCCACATCTCCGCCGAGTACCCCATCCCGCCGTGGAGCTGCACGGCCCGGTCCACGATCCGATCCAGGGCCTCGGAGCAGAAGTACTTGCAGATCGCCGCCTCGCGGCTGAAGCGCTCGCCCCCATCGCACATCCACGCCGTGCGGTAGACCATGTTCTCGATCGCGTAGGTGTCGGCCGCCATCTCGGCCAGCATGAACTGCACCGCCTGGAAGTCCTGGATCTTGCGGCCGAACGCCTCGCGCTGTCCTGCATACTGGACGCAGCGGTCGATCGCGTCCTTGCCTGCACCGAGGGTCGCCGCCGCGAGGCCCAGCCGACCGACGTCGAGCACCCCGAAGGCATAATGGGCGCCATCGCCGATCTTCCCGACGAGATTCTCTTCCGGGACCTCCATGTCCTCGAAGACGAGCTCCACCGTGTTCGAGCCGCGGATCCCCATCTTCTCCTCGACCTTGCCAACGCGGAAGCCGGGGAACGCCTTCTCGACGATGAACGCCGCGGGGCCCGACTCGGCCTCGCTCTCACCCTTCACGTTGCAGAACACCGCAACGACGTCGGCGAGTCCCCCGTTCGTGATCCAGATCTTGGTGCCGTTGACGATCCAGCGGTCGCCCTTCCTGACCGCGGTGGTCTTCATGCCCATCGCGTCGGATCCGGACTCCGGCTCGGTGAGCGCATATGCGCCGATCATCTCGCCGCGCGCCATGGGTGGCAGATACTTCTTCTTCTGCCCCTCGCTGCCGAACTTGACGATCGTCATCCCGCCGATCGACTGATGCGCGCCGATGAAGGTCGCGGTCGACGCGCAGGCGCGGCTGATCTCCTCCTGCAGGATGCAGTAGCCGAGCTCCCCCATGCCGGCGCCGTCGTACTCCTCGGGGAAGACGACACCCAGGAATCCGAGCTCGCCCATCTTGTCGATGATCTGGCGCGGGATTTCGTGGCGCTTGTCGATCTGATCGGCTACGGGACGGAGCTCTTCGTCGACGAACCGCTTCGCGGTGCGCCGCAGCTCTTTCTGCTCGTCGGTGAACGACCAGTCCATCGGACTCCTCCGGGATCGCAGCGAGATGGGGGATCGGGCCTAGAAGATACCGCCCACCCGAAGGAGCGAAAGTGCGGGGAACGCGAGCGTGTCGTGCGGTGGGACGAGGACCCCGGCGGGGTCAGGCCGGCACGAGCTCCTGGGAGAGCCGCGAAGCGACCGCCTCGGCGAGGATCTCCCGCGCACGCTGCGCGACGTCGTCGAGCGACGGCGTGCGCAGGGCCATTTCGCTCGCGCGCCGCTTCAGCTCGTCGAGCGACGGCAGGTGCGGAAGATGGATCTCGCTCAGCTCGATGTGGGGCTTGTGCGCCCAGGCCTCGCGCGCCTGCTCGGCCAGCGAGTCCACGTGGAACGTGCCCGCCAGCCGGTGGGCCACCTTGTCGATGGCGCGTCGCGAGAGGCGCCGCTCGCCGAGCAGAACCTCCGCCGGCGGGGTGTGCAGATTCCAGACGATCCCTACCCACGAGAGAGCCTTCAGCACGTAGTAGGTGACGTCCACCTCGTACCAGCGGAATCCCTGGCGAGTGGAGATCTGGTAATAGTGGTGGTTGTTGTGCCAGCCCTCCCCGAGCGTGATCAGGGCGAGCCACCAGTTGTTGCGGCTGTCGTCACCCGTCAGGTAGCGCTGGCGGCCGAAGCAATGCGCCAGCGAGTTGATCGCGAAAGTCCCGTGATACAGGATCGCGGTGGAGAGGAAGAACCCCATGAACAGGCCGGGCCAGCCGGCGATCAGGAAACACGCCACGGCCAGCAGGATCCCCGGCAGGTGCTTGTTCCGTTCGAGCCACCGCAGCTCGGGATACTCGGCCAGGTCGCGGACCATATCATAGTCCGCCACGCCTCGCTGGGTGGCGAAGATCCACCCCACGTGCGAGAACAGGAAGCCGTGCAAACCCGGCGAGTGGACGTCCTCGACCGTGTCGGAGTGCTTGTGGTGATGGCGGTGCTTGGCCGCCCACCAGAGCACGCCCTTCTGGAGCGACATCTGGGACACGAACGCGAGCGCGAACTGGAACGCCCGGCTGGTGTCGAAGGAGCGGTGCGAGAAGTAGCGGTGAAAGCCAGCCGTGATGGCGAACATCCGGAGCACGTACAGTCCGACGCACATGGCGGCCGCGGTCCACGTCACGCCACTCCAGAGGATGCCGAGGCTGGCCAGGTGCACGAGCAGGAACGGGATCGCCGACGGATAGACGATGTCGTCATGGTGCTCGGCGTCGAAGCGGACGGTCTGGGTCAGCATATGAATGGGATTCCCGGATGCACGAGGACGGATGGCGGGACAGATTAGGCTTGAATATGCATCGTGAGCCTCGCGCGCGCCATCGCGAGGTCGCCGCGGGCTCTGGCGGCTCCACTCCGATCTCCGTACCATGGCGCTGGGAGGTGCCCTTGCTTCAGTGGAAGAGCGTGCTCGCGGCGACCGACTTCTCTCCACTCGGCGACGCGGCCGTGGCCACCGCGGCGTCGATCGCCGGGGGCCGTGGGTCCGCGCTCTCCGTCGTCTATGTGGCGGAGCCTCCGCCCCCGTTCTCGCAACCCCTGCTCACCCGGATCGGCCCGGCGGACCCGGACGAGCTCTGGACCCGGGAGGCGCGCCGCTCGATGGCCGCCCTCCTCGCCCGTCTGCGCCGCGAGCTTCCCGACGCGCGGGGCTTCGTGCGGGTCGGTACTCCGTGGCGCGAGATCGTCACGCTGTCGGAGGAGCTCGGCGTGACCGGGATCGTCGTCGGCAGCGTCGGGCACTCCACCATCGAGCGGCTCCTGCTCGGAAGCACCGCCGAGGGGGTGGTGCGGAACGCCTCGCGGCCCGTCCTCGTGATCCGCGGAGCCTTGGAGTCGATTCGGCGCGTGCTCCTGCCGATCGACATGGACGACGGGTCCCGGACCTCCGTCCGCTATGCCCTCCGGAAGCTGCCGGGAGACGTCGAGCTCGAGGCCGTCCACGCGATCGCCTTCCCGCGCATGATCGACCCCGAGATCGCTCCCGCGTTGCCCGACGACGCCGAGTCCTCGCGCCGGCTGCGCGCGTTCCTTGACGATCTCGGCGGGAAGCGGATCGCCGCCCGCGTCGTCCTCGGCGAGCCGGCCCGCGGCATCCTCGATGCGGCCGGCGAGGCGGACCTCGTCCTGATCGCGACCCGCGGTCGCAAGGGCCTCGCGCGGGCGCTGCTCGGAAGCGTGGCCCAGAAGGTCGTGCGCCACGCCGATGTCGCGGTGCTCGTGCTCCCCGGGCGGCGAAGCCGTGCGCGGAAGAAAAGCAGTCCGGGTGCGGCCATCGAAGGGGAGGTCGATCCCTAAGGGAATCCCCCCCGTGGCGCTGCTCGTTCCCCTCGTCTTCGCCGGACTGGCCGTGGCCTGCTCCCGGTGGCCTACGCGAACGGGCGTGCGCGAGTCGCTGCTCCGGGCGGCGATCCTCTGCGGAGCCATCGTCACGGTCGCCACCGAATCGCTGTCGGCGTTGGACGAAATCAAGACATCGAACGTCGTCGTCCTCTGGCTGCTTCTCGGCCTCGCCGTCACGATCGCCGCCATCGCGACGCGAACCCGGCCTTCACCAGACGGCGTCGAGAGTCCTGCCCCCCATCGCGAGATCCCTCAGCTTCTCGCGGCGGCCTGCGGCACGATCCTCGGCGGCACCCTTCTCGTCGCCATCGTCGCGCCCCCCAACTACGCCGACGCCCTGACCTATCACATGGGGCGTGTCGCCCACTGGATCCAGGCGGGAAGCGTCGACTACTTCCCGACCGGAATCGTCCGCCAGAACTACCAGATGCCGTTCGCCGAGTTCGTGATCCTGCATCTCCAGCTCCTCTCGGGTGGCGACCGATGGGCCAATCTGGTCCAATGGGCGGCGTTCGCCCTTTGCGGGATGACGGTTTCGCTCGTCCTCGCCGAGCTCGGCCGATCCGCGTGGGTGCAATGGGCCGGCGCTCTCGTCGCGTTCACGATCCCGATGGCGATCCTGGAGGCCTCCGGGGCCCAGAACGACCTCGTGGTCTCGCTCTGGCTGCTCGCGTTCCTCCTCTATCTGTGGCGCGCGCTCTCCGACCGCTCGCTGGAGAGCGCCGTCCTGTGCGGGCTCGCGCTCGGGCTGGCCCTGGCCACCAAGGGGACCGCGTATCTCTACGGGCCCGCGATGGGGGGAGTCATCGTGGCGGCGTGGGTGGCGCGGGCGCCGCGCGGCCGGCGATTCCCCCCCGCGTCGAGCCTGGTTGCAGCGTGCCTCCTCGCGGCGTGCGTGAATCTCGGGCCCTGGGCGAGGAGCATGTCCTACTACGGGAAGCCGGTCTGCTGCGGGGAGTCGTACTTCGTGGAGCGCGTGACACCCGGGCATGCGGTCTCCAACGTGATCTGGAACATGGCTCTCCACCTGGGCGTTCCCAAGCTCACAGGCGTCGTCCACCGGACCGTCGACGTGCTGTCCCCCGTCGATCTCGAGAACCCGGCGACCTCGTTCGGAAGAAGGCCGTTCAGGGTCCAGTTCAGCTACAACGAGGGAGCGGCGGGCAACACGCTGCACCTGCTCGCGCTCGTGGCGACGGCGATCCTCATCGCCGTCGACCCCCGGGTCCGGCGCGGGCCCGCGAAGACATGGCTGCTGGCTGCGCTGGCCGGCTTCTTGACCTTCGCGCTGGCCCTAAAGTGGCAGCCGTGGGGGAGTCGGCTCCACACGCCCACCTTCATCGCGGCCTCGATCCCGATCGCCATCGTGCTCGGGGCGGTGAACCGACGGGTCGCGGCGGGCGTGCTGGCCCTGTTCTTCTTGGGCTCGCTCCCCTACGTGCTGCTGAATCAACAACGTTCCCTGCTGCCCGTCCTCCACCCGTCGATCCTCAGCCAGCCCCGCGTCGACCAGTACCTCCCCGAATTTCCGGAATGGGCCCTCGCGTACCGCCGCGCGGCCGATTTCGTTCGGGCGAGCGGCCAACCGGAGATCGGCCTGCTGATCGAGGAGACCGACTACGAGTATGTCCTGTGGGTCCTCGTCAAGCGCGACTTCGCCGGCCCCCCGCGTCTGCGCCACGTGGGAGTCGAGCCCCTCCCGGGCGGGCGGCCGCTGCCCCCACCACCCGCGATCGTGATCACCTCCCGGGCCGGCGAGCGCCAGGCCATCGACGGATTCGAATACGTCCGCATCCGCGACTACGACAAGCTGTCGGTGCTACGCAGAGCCGCTCAGTAGCGGATTCGGATCCGGTAGCGGAGCGTTGCTTCCCCACCCGCCTCGACCGGCACGTCGAACCGCACCGTGAACGCGTCCAGCTTCTCGAAGTCGTGCGTCTGGGACAGCATCTCCCAGTCGCCGGGGAGCGGCTCGACGACCTGGACCACGACGTCCTCCGAC
>Ga0299913_10004911_pt1 | contig 11321 bp, 12 predicted proteins | sample RVTome_9_FD_201360 | JGI IMG/M metagenome (GOLD analysis project Ga0299913, IMG submission 201360) | Soil microbial communities from uranium-contaminated site in the Upper Colorado River Basin, Wyoming, United States - RVT155D38 (version 2) ... | reverse complement strand
ACGCCGGCAGGGCAAGCGCGACTCCCGTCGCAAGCAGCGTCAGGCGCCGGAGAATCCTCCGTGATGTTCTCGCACGCGAACGCATGTGCTCCGCGCGATGCATCGGCAGAAAATGCGACGCTCTTGACTCTCCGTCGGCAGGGCTGGCCACCCCTCGGCGGGGTGCTGGCGATCAGCGCCCGGGGCAGGCGACCGGGCGGGAGCTCCCGGGCACGAGGCACCTGTCTGCCCGCAGGGGCGCCTTGCCCCTGCGGATGCGGAAGCGCGTGAACTTCCCCACGGCGTCGCCGCGCGTCACGAACAGCCGCAGCACGCTGCCCGGGCGCAGCAGCCGGCCCTCGACCGGGCGCATTCGCAACACGCGCGTGGGGGGCAGCGTGCGCCCCGCGGCCACGCGGGAAGAGACAATGCGCCGCAGCCGCTTGAACGGGCACCGCTTCCCGCTGCAGCGGAGCTGCGCCGTCGACCCCGGCGGAGCGTCGACGGTCAGCCGGCGGATCCGCACGCCGCGGCGCGACACCCGGCCGGCGATCCGCACCACCGGGAACGGGCTCAGGAAGGAGAGGGCGCTCTGCCCGACGTTCGCCCCCGGCGAACCGGGGTTGCCCACGTTCAGGGCGAGCGTCGCCTCGTCCGTGGCGTTCGTCGTTGCGCGCAGGCCGATGGTGTAGGTGCCGGAGGCCGGGAACGAGGTCGTGACCGCGAACCCCTCGGCGTCGTCGAACGCGCCGTCCCCGTTCAGGTCCCACCGCAGCCCGGAGGCCGGCATGGGGGAGTCGGGGTCGCTCGATGTCGAAACGAAGGTGATCGGCTCACCGGCGACGGGACCCGCGGGGAAGAACACGAACGAGGCGTCCGGCGGCCGGTCTGTGGGTCCCGGGCCGGCCGGGACGACCTCGACCTCCTTCACCACCTCGGAGAAGTCCCCGGCCCCGTCCACGACCCGCAGCCCGATCCGGTAGGTGCGTGTTCGCTGGAACGTGCGCGGTACCTCCGGCCCGGTGTCGTCGATGCTCCCGTCGTAGTTCCCGTCGCCGTCCAGGTCCCACTGGTAGAGCACGGCGCTCGGGTCCTCCACGGCGGTGAACACGATCCGTTCCTCGACGACGACGGGGTCCGGCGACCAGGTGAAGTCCGCCACGGGCGCGGCCGTGGCGGGAACCGGGGCGAGGCAGGCCGCGAGCGCGAGCAGCGCGGGCAGGGCAAGGCTGAGTCGCGGGGCGACGCCTCGAGCGCGTGCGAGTTCGATGATCCGGCGAGACAGACTGACCTCCACAGACGCGGCCGCGTTGCCGAGTTCCGTCGCGGTGGCGGACGCGCCTGGGCGTCCGGGGTGCCCCCATGGCACGGCGGCCAATATAGCCCCGGGATCGGCCGGTGCTGACCCGGTCGGCGGCGGCCGCGCGAGGTTTCGTGCGCTAATTGCGGCCTAGAGCGTCCCTAGCCGGGCGGGAGCGGCCCGATCTGCGCCTCGACCTTTGCCTGCACCTCGCCGCAGAGCTTCTTCAGCTCGGCGGGCTGCACCTGGGCGTTCGTGAGCAGCAGGCGCAGGAACCCGATCTCCTCGAGTGTCAGCTCGAGGCTGAAAGTCTCGGGGACGGCGCTCACGGGCGGCTGCTGGCTCGGCTCTTCGGCTGTCATGGCGGCGTCGTGTCGGTCGTGACCCGGCCCGACACAGGGTACGGCCCGGGGGGCGCGAGTGGAACGGCCGTATAGAGCGTGCGCACGCCGTCGTTCCACTCCACGACCAGGTTTGCGTCCTTCACGTAGAGCCGCGCCCTGCCGCTCGCGCTTCCCAGCTCCAGGGCACCTTCGGGGCCGGGGGCCGCCAGCACGAGCCGGCCGCCCGCCGTCAGCCGCAGCCGGTCGGTGCCCGGGCCGCCGTTGCGGATGTTCAGGAGGTCGCCGGTCGTCGGGTTGCCCGCGTCGTTGCCGATGAAGATCCCCTGGCAGGCCGTGCCCGCCCCCTCGAGCGCGATCGACAGGGCGGCGGCGTTCGCGTCGGTCGTGTCGGGCTTCGAATGGGTGATCTTCACGGTTCCCCGGCCGGCCTCCCGCCCGCGCACGCCCAGAGCGGTGTCGTGCTGGTTCGTGGAGGTGACGTCGAGCGCGGCTGCCGACGGGTCGCCCGCCCCGCCGGCCGGGTCGTGGTAGATCGAGACGGTGTGGCCGGTGCCGGCGTTCTGGATCCGGACGGCCTGCTGCGGGTTGGCGGGGTTCGCCTGGTTCACGGTCAGCAGGCGCCCGAGCGCGTCGGCGCCGCGGTTGGAGTAGATGACGGCCCCCGCGCCGCTCGAACCGGTGTTGTCGAGGTTCAGAGCTCCGCCCGTGACCGGGGAGCGGGGCACGGTGCCCGAGCACGCGATCCGCAGGGCGGCCCTACCCGGGGGCGGCGCGATGTCGACCAGGTCGTCGAAGCGCGTCGTGGCCGCGCGCGCCGGTGCGGCGAGGCCGAGCAGCGCCAGCACGCCCACGGCACCACCCGTCCGGCGCAGCATCGAGCGGCGCGTCTCGTCGGCTCGAAACGCGTCCCTGCAGCGTGCGTCGAGCTGTGCGCGGATCGGTTCCGTGCTCACGGCGGCTCCCGTGGGCTGGTGCTACCCCGTGGGCGCGAAGTCGAATCCGGAGCCGGGAGCCGCGTCGGCATGGAGCATGCCGGGCTCGAACCGGCGACCTCCGCCTTGCAAAGGCGGCGCTCTCCCAACTGAGCTAATGCCCCGTGCGCCGATTGTAGGGGGGTGAATTCTCCTCGACTGACCACTTGATGGGGTTATGACCCCGAAATTCGGTCAGTCGGCGAGCCGGCAGGCATGGGACCTCGTCGAGCGGCAGCACGGGGTCGTGACGAGGGGCCAGCTGAGGATGCTCGGATACGGGCCGGAGGCGATCAGGCACCGGCTCGCCACCGGTCGCTTGCACCGTCTGTTGCCGGGTGTGTACATCGCCGGGCGGCCACGGCTGACCCAGCACGGGCACTGGATGGGAGCCGTGCTCGCCTGCGGGCCGGAGGCGGTTCTCAGCCATCGGACCGCCGCAGCGTTGTGGGGACTGGTCTCGATCGGGGGAGGACCCATCGACGAGGTGTCGGTGCCAAAGCATGTGCGGCGCCGCCCAAGCGGGATCGTGGTCCACCGGCGCTTCAACCTCGCCCCGGACGACCTGGCGGTCCGCCACGGCATTCCGGTCACGAGCCCTGTCTGCACGCTGATCGACCTCGCGTCAGCACTCGGTGGGGACGAGCTCGAGGCGGTCGTGAACGCGGCGGACAGGCTGGACCTCGCCGATCCCGACCAGCTGCGGGCGGCGCTCGACCGCGCGCCTCCGCGGGCCGGTGTCGGGATCCTGCGCCGGCTGCTCGACCGTCTCACGTTCACGCTCACGGACTCCGCCCTCGAGCGCCGTTTCCTGCCGCTCGCACGCCGGGCCGGCCTGCCCCCGCCTCTGACTCGTCAAGTCGTGAACGGCTACCAGGTCGACTTCTGGTGGCCGGCGCTCGGGCTCGTGGTCGAGACAGATGGCCTGCGGTATCACCGCACCCCCGCGCAGCAGGCGCGCGACCGGCTGCGCGACCAGGCACACACCACGGCCGGCCTCACGCACCTGCGCTTCACGCATGCTCAGGTGGCATACCAGCCGGACCAGGTGGTGGCGACGCTGTCGGTCGTCGCCGCTCGCCTGCGCCGGGACGGTGAGTTCCGCTTCGCCGGCGGCCAATAGTGTGGGAGACTCAACGACGCGAGGCAGAGGATGAGCAGCCCTCCGACGAAGAACGGCAGTGGGGCGGTCGCGGAGGCGGCGAGGCCGCCGGCTCCTGCCCGGGCTCCCGGCCGCGCGCCGATGTCGGACCTCGAGACCGTCAAGCACTACTTCGACGCGGCCTGCGAGCGCATCGGGCTGCCGGACGACGTGCAGGAGGTGATGCGCACCTCCTACCGCGAGACCAGCGTGCAGATCCCGGTGAAGCTGGGCGACGGCCGCATACATGTGTTCCACGGCTACCGGGTCCAGCACAACGGGGCCCGGGGCCCGTACAAGGGCGGCCTGCGCTACCACCCGGACGTCGACCTCGACGAGGTCCGCGCGCTCGCGATGCTGATGACCTGGAAGACGGCGATCGTCGGCATCCCCTACGGCGGCGCGAAGGGCGGCGTTAACTGCCCCGGCGACAAGCTGTCCACCCAGGAGCTGCAGGCCGTCACGCGCTCGCTGCTGGACAAGATCGAGAAGGTCCTCGGGCCGACGCGGGACATCATGGCCCCGGACGTCAACACCTCGGCCCAGGTGATGGCCTGGCTGATGGACGAGTACGGGAAGCTGAACGGCCACACGCCGGCGATCGTGACCGGCAAGCCGATCGCGCTCGAGGGGTCCTACGGGCGCGAGTCGGCCACCGGCCGCGGCCTCGTCTACCTGTTCCGCGAGGCCGCGCCGAAGCTCGGCATGACGCCATCGTCCACGACCGCGGTGGTCCAGGGATTCGGCAACGTCGGGTCCTGGGCCGCCCGGATCCTGCACCAGCTCGGCGTGCGGATCATCGGCGTGTCGAACGCCGACGGAGCCATCCGCAGCGACGAGGGAATCGACGTGACGAAGCTCAGCGAGCTGATCGTGAAGGGCGGCAAGCTGACCGAGTTCGAGGGGGCCGAGGTGATCCCGGCGGACGACCTCCTGGCGCTCGAGTGCGACGTGCTCATACCGGCTGCGCTGGGCGGGATGGTCAACGAGGACAACGTCGACCGCATCCGCTGTCGGATGCTCCTCGAGGGCGCCAACAGCCCCACGACTCCGGCGGCCGACGCGGCGCTGCACGACAAGGGCGTCTACGTGATCCCGGACGTGATGGCAAACGCCGGCGGTGTGGTCGTCTCCTACTTCGAGTGGGTGCAGAACCTCCAGCACTTCCGCTGGGAGGAACGGGAGGTCAACGACAAGCTCGGGAACATCATGCGCCGCGCCTACCGCGAGGTGGACGCGGCCGCCCGCGAGCGCGGCCTCAGCCTGCGCGAGGCGGCCTACCAGGTCGGGATCGAGCGCGTCGTGGAAACGGCGAAGCTACGAGGCTACATCTAAATCTCGCTCACGGAGCCCTGCGGGCTCCGAACAACTCGCTCACGGAGCCCTGCGGGCTCCGATCGCCTCTGCTAGGGACTGGCGCCCGGTCCCGGTTGGTGGGGCCTCCGCTCCACCGCCACATCCAGCTCACCCACGCGCAGGCGCCCGACCTCCAGCTCGTCCACCCGCAGGTGCTTGATCCGCGCCCGGCCGATCGCGAGCCGCCCGATCGCGAGCGCGCCGATCGCGAGCGCTCCACCGACTAGCGCCCCGAGCGCCATCGAGCCGCGGGCGAGAGTGCCCTGCGCCGTGGCGCCGATGGCGAGGGCGCCCAGCGCCGATGTCGGCGGGGGCTGTGATCGCCTTCTCAGCACGCCGCCGACGGTATCACCGCCAGTCTCTCCCGATCGCCTCCGCCGCCGCGTCGGAGCTGGTGAACATCTCCATGCGGGCGATGAGGTCGCCCGCGATCGTCCACACCTGGGGAAAGCTCGGTGTCGTGACCGGCGCGCCCGAGTCCCGTCCGGTGCCGTGGATCCGCGCGATCACCACCACGTGCTCCCCGAGGTCGTGGACGTCCTCGATCTCGAGCTGGAAGGTCTCGAATGAATCGCGCCACGCCTCCCAGAACCGGCGCACGCCTTCGGGTCCCTTGTGCGGCCCCGGCTCGAGGAACGTCTCCGGCGCGACCCATTCGACGTCCGCGGGGAAACCTTCCAGCGCCTGGTCGAAGTCGCCCCGGTTGAAGGAGTCGTATCCGGCGAGGATGCGTTCGACGATCTCCCGCGCCACTCGCGCTAGCGCTGGTCCATCGGGACGTAGTCGCGCGGTCCCCCGCCTGTGTAGAGCTGGCGGGGCCGCGCGATCTTCTGCTCGGAGTCGTCCACCATCTCCTGCCACTGCGCCATCCACCCGGACGTCCGGGGGATCGCGAACATCACGGTGAACATCGCGGGCGGCAGCTTCAGGGCCTCGTAGATCAGTCCCGAGTAGAAGTCGACGTTCGGGTAGAGCTTGCGGTCCACGAAGTAGTCGTCGTCGAGCGCGTGCTTCTCCAGCTCCACGGCGAGGTCGAGCTTCGGATTACGCCCGGTGACCTCGAACACCGCGTCGACGTGCTTCTTGATGATGCGGGCGCGCGGATCGTAGTTCTTGTAGACCCGGTGGCCGAACCCCATCAGGCGCTCCTTGCCCTCCTTCACGCCGGCAAGGAAGCCCGGGATGTTGTCGATGCGCTCGATGCGGTCGAGCATGCGCAGCACGGCCTCGTTCGCACCCCCGTGCAGCGGTCCGTAGAGCGCGGCCACGCCCGCCGCGACGGCCGAGTACGGGTCGACCCCGGAGGACCCCACGCCCCGGACCGCGCTCGTCGAGCAGTTCTGCTCGTGGTCCGCGTGCAGGATCCACAGGACGTCGAGCGCCCGTTCCAGGCGCGGGTCCGGCTCGTACTTGATCTCGGTCATCTTGAACATCATCGAGAGGAAGTTGCCCGGGTAGGCGAGGTCGTTGTCCGGATAGACGTACGGCAGCCCCAGGTTGTGGCGGTACGCGAAGGCCGCCAGCGTGGGCATCTTCGCGATCATCCGGATCGTCGCCATGTAGCGCTCGTGCTGGTCCTTGATCTTCTTCGCGTCGGGATAGAACGTCGAGAGGGCGCCGACCGAGGCGAGCAGCATGCCCATCGGGTGGGCGTCGTAGCGGAAGCCCTCCACGAACTTCTTGATGTTCTCGTGCACGAAGGTGTGGGTCGTGATGTCGAAGACCCACGCGTCGAGCTGCTCCTTCGTCGGCAGCTCGCCGAATATCAGGAGGTAGGCGACCTCGAGGTAGCTCGAGTGCTCGCAGAGCTGCTCGATCGGGATCCCGCGGTGCCAGAGCTCGCCCTTGTCCCCGTCGATCCACGTGATCGCGCTGCGGCACGAAGCCGTGTTCAGGAACGCCGGGTCGTACGACATCAGCCCGAAGTCGTCCTCGGACACCTTGATCTGCCGCAGCTCCGAAGCGCGGATCGCGCCGTCCTCGATCGCCAGCTCGTATTGCCGGCCGGTGCGCTCGTCGGTGACGCTCAGGACGTCCCGGCCGCCGGGGCCGGCGCCGTCGGCCTGCCCGGGCTTGATGCTCTGCTCGGTTGTCATCTCGGCTCCCTCGCGCTGTGGTGGCGCCAAGCCCCAATTTGCGGGTCAAGGCAACCGACAGGCTAGCGTGGAACGGGTCCTATCCGAACACGCGCAGCTCGAGTGGCACGGCCTCGAGGTGGGTGATCACCTTGAACTCCTCGAACCGCCGGTTGACCTCGCCGTGCGTGAGGCTCTGGACCCGCTCGGTCCCGAACCGCTCGACGTTGAACGACGCCATCACCGAGCCGTACGTCATCGCCCGCCGCAGGGCCTGGTCGTCGACACCTTGAGGGCCGATCGCGTCCAGGTAGCCGAGGAACCCGCCCGCGAAGCTGTCGCCCGCTCCGGTCGGGTCGACCACCTCCTCAAGGGGATAGCCCGGCAGCGCGAAGAAGCTCTCCTCGGTGAACAGCGCGGCGCCGTACTCCCCCTGCTTGGCGACGACCATGCGCGGGCCCATCGCCATCACGTCGCGCGCCGCCCGGACGAGATTCGGCTGCTCGGTCAGCATCCGCAGCTCGGCGTCGTTCATCAGCACCAGGTCGACGGCGCCGATCGCGCGCCGGAGGGATTCGCGGGCCGTGTCGATCCACAGGTTCATGGAGTCGAGGCCGACCAGCGACGCGGTGTTGCACTGCTGCCGCACTCCGAGCTGGAGGTCCGGCTGGATGTTCGCCAGGAACACGGACTCCGACCCCCTGGAGTGGTCCGAGAGCTTCGGCTCGAAGTCGCCGAAGACGTTCAGCTGGGTGTCGTCGGTGTGAGCGACGTTCAGGTCATAGTCGTAGTGCCCGCGCCAGAAGAACGTCTTCCCGCCGGCCACGTGCTCGATGTCGTCCGTGCGCACGCCCCGCGTGGTCAGCACCTCGTACTCCGCATCGCCGAAGTCGTCGCCGACCGGCCCCACCACGCTCACCTCGGTGAAGAAGCTCGCCGCCAGCGCGAAGTGGACGGCGGAGCCGCCGAGCATGCGCGCGCGCTCGCCGAACGGCGTGCGCACGGCGTCGAAGGCGATGGATCCGACGGCGAGGAGGCTCATCGGCGCGGGAGGTTAATGGAGCGGCCTCCGAAGGAGGTCGCACGTGACTGAGGTGCGGCGAAGCCGCCAGGTGTTAGTGGAGAATCCGCGGCCGTGGCCGCCCTCCTGCTTGCATTCGCCTCCAGCGTCACCTGGGGCACCGGCGACTTCCTCGGCGGGCTGAAGAGCAGGCAGCTGCCGCTGCTGAACGTGCTGGTGGCGACCCAGCTCGCGGGCTTCGCGCTGATCGGGGCATACGTCGCGATCCGGGGGGAGGGGCTGCCCACCGGGGACATATTCCTGTGGGCGCCGGTCTCCGGGCTGGCCGGTGCGCTCGGTCTGGCGGCCTTCTACCGCGGGCTGGCGGTGGGGAACATGGGGGTGGTGGCGCCGATCTCCTCGACCGCCGCGGTCGTGCCGCTGGTGGTCGGTGTCGCCGGCGGCGACCGGCCCGCCGCCGTCCAGTACACCGGCATCGCCCTCGCGCTCGTGGGCGTGGCGCTCGCCTCGCGCGAGGAGGTGGGCGGCGGCCTGCGGGGCAACACGGCCCGCGGCGCCGGCCTCGCGCTCCTGTCCGCGCTCGGCTTCGGCCTGTTCTTCGTCGGCATCGACAACGCGAGCGACGAGGACGTGGCGTGGGCCATCTTCTTCAACCGTGCGGCGAGCGTCACGGTGCTCGTAGCGGCGTTCGCGGTGGTTCGCCCTGCGATCGCGGCGCGCCGGTCCGACCTGCCCGTCCTGGGCCTGATCGGCCTCTGCGACATCTCCGCGAACGCGATGTTCGCGGTCGCCTCCACGAAGGGGCTCGTCAGCCTGGTGTCGGTGCTGGGTTCGCTCTATCCATTGACGACCGTCGCGCTGGCCGCAGTGGTGCTGCGCGAGCGCCCGCACCGCGTGGCGCGAGCGGGCGTCGCGCTGGCGCTCACCGGGGTGGTGCTGATCGCGGCCGGCTGAACCGAGGGCCGGCTTCGCACTGATCGGACTTTGGTGCGCCATGCGCACCAAAGTCCCCACAGCGGCGCCCCTTTACCATCCGTTGCGATGCAACTGCCCTGGGCGGAGCCCTTCGCCGCCGCACTCGCCCTCCGGCACGAGCCGGGTCTCGTGCTGCTCGAGAGCATGCCCGGTTTCGGGCGGCTCGGCCGGCGGTCATATCTCGCCGCCCGTCCCGCCGAGGTCGCGACCGGCGGCATGCCGGCCGTCGAGCGCCTCGGCGACGCCTTCTGGGCCGGCTGGCTCTCGCACGACCTCGGTCGCGAGATCGAGCGGCTGCCGGCGCGGGCGGCGGACGACCTCCTCCTCCCGCCCGTGGCGCTCGGGCGCTACGAGGCGTGGCTCGAATGGGACCACGACGCGCGCGCCGTCCACCTGCGCGGGGGCGGCGACGGCGCGTACCTGCTGCGCGCGCTTGCGCACCCGGACACGGCGATGCCCCACCACGAGCCCCTGACCGGCTGGGAGAGCTCCCTGCCGCGCCCGCGCTACGAGCGGGCCGTGCGCCGGGCGATCGACTACATCCGCGCCGGCGACGTGTTCCAGGTGAACCTTTCCCAGCGGCTGGCCGCGGGGTGGGAGGGCGACCCGTTCGCGCTGTACGGGCGCCTGCGACAGACCAGCCCGGCTCCCTTCATGGCCCTCACGCGCCTCGGGGGTGCAGACATCGTCTCCGCGTCACCCGAGCGTTTCCTGCAGCGGCGCGGAGAGCGGATCCAGACGAGGCCGATCAAGGGCACGCGGCCCCGCGGGCCCGACCCCGCGGAGGACCGCCGCCAGGCCCTGGCCCTGCGATCGAGCGCGAAGGACCGCGCCGAGAACGTGATGATCGTTGACCTCGCGCGCAACGACCTCGGGCGCGTGGCCGCGTTCGGCAGCGTCACCGTGACGGACCTCTGCGCACTCGAGTCTCACCCCGGCGTCCATCACCTGGTGTCGGCGGTGGAGGCACGGCTGCGCCCCGGGGTCTCCGTCGCCGATGTGGTGCGCGCGACGTTCCCGCCGGGCTCGGTGACCGGCGCGCCGAAGATCCGTGCGCTCGAGATCATCGAGGAGCTCGAGCCGGTCCGGCGCGGCCCCTACTGCGGGGCGATCGGCTGCTTCGCCCCCGGCGGCGACATCGACCTCTCGGTTGCGATTCGCACCTTCGTGGCCGCCCGGGGGCGGCTCCATCTCCACGTCGGCGGGGCGGTGGTGGCCGATTCGGACCCCGCGCTCGAGTGGCGCGAGACGATGCACAAGGCCGCCCGCCTGCTGGACGCCGCCGGCGGCGCCGCGCGGGACGGGCTGCGCCCGGCCGCCACGGTCGCGCTGGCCTCTTGAGGGTCTGGCTGGACGGGGCGCTCGTCGACGAGGAGGCGGCGCGCGTATCGGCCCGGGACCACGGCTTCCTCGTCGGCGACGGCGTCTTCGAGACGCTGCGCGTGTACGCGGGCGAGCCGTTCGATCTCGAAGAGCATCTGGCGCGGCTCGCCGAGAGCGCCGCCGCAATGGGCCTCGAGCTCGGCGGTCACGACCTCGCGCGGGCCGCGCGGGACGTGCTGGAGGAGAACGCGCTCGCCGATGCGCGGATGCGCATCACCGTCACGAGCGGCGGCGGCCCGGCCGGGCTGGCGCGCGGCGACGGTCCCCCGACAGTGCTCGTAGTTGCGGCCCCGCTCACGCCGTGGCCGCCCACGTCGAGTGCGATCGTGTCGCGCGTGCGCCGCGACGAGCACAGCCCGCTGGCCGGCGTGAAGACGATCTCGCTGGCCGAGAGCGTCGTCGCGCTGTCGGAGGCGCGTGCCGCCGGCGCGGACGAGGCCCTGCTCCTGAACCTCGCCGGCGACGTGTGCGAGGCCACGACCGCGAACGTGTTCGCCGTGCGCGACGGGGTGCCGGTGACGCCGCCGCTCGACTCGGGCTGTCTGGCCGGCATCACGCGAGAGCACGTCCTGGCGCTCGGAGGCGAGGAGCGCGCGCTGGCGCCGGAGGACGTGCGAGGGGCCGACGAGGCGTTCCTGACGTCGTCCACCCGTGAGGTGCAGCCGCTCGTCGCGATCGACGGCCGGCCGGTCGGCGACGGCCGGCCGGGCCCGGTCACCGGGCGGCTTGCCGACGCCTACTCGGAGATGGTCGGGGCGCGGTTAGGGTAGGCGGCC
>Ga0299913_10004910_pt1 | contig 11321 bp, 10 predicted proteins | sample RVTome_9_FD_201360 | JGI IMG/M metagenome (GOLD analysis project Ga0299913, IMG submission 201360) | Soil microbial communities from uranium-contaminated site in the Upper Colorado River Basin, Wyoming, United States - RVT155D38 (version 2) ... | reverse complement strand
CACACGGACGAGCGGCTCGGACCAGGCCGTTCCGCGGCACCCGACGATGATCGCTTAGTGCTGCTTCCTTCCGGACCTGACACGGTTCGCGGTTCGCCGCTGCGCGGGACCCGGTCCTCAACGTCGCATCGCCAGGCGGCGTACGAGACCGATGACCTCGGGAGGGGATTCAGCCCTGCTGGAGCGGATTGCAGGTACAGGGCACCGCTAGTTCCCCGCCTAGCACGGCCCGAGAAGGATACCGCGGATCGAACCCGGTGGCGCGTCAGCCGGCAGGCGTCCGGGTCCATGTCCGCCGGTCGTGCCCAAAGTGCACGCGCGCGGGCTCGAGTGCGCGAAGCTTCGCGTGGGAGCGATCGTAGGCATCCGGATCCGGCGCGTTCGACCGCCCCTCCAGGACGTCCGGCCGGCCTTCCCACTCCTCCACCGTGTACAGCGCCTGCCCGACCAGGAGCGTCATCCCGCCCGGCGTGTCGACCGCGACCGACTGGTGGCCGGGCGTGTGACCCGGCGTGGCGACGATCCGGATGCCGTCGGCGACGTCATGATCGCCCCCAATCTGCTCGTAACGGGCGCCCTGGAAGTCGATCCATTCGAGGATCGTGTGCTCGGTCGTGTGCGCGATCTCCCATTCGAGCGGCTGGACGTGGATCGGGACGCCCGGGAAGGCCGAGTTCTGTCCGGCGTGGTCGATGTGCAGGTGGCAGTTGACGACGGCCGCCACGTCGTCCATCGACAGGCCCGCTTCGCCCAGCGCGTCGCCGATGTGTTTCGTCTCGGGGTGATAGCGCTGCTCGAGCCAGGTGCTCCCGAAGCCAAACCCGGTATCGAGGAGGACGACCCCGGCCCGGTGCCGGATCGCATAGCCCATCACCACGCCCCGCCGTCCCGCCAGCTCCGGCTCGGGAAACCGGAACGTCGCCAGCTCGAGCGGCACGACCTGAGGCAACCCGCCGCTCACCGGCAACGCGGCGATCGGCGTCCAGCCCGACGCGCGTGGTGGCGGAGAGGGCGGGATTCGAACCCGCGACGGGTTGCCCCGAACCGCATTTCCAGTGCGGCGCCATAGTCCACTAGGCGACCTCTCCCCCGACGCAAGAGAACCGGCCGACATCGCCGACCGGTCCGATTGAGTCTGTGTCTGGCGGAGAGGGTGGGATTCGAACCCACGCTGCTTTCGCAGACCGCTTTTCGAGAGCGGCACCATCAACCACTCGGACACCTCTCCGCCCGAGAGGATACCAAAAGGAAGGTGACGAGCCGGCCCCGGCCTCGGTCAGCCGACCCCGGTGGGGGTGGCCAGCCGCTCGGCCTCGTCCCGGCGGATCCCGCTGACGACCTTGATCCGGCGTGGCAGGCTCGGGTGCTGTGCGAGCTGGATGACCGTCCCGCACGCTCCGTCGACGTCGTTCGGCGCCGCGTAGACCAGCGCTTCGACATCGCTCTCGAGGAGCGCGCCGACGCACATCGAACACGGCTCGTGGGTCGTGAAGATCGTGGCGTCGGCGAGGCGTTCGCGACCGAGCTTGCGCGCGGCCTCGCGGAGGGCCACCACGACGGCGTGGGCGGTGGGATCGGTCGTCTCGCGCACCCGATCGTGCGCCCGCGCCACCATCGCCTCGTCCACCACTGCCACGGCGGCAACCGGCCGCTCGTCACGGGCAAGGGCCTGCTGGGCCTCTGCGAGGGCCTCGCCCATGTACAGCTCGTAGTTCATGACGAGGATGATACAGGGCCGTTCGGACCAGCCCGCGGTACCGTTCGGCAACCTGCACGGCGGATCCGTAGCGGTAGCATTGCTGGCGCCATGAAACGACAGCAACGCATCGCGATCCTGACCGGGGGCGGCGACGTTCCCGGCCTCAACTCCGTCATCAAGAGCGTCGTCTACCGGGCGACCGAAGCCGGCTACGACGCGATGGGGATCCGTCGCGGCTGGGAGGGCCTCACCCACCTGCGCACCGGCCCGGAGCCGGATCCGACGTACATCCGCCACCTGGACCGGAGCAACACCCGGACGATCGATCGCACCGGCGGAACGATCCTCCATACGAGTCGCACGAACCCGCGCAAGATGCGCGCGTCGGCCATGCCGCCGGCCATCCCCCAGTCGCGCTGGCCGTCGCTCGAGGCGGCCGACGGGATCTACGACATCACGCCGGTCGTTCTCGAGAATCTCGAGGCGCTCGGCATCGACGTGCTCGTCACGATCGGCGGCGACGACACCCTGTCCTACTCGAAGGTCCTGACGAACGCAGGCGTCCCGCTGGTGGCCATCCCGAAGACGATGGACAACGACGTGCAGGGGACCGAGTACTGCATCGGGTTCTCGACGGCGATCACGCGCGCGAAGGAGGCCATCAACCGGCAGCGGACCACGCTCGGGTCGCACGAGCGGATCGGGGTGTTTCGCATCTTTGGACGCGACGCGGGGTTCTCGGCGCTGTACACGGCGTACGTGACGTCGGCCCGCTGCGTCATCCCCGAGATCCACTACGATCTCGAAGCGCTCGCGGCGATCGCCGCCCAGGATCACCGCGACAACCCGAGCCACTATGCCGTGGTCATCACGGCCGAGGGAGCGATCTGGAGCGGGGCCGAGATGGTTGACGTCGGCGAGGCCGACGCCTTCGGGCACCGCCACAAGGCGAATATCGGCGAGGCCTTGGCCGAGGAGCTGAAGGACCGCACGGGCATCGAAACGCTCGCCTCCGAGCTGACCTATGACCTGCGTAGCGGCGAGCCCGATTCGATCGATTCGCTCGTGGCAACGACGTTCGCGAATGTCGCCATGGACCTCGTCGAGGCCGGGACGACCGGCCGCATGGTCGCGATCCAGGACGGCAAGTACGCCCACACCGAGCTGCCCGACCCGGCACTCGGGCCGCGCAAGGTCGACGTCGCCACGATGTACAACGAGACCCGGTTCCGGCCGCGCTATGACGGCAAGCTCGGCGACCCGATGCTGCTGGTCGGGCTCGACTAGGCCTTCGACCTCACCGGCTCTACCCCTCCAGACCGGACAGGCGCCGGATCGCGCGCGCGAGCGCGGACATGTCCTCCTCACCGTGGCCCTGCGCGATAAGCCCCGATTCGAGGCTGGCCGCGAGCGCGCTGACCGGCAGGCTCACTCCGAGCTGGTCGGCCAGCCCCAGGGCAATCGCGAGGTCCTTGCGATGGAGCGCCAGCTTGAAGCCCGCCGGATAGTCGTTGTCGAGCATGCGCCCGCTGCGGTTGGCCAGGACCCAGCTCTGGGCCGCGCCGCCCCCGAGCGCGCCGATGACCTGCTCGACGTCGAGTCCGGCCTTGATCGCGAGCACGATGCCTTCGGCGACCCCGAGATACGTGCCGGCGATGATGACCTGATTGACGGCCTTGACGGCCTGGCCAGCACCGATCGGGCCGACGTGGGTGATCGTGCGGCCCATCGCGGTCAGGACGGGGCGTGCCCGCTCGACGTCCCGTTCGCTGCCGCCGACGAAAATCGTCAGCGTGGCGTTGCGCGCACCCTCGCTCCCGCCCGACACGGGCGCATCGACCATCGCGAGGCCAATCGCATCGAGCCGCTCGGCAAACGTCCAGCTCCCGGACGGCGCGATCGTCGAGCAGTCGACGACGAGCGTGCCCTCGTGGGCACCCTCGGTGACACCGGCCGGACCGAACAGCACGGCCTCGACGTCGGGCGTGTCGGAGACGCACAGGACGACGATGTCGCTCGCGGCCGCGACGGCCGCCGGGGTGTCGGCGAACGTGCCGCCGAGGTCGGTGAGCTCCGGAGCCCGACCCGGGGTCCGGTTCCAGGCCGTGACCGGGAACCCGGCTCGGATGACGTTCGCGGCCATCGCCGCGCCCATCGTGCCCAGGCCGATGAAGCCGACGCGATCCATCCATCCTCCCTGGAGCGGGTTGCGTGCCGCTACGATGGTAGCCCGGCCGGACGGTCCTCCGCGACCTTCAGCGCGCGGATCGGACTCGCATGACCCGCCAGATCAGCGCGGGATCGAACAGCGCCACGGGCGGCCGGATCAACTGGGTCACCTCGGTGAAGCGTCGGTAGGCACCAGCATCACGGGCGGATGCATGGATGACACCTTCGATGTAGCGCTGGACCAGCCGTGCGGCGCGGCCGGCCGGCGGAGCGCCAACGACCCCCGGAACCCGGCTGTCCTCACCGACCGCCAGGAACCAGGGAAGGCGGGCTGTCGCGGCCACGTCCCGGATGAGCGGTCGCGTGTCGGGCGGGCGGCCACGAGCCATCGCCTTGGCGACCGGTGCGCTCCGGAGCCACGCGGCCAGGACCGGCCCCTCCATTGCCGCGACGCTCATGCCCTGTCCGTACACGGGGTTGAGCGCGCACAGGGAATCGCCGGCGAGGGTCAGCCCGGACGGCCAGTCGGGCATCCGTTCCGCGTGCCGCCAGCGATTGGCGGTTCGCGCCCAGCCCCGCGTCGGCGTGAGCGGTTCGGCGTCTCCGATCGCCTCGTAGATCCTCGGCGAGATCAGCGTTCGGGCGAAGTCCAGGAACCCGGCGTCGTCGGTCGGTGGGTGGTCGGCCGCACCTGCGCCGCCCAGCGTCACGAGCCAGCGATCACCCTCAATCGCGAAAGCGCCGCCGCCCCGCGTGCTGCCCGGCGGACGGTCACGTACGAGAAGCGCGGTCCAGTCGCGCTCGCCCGGCGGCACCCGATAGGTTCGGCTGGCATAGCGAAGCGACGCATCGACCATGGTCTCCGCCGGCGGCTCGAGACCGAGCTCGGCGAGGAAACCAGGCGTCCGCGAACCGCGTCCGGATGCATCGACGACGAGCCAACCGGGCAGCTCGTGATCGCCCTCCGCCGCCGTGTCCTCCAGTGGCGACCCACGGCGCCGGACGCGGACGCCGGTCACGGCGGACGCACTTCCCGACAGCCCGACGACCTCCTGTCCATCCACGAAGCGGACATTCTCCCGCTGCTGTACCAGGTCGCGCAGCACGGCCTCGAAAAGCGGCCTCGACGCGGCGCGTGACCGAAGCCGGGAAGCAAACCGGGGTGCCTCGCCGTCGGGCGTGATCCACACGGTGTCGCCGACCCAGTCGATCGGTGGCGCGCCGCCTGCCGCGAGCCGCGCATCGAATTCAGGAAAGAGGCGGGACAATTCGCGGTGGCCGCGGCGCAGGAGCACGTGGACATGACCCGCCTGCGGCACGCCGGGCCGCAACACCGCATCGGTCGGCAGCTCGTCACGCTCGACCACGGTCACTTCCTCGACGGCGTCGCTGAGCACGCGGGCGGCGACGAGCCCCGCGAGGCTCGCCCCGACGACGATGGCTCGGGTCACGCGACCTCGGGCGGCAGCGGGCGGTCATCCGGCCGCGAGACGCCCGGCCGGGTTCGGATCCGGAGGCGCGTCGGGGCATGGCCGACGAGGTAGTAGAACGCGAGGATCCCGCTGCCGACGACGACCAGCGTGTACAGGACCAGGTTCGGCAACAGTGCGGCGTCGATCGTGGGCAGGCGGGTAATAAAGGGCAACGCGAGCACGAGGTCGTAGGCAAGGAAGCCGGCAAGCTGGCCGCCGGCGTTCTCCCAGCGCCGGTCGGAAAGGCCGAAGGCGAAGTACGCGGCCGCCCCCAGGAACATCAGGCCAAAGAGCGTCGAGAGCTCCGGCGTGACCGCCCAGGGCAGGATGTTCGGGACCTGGACGACGAGCGCGGTCCCGACCGGGACGAGCGCCAGGATGAACACGGCGAAGGCCGCGCGAACGGGCGCGGGCAAGGGCCGCGGGTCGGTCCACGGGACGGCAATGGCCCAGCGCAGCAGCCAGAACCCGACGAGGATCGCGACGGCCGTGCTGAGGCCGAAGGCGACGAGGGCAGGAGCGCGGTCCGCCGGGGCTCCTGACGCCGCGAGGAACGCCACGATCGTGAACGGCGCAAAGATCGCGATGTAGTCGAGCGCGATGCCGGCGATCGCCCGGCGCGACCCCTCGGCGACGGCCCACCACGTGGACGCGGCGGCAGCCAGGAAGATCGATCCGATGAAGATGTTCGAGAGTGGCGTCCGGCCCTCGAACGGGAAGAGCGCCACGGCCCACGAGACGTCGAGCGCGAACAGCACGCCGAGGACCGCCTGCACGGCTGCCACCATCAGCAATAGCGTCCCGACGGGGCCCCTCATGGCTGCAGTCCCCTCTGGTTCAGCCCCGCGGCACCGCCCGCTTCGGCGAGCCGCTGCGCCGACCTTACTGGAGCCGTCAAGGCATGACGCGGGACGCTATCGCGCCGGATCGTCCCGAGGCGAGCGGACCAGCGCGGCTGCGCGGTTCGGGGGCCGCCCCGCGGCGGGCCGCGCGGTCCCGTCGGCGTACCCTCCGATCAGCATGTCGTCGAGCCGCATGAGCTCATCGCGCAACACCGGCAATCTGGATTCGGGCGCGACCGAGAGGAGGTCATCGAGGAGTCGTCGGATGCGAAGGGCAACCTGCAGTTGGGAGCTGCCCGCCAGACGGATCTCGTCGAGACCGAGCCTGACGAAGTCGTCCCAGCCAGGGCCATGCCGGATCACCCGGACCACGCCACTCACATCGGCCCGGATCGGTGGCGGAATCGCGCGCAACGCCAGGCGACGGAGCAGATCGTGGATGCGGTCGAGGGCCTGCACGGCCGTCGTCGGGTCGTTCGTGCCCGGCGACAGCGCGCGCAGTGCGATGTCGACGAGCTGTCGAAACCCGAACGCAGGATCCTGGGTGAGCGTCCGCTCGCCTCCGAGCCCGATTGCCTCACGGATCCGATCGGCTGCGTCGCGGTCCCATCGTCCCCACAATCGAACGAGCGGCGCGCCCTCGGGGACGAACTCGCCGACGGCCGGGATGAGCTCGATTCGACGGTCCCCTTCGCCGGCGGTTTCGAGGAGGAGATCGTCGTCCACGGCGACGACCACGCCCGCCCGGGGGGAAGTGAGCGCCAGTTCGGAAGGGCCCAGTTCGGATCCGGTCAGCGGTTCGGAGTCCTGACGCGTCCTGGCGACGCGTTCCGGATAGAGACGATCGATCGTCTCAACGGTCTCCGCCGCGATGTTCGCGATGACCGTGCTCGCCCGGATCGCATGGGCCATGTGGTCGATGTAGTAGACGAACGCCGCGACGCTCGCGATCAACAGCGCGAACGCCACCCAGACGGACAGGCCTGGGACGAACCCACCGCCTCCGTCGACGGGGGTGCGCACGTCGCGCTGTACGAGCAGCGTGTAGACGAAGGTCGCCACGAACAGCCCGAGGACGACCTGGTTGCCTCGATCACGCAGGAAGGTCCGCATGACGCGCGGTGACAACTGGCTGGAGGCGAGCTGCAGGACGAGCATCGTGATGGTGAACACGAGCCCGGTGAACGTCAGCATCGATTGCGCGATCGTCGAGAGGACGCTTCGGGCACCTTCAGGCGTTCCGCCGTAGATGAACGGCGCATCGCCGGTCGAGGTGACGGCCCGGTCGACCGCGAGCAGGACGACCGCGAGCACGGCCGCCGCCAGCGCGATCAGCGCGGGGATGAACCAGAGACTCAGGCGGAGACGTTCCTGGATCGCCCGAAACCGCACCATGGCCAACCCTTGCTCGACGGCCCTCGCTGGATGACCGCGATCGGCGCGATCCGGATTGCAGCTAGTTGCCAATCGCGGCGGGATGGGCTTCTCGCGACCGAAGCTCCAGTGCGGCGGAGACGCTGCCGAGACAGAGACCTCATACCTTGCCCGCACCCCGCCGGCAGGTGACGCGGCGGCGGCCAGCCGGGAGGGTCAGGTCATGGCGATGTCGCCACCACCGCCGATCGACGAACGCGGCTCCGACGAGGCCGCGGCGATCGCCGCGGCCGCACCCAGCCCCGCGCCGCCCCCTCCGGGCAGCGCCCCGACCGGAAGGGTTGCCGGGCCACATGCTCTGGCCGCCGTCCAGGCCGCCCAGGCACGCCACCGGCTCCGGGGGCTCGTCCGCGACATGCGGGCCCACGCTCAGGCCATCCTTGCCGCGCTTCCGCCGGTGTCGAACGCATTGAAGCTGACCGAGGAAGCGACCCGCAACGCGGAGCTCGAGAAGGCGCTGCGGGAGCTCCGGCACGCCCTGCGCAACCGTGCAGCCGACATCGAGGGTTGCCGGCTGGACGCGCGGGCGCTTCTCGATGCGTCTCCGGTCGTCTACGACGAGGTGGGTGACGCGGTGACGAACCTCCTGAATGCCTGGGATCGGGCACTGCGGGCGCTGGACAGGATGACGGCCACGGATCCCGCCGCGGTGTCCGCTCGGATCGAGGAGGTGATCGCCGCCATCGATGCCGTCCAATGGGACGCGGCCATCGTCACGATGCCGCCGCGCGTCAACGCCCACCTCGAAACGCTCAACGTCGGCGGCCAGCTGCACTTCGGGGATGCGTTCTCGGACGAGCTCTCGACCGAGCCGGCACGCAAGCGGTTCCTCCTGATGCTCAAGAGCCACCCGGCTTCGGTGTCCGGCGCGGTCGACGCCGAGCTCGGGGTGATCTACAAGGCGGCGCGAGGTCCGCGCCGCATCTTCAGCTACCTTCTCCTCGCGTTCCTGGCCGGACCCGCAGCCCTGCTCGCGATCAACTTCGCGACGGGTGGCAGTCGGGAGCTGCGCATTCCGGCGGACTGGCTGTTCCAGGGCGAGAGCCGCCAGGCCGAGCTGTGGAGTGCCTACGTCTTCGTTGTCATCGGGGTCCTCGTCCACCTCGTGCTCGAGGCCGTGAAGCAGGCGCAACGCAGTACCGACAAGGCGTTTCTCGCCCTGGGCGACTGGCTGACGTGGATCCACGTCCGCGAGATGTCCCTCGCCATCACGATCCTGACGATGTGGGCCATTCCGATCGGCCTCGCGCTGACGCTGAGTGACCGCGTCGGCGTGGAAACCGCGTTCTTCGCCGGCTACAGCATCGACAGCGTCATCGGCATCTTCCTGACGCGGTTCGACGGCCTGGCCTCGTCATCCAGCGATGCCCTGCTCAAGCGTCTCACGCCGGCGCCACCGCCCGAGGCCCCCTCAGCGGCCGCAGCGAGTCCCTAGCCGGCGGCGGCGAATCGGGGCGGAGGGGGTTGTGGCGCGCCCGGCGAGACTCGAACTCACGACCTTTAGGTCCGCAACCTAACGCTCTATCCACTGAGCTACGGGCGCACGCGATGCTGCGAGTGCTGGCGGAGAGGGGGGGATTCGAACCCCCGATGGGTGTAACCCCATAACGGTTTAGCAAACCGCCGCACTAGGCCTCTATGCGACCTCTCCGTCGGTGCAGCGCCGGCCATGCTACCACGATGGCCATGCCTGGCCCCACGGGCGACGTGGGAGGCGCAGCATCCGATGTGCGGTGCTGGGAGCGGATCGGGACGGGCCGTGGCGACCGCCGAACCGGACTTGGCCTGACGCGGCAATCCGCGGCGAGCGTCGGCAGCTCTCCCGGCCCCGGCCCAATTTCGAGCAGCTCGCCCGGATGGCGACGCCCGAGCAGGTGGCGGGGCCGGCGGAGGTCGGCCGGGCGTGGCGAGGGCCGGCGGGTGCGCCTTGGCCCCGGGGCGCCGCCGCGACCCCCACGGCGGTCGGGATTCCATTCACCTACGCGTGTGGTGCGTGGTAGGCGCAGGTCCCGCGCTCCAGACAGCCCGCAGCACGCCCGTCCGAACGTGAACGGCGGTGCATCCCCCAGGCCGGCCGCCATTTGTCGCCCTACCACGCGCGTGGTGCGTACGTGGTGGACCACTGGGCCGTCCGGGTCAAGTCCCAGGACGTGGTGTAACAGGGCGTCTCCTCGCGCCGGATCCGTCAGCTCGCCATGAGCAGCGCCTGGCCCACCTCCTCGTGCTCGATGACCGCGTCGATCGACGCCATCGTGTCGGGCCGGAAGTAGCGCCGGCCGTCCTGCCACTCGTCATCCTGCTCGGCGAGGACCATCCCGACGAGCCGGATGAGGGCGGCCCGGTTGGGGAAGATCCCGACCACCGCGGTCCGCCGCTTGATCTCCTTGTTGAGCCGCTCGAGCGGGTTGGTGCTGCGGATCTGGCGGCGGTGGCTGTCGGGGAAGGTGAAGTGGACGAGGAGATCGGCCTCGGCCGCCACGAGCAGCTCGGCGACCGCCGGGAAGCGCTCGGCGATGCCGTCGACGACGCGCCGCAGCTGGGCCCGCGCCGAGGCCTCGTCGGGCTGCTCGAAGATCGAGCGGATGATCGTCGCGACCATGCTCCGGGCCGAGCGTGGGACGAGGTCCTGGGCATTCCGCGTGAAGTGCACCCGGCAACGCTGCCAGGCCGCTCCCAGGAGCTGCTCGTGGACCGCCTTGACCAGCCCGCGGTGATCGTCGCTGATGACGAGCCGGACGCCCGACAGGCCGCGCTCGACCAGTCCCCGGATGAAGCCCGGCCAGGCGCTGCCCTCGTCGTTCCCGGCGGCGAGCTCGAGCCCGAGCACGCGCCGCTCGCCGGTGGCCGCCACGCCGGTCGCCACGAGCGCCGCCATCGAGGTCACCCGGCCTGCCTCGCGGACCTTGACGTACGTCGCGTCGAGCCACAGGTACGGGTATGGCTCGTTGGCCAGCGAACGGCTGCGGAAGGCCTCGACTTCGGTGTCGAGCGCGGCGCAGATCCGGCTGACCTCGCTCTTGGACATCGAGGCGATCCCGAGCGCGTCGACCAGGTCCTCGACCCGGCGCGTGCTGACCCCGAGCACGTATGCCTCGGACACGACCGCCAGGAGCGCCCGCTCGGCCCGCCGGCGCGGTTCGAGCAACGACGGGAAGTACGACCCGTCGCGGACCCGCGGGATCGACAGCTCGAGGGTGCCCAGCCGGGTGTCCCAGCGCCGATCGCGATACCCGTTGCGGCTGGTCAGCCGGCGCTCCGGGTCGCGCTCGCCCTTGGGCAGCCCGGTGAGCTCGGTCACCTCGGCCTCCATGACCGCCTGGGCGAGCACCCTCATCCCTTCGCGCAGGAAGTCGACATCGCCCTCGGCGATCGCCTTGCGTACCGTCTCGAGCACGGCCATCCTGTCCTCGGCCACTGCGGCCTCCCTTCGTGTCGTCGGTTGCTACTCCAACGACGCGAGGATGACGTGGTGGCCGTTTCGATTCACGGCCTGGCCGCTGTTACACCAAGTCTGGGGACATGACCGCCGTCCGACGGCCTACCACGCACCCGGTGCGTCGGTGGCGGCGCGGCCGGGGGAAGCGTGGAGCCGAGGAGGGCCCGCCACGACCCGTCAGGCCGCCCGCCGGGCCGAGCACGGACCCAGCTCGGGCCCACGGGCAGGCAACGCGCATTGACACTCGACGCGCCCCTCCGCTACCGTCG